>Ga0065721_10051952_pt1 | contig 13090 bp, 8 predicted proteins | sample Mesricmetagenome_FD_59108 | JGI IMG/M metagenome (GOLD analysis project Ga0065721, IMG submission 59108) | Mesophilic microbial community from rice straw/compost enrichment Sample: eDNA_1 v2 (version 2) | ecosystem: Engineered > Solid waste > Grass > Composting > Bioreactor | place: USA: Davis... | reverse complement strand
CGACAGCACGGCGCCGAGCACCACGCCGATGAGGAGGGCGATCACGATCCATAGCCATGACGCCGCTGTCGGCGGCACGGTGGCCGGTGTCCCAAGCGCACCCGGGGGCGCCCGGGGCGGCGGTGGGCGTCACGCCGGCCATCGTCGCGGTCAGCGCCTGCCAGTCGGCCTTCGTTATCTGCGTCATGCGGGCCGCATCGGGCAGCCCGAACACGCAGATCTCGCCGCCGGGCAGCTGGCAGAAGCGCTCGGCCGGACAGCTTTTCAGTATCTGTGGAGTCTCTCCCGTGCCGCAGCGCGCGCCGGCGCTGCGCAACACCTGCAAGGTGACGTCCGGATGCTTGGTCAGTTGTTCCGGCATGGTGCCTCCCGCCGACTACGGTGACAAACAGTCGCAAGCGCGAGGCCCCTGCCCCGCCTTACTTCCAGAACCCAGTATGGGAGCGCGCGGCCTCCTCTTCCAGCATCGGTCCGTGCACCTCGATATGGCGCTGCCCCCGCACGAACACCTCGCGGCATGGCAGCGAGAAGGTCGGATTCTCCGGATGGTCGCCGGTCAGCCCCAACAGCGTGTGCTCCGACAGCGCATAGACCACGCGGCCGATATTGCACCAGTAGATCGCGCCGGCGCACATGCAGCAGGGCTCGGCGCTGGTGTACAGCGTGCAGCGGGCCAGTTGTTCGGGGCTCAGGCGCCTGGCGGCCAGCGCCGCCGCGGCCAGCTCCGCATGCTGGGTCGGGTCGCCCTGCGGCGGCATCGAGTTGTTGCCCGCCGAGGCGACGATATTGCCGTGCTCGTCCGCCACGATGGCCGCGAAGGGATGGCGGCCGTTCTGCTTCGATTCCTCGGCCAGCGCGATCGACTGGCGCAGCAGCCGAAGATCGAGCTCGGTCAGCTTGTCCGTGGTGATGTGGCCATGGGTGTGGGTCTGGGTGTCGATGGCTGGCATCGGACGATTCTCCTGCGAAGTAGGCGCCCTGGCGGCGCGAAGCGATGGCGGCCGGCATGGCCGCGTTGGGATCAAGGCTGGGTGGTGGCGACGGCGTCGGCATGCTCGCCGTCGAGCGCCGCCGCTTGCGCCGTCCCGCGGTTGAGCAGCAGATTCAGCAGCACGGCCGTGATCGCCCCAAGGAAGATGCCGCTGTCGAGCACCAACTTCAGCGGCCCTTCGACGCGCTCGAACAGCGCCGGCAGCGACATCGGCAGCACGCCCACGCTGACGGATACCGCGACGATGATCGCGTTGCGCGTGCCGTCGAACCTCACGCGCGACAGCTCCTGGATGCCGGCCACCGTCGTCATGCCGAACATCACGATCGCGCAGCCGCCCAGCACCGGCCGCGGTACCGAAGCAATCAGCGCGCCAAGCTTCGGGAACAGGCCCATCAGCACCATGATGGCGCCCGCCGATGCCACCACATAACGGCTCTTGACGTTGGAAAGCGCGATCAGCCCCGTGTTCTGCGTGAAGGCGTTATAGGGAAAGCTGTTGAAGACGCCGCCGAGCATGGTCGACAGCCCATCGGCGCGGAAGGCATCGCCGAGTGTGCGCTGGGTCGAGGGCCGGCCGACGATGGTGCCGATCGCCAGCACATTGCCGGTGGTCTCGGCCATGATCACCAGCATCGCCAGCAGCATCACCAGCGTCGGCATCGGGGCGAACGACGGGGCGCCGAACGCGAACGGCGGACTGATTTCGAACCAGGCGGCGCGCCCGACCGCGTCGAAGCTCGTCATGCCGCAGGCCATCGCGATCGCGGTGCCCCCCAGCAGGCCGATCAGCACCGACAGATTGCCGATAAAGCCGGAGAAGCGCGCGTAGACGAACAGCGTGATGGCGATCGTCGCCAGTCCCAGCAACAGATTCGGCGTCGCCCCGAAGTCGGGCGCATCGGGATTGCCGCCTCCCAGCCAGATCGCCGCCGCAGGCATCAGCGTGACACCGATGATCACGATCAGGCTGCCGATTACCACCGACGGAAACCAGCGCAGCAGCCGGCTGAACAGCGGCGCAATCGCGATGGTCAGCGCGCCGGCCGCGATCACCGCGCCGAACACGTGGCTGAGCCCATATTGCTGGCCGATCAGCATCATCGGCGCGATCGCGATAAAGGAACAACCCTGGATCAGCGGCAGGCGCGCGCCAAAGCGCCAGAAGCCCAGCGTCTGGATCAGTGTCGCGATGCCCGAGGTCAGCAGATTGGCGTTGATCAACGTGACCATCTGCTGCTGGGTCAGGCCGAGCGCGCTGCCGAGGATCAACGGCACCGCGACGGCGCCCGCGTACATCACCAGCACATGCTGCAGCCCGAAGCTGGCCAGTTGCCGCAACGGCAATCGTTGATCGACCGGGTGGACGGCCGGCTCCTTGGCCGGGTGCGCGGCGGGGTTCTGCTGCATCGGGTCGGGGTGCGCCTGCTGCTGCGAATTCATCGTGGTCTCCTCCGTCTGGTCTGTGGTCCCGCGCTTTTTGCGCCGGCCGGATCGGTGCGCCATAATCCGGCGGGTTTGCGCGGCGGGCCAAATCGGCAGCCATCGATTTTTTTGATAGGCAGTTTTTTGACAGGCAGGAGCCAGGCCCGCGATGCGCTATTCGCTAGATCAGTTGGAAATGTTCACCCTGGTGGCCAGCACCGGCTCGTTCTCGGCCGCGGCCCGGCAGTTGCGCAAGACGCAGTCCGCGGTCAGCACCGCGATCGCCAATCTGGAGGCCGACCTCGGCCTGGTACTGTTCGAACGCGGCGGCAAGGCATCGACACTGACACCGGCCGGAGAGAAGCTGCGCAACGAAGCCGAACTGGTGCTGGAGCGCTGCCTGCAGCTAGAGGCGCATGCAAACGAGCTGGGCGAACGCGTCGAACCGGCGCTGACGCTGGCGATCGAGGTCCCCTACTCGACCTTGATGCCGCCGCTACGCGACTTCGCCGAACGCTTTCCGCACGTCGACCTGCAGATTCGCCATCCGCTGCATGGCGATGTGGCGGAACTGCTCGCGAGGGGCGAAGCGGACCTTGGCATCGCGTTCTCGCAGCCGGCGTACCCGCGCGATCTGGGCTTCGCGCAGATGGGCAAGCTGATCCTGTCGCACGTCGCGCACCGCGACCATCCGCTTTCGAAGCTGAAGCGCGTCGACTTCGCCGACCTGCGCGCGCACCGGCGCCTGGTGTTCAGCGGCCACAACCACAAGCTGCCCAGCAGCGAATACCTCGACGCGACGCGCTGCTGGCAGGCGGAAAGCTACGCGGCGCTGCTCGAACTGGCGCGCACGGGCCTCGGCTGGACCACGCTGCCGCGGCAGCTGATCCTCTCGGAGCTGGCTTCAGGTGAGTTGGTGGAACTGCCGCTGACCGCCTATCCGTACACCGACTGGCTGGTCGGCGTGGATCTGATCTGGGCCAAGGCGCACGTACTGGGCAAGGCCGGGCTGTGGCTGAAGCGCCGGCTTGGCGAGCACAAGGTGTTCGAGGTGGATCGGGAGGGGAAGAGGACAACGTTGTAGTCGGCGCCGTCATTGGTAGTGCGACGCGCGCTTGCGCGCCGTATTGGCGCTACTCCTGATCCGCGCTGCCCACCGTATCCGCGCTACCCCTGACCCGCGCTGCCTGCCATGCCCGGCCTACCCGACGTTAGCCGCCGGCACGAACCACAAACGACTGCGTCGTCGTAAACGGCACCAAGGTCCCGCTACCCCGAGCCGAACAACGCATGCCGTTCATCGCCCGGCGCGCCGCGTTGTCGACCGGCCGAAAGCCCGACGGCTTTTCCACCGAGGTGCGGGCGACCGAGCCATCCTCGCCGATCCAGACGCGCACGGTCACCGAGACCGGTTTGTCGGGCAGCTCGCTGACCAGGCTCAGGCGCGGCTGGGAGCAGCCAACATTGGGGGGCAGCCCTTCCCGATAGCTGACCGGCGCGGATCCGGGCAGCCGTGGCGAGGTTTCCTCGTTGCGGCAGATCGCCTGCTGTTCCTCGAACACCTTGCGCACCGCCTGCAGCGTCTTCGGTTGCGTGGCGGCGCCGGCGGACCACTTCGCCGCCAGCGGCGCCGGCAAGGCCTTGCCGACCGCCGCGGACTCCTCCGGCGTCAGCCGGAACACGAGATTGCCCGATGCCAGCCGCTCGGCACGCGCCTGCTGGATGCGCTTGCCTTCCGGGGTATCGAGGAAACGGGTCAGGGCCAGGAATTCCTCCTTGGAGAAATCCTCCGCCAGCGGATAGCCGATCCGGTTGGCGACCGTGCGCGGCTCCATCGCCGACAGGCAGGCGGCGCGTTGCGGCGGGACCTTGTCGCCTTGCTGCTTCAGCGTGCCTTTGGCGGCGGGGATCACTTCGCCGGTGGCGACGGCTTCGGAGACGCGCTTGGCGGCCAGTTCCAGCGCCGCGCTATCGGTACCCGCGGCACCCGCGGCGTCCGCCGCGCTCGCCACACGTGCAACGACCATCAGGGCCACCGCAGCCGTCAGCGAGGCCTTCCATCCGGCGCGCCGCGACGCCCCGAAATCGCCCGCGACCCGGCGATCAGCGCAGTTGGCGCGGATTGATGCTTGCATCCTTGACATAGGGATCGTCCTTCGAGACCGGCGCGGCCTCCTCGATGTTCTGGGGCCAGACCGGCACGCGGCAAGTTGCCATCACCAGCGCGCGGCTGCACGCCAGCAGAAGATTGAACGGCCACATCAGCCAATAGATCGGCGCGGAACCGGCGTCGTTGGCGAAGACACGTTCCAGTCCGACGCGAAAGCGCTCGCGCCGCCCGTCGATCGGCACACAGTACCGGATGCGCTCGATCAGGTCCTTCGGCCCCTCTTCCATATACCGCCGCAGGAATTCCCAGTGCGCCTTCAAGCGCTGCGGATCGACTTCCCACAACGAGAATGCGAACTGCTCGCGCACCGTGACGCCGTCGCGATCCAGCACCAGGCCGCGGATATCGCGCACCGGCTGAACCGAGCCGGAACAGCGCCCCAGCGTGAAGAACACATCGTCCCAGCGCACGCTCAGGATGCTGCCATCCAGCCGGAACACATGCAGCATCCGGTTGCGCCGATCCAGCCGGATCGGATAGTGCGTGTAGCGCCCGATTTCCCGGCGCGCCATCCATACCGACAGCGCCACGATCGGTGCCATCACGAAGGCCACGAACCCGAGGAAGGCGGCGACGGTACCCGGCGTGTACAGGCCCAGCGCCAGCGGCCGCTGCGCGGCCAGGCTCATCGCGACGAAACCGCCGACGCAGACGAAGATCACGACCAGCGCCATCAGTGTCAGCGCGCCCCGGGAGTCGTAGTAGCGGTCGACCGAATCCAGATAGCTCGAATTGATCTTGATCACGCAGAGCTGATCGTGCGGCTCGACCTGCAGACGCTGCCCCTGGCGCAGGCGGTGAGCGCGCTCGTCGTCGTCGATTGGCCGGTTGACGCGATACTTGCGCACCAGTCCCGTGAAATCCATATCAGTCCTTCGTGGCCAGCTTCAGCTCTTCCATCTCCTCTTCGACGTCCCCGTAGCGCTCGTCGCTGAGGCTGCCCCAGTAGCAGCGTTCCAGCCAGTCCTGGATCTTGTCGTCGGCAAGCCAGGCGATCAGCCCCGCGATCACGAACATCACAATGGCAATCACGATGCCCCAGCCGGTCATGCCGACATAAACGGCCCAGACCATCAGCAAGCCCACCGCCGCCGACAGTACGTAGAGACCGCCGACGACGACATTGCCCTCCGAGAATTCAAGCCGCGCCTGGTTCAGGTCCAGCACGGCGATGATGACACCCCCGACCGCGGTCGCCCTGCGCCCCAGGCTCTCGAGCATCTTGGCCAGCGACGCGTCCAGTGCGCGGCCGAACTGCAGGCCGAATGTGACGCGCGCCTTGGCGACCTTCGACACCAGCTCGATGATGCCGCCCGCCACGCCGACGACCCCGCCGAGGATGCGCCCCCAGGTATCGGCGACCTTGTGGTTCATCGAATCGTCGCTGTCGCTCCACAGCTTGATCAGCAGGACGATATCGAGAACGGATGAGGCCGCGCCGACGCGCACATCGGTATTGATGACGCCCTTCCAGGCGCCGGGCAGGCGCATCAGCGCATACTGGTTCGGCAGCCGCAACGAGCGCGCCAACCATGCCGTACGCTGCGCCTTGGTCAGACCGGAAGGCATGCTCTTCAGATGACCGGGATCGACCAGCACCAGGAACGATTTGCTTGTCGTGCCTTCCATCGGCAGCCCGTGCACCTCGAGGCGCCGCAGTTCCAGCTCGACCGGGTCGTACAAGGCCCGCCGCGACGGCACATCGTGCCCCGCCTCCGCGCTCAGATTGCGGATCTTGCGGATCAGCTCGCGGCGGAACGTCCGGTAGTCGCCCTCGACCTGCAGCGGCACCATCGCCTTCCTGGACAGCATGCCGAACAGAACGGCGATGCCCTTGATGGGCCCATCGGCGGTCGCCTTGCTCAGCGCCCACGCCAACGGGCCGTTGATGCCGAGGATGAAATTGGCGATCAGGCACGAAGCCGTGCCCGGGTTCGACACGCGCTGGAAGGCAAAGTCGTAGACCTTGATCAGCGAAGGCCAGGACAGGTTCCACGGATCCACGCCGCTCGACGACGCCTTGGCGGCCGCCGCGAGCACGTCCTGCTGATTGAAGCCAAGCGCGCGCAGCAGCAGGTTCTTCTGGTCATCGGGACTGCCCTCGAGCCATTTCTTGTACAGCTCGAAGCAGACCGGCTTGTCCTGCGTGTTCCCGATGCAAAGCATGACCGCGCCGGTATAGGCCTCGCCGCTACGCATATTCGTCTCGTCGTAGTTGCAGGCGAACACGTTGGCCATGGACTCGCTCTCCAGCCAGGCACGGTGCGCCCTGGCGAGCGGATCGATCGTCTTCTTGTTGAACCCGTCCAGTGCCCGGTCGAATGCCTTCTGGAAATCGTCGCGCGCCTTCTCGTCATAGCGCTTCGCGCCGGTCACCATGCGCGTCTCGTACTTGGTCCACGAGTTGCTGCGCGCCTGGTGCAGGCGTGCCTTGGGCACGTCGCGGTAGGCCTCAGCGATACTGCGATTGCGCGCCTTCTCGGGTTCCCCGAGCAGCCATTCGGCCAGCATCTTGCCGGCCGCCATGGTCTCCGGACCTGCACCGCCCGGAATCGGCATCGCGTGCGGATCCGCGGTTCCGTAGATCTCGACGTTCTGGGCGCTCTCCTCGGCTGTACGCATGACCTCGAGTTCGGCATGATTGCCGATCGACTCGCGTATCGACATGATCGCCTGCGACACGGCCAGCTTGCGCGCGCGGTCGGGGTCCTCGTACAGGAAGTCCTCGTAGCACTGGTGCATCAGCGGGTCGAGTTCGGAGGCGATGCCGACCGGGTCCCACAATGCCGCCAGGGCCGGCCGATAGGGCTTGGCAGCCGCCTCGGCCCATTTGAGCAAATCGGCTTCCTGCTCCTTGCAGGCGTTGAAGTCGTGCGGCGAGAAGCTGAAGGCAGGATAGGCCTTGACCACGATGGTCGGCAGCGTGATCGCGTCCGGGTGACTTTCCGACATGGGGGCCGCGGGCGTTTCCTCGACCGTCGCGCCCTCCGCACGGAACTCGGCCACCAGCTTGCTGGCGTCCGTCAGCGGGGCCACGTGCGGCAAGGCCGCGCCGCCGCCGCGCCATTTGTCGATATCGACCCGGCGCATATGCTTTTCGCGCCAGGCCTGGCGCTTGTGCCGTTTCTTGACCTCGTCGGTCCACATCACGTCCGAGAAGCCCATCCAGACCGGTCCGGCGACATGGGCGTCCTTGACCGTGATGCAACGCGCGATCACCGCATCCTGCTTGTTGCTGCAGGTGAACTCGATGTCCTCGGGCAGCGGCGGCGCCGGGTCGTTGAAGTCGAATTCATACAGGTAGCCGGCCTCCGTCACCACGTAGGCGGACCACAGGCCGCGCTTCTCGTTGAAGACGTAGAGGTAGCCCGCGCGGAGCAGCCGCAGCGTGTAGCGCGCCACGTCCTCGGGCAACGGGATGGCCGTCACCTTGTCCCCGAACTGCGGATCCAGCACCGGCGGCACCGGCCCCAGCGGCCGGCCGCTCTTGCTCTTGCCGGTGCGGCCGATCGCGTACCGGACGGGCAGGATCGGCAGCCCTTCCTTGTCGCAGAACGGGCATTTGGACGCTTCCTCGATGGCGGCTGCGTTCATGTCGCTTTTTCCCATAGTCGATCGTTGTCGTGCGTCCCGGTCGCAGGCGGAACGCCCAGCGGGTCGTCGGTCAGTTCTGCACAGGCACCGACGTAGCTCAGTTCGCCGGCTTTTGCCCTCGACAGTGCTGCCCTCAGGGCGGGATGCGCCTCCGGGCGGCCTTGCATCGCCACGCACTGGACCGCGTAAAGCCGGCGGTCCGTTTCATCGCGCAAGCCGTGCCCTTGCGTGGCCTCGACCAGCGCGTCATCCAGCTGGCGGCCCAGCAAAACGGCGTCCGTGCACGGCCAACCGCTTCTGACCAGCGTTTGCAGGGAGCCGTTGACCAGGCCCACGCGGCGCAGCGGCCCGATCTGGCTGGCCCGGACCCGCAGCGGCAGATGGGGATCGTGGCTCGACAGGCGCTGGCGCCGCTGTCCGGTCGGATCGACCCAATGCCACTGCGCGACCGGCCCCATCAGGGCGTCGAGTTGCGCGTCGTCGAGGATGCCGAGCAATTGCGTCATCACGCGCGGATCGGTGAAGCGCAGCAGAAAGCGGCCGCCGTCCGGCACGCTCAGCAGCTGCGCCGTACCAAGGTGATGGGCAAGCCGTTCGGTCGAATGCTCGCTGACCAGGCAGGCGCTGAAATACGGGCGCCGGTAGTCCTCTTGCCAGCGCAACGCCGCATCGATCAGGCCGATTCTTGCCTGCCGATCCAGCTCCGCCAGCGCCAGCAGGGCCGGCATCAGGTGCCGCTGCACGTCGACGCCGCGAGGAAGCAGCGGCGTCACCGGATACGCCGCCACGGCCTGCCGTCCCAGCTGCAGCGGGCTCAGCACGACGTGCGTGAAATCGTCCAGAAAGCGATGATGCAGATCGAACATCGCCATCAGCCCAACGGCACCAGCGCATCGCCGGCGGCTTCCGCGCCGCGCGTCTTGAACTCGCACAGCCCCAGGTCACCCTTGGCCAGCGAATTGCTCGCCTCGCCGCCCCCCGGCCCCACAAACCGATGCCCCGCCCCCTTGAACTCCACCTTGCCCGGCGCATGCAACTCAATCTTCCCGCCCAGCACGCGAATCTGCGCCCCGGCGGCGTTCAGCAGCACATGCTGCTTGCCCTCGACCGTGACATTGGCCTGCGTCGAGGCGATCGTCACGGTGCGCTCGGCGGCGTAGCGGCTGGCGCCGGTCAGGCTGGCGACTTCGACCTTGCCGGTGGCGGCGTGCAGGGCCATGCCGTTGGCGTCGCCGCCCTTCTGCGCGGCCTGCGTTCGCTGGCCACTCGATGCGGAGCCCGATCCGGAGCCCAATACCGAGCCCGATCCGGCGCCCGCCCCGGAACCAGATCCCGCCGATCCGCCCTGCCCGTCGGTAAACAGGCTCAAGCCATCGGCCACCGCGACGGCCAGGTTGCCTCCGGCCGCCAGATTGACATGCTCCCCCGCCACCAACGTCGCATTGGTGCCAGCAACCAGTACCGCATCGGCCGGCGTCGACAGCGCCACGCCCTTCGGGCCCGACACAACCAGATGCGGCTCGCTGTAGGCGATCGCCGAACCGCCATCCTCTGCCTTCGCCTCGGTCCGCAACACTTCAGCGCTGTGCTTCAGCGATTCGAGCGCCGGCAGCGTATCGGCGGCCGGCTCGCCTGGCAGCGCGGCCTTCTGCTTGGCCGCCTGCTGTGCCAGCGTGCGGGCGAGCTCCAGGCTCTCTTCCACCTGCGTCGCGGCCTGCTCGCTCTGCAGCAGCGGTTGCGTGACGCTGCCGTCCTCGGCGGCGATCAGCAGGCCGGAACCGGCGCGGACGCTGCCGGAGGCGTCGGTGGCAAGCGCCGCGCCGTGGCCCAGATCGGCCTCGCGGGCGTTGTCGCGCTGGAACAGGTGGTGGCCGAGCGTCAGCGACGTCGCGGCCTGCGTGGTCGACAACAGCGTGCGGCTCTGGCCCTCGGTGTCGTCGAACACCAGCTGGTTGTAGCCGCCGTTGCCGGTCTGGCTGGCGGACAGCGCCTGTGTCTTGATACCGGACAGCACGGCGTTGTGCGCGTGCGCCTTGTCGTTCTTGCCCTCGCCGGCGAACCACGCCGGCGCGTTGCCGGTCGCGTTCGCGGCGCCGGCTTGTTGCTTGTTGATCTGCGCGTCGGTCTCGCCGGCGCCGTTGTAGGCCGCGCCGACGACCACCGGGCGGTCGATATCGCCATTGACGAACTCCACCACCACTTCCTGGCCGACGCGCGGCAGCGCGACACCGCCCCAGTTGTCGCCGGCCACCGGCGTGGCGACGCGCAGCCAGCAACCCAGCGCCGACTCGGCGCGGGCGTTGTCGTCGCCGGCCGGGTGGGATTGCCGGCTGGACGAACGCCCGCCGCGCTGCCAATGGAACTGGACCTTGATGCGGTGATCGCGGTCGGTATGGATCGGCCCGCCGTCGCCCACGACCAGCGCGGTCTGGCTGCCGCGCACGGTCGGCCGCGGATGCAGCAGGCGGCCGTCGTCGCCGCGCAGCGCGGGCCGGTAAGGCACGCTGGCGCGCACGGCGGTGAAGCGGTTGCGGTACAGCGGCAGCGTGTCGTTGTTCCCGGCGGGGGCGAGACCTGTCAGCGCCAGCAGGGCCTGGCCGAAACCCTCGTTGAAGTTGTTGCGCGCCTCGTGCGTGACCGACAGCACCACGAAGCGGCGGCCGTCTTCCTCGTCGCCATCGTGCTCGTAGTGGTCCAGCAGCGAGAACGTGGTGGCCGGCGCCAGCGTGCGGACGGTGCCGCCGCCATGGAAGGCCTTGTTGCGGACCTCGAGCGATTCCATCGCGATGCGCGAGATGCGCTGCGCCTGCTCGGCATCCTCGAAGGCGTACTGGCCGACGTAGTCGGTGTCGGTCAGCGGGCTGGCCTGTTCGCCATTGTCATGGTGCGTGCTCAGCGTCGCGCTGCGCAGCGAGGCGGTGCGATAGTCCCAGGTCGCCAGTTCGACCGCATTGGTCTGCCATTGCCGCTCACCCTGCCATTCGGTGATCACGTCCTCCGAGGCGGTGGCATCGGCGCGGCCGAAGCGGATGCTGGCCTGGGCGTTGTCCTTGAAGACGTCGTTGCGATCGGCGATCACCATCCGATGCACGCCGAGGGCATCGCCATCGGCCGCCTCGTGCTCGAAGTAGTAGAACAGCCCTTCCTCGGCCAGCAGCCGCGTCACAAAGTCGAAATCCGACTCGTCGTACTGCGTCACCACGCTGCGCTTCGGGTAGACAGCGGTGTCGGACACTGCCCAGCGCCATTCCGGCACCAACTTGCCCTGCCCGCGGTAGTCGCCGAGCACGCTGTCGACGACCTCGATCACCGACATGTCCTGGAACAGGAAGCTGTCGCGGCGATGGCGCAGGAAGGCCAGCCACGGTTCGATCACGAGCCGGTAGCGCGCCAGGCCGCCATTGGCGCCGACGCGCTCGAACACCGTTACATGCCCGTGCAACGCGCGCGGCTTGTCGCGGCTGAGCTGCGTCAGCAGATCGATGCGGACCGGCTGCCCCAGCAAGGCGGCCGGGTCCAGCCTGGCGTCGTCCGACAGCGCCGACAACTCGATGCGGAAGCCGCCGCCATCGAGCTGTTCGCGCGCGAGCAGACGCTCGGCAAGCAGCACGTCCTCGCCCAGCGGCGTGGCGAGCCGCAGCAGCCGGTCGTGCTGGCGGAAGGCGGCGCGCAGTTGCGCCGCCAGTTCATGCGCCATATCGGTCAGTACGCCCATCGCTGCCTCGACTGTGAGTGACGGAGTCAATTGATTTCAATTGATTTCAATTGACCTTGTAGCGGAAGCCGCCGTTCTTGTTGACGCCCACCTTGATCTTCTGGATCGCCTCGCCCTGCGCCATCTTCGCCAGCACCGACTGCGCGATCTCGGGCAGCAGCGTGCCGTTCAGGATATGGTCGACCGCGCGCGCGCCGGTATCGACTTCGGTGCAGCGCTGCAGCACGGCCTCGGTCACGGCCGCATCCCATTCGAACGCCGCGCGGTGGTTCTGCTGCACGCGCTCGCCGATGCGCCGCAGCTTCAGCTCGATGATCTCGACCAGCGTGTCGTCGCTGATCGGGTAGTACGGCACCACCTTGGTCCGGCCGATAAAGGCGGGCTTGAAGGTCTTGAACAGCGTCGGGCGCAGCGCCTCGGTCAGCGCGTCGGCATCCGGCAGTTCCTCGGCGGACTTGTTCAGGCACGCCTGCATGATCGCGGCCGAGCCCGCATTCGAGGTCAGGATGATGATGGTGTTGCGGAAGTCGATGGTCCGGCCCTCGGCGTCCTCCATCCAGCCCTTGTCGAAGACCTGGAAGAACATCTCGAGCACGTCCGGATGCGCCTTCTCGATTTCGTCGAGCAGCACCACGCTGTACGGGTTGCGGCGCACCGCCTCAGTCAGCACGCCGCCCTCGCCATAGCCGACATAGCCGGGCGGCGAGCCCTTGAGCCCCGACACGCTGTGGGCCTCCTGGTACTCGCTCATATTGATGGTGATCAGCTTGCGCTCGCCGCCGTACAGGATGTCGGCCAGCGCCAGCGCGGTCTCGGTCTTGCCCACGCCGGACGGGCCGACGAACAGGAACACCCCGCGCGGCTTGTGCGGGTCTTCCAGATTGGCCGCTGCGGTACGCACGCGCTGCGCCACCGCTTCGAGCGCGTGCGGCTGGCCGACCACGCGTTCCTCCAGCAGCGGCTTCAGGTTCATCACCGTATGCAGCTCGTCCTTGACCATGCGGCCCAGCGGAATGCCGGTCCAGGCCGAGACGATCTCGGACACGACCTGGCCGTCGACCTGGATCGGCACCAGCGGCTTTTCGCCCTGCAGTTGGCGCAGTTCGTCCTTCAGACGCGACAGTTCGTCGATGCGCGCGGCCGGGTTGGCGGCCGGCGTGGCGGCCTTGCGGCGGCGGCCGGCGGGCGCGATATC
>Ga0065721_10051951_pt1 | contig 13091 bp, 9 predicted proteins | sample Mesricmetagenome_FD_59108 | JGI IMG/M metagenome (GOLD analysis project Ga0065721, IMG submission 59108) | Mesophilic microbial community from rice straw/compost enrichment Sample: eDNA_1 v2 (version 2) | ecosystem: Engineered > Solid waste > Grass > Composting > Bioreactor | place: USA: Davis... | reverse complement strand
GATGGCGCGGGGGGCGGTGTGGCGGGCAAGCCGGTCCGCCACGTCCCGCGTGGGCACCGTCACCCGCCGCGCCCCGGCGACCAGGGCGCGCGTGCGCCGGCGCAGCGCGGTCACCGTCAGACCAGGATCGAAACGGTCGGCCGGATCCGCGGTGCAGCGTTCGCAGGCGGCCAGATCCGGCTCCCCGCAATAGCGGCCGTCACCGTCCACCAGGTTCATCCGGGGGCAGATCAGCCCGTAGTCGTGGACGGTCAGGTCGTAGGGCACCCCGAGCCGTTCCGGAAGGTCGAGCACGATGGGATCGTGGCCGAACAGGTGATGGAACTCCACCGCCGCGATGCCCGCCCGTTGCAGGGCCGCGACCAGATCCTCGAACTCCGCGCGGGTGTGGAACACCAGGTCGCGCAGATCCGGCCGGTCCTGGACCTCGATTCGGCAGCGCAGTTCGGGCGGGGGCTCATCCTTGCCGCCCTCGTCCTCATCCTCATCGAGGTCGTCTTCGTCGGTTTCCGGCACCAACCGCAGGACACGCCGGCCTTCCGCGCGCAGGGCCTCGGTGCGCTCGGCGACGAAGCGGGCGACGCCGCCCCGGCCGGCGAGCGTAACGAGCAGGACGGCCGGGGCCGCATCCTGCTCCGCCGCCTCTGCCTCCGTCCAGCGGGCGAGATCCAGGCGGCGGCGCGCCTCCATCAGCGGGTCGGCGGCGATGAAGTCCTGGACCAGAGCGTCGTAGCCGGGATGCAGGCCTTCCAGCAGCCGGCCGTTGCGCGCGGCGAGGATGGCTTTCTGCCGGCCGAAGGACCGGCCGCCCACATGCGCCACGAAGACGTCGGCGGCGCCCAGGTGGCGCCAGCCCCGCTGCCGGGCGCGCAGGCAGAAGTCGTTCTCCTCGCCATAGCCGCGGCCGAACAGCAACTCCTCGAAGGAGCCGGTCTCCTCCAGGCAGTCGCGCCGGATGTAGGCGCAGAAGCCGACGGCCGTCGGCAGATCCACCCGCAGCCCGCCGTTCACCGCGCGGGCGTGCCGGTCGAGCGCCGCCGTCTCCGCCAGGGTCGGCGGCGGGGGGCGGTCCTTGCCGGACGGATAGCTGAGGATGGTGGCGTCGTTGGACAGCGGCGTGACCGTGCCGACGTCCGGCGCCGACCAGGCGGCGGCGCGCAGGCGCGCCAGCCAGTCCCCGGCGACCAGGGTGTCGGCGTTGAGCAGCACCACGTCGCGGTCGGGGTGCAGGCGCAAGCCCCGGTTGACCGTGGCCGGGAAACCGAGGTTCCGGTCGTTGCGCAGCAGCGTGATGCGCCCGTCCGCGGCCAGGGCGGCGAGATCGCGGACGAGATCCGGCTCCGGGCTGGCGTCGTCGATGACGACGATCTCGCAGAGAGTGCTGTCCCCGGCGGCGAACACGGAGCGCAGGCAGGCGAGCGTTTCCTCCCGCCCGCGGTAGACCGGGACGACGATGTCGATCACGGGGGACGATGGACGGGCCGGATGCAGGGAGAACCGCTGCTGAGAGACCCGGCTTGTGCGGGCGGGCGGCGGCAGAACCGGCACGGGGCGCCGCCCGGTCCGTCCCGGCCCGGGCCAGGGCAGAGGGCTGCCGGCGAGCGGGACGTCGCCCGGCCCGGCGGTGACGTGGATCAGGCCGGGTGCGAACCCCGCATCCTCCAGATCCAGGGTGAAGGCGTAGTCCCCGTCCTCGACGCCGAAGGTCTGGGGGCTCTCCAGCGGCCGGTCGGTGACGACCGCGACGGACCGGCCGGTCGCGTCGCTGACCCGCACCTTCGTCCGCTGCGGCGGGTCGCCCGGACACCAGGCCCAGCCGGACAGGTGCGAGTCCCCGTCCAGCACGACGCTTCCCTCGATGGCGGCGTGCCGGCGCGGGCGCAGCGGCGCGCCGAGCAGGTCCACGCCGTCGAGGCTGACGGAGAGAGGCTCCCCGTCCATCGGCGGTCCCAGGGGAATGGTGAAGCGGAGAAGCCCGGTCGCGGGATCCCGCCGGCCATAGCGGTGCGCGAAGGACGACCGGTCGAGCGACAGGAGTTCCCCGTGGCGGGAGGCGATCCGGACCGTTCCAGCCTCGTCTGGGCACAGCGCGCCGACGATTCGCAGGTCCAGGTCGGCGGCCGCCCAGCCGACAGCCATGCCGGACAGGGCGGCGTGGTCGGCAAGGTCGGCGAGCAGGGGGGCAATGCTGACCGGAAAGCGATGCAGCAGGCGGACGATCAAGGGAAGCAGACGCTCCGCCGCCCCGATTCGGGCCAGGGCTTGGCCAAGGGCAATCGCCGCCGTGGGGGTGGCCGCCCGTTCGGCCACGCCTTCCAGCAGGGGAGGAACGTCGGCGGGCCGGTCCGCTGCAATCAGCAAGGCCGAATAGAAGGCCTTCAGCGCGATGTCGTTTGGCGCGAAGCGGGCGCTGCGCTCGGCCCAGCGCAGCGATTCGGTGAGATTGCCTTGGGCCAGGGCGCAGCGGGCCAACCCGGCGGCGGCCTGGGCATGGCTGTCTTCATCGCGCAGCAGGCGGCGCGCCACCTCTTCCGCTTCGGCGAACCGGCCTTCGGTGATGAGAGTATCCAGGCACCGCAACTCAGGATCCGGTCTTGCGGAAGAACTCATGGGTGCGAAGCCCTTTCACGGGCACGGGAAGGCTGCGGCTTGGCTTTTCGGTCACGTGGATCGGGGAGGCTTGCGACGTGGCCGCGCGTGGATTCGCAACGGCAGGGTGGCGCATCATGACGCGCCCTTGCGGAAAGACCCGGTGCAAAACGCGGCATAAAAAAGGACCTGCCGATTGCTCGGCAGGTCCAAACACTCCGCAAGGGCTGCCGTTAGACGACGAAGTTGCGGGCCGTCAGGTTGGTGACGCCGGCGACCGTGATCTGCGTGCCGTCGGACAGCGAGAGGACCGAACTGCCGCCCGTCACGGTGACCTGCGACGCGACCTGCGCGGCGGTGAGGCCGTAGCCCTGGACCGCGATGATGTCGGTGCCGGCCTTGAAATCGCCGATGACGTGCTTGCCGCCGCCGAAGACGGTGCTGAACACGAAGACGTCGTTGCCTTCGCCGCCGAACAGCGTGTCGTTGCCGACGCCGCCGATGAGCGTGTCGTCGCCGGCGAAGCCGCCGAGGACCGCGGTGCCGGTCTTGGAGGTGTTGCCGACCAGCAGGTCGTTGCCGCCGCCACCCGCGATCATCGCGTTGCCGGAGCCGCCGAACAGGGTGTTGTTGCCGCCGCCGGCGCCGATCGTGGTGTTGCCCGTGCCGCCGACAACGTAGTTGCTGCCGGTCATGGCGAAGATCTGGGCGTTGCCCGAACCCGAGGTGATGGTGGAGTTGCCACCGGCCGCGATGACGGTGTCGTTGGCGCCGCTGGCCACGATGCGGTTGGTGCCGCCCATCACGACGAGGGTGTTGTTGCCGTCGCCGCCGGTCAGGAAGTTGTTGCCGCTCGCGGCCACGACGGTGTCGTTGCCCGTGCCGCCGTAGATCGTGGCGGAGCCATTGCCCGCGGCCGAGGTGCCGAGGAGCTGGCCGCCCGCGCCGCCGACCAGGGTCTGGCCGATGCCGGTGCCGGCCTGCAGGACGGTGCCGGCCGCATCGTTGGCGACGAGGACGTTGTTGTTGCCCGTGCCGCCGAGCAGGGTCGCCGAGGTGGTGGAGTTGAGGACCAGCGCCTTGTTGCTGTCGTTGACCAGGCCGAGCGTCTTGGTGCCGGCCAGAACGTCGTCACCGATCACGAGAGCCGTGGTTTCCTTGGTGGTCGCAACCAGGGACGTGTTCCGCAGAACCGCACCCGCCAGCGTGGACGCGGTGTTGGTAACGCTGGTGATGCCGCCGCTGATCGTGGCTGAAATGGACATAATGAGAAGCCCCCGCCAATGTATCTAAAACTTTGTGCCTTATGGCATGCCTGTTGCTCGATATCATCGGTAACCCCTTTTTGCAAGTGCGGAATGGAATTTGGCGCCTCTTTGACATCACGGAGGTTGTTCGTGCACACTGATTGCCTCCCCTGTTGATAACCTTCTGTTAACCTTCTATCCTTAGGACGTGATTCGGGACTGCCGTCTGCGGGGATTATCCCGGAAAGGCTTTCATCGACCTCGGCATTGCAATGCAGAGCTGCCAGCCAAAACAGGCGTGGCGCGACCATCTTGTGGGCGAATTGCTTTCCGATGCCCCTCCCCACACCGGTTTCCGCCTTGAAGGGGCACTTCCTTTTCCCAAAAGGAGCGCCGGCCTCGCGAACGGAGAGGCCAATCAGGCCGAATTGACGGTGATGAATGGTTCCCCTTAGCTCCGAATCAGCCACCGAAAGGACCGCGGGAGGCCGGCGGTGCCCAACTGTTACAGCCCGGCTGTTACAGTCGGACGACACAGGCGAAAGGAAGCGCACAGAATGCTTGACCAACCGGCGGCCCCGCGCCGCGTTCTGGTGACCGGAGGAGCGGGCTATATCGGCAGCCATGTGCTCCATGCGCTCGCCGATGCCGGTATTCCCGCGGTCACCATCGACAATCTGTCGACCGGCCGGCGCGCCGCCGTGCCCGCCGCCGTCCCCCTGGTGGAGGGCGACATCGGGTCGGCCGACCTGCTGGAGCGGGTGATTCGCGAGCACGACGTCGATTCGGTGATGCACTTCGCGGGTTCCATCGTTGTGCCGGAGTCGGTGGAAAAGCCGATCGCCTACTACCGGAACAACACGGTCAACAGCCTGACCCTGCTCGACACCTGCGTGCGGCTGGGAATCGACAAGGTCGTGTTCTCCTCCACCGCCGCCGTCTACGGCGCGCCGGACCGCGTGCCGATCGACGAGGCAACGCCGACCGCTCCGATCAACCCGTACGGCGCCTCCAAGCTGATGACGGAACAGATGCTGCGCGACGCCGGGGCCGCGCATGGCCTGCGCAGCGTCATCCTGCGCTACTTCAACGTGGCGGGGGCCGACCCGGCGGGACGCACCGGCCAGGCGACGCCGACCGCGACGCACCTGATCAAGGTCGCCTGTCAGGCCCTGCTCGGCCGGCGGCCGGCCCTGTCGATTTTCGGCACGGACTATGACACGCCCGACGGCACCTGCATCCGCGACTACATCCACGTCAGTGATCTGGCCGAGGCGCATGTCCTGGCGCTGCTCCACCTGCGCCAAGGCGGGGAAAGCCTGGTGCTGAACTGCGGCTATGGGCGCGGCGCCTCGGTCCACGAGGTCGTGCGCACGCTGGAGGCGGTCAGCGGCGAGACCGTGCCCGCCACGCTCGCCCCCCGCCGCCCCGGCGATCCGCCGCAGCTCGTCGCCAAGGCGGACCGGATCCGGGAGCGGCTCGGCTGGGTCCCGAAGCACGACAAGCTGGACGTGATCGTGCGCGACGCGCTCGCCTGGGAACGGTCGCTGGAGCGGTAGCTACAGGCGCCAGAGGTCCACGCCGTCGCGGTCGAGCAGGCCCTTGACGTCGATGACGAGGCCGCGACCGCCCTTCAGCAGGCCGGTCGCGAGGCTCCAGCCCTCCGCCCGGTAGGCGGCGTGGGGAACGGCCAGCACCACGGCGTCGGCCGAAGGCAGCGGATTGATGCCCTGCGTGCCGGTTTGAGTGCGGGCAGACGCTGCTCACTGTGGCGGGATGCTGCTCAATGACGCGGCGCCGCAACTCCACTGTACTGAACTTCGATCCGTTTAGGAGGATGGGGGCGGCATAATGCTGTCGTGGAACAACCCGCCGATGATACCGCGGGTTTTGTGCCCGGCGCGACCACCCGACACCATCAGAGTTTGAGGATTTTTGGAGCTTGGGAAGTGCCGGCCAGTTGTGCCTCGTTCTCCGGTCCTACGCGTCGGCGCGGTCGCGCCTCCTCCCCGAGCCAGCGCCGGGGTAGGACGCCGCGGTCACCCGCCGACAGTGGGCCCGGCGCCGTCTCGGCCCTATGGGTGACGCCCCGGGCTAGTGGTGCGTTTTGGTGGGCTTTCAGTGGGCGTGGTCGCCGAAACGACGCTACCGGCTCCGGCGTGGCGGGTCCGGCTCGGTGCGGCGGAGCGGGGCCGCTGGCGCCGGTTCCGTCCGTGCGGGTTCCGGCGCGCGGGCGGCCCGCGTCTGCGCCGCCGTTAGCACCACCGGTCCCCCGGCGCGCTCCTTCTTCAGCAGTTCGGTCGCCACGAACCGCTTCAGGTCGGCCTTGGCGTCACTGTTGATCCGGTTCATCTGCCGCTCGATTTTCTCGGATAGGGCCGCGAGCACGAGCCGTCCGTCGGGCGACAGATCCTTCCGGGCGGCACGCAGGGCTTTGCGGGCGTCGTCCGGTGTCGGTGTGTTCGCGACGCCTTCGGCTTTGGAGCGCTGCCTCGCTTTGTCGGCAACCTGCGTCGCCCCGTCCGGCGTTGCCGGCCGGGCTGGTTCCACCCTCTCCGCCGGACCGGACGCCGCCCCCGTGGCTGGGCGCACGGCGTTGGACGGTCCGCGCTCCGCCCGGCGCCGGTCGGCTTCCTGGCGGTCGAGGGCGGTGGCCTTGTAGCCGTGCGCATCCAGGCCGCGGGCCTGCGCTTCGATCCACGCCTCGCGCCGGAAGTCGGCGCTGCCCTGGACGGCGATGGCCGTCCAGCCGCGCGCTTCGGCCAAAGTGAGCATCGCCCGGATGGTGGCGAGGTCCTCCCGTTTGGTGCTGATCGTGTGATCGCTGGCGCGTAGGGCCAGACTCTGGCGCTTGTAGTCCTCGTAGTAGCGGCGCTCGCCGCCGACGTCCTCGACGTAGTAGGCGCGGGCGAGGGGATCCGGAGCGGTCCGGTTCGTTGGGTTCTTCACGGCGGCCGGTATTGGCGGCGCCTCCTGCGGCGGGCTCGCCGCCGAGGCGGGGCTTGCACCGTGCAAGCCCTCGCCGGTGGCCTCCCGGATGCTGTTGGTCGGGCGGGTGGCGTCCGCCAAGCGGTCCGCAAGTCCCATGGCTCACCTCGTCTGTGCTGGGGAAGGAAGGGCGGTGTCCGGTGGTCCGTCGGCACTGCTGTGGCCGCGGGCGGGACTCTCGACCGTCGACACGGCGTCGACGATCGCCGCCACCACCGCCTTGCCGTCCTCCAGCCCGTAGGCGCTGAGGTCCACCTCGGTGCCAAGAATGGCGTCGATCAGCCCGTCCGCTTGATGCGGCCGCAGGTCCGGTTCGGAGGGCGTCCGTGCGGCGGCCGGGTTGGCCGGCGCTGGGGTGCGTGCGTCCGTGCTGGAGGCGTCGGCGTCGTCGGTTTGGTGGGACACGGCTTTGTTGGCCGTCCGGCGACCGCCCTTCGGCTGTGTCGCCCGCCGCTGGACCGGCCGCGTCGGCATCGGGGCGGCGGCCTCCGCCTCGGCGGCGATGGGCTCGAAGCCCTTGCCCTGGTCGAGGCGCACCGGGATGTCGATCGCCGGCACGTCCGGGGGCGGGCGGAGCAGCCGGGCGAAGGTCGGGTCCTCGAAGTGGCGGATGCGCCGCGCCCGGATCGGGTGCATGCCGGGCCGCAGCAGGAGGGCGTCGCGCGGCTTCAGCCGGGCGATCTCCTGCGGCAGCAGCAGCGCCCGGCGCTGCTCCGTCTCCGTCTGGTTCAGCCGGTCGCGGCGCAGCACCCGCCAGAAGCGCGGGCCGCTGTGCGAGGTGCCCTCCACCGTGTCGTAGCCGAGCCGTGCGCTCAGCTCCTCGCACAGCTTCAGGTCCTTGGTGCCGAACACCACCTCCAGGCCGCAGTTGTCGAGGATCGCCGCCGCCTTGTCGGGTCCGTAGAGGTCGCGGTCGCGCAGCTGCGCCTTGCTCTGCAGGATCAGCATGAGGCGCATGTTGTAGCCGGCCACGTAGGCGAAGGCGTCGGCCAGCACCGGCATGGGACCCAGCAACGGGAACTCGTCGAGCAGCAGCAGCACCTGGTGGCGGGCCGCCGGGTCGTGCTGCGGCAGCGTGCGCACCGTGAGGTCGATGAGCTGCTGGAAGAACAGCGCCAGCAGCGGGCGCAGGCGGGCGATGTTGTCCGGCGTGACGCCGATGTAGACCGCGTGCAGCGACGTCCGCAGCGCCCGCAGGTCGAAGTCGCTGGCCGCCGTGGCGGCGTCGATGCGCGGGTTGAACCACAGCGACAGCCGGGCGGTGATCGTCTTGCGGATCGAGTTCACCAGGTCCGGCGAGCCCTTCAGGTAGTCCTCCAGCGCCTTCACCGTGGCCTCGGTGTAGGGCCGGCCGCGCTGGCGCCGCGCCTCGATGCGCTCGATCATCGAGCGCGCGCCGTCCACACTCGACAAGAGCCGCAGCACCTCGCCGAAGGTCAGCGGCAGCTCCGGGCTTTCCGCGAGGAAACCGGCCGCGCCGGTGAAGGCGGAGCGCGCGGCGTCGGTCCAGAACTGCTGGTCGCCGCCGACGTGCGGGAAGACCATCTGGGCGATGCGCTGGATGTCCTCGAAGGCGTCGAGCGTGCCGCGGCGCACGTAAGTGAAGGGGTTGTAGCGGGCGGTGCGGCCGTCCGGGGCGAGCGGGTCGAACAGCACTACGGTCTGCCCGGCGGCGGCGCGGATGCCGGCCGTCGCCGCCCAGGTCTCCTTCTTGACGTCGAGGCAGACCAGCGAGGCCTCGTAGAGCAGGGCGTTGGGGATGACCAGGCCCACGCCCTTGCCGGAGCGGGTCGGGGCGTAGCAGGCAACGTGCTCGGGGCCGCCGAAGCGCAGGACACGGCCGCGGCGGTCGCGGCCGACGTACAGGCCGCCGAACCCGGTATAAAAACCGGCCTCGGCCAGCTCGCGCCGGCGCGCCCAGCGGGTTTCGCCGTGCAGCGGCCGGTGCCGCCCCGGCCAGCCGCTGCGCGCCAAGCGGCCGAGCAGGAGCAGCACCGGCACCGCGGTGGCCACCCCGCCGGCCACGGTGAGCCAGGGCCCGACCAGCGGGTGATGGAGGCCGTAGTGGTGCAGGTAGAGCCAGTACTGGGCGACGGGCAGGGTGTCGGGGGTGAGCAGGCCGGTGCCGGCGAGGAAAACGAGCGAGGCCAGCACCGACCACAGCAGGGCCATCCCCAGCAGCGCCGCCAGGGCGGCTAGGATCTTGGCGGCCGGGGGCCAGTCGGAAAACTCGTGCATCCGCTGGGCCCTCACTCGGCCGCGCGCAGGGCCGGCGCGCTGCCATCAAGCTTCGCAAACGGGTCGAAGAAGACCTCCTCGATGGCGAAACCGTCCGCATCGCGGCGGCAGTGGGCGACGACGTCGATCCGCTGGCGCAGCAGGGCGCGCACATCGGCGTCGGCGAGGTGGCGGCCGGCCTCGTGCTGCTTGACCATCAGGCGCAGCGCGTCGAAGGCCTCCGCGGCGCTGCCGGCGTGGCAGGTGGTGACGGCGCCGGGATGCCCGGCGGCGAGCGCGCGCAGGAAGGTGAAGGCGGCGCCGTCGCGCAGCTCCTGCAGCAGGATGCGGTCCGGGCGCATGCGCAACGCCGCCTCGATCAGGTCCTCCGGCCGCACCCGCGCCACGCCCTGGCCGCCCTTGCTGTAGAACAGGGCCACGCGGTTGCGCTGGGGCAGGCCGGTGAACTCGGCGGTGTCCTCGATGGTGACCAGCCGCTCCTCCAGCGGAATGGCCTGGATCAGCGCCTTGGCAAAGGTCGTCTTGCCGGAACCGGTGTCGCCGGTGACGATCACCGTCTTCTTCGCCCGAACCGCCAGCGGAAAGAAGCGCTCCCAATCGCCGGCCCGGTGCAGCGCCATCAGTTCGGCATCGCGGGGGTGGACGCGCGGAGCCGCCGGTGCGGTGCGGGCGAACAGCCCCCCGGCGGCGAGCGAGGCGACGGTCGGGACGAAGCCGGAGGGGCGGCGGACGGTCAGGCTGAGCGTGCCGGCGGTGACCGCCGGCGGGCGGGCGATCTGCACGCGCTGGCCGTCGGGCAGGACCGCGGCGCACAGCGGGTGCTCCGGCCCGACGTCCTGCTGCGACAGGGCGGCGCACAGCGTGGCGATGGCGTCGAGCCGCTCGAAGCTCAGGTCCGGCAGCTCTTGCCAGGACCAGACGCCCTCCCGCTCCACGCCGGCCTCCCCGGGGCGGTTGACGACGACGTCGGTCACCGCCGGATCGGCGAGCGGCCCGGCCAGCGGCTCCAGCAGCAGCCGCAGCGTGGCTTCCCCGGCGCGCATCACCGCCGTCCTCCGGGCGCCAGGGGCAGGGGAGGGGTGGGGGCAGCGGTCGGCTGGACGCGGTAGACGGTGGAGAAGTCGAGGTCGCGGGCGACGAAGACGCTGACCAGCTCGCCCTGGTTCTTGCGCAGGGTGGGCGGAATGTCGATGCCGCCGCGCAGGCTCTCGGCGATCACCGACTGGGTCTGGCCGGTGTTGATGGTGGTGGTGCCCTCCTTCGACGCCGCGGCGACGCCGGCCTGGATGGCCCCGTCGACGAAGGACAGCAGCAGGGCGCCGCCGAAGCGCTGCCAGAAATGGCGGTCCACAGCGCCGTCGAGGCCGGCGCGCCCGAGCGGGTCGGTGCCCGGGCTGTCGAGCGCGATGACCACGCCCTGCGGCGTCTCCGCGCGCGTCCAGACGACGAACATGCGCTCCACGCCCTGGCGGACACCGCCGCGGAACTCGCCGACCACCTTGGTGCCGCGGTCGAGCAGGGTCAGGCCGGTCTTGCCGAGCACGTCCTGCGGCACGACGCAGGTGACGAAGCCGGGCAGGGTGGAGTCCATGGCGGTTTGCAGGACGCAGGGAATGATCGTGCCGGTGGTGAGCAGGTAGGGCTGGTTCTTCAGTACGTTGGCCGAGACACCGGTCAGCCGGGTCGGCTGCAGGCGCGCGGCCAGATCGTCGGTGCCGGGTTGTCCCGCGCTCCGGCCCATGGTGTCCGGCAGTCCGGAAACATCGGCCAGCGGCACCGCGGCGCCCGAAGCGGTGCCGGCGCTGCTTCCGTTCGCCGTGTAGACGAGCAGGCGCGGCGGGCGCTGCGCCGGTGCCGCCGCCGACTGGGTTGGGGTTATGAGCGCCGCGGGCTTCTCCGGCAGGGGCGGCGGAGGCATCGGCGGAATGGGCAGCGCCGCCGGCTGCACGGGGAGCGGCGGGGGCGGGGGCTCGTAGCGGATGGCCGGGCGCGCCACCCGCGGCGGGCCGTCCTGCGGTTTGAGGTTGGGCTTCTCCGCGGTCAGCAGGATGGCGCCGCAGGCCAGCACCGTGCCGGCGAGGAGCGCGCCGATGCCGGCCTTGCGGCCGACGCCCGGAGCACGGCCGGCGACCTCGGAGACGTGGCGCTCGCCGGCAAGCGCGCCGCCGGGCGGCGGGGAGACGGGATCGTCGCTCATGGCCCGGCGCTCCTCACGCTGCGGGTGACCTCCGGGGTGCCGGTGCCCGTGCCGGGATCGCGGCCGGCCGGATCGAAGCCGCGGTTGACGACGCGCAGGACCTCCTGGCCGTCGCGCAGCACGAAGGCGCGGGCGGTGGTCTGCACGACGGCGGCGTCGCCGGCCATGGTGGCGGGGACGATCGCCTCGGTGCCGTCCGGGGCCACCGCGTAAATCACCGGGACGCGGCGGCTGCCGGGAAAGCGGAAGGCGGTCTGGCGGCCGTTGTCGCTGACCTCGGCCGGCTCCAGCGCGGCCGAGCCTTGCGCGACGTAGCGCCAGTTGCGCGGTCCCTCGGCCCAGGCGGTGGCGAGGCGGGCCTGCGCGTCCCGCTCCCGCGCCCGTTCCGCCTCCTGCGCCCGGCGGGCGTTGCGTGCCGCGCGTTCGTCCTGCGGGTAGCGGAAGTGCACGGCGTACATGGCGCTGTCGGCGCCGCCGTCGCCCGGTTCGGCGACGAGCCGCAGCTGGTAGGAGCGCAGGGTGCCGTCGGGGCGCTTGGTGACGACCTGGGCGTTGGTGGCGGCGCGGACCTCGGTGGGCTTGAGGAACAGCATGTTGGCGGCCGGCTGGGCCAGCCAGGCCTCGGCGTCGCCGATGGCCACCTGGGTGATCTCTTCGCCGGGACCGAAGGTGATCTGCGTGGAGTTTGTCGGGCAGCCGACGATGCGCACGACGTTCAGCGCGTTGTAGGCGACGACCTGGACCCTTGGGTCGAAGCCGCCGGGCTGGGGCGCCTGCTCGGCGTGGGCGGCGCTGGCAATGAGGGCCAGAGCCAAGGCCATTCCCGCGAAGGGGCGTCCGGTCATGGCGTGGCCTCCACATCGGCGCGGTAGCTGGTGACGACGAAGCCGAGCGGGTTCACGTTGATCGCCGAGGCGCTGACCTGGCCGGGCACGACGTCGAAGCCGATGGTGGCCACCATGCGCCGGACCGGCAGAGCCACATCGCCCTTGCGCTCGTGCTGGACGAAGCGGACCTGGGCGAGCTTGGGCCCGAGGAAGCTGGTGGAGATCCAGCGCAGCGTCGCCGTCCCGTCGCGGCCGAGCACCACCTGCGGGCTGCTCGGGTTGGAGCCGCGGAACTCGGCGGCGTAGTCGGCCTGCACCGGCGGTGCCGACAGCAGGGCCACCGCCTCGAAGTTGGCCGGCGCCTCGGCGGCGCTGTAGCCCTGGCGCAGGCGGACGTACTGCCAGAGGAAATAGCGCTGCTCGGCCTCGCTCGCCTCCAGCGGTCCGCCGCGCAGGTCGTAGACGCGCTCCACCGCACCGGTGGCGTTGTCGACCCGGAAGACCAGCGGCACCACGCTCTTGAGCGGCGTCAGCGCGGCGACGGCGAGTGCCCCGGCCAGTCCGACCAGGGCGCCGACGGCGCCGACCGCGACGCCGGCGCGGGCGGTGCGCCGGTGGAAGCGCAGACGGTCGGCCTCGTAGCTGGCGACCTTGGCAAAGTAGGCGTCGAGCACCTCCGGATCGGCGGTGACCGGGCGGGCCAGGAAAGCGTCGGTGGGAGCCGGAGTGGATGCGGTCATGGGCCGTCCTCCACGGTTAGCAACGGCTGCAAGTCGTCGGTCGTTGGAGACCAGCGGCCGGCGTTCAGTGCCCGGAATGGACCGGATGGTTCCGCGAGGGGCGGGTGCCCGCTGCAAGCGGACAGGGCGAGGAGGAGGAGGCCGAGCGAAAGCCGTTGGATCATGCTGTGCGTCCTCATGTCGGGGCGGACTCCGGGTGTGGGCGCGCGAGGTGCAGCCTCAGACCGACGAGCCGCGGTCGGAGAGGGAGCCGCCGGTCGGCGGG
>Ga0065721_10051948_pt1 | contig 13100 bp, 8 predicted proteins | sample Mesricmetagenome_FD_59108 | JGI IMG/M metagenome (GOLD analysis project Ga0065721, IMG submission 59108) | Mesophilic microbial community from rice straw/compost enrichment Sample: eDNA_1 v2 (version 2) | ecosystem: Engineered > Solid waste > Grass > Composting > Bioreactor | place: USA: Davis... | reverse complement strand
GAGCCGCTCGACCTGGAGCGGCTGGCGGGCATCGCCTGCTTCTCGCCCTACCATTTCCACCGCATCTACCGCGCCATGGCCGGGGAGACGGTGGCGGACACGCTGCGCCGCCTTCGCCTGCACCGCGCAGCGGGCGAGCTGGTGCGGGGTACGGACGAGATCGCGCGCATCGCCCGCCATGCCGGCTATGGCAGCGTGGAGGCCTTCACCCGCGCCTTCGGCCAGACCTACGGGGTCACCCCCGCGGCCTACCGGCGCCAAGGCTGCCTGGTTCCTCCGCCCGACCGTCATCCGGAACAGGAGGAAGCCTTGTACGACGTCACCATCCGCGACCTGCCGCCGCTGCGCGTGGCCGCCATGGCCCACAGCGGCCCCTACATGGACATCGGTACGACCTTCGAGCGACTGTACGCCTGGGTCGCCGCCCGCGGCCTGTTCGGGCCACGGCTGCGCTCCTTCGCGCTCTACTACGACGACCCGGAGTCGGTTCCGGCCGACCGGCTGCGCTCCGAGGCCGCCCTGCTTCTCGACCGCGCGGTGCCGAAAGACGGAACGGTCCGCACCCTCGACATCGCCGGGGGCCGGCACGCGGTCGTGATCCACAAGGGTCCCTACGCCGAGCTGGAACGCCCCTACCGCTGGCTCTACCGCGATTGGCTGCCGACCAGCGGCTACACGCCGGCCAACCGCCCCTGCGTCGAGGAATACCTGAACGACTGCCGCAGCCTGCCCCCGGAGGAATGGCTGACGGAGATCCGTTTGCCGCTGGAATAGCGGGACTCCCATGGAGTGGGCGGGGTGCTATTGTCCCGCACCCGCCCACCAGACCGGCTGCCCATTTCATGAGCATCGACACCCTGCGCGCCCAGTACGAGGCCTACCCCTATCCCGCGCGCAACCCGGCCGACGAGAAAAAGCGCCTGATCACCGGGTCGCCCAGCCATCTGGACGAGGTGAACCACTTCGTCTTCGGCGGGCGGCTCAACCACGAAAAGCCGTTGAACGTTCTTGTCGCCGGAGGGGGCACCGGGGACGGGACGATCATGATTGCCCAGCAGATGGCCGACGCCGGCAATCCGGGGCGCGTCACCTACCTGGACCTGTCCGACGCCTCCCGCGCCATCGCCGAGGCGCGGGCCAAGGCACGCGGGCTGACCAACATTGACTTCCAACGCGGCTCGCTGCTGGAACTCGACGGGATGGCGCCGTTCGACTACATCGACTGCTGCGGTGTGCTGCACCACCTGGACGAACCGCCGGCCGGCCTGCGGTCCCTGGCCGGGGCGCTGAAACCCGGCGGGGGCATCGGGCTGATGGTCTACGCGCCCTACGGCCGCACCGGCGTCTACCCGATGCAGGCGGCGCTGCGCACCATGGCGCAGGGCCTGCCCCCGAACGAGCAGGTGGCGCTCGCCCGCCGGCTGATCGGGCAACTGCCACGCTCCAACTGGCTGCTGAACAACCCCTTCATCGGCGACCACAAACAGGCGGACGCCGACCTCTACGACCTGCTGCTGCATTCCTGCGACCGGCCCTATAGGGTGCCGGAACTGGTGGAACTGGCCGGCTCCGCCGACCTCGCCATCGCCGCGCTGATGGAGCCTTACCGCTACGAGCCCGGCATCTGGATCAAGGATCCGCGCGTGCTGAAGCGGCTCGACGGTCTGTCCTGGCTGGAGCGCGCGGCCTGGGTGGAGCAGGTTACCGGCAGCATGACCAAGCACATCGCCTATCTTGTCCGCCCGCAGGACCTGGAGACGGCCGTCGCCCGCCCGGACGGGCCCGATGTGGTGCCGGTGCTGCGCGACCTGGACGGCCCGGCCATCGCGAAGGGCCTGCCGCCCGGCGGCAGCCTGGAAATCGACCTGATGGGCGCCGTCATCCCCCTGCCCCTGCCCCGCCTCGCCGGCCCGATCCTGGCGCGGGTGGACGGCAAGGCCAGGCTCGGCGCCATCCATCAGGCCGTTGCCGAAAAGGCCGGCAATCTCGACTGGAACGCCTTCCGGACGCAGTTCGAGCAACTGTTCACCGCCCTGAACGGCGTCGGAAAGATGTACCTGCGCCGGGCGTGAGGAACGCGCCGGCAGGAAACCAGCCACAGAGGCACGGAGACACAGAGGTTTTCAGAGACACGAGCCTTCCCTGCGGAGCCTTCGCCGGGAAGATGCCTCTCTGTGTCTCCGTGCCTCTGTGGTGAAATCTTGCCAGCTGCGCTCGCCGTTTCCTTCGCCCAATAAAAAATCCGCCGCCGGAAGGTCCCGGCGGCGGAAGTCTGGAGGAAACAACCAGGCTGCAACAGGCTTTGATGTGGCCGGCGCTTAGTGAATGGTCTCGCCGTGCAGGGAGAGGTCCAGGCCGTCGCGCTCCACGTCCTCGTCCACACGCAGGCCCATCACCACGTCGATGACCTTCAGCAGGATGAAGGTGGCGATGGCGCACCAGCCGATGGTCCACAGCACGCCCTGGATCTGGATCCACACGGCGGCGGTGTTGCCTTCCAGCAGGCCCAGCGTGGCGTTCGGGTTGTCCTTCAGGACGGCGGCGAAGGCGCCTTCGCTGTTCGACACCGACATCTTGGCGAACACGCCGGTCAGCACGGCGCCGACCAGACCGCCGACACCATGCACGCCGAAGGCGTCCAGGCTGTCGTCGTAGCCAAGCGCGCGCTTCAGGCTGGTGGCCGACCAGAAGCAGATCACGCCGGCGATGATGCCGATGATGATGGCGCCCGTCGGATCGACGAAGCCGGCGGCCGGGGTCACGGCGACGAGGCCGGCGACCGCACCCGAGATGATGCCGAGAACCGAGGGCTTACCCTTGGCGGCCCACTCCGCGAACATCCAGCCCAGAGCCGCACCGGCGGTGGCGATGTGCGTGGCGGCCATGGCCATGCCGGCACGCGGACCGGCGGTCAGCGCCGAGCCGGCGTTGAAGCCGAACCAGCCCACCCACAGCAGCGAGGCGCCGATCAGCGACAACACCAGGTTGTGCGGCATGAAGTTCTCGTTCGGGTAGCCCTTGCGCTTGCCGATCACCAGCGCGGCGACCAGGCCGGCAACGCCCGCGTTGATGTGCACGACCGTGCCGCCGGCGAAGTCCAGCACGCCCAGGCCGAACAGGAAGCCCGACGGATACCAGACCCAGTGGGCGATCGGCGCGTAGACGACCAGCGACCACAGGGTCGTGAAGACCAGCAGCGAGGAGAACTTCATGCGGTCCGCGAAGGCGCCGGTGATCAGGGCCGGCGTGATGATCGCGAAGGTCATCTGGAACATCATGAAGACCGGCTCGGGGATCGTCGTCGGGACGCCGGCCGAGGTGCTCTCACCCAGGGTGAAGGCCTTCGTGAAGTCGAGGCCGTTCAGGAACAGGCGGTCCAGGCCGCCGATGTAGGCGCCTTCGCCGGTGAAGGCGAGGCTGTAGCCGATGACGTACCAGAGAACGCTGATCAGGCAGGTGATCGCGAAGCTCTGCATCACCGTGGCCAGCACGTTCATCTTGCGGACCATGCCGCCGTAGAACAGGGCCAGGCCCGGAATGGTCATCATCAGGACCAGCCCGGTGGACACCAGCATCCACGCCGTGTCGCCGCTGCTCAGGGTCGGTCCGGCCGGTGCCGCGGCCGCGGCCGCATCCTGGGCGAGGGCGGCGGCAGGCAGACCGGCCAAGCCCAGAATCGCCGCCATCGTCGGCGCAGCTAGAAGGAAGAGACGGCTCATCGAGGCTCCTCTTTATTCGAAACTTCGGCCCGGTTCGCCCCGTCCCCGGGTCAAAGACGGGGCGGCGGGAGGGGCCATGGACGCCAACCCAGTTACAAGAAGCGTGCCAACCCAAAAGGGCTAGGAATCGGCATGGTTGCGGTTGTGCGGGTGACCACAAAGCACGCGACGCCCCGAGTCGCGCCGGGTCTCTGCACAGTTTTTGTGCACGATATATGCCCTTCTGCGCCGCCGCACCTTCTTCGGATTCGGGTGTTATGGGTAGAAGGAAAGCCATGTCTTCCGGCATCGGGGGCGGCATCGGGGGCCTCTGCATCGGGTGAATGGCTAAATTTTGGGCAGAAATGTGCGCCGCAATCCTGCACACGGCTTAGGCGGTGGGCCTATTTCCTTTCTGTCCCCCTCGGCCTATTGGCCCGCGGGGGAAGAATGTGGCACGGTCTCGCTCGCGCTGAACGGGCGGGGGGCACCGAACCACTCCGCCGGGCCGCTTCGGCCGGGCTGCATCGAATGGTCGGCGACAAGAAGAACCGAAAGGGGACCACCATGCTCGACAAACGGGATCTGCGTCTGGCACCGCGCCGTGCGATCGCCCTGGTGCTGGCCGGGGGGCGGGGCAGCCGCCTGAAGCAGCTGACCGACCGGCGGGCCAAGCCCGCGACCTATTTCGGCGGCAAGTTCCGGATCATCGATTTCGCGCTGTCGAACTGCATCAACTCGGGCTTCCGCCGCATCGGCGTGCTGACCCAGTACAAGTCGCACAGCCTGCTGCGCCACCTGCAGCGCGGCTGGAACTTCTTCCGCGGCGAGATGAACGAGTTCTGCGACCTGCTGCCCGCCCAGCAGCGCATCAGCGAGACCGCCTGGTACCAGGGCACCGCCGACGCCGTGTACCAGAACCTGGACATCCTGCGCAGCCACGGGCCGGAATACATCCTGATCCTGGCCGGCGACCACATCTACAAGATGGACTACGGCGCGCTGCTGCTGGACCACATTGCCAAGAAGGCCGACGTGACCGTCCCCTGCGTCGAGGTCCCGCGGGAGCAGGCGACCGGCTTCGGCGTCATGCACATCGACGAGACGCACCGCGTCATCGACTTCATCGAGAAGCCGGCCAACCCGCCACCGATGCCCGGCAAGCCCGACAAGGCGCTGGCCAGCATGGGCATCTACGTCTTCAACGCGGAGTTCCTGTACGACCAGCTGGAGCGCGACTTCAACGAGCCCGGCTCCAGCCGCGACTTCGGCAAGGACATCATCCCCTGGATGGTGAAGAACGGCTGCCGCGTGATGGCGCACGACTTCGCGGAGTCGGCCATCCTGAACGGCCACGAGTCCGAGCCCTACTGGCGCGACGTCGGCACCATCGACGCCTATTGGGAGGCCAACCTGGACCTCTGCCACGTCACGCCACAGCTGAACATGTACGACCGCGAGTGGCCGATCTTCACCTACCAGGAGCAGCTGCCGCCCGCGAAGTTCGTCTTCGACGACGAGGACCGGCGCGGCATGGCGGTGGACAGCCTGGTGTCCGGCGGCTGCATCATCTCCGGCTCGCTGGTGAAGAACTCGCTGCTGTTCAGCGAGGTGCGCGTCAACTCCTACAGCGAGTTGCACGAGGCTGTGGTCCTGCCGGACTGCGACATCGGCCGTCACTGCCGCCTGAAGAAGGTCGTCATCGACCGCGGCGTGGTGATTCCGGAAGGCCTCGTCGTCGGCGAGGATCCGGAACTGGACGCCAAGCGCTTCTACCGCAGCGAAGGCGGCGTCTGCCTGATCACCCAGGACATGATCGACCGGCTGGAGAAGGAGTAGCCCACAGTCCCCTCTCCCCTCCGGGGAGAGGGTTAGGGTGAGGGGGGCCAGCATCGCCCGCGCGTCCGGTCCCCCGTCATCCCCCTCACCCCGACCTTCTCCCCAGAGGGGAGAGGGAGAAGAAAACCAAGAAGAAACGAAAGACCGACCCCGCATGCGCGTCCTGTTCGTCACGCCGGAGTGCTTCCCGCTCGTCAAGACCGGCGGGCTGGCCGATGTTTCCGCTGCCCTGCCCGCCGCCCTCAACGCCTCCGGCGCGGATGTGCGCCTTCTGCTCCCCGGCTATCCGGCGGTGCTGAACGGGCTGGCGGACCTGCAGGAGGTCGGCGGACCGATCACCGACCTGCCGGGCGGCCACAGCGCCCGCCTGCGGATCGGCCGCACGCCGGACGGCGTGCTGGCCTACGTGCTGGACGCGCCGTCGCTCTACAACCGGCCGGGCAATCCCTATCTGGGACCGGATGGCCGGGACTGGCCGGACAACGCCCAGCGCTTCGCGGCGCTGGCTTGGTGCGCGGCGGGCTTCGCGTCGAAACAGGCCTACGATCCCTGGTGGCGGCCGGAGGTGTTGCACGGGCACGACTGGCAGACTGGCCTGATCCCGGCTTACCTGACCCTGCGCCACGACCGCTTCGACGGGCCGTTCCGCCCGGCGACGGTGATGACCATCCACAACATCGCCTACCAGGGCCATTTCGGCGCCTGGATGATGAGCGACCTGGGCCTGCCGTCCTCCGCCTACCGCATCGACGGCGTGGAGTATTACGGCGGCATCGGCTACCTGAAGGCCGGCTGCTATTACGCCGACCGCCTGACCACGGTCAGCCCCACCTACGCGCACGAGATCCAGACCAGCGAGCACGGATCGGGCCTGGAAGGCCTGCTCGCCGGGCGGGCCGACGATCTGGCTGGCATCCTGAACGGCGTGGACTATCACATCTGGGACCCGACCACCGACCCGCTCATCACCGCCCGCTACAGCGCCGAGGATCTCGGCGGCAAGGACCTGTGCAAGGCCGACCTGCAAGCCGCCTTCGGCCTGGACCGCCGCCCCGACGCCCCGATTGCCGGCGTGGTCAGCCGCCTGACCTGGCACAAGGGCCTGGATCTCGTGCTGGAGGCTGCGGCCCAGTGGATCGCCTGGGGCGGCCAGCTGGCCGTTCTGGGCAGCGGCGAGCCCGCGCTGGAGGCTGGTTTCCGCCACCTCGCCACCTGGTACCCGAAGTCGGTCGGCGTGCGCATCGGCTATGACGAGGCACTGTCCCACCGCATCCAGGCGGGTTCGGACATCCTGCTCGTCCCGTCCCGGTCGGAGCCCTGCGGGCTGACGCAGCTCTACGCGCTGAAATACGGCACCCTGCCGCTGGTCCGTCGCACCGGCGGGCTGGCTGACACCATCGTGGACGCCAACCCGGCCGCGTCGAACGACGGCAGCGCGACGGGTTTCCAGTTCGTGAACCCCACGGCCCAGGAACTGACCTGGGCTCTGCGCCGCGCCTTCACCCAGTACCGCAAGCCGGAGCGCTGGCACACCATGCAGCAGCGCGCCATGACCCGCGACTTCGGCTGGCACGGCCCGGCGGAGGAGTACATGGACCTGTACCGGGAGGTGGCGCCGGCGCTGGTGGTGTGATGCGTTTGGAAAATCATCGGTGATTCCGGTCGTCACAACCGGAATCAAACCGGGGCCCGGCCCACGCCGCCATTGCGCGCATCGTCCGTCCGCCCTATGTTCCGGCCCAAACCAGGGCTCCGGGCACCGATGACTGACCTTTCGCACATCCGCAATTTCTCGATCATCGCGCACATTGACCACGGCAAGTCGACCCTTGCCGACCGTCTGATCCAGCAGTGCGGCGGCCTCGATTCGCGCGAGATGCGCGAACAGGTGCTCGACAGCATGGACATCGAGCGCGAACGCGGCATCACCATCAAGGCGCAGACCGTCCGCCTGCTCTACAAGGCCAAGGACGGGCAGCAGTACACGCTGAACCTGATGGACACGCCGGGCCACGTCGACTTCGCCTACGAAGTCAGCCGCAGCCTCGCCGCGTGCGAGGGCTCGATCCTGGTGGTGGACGCGAGCCAAGGCGTTGAGGCGCAGACGCTCGCCAACGTCTATCAGGCGATCGACAACAACCACGAGATCATTCCGGTCCTCAACAAGATCGACCTGCCGGCGGCGGAGCCCGACCGCGTGAAGCAGCAGATCGAGGACGTGATCGGCCTGGACGCCTCCGACGCCGTCGAGATTTCGGCCAAGACCGGCCTGAACATCGACGCCGTGCTGGAGGCCGTGGTCGAGCGCCTGCCGCCGCCCAAGGGCAACGCGGACAGCGAGCTGAAGGCCCTGCTGGTCGACAGCTGGTACGACCCGTACCTGGGCGTGGTCATTCTGGTGCGCGTGGTCGACGGCAGGCTGAAGGTCGGCCAGAAGGTCCGCTTCATGTCCACCGGCAGCGCGCACGAAGTGGACCGCGTCGGCGTCTTCACGCCGAAGGCCCTGCTGACTGGCGAACTCGGGCCGGGCGAGATGGGCTTCATCACGGCGGCCATCAAGGACATCACGCTGACCAAGGTCGGCGACACCATCACCGAGGACAGGAAGCCCGCCGCCGAGCCGCTGGCCGGCTTCAAGCCTTCCATCCCCGTGGTGTGGTGCGGCCTGTTCCCGGTGGACGCCGCCGACTTCGAGCGGCTGCGCGACAGCCTGGGCAAGTTGAAGCTGAACGACGCCAGCTTCCATTACGAGGCCGAAACGTCGGCCGCGCTGGGCTTCGGCTTCCGCTGCGGCTTCCTCGGCCTGCTGCACCTGGAGATCATCCAGGAGCGGCTGGAGCGCGAGTTCAACCTGGACCTGATCACCACCGCGCCGTCGGTGGTCTACAAGCTGCACATGACCGACGGCACGGTGCGGGATCTGCACAACCCGGCCGACATGCCGGACGTGATGAAGATCGACCGCATCGACGAGCCGTGGATCAAGGCCACCATCATGCTGCCCGACGAGTATCTGGGCGGCGTGCTCCAGCTCTGCACCGAGCGGCGCGGCCAGCAGATCGAACTTACCTACGCCGGCGCCCGCGCCATGCTGGTCTACCGCCTGCCGCTGAACGAGGTGGTCTTCGACTTCTACGACCGGCTGAAGTCGATCAGCCGCGGCTACGCCAGCTTCGATTACCAGATGGACAGCTACGAGGAAGGCGACCTCGTGAAGATGTCGATCCTGGTGAACGCCGAGCCGGTGGACGCGCTGTCGATGATCGTCCACCGCTCCCAGGCGGAGCGGCGCGGCCGCCAGCTCTGCGAGCGGCTGAAGGAGCTGATCCCGCGCCAGCTGTTCAAGATCGCCGTGCAGGCCGCCATCGGCGGCAAGATCATCGCCCGCGAAAGCATCGGCGCGTTGCGCAAGGACGTGACCGCCAAGTGCTACGGCGGCGACATCAGCCGCAAGCGCAAGCTTCTGGACAAGCAGAAGGAAGGCAAGAAGCGCATGCGCCAGTTCGGCCAGGTCGAAATCCCGCAGAGCGCCTTCATCGCCGCGCTCAAGATGGGGGATGAGTGAGGCCGAGCCGGAATGGATTTTGGAAAAAGGGGGCCGATGGCCCCTTTTTTCATGCCTCTCCATGCCGCGGCCAGAGCCTGCCTCGCACCGGGCGGACGGGAGAACGCAGCCCCGGTCCCACAAAAAGTCGAATGACTCCCGCGCCGTGATCGCCTATCACACGGTCAGGCTTCCAAACGGTGAGTTCCCGTGTCGCGATCTGTCTCGTTTGGCCTGCCCGCCGTCGTTCTCGCCGGCTTCATCGCAGGCTGCACCCCGAATTACTCCCCGAACACCTACGCCGCCACGGCCACGCAACAGGCGAACAAGGTGGAGCGGGCCGTCGTCATCGGCTTCCGTGAGGTGCACATCAGCACCAACGGCACCGTCGGCGCGGTCACCGGCGGGGCGGCCGGCGGCGTGCTCGGGTCGCAGGCCAACGCCTTTGGCATCAACTCGGCGCTGGGTGCCGTCGGCGGCACGGCCATCGGCAGCCTGCTCGGCACCTCCATCGAGCATGTGACCGGCGACACCAAGGGCTGGGAATACATCGTCCGCAAACCCGATGGTGAGTTGCTGTCGGTGACGCAGAAGGAAGAAAGGCCCCTCGCCGTCGGCCAGAAGGTGCTGGTGATCACCGGCAGCCAAGCCCGCATCGTCGCGGACTACGCGACGGAGCCCGAGCCATCGCCGGCTTCCGCCGCGAAGGACGCGTCGAAGGGCAACGACCAGCCGAAGGCCGAGGACAAGCCCATGGCAGACGAGAAGCCGAAAGCGGACGACAAGATCGAGGCCCAGGACATCCCGGCGCCCGCTTCCGAAGCCGTCCCCGTGCAGGAACCGGTGGCGCAGGACGCGCCCGCTCCGGCCGTGTCCGCGCCTGCGGCCCCCGCCGGGCAGGCATCACCGCCGCCCGTGTCGCTGGTCCCACCGCCTGCCGTTCCCCCGGCGGACGCCGCCACCGCACCCGATCCGAAGCCGCCGCCCACCTGATTGCGGCGGCCGTCACACGGACGTCGTCAGCGCGGCCGCCTCGGCCCGCACCTGCTCCAGCACCGGCCCCCAGGCCCCCGCCTGCGGCTGGCGGAACAACCGCATCGACGGGTACCAGGGGGAGTCCTCGCGGTCGAGGAACCATCGCCACTCGGCTGGGAAAGGCAGCAGCGTCCAGACCGGCACGCCGAGCGCGCCCGCCAGATGGACCGTCGTGTTGTCCACGGAAACGACCAGATCCAGAGCGGCGACCAGGGCGGCCATGCCGTCGATGTCGTTGCGGGGATCGGAACCGGGCGGGGCCTCGACCTCGATTCCCTGCGCACGGGCTTCAGCGATGGCGGCCTCGACGTCGCCGTACTGAAGGCTGACCAGTCGCACCGGCAGACCGGCGAAGGCGCGTCCCAGATCGGCCAGCGGCATCGACCGTGCGGCCCCCTTCACCGCGTTGCCACTGCGCCAGGAAACGCCGACGCGCAAGCGCCCGTCGTCGCCCAGCCGCTCGCGCCACAGGGTGACCAGCGCCGGATCGGGGGCGAGGTAGGGCGAGGGCGCGCGGGCGAAGTCGGTCATGCACCGCCGCCGCCAGCGCGGCAGGCTGCCGGTCGGGGTCTGCGCGGCGATGTCGGGGGCCAGCAGGCGCGGCTCCGCCGGATAACGCCGGGGCACGACCTCCGCCCGCGGGAAGGACCGGCGGAACAGCGGAACCAGCCGGTCGTCGCACTCGATCACCAGATCAATGCCGTCCCCGGCCAGTTCGGGCAGGAGTCCGGCGAACATGATCTCGTCGCCCAGCCCCTGCTCCCCCCAGGCGAGCAGCTTTCCCCCAACCGGTTCCCCGTTCCACAGCGGCTGCGGGAAGCCACGATCCGGCAAATCATTGTCCGGCAGCGCCCAGCGCAGCTCCGTCGCCGGCCAGCCTTCCTCCAGCGCACCGGTGGCGATCAGGCAAAAGCCAAGGTCGTGCTTCACCCGTAGGTTGCTCCCGTCGAGCGTCAGCGCCCGCCGGAAGGAGCGCACCGCCTCCCCAACCCGGTTCAGCAGGTTCAGGGCTGTGCCCAGGTTGATGTGCGCGGCAACGCAACGCGCGTCGGCTTCCACGGCGCGGCGGGCGTCGGCCTCGGCGCAGGGTGCGTCGCCCACGGCCAGCATCAGATTGGCCCGGTTGGCGAGGACCGTCGCATCGTCCGGGGCCAGCGTCCGCGCACGGTCCAGGGCGACACGCGCCTCGGCCAGCGCCTCCCGGCGGCGCAGCACGGCGCCCAGGTTGCTCCAGGCGTGGGCGTGGCCGGGCTCCGTGACGGCCAGGGCGCGCAGCGCACCCGCAGCCTCGTCGAGCCGTCCGGCGGCGTTCAGCGCCATGGCGAGCCTCATCACCGCACCCGGTTCCACGTCGGGCCGTCGGGCGGCCACCGCCCGGCGCAGCAGCGCTGCGGCGCCGTCCCAATTCCCGGACGCCTCGTGCCCAGCGGCCAGCGACTCCAACACCCTGGGGCGCGCCGGATCGCAGGCCAGCGCCGCCCGCCAATCCGCCGCAGCCCGTTCTCCGTTCCCCCGATCGGCGTGGAGGAGCGCCCGGTTGATCAGCGCGTTGTCGAAATCGGGCCGAACCGCCAGCGCCGCGTCATAGGCGGCCAGCGCTTCGTCCGACCGCCCCCGATCCTGGCCCATATCCTGGAGAATGCCGCCGAGGTGGAACAGGGCGTCCGGCTGGTCCGGGCACAGGCTCGCCGCCTCGCGGTAGAGCGCTTCCGCGTCCCGCGGGCGCCCTTCCCCCTCGCGCTGCTGCCCGAGGCCGAGGAGCAGGCCGGCAAGCTCCGCACGCACCCCGGCGGCGTCCGGGTCGAGGCCGAGCACGGCGCGAAGCGCATCCGCGGCCCGCTCCGTCCGGCCGAGCGCCTGGCAGGCGCGGGCGAGGTTCCTGTGGAGGTCCGGCGACTCCGGCCTTTGGGCGACAGCACGCTCGAAGCGGTCGGCGGCCTCCGCGATGCGGCCGGCCTGCCCCAGCAGGACGCCTTGCAGGTGGAGCGCGTCCGGCTGATCCGGCACGGCCTCCAGGATGCGGTCGAGCAGGATGTCCGCGTCGGCGATCCGCCCGGCCTGCAGGTGGTCCACGGCGGCGAAAAGGGCTTCCCGGAGCGATGCCATGGGTCCGCGTCATCCCGCCTGTGGACACTGAGGTACACCCGGTTGATACGCGCTGGCCCGCGAAAAAGGAAGCTACCGCACCACCAACACCAGCAGCAACGCGCTCAACGCCGGCAGGGCCGGCATGTAGGGCAGCCGGAACCGCCAGGGGCGCGGCTCCGCCACGCTGCGGGCCCGCGGCGCCGGATGGTCCATGCGGCCGGCCTCCAGCACCACCGTCGTCATCGCCTCGATCACACCCATGACCTTGCCCTCCGTTCGTCGGGGGGCACACTGCGCCCGCGCGAAAAATCTTAGAAACGAATAGGTTTTATGAGGATCATCACAGATCGTGATGGTCCTTTGCCGCGTTGAACAGGACCGGCACCTCTGCTTCAATGCGGCCCATCATGCAGCCCAACCTCGACACCGACCTTCTCCGCGCCTTCGTCGCCGTCGCCGATGCGCGCAGCTTCACCCGCGCGGGCGACACGCTGGGGCGCACCCAGGCCGCCGTCAGCCAGCAGGTGCGCCGGCTGGAGGAGGTCGTCGGCACGCGCGTGTTCGAGCGCGACACCAAGAGCGTCCGCCTGACCCGCGACGGGGACATCCTGCTGACCTACGCGCGGCGCATGCTGACGCTGAACGACGAGGTGCTGGCCCTGATGCGCCGGCCCGCCACGGTCGCCAGCGTCCGCATCGGCACGCCCGACGACTACGCCACCATGCTGCTGCCCGAGGTGCTGGCGCGCTTCGCCGCCACCTATCCGGAGATTCCGGTGGAGGTGATCTGCGACAACAGCCCCGACCTTGTGGTGGAGATCGACAAGGGCCGCTACGACCTTGCCCTCGTCACCCGGCACCCGGACAGCAAGGCCGGCGAGCTGGTGCGGCGGGAG
>Ga0065721_10007237_pt1 | contig 13108 bp, 11 predicted proteins | sample Mesricmetagenome_FD_59108 | JGI IMG/M metagenome (GOLD analysis project Ga0065721, IMG submission 59108) | Mesophilic microbial community from rice straw/compost enrichment Sample: eDNA_1 v2 (version 2) | ecosystem: Engineered > Solid waste > Grass > Composting > Bioreactor | place: USA: Davis... | reverse complement strand
AAGAGCGTATCGAGGAGTTGCTGGGATTTTGATTAAATTAGCAGGTTCCAACCCTTATTTTTTGAACGCATCGTCGGATCATAGCAAAGCTTTTTCACGGGTAAACTTCCGATGGCTATTCCTTGCGTTTTTTGTCCTCCTGATATCCTTTGGGGCAAGCGCGCAAAACACCAAAGGGGATACGCCGGACAGATCACGCGAAAGCCGGTTTAAGTCGACGCCGCGAAAGGAAAAGAAGAAAGTCCGTCCGGCAAAGCGCGTCACCGTCCGCACCAAAACGCGGGATGGGGAACGCGCCGGCAAACCGCTCAAGCCCCTCTTCAACGTACATAAGCCCAGTAATCAGGATCGGGCATGGAAAGGTGATCTGACAGGTCGCCGAATCCGTCAAAGAAATTCATCCAGCCAGCAGGTTAACGTTCACCCGCAAAAGGGACCGCATGTCAAGAGAAACCCTCCCAACCGCGAAGGGAAGCAAAACGTGGCGCGGGGCAGGCCCGTTCGCGTTCAATCGGCAACGGGAAAGGCTCGCAATGTCTATCCTCAACGCGGGCGGTACGTCAACGCGTCCCCGAAACCCCGCGACACGGAACGCGTCGTATCCAACCGTCAGGCGCTCGCCAAACTCCGGAAAATACAAAGTGATGGGCGCCGCAGACCTGGCGATGGCGGCAGGGGGCGCGTTGTGCCCAGAAGCGCTTCAAGTCCGTTCATCCGACACAAGAGCATAAACGTATGGGCAAACTTCCCGCGGACTAAACGCAAGGGTGAGCAGGCTCAGACGACAGATATCGCTGGTCGCAAGATCCGCGGGCGCAATTTCGAGACTCCGCGGAGGGGTTTTATCCCTGCGCCTAACACGTATCGGGGGCGGCAGGCGATCAGGAGAGATCGTCCTTACACCGGGCCGTCGGGCGGGTATCGAACGGCATCTGGCGGAGGACGAGCCTGGCGGGGAGATATCGCGGGTAGGCGCATTCGCCATCGCGACCGCTCAAGCAAGAAACGAATTGAAGGTACTCCATCTCTGGCGAGTAGGCCGCGATCAATATCCGGCTCCGGCCGCAGGGGCTCGAAGTTCCCCGGGGCCGCGAGTGTCAGTGGCCGCGTCTGGAATAACAGCGGTCGCGCCATTGCCGGGCGAACTCCCAAAACAGGTATTCCGGGACTGCCGGTGAGGATGCGCTCTAAACGTGGTTTCCGCGACCAGGGCGAAGGGTTTCCGGGGCTCGCCAAGTCGCGGCGGCCGGTGAAGGGCGGCGGAAGTGTCAGCGGTGGATGGAATAACAATGGACGACCAGTGGTCGGCCGGACGCCAAAGACAGGGATACCGGGATTCCCGATAAGGGTGCGGTCCAAACGTGGTTTCCGCGACCAGGGCGAAGGCTTTGCAGGGTCGGTCAAATCACGGCGGCCGGCGAAGGGTGGCGGAAGTGTCAGCGGCGGATGGAATAACAATGGACGACCGGTGGTCGGGCGGACGCCAAAGACGGGTATTCCGGCATTTCCGGTGAAGCAAAGACTTCCCCGTGAATTGCAGGATCAGGGCGAAGAATTTACCGGGATGATCAAGAGCCACCGGCCGAAAAAGGGTGGCGGCAGTGTCAGCGGCAAGCTATGGAACAACAACGAACGGCCCATACCTGTACGCCAATATTCCGGCAGCGAGCGGGTCGCCGGGTATGCAGGAAATATTAAGGTCAAAGGTCGCGGCCCGTCAAACGACGCCCGGAGGGCCGCTGCATTCCAGGGAAATCGCAAAATTCATTCGGCACAACCCCCAATTTCCGACCAGGGCGAAGAGTTCACCGGCTTCAAGCGGCTTTCGCGCTTCAGACGAAACTATATTCAGAATGAGCTTGCGAACGAAAATTCCATCAAGAAAAAACGGCCCGGGAAATCCGTTTATGCTGTGCGCGGCTTGCAGGTGAAGGTGAAACGCCGGCCCTATGTTGAAAACGAAAACGCCGCCGACGATGCGTTGAAAAAACTGAAACCTACTGCTGCCGATAAAAGTGTCGCCGGACTTCAGGTCAAGGTCAGGCAAGATCGCTACGTACGCAACCCCAGCAGCTCGCGCGACGCCCTTAAGGTTCGCGAGCCAGGACGTGCTTTCGCCCGGATCACCGACTATCAGGGAAATATCAAAATGCAGAAATACCGCTTCGCGAATAAACACAAAGGCCTGCATCCCGATGCACAGTTTGTCCGGACAAACAAAAACAACGTTCCCGGGGAAAGAGATGCCGTTACGAACTTTAAGTTGTGGTGGGCACGTTTATTTAAAAAACAAGATACCCAGCCTGACCATTTGAAAGAGAAAGGGAAGAAACCCCGGTATGACAAAGGTGAAATTGGACTGTGGTACGATTGATAATTTATGAAGTGGAACAGCTTAACCTCGATTGAGCAAATCGATCAAATTAAGGAGGAATCAAAACAGGTTCCTGTTGTTATTTTCAAACACAGTACGCGGTGCAATATCAGCCGCACCTCACTTGACCGGCTGGAACGAAACTGGAAGGACAACGACGCTCCCCACGTGAAGCTATACTTCCTGGATCTGCTGTCGTACCGGGAAATCAGCAATCGGATTGCCGACGAGTTCGGCGTTTACCACGAATCCCCACAGGTTATGGTGATCAAGAACGAGAAGGCGACTTTTGATCGCTCGCACTTTGATATCGACTACCAGCAGATTCTGAAGGAGATCAAAAGTTGAAAGTAATTTCCTGCTTGATCGATTCGGAGAGTGAAAGGGCCACAGGACAAGTTCTGGCCGCGTGTTTCAGTTTTTCCTTCTGAACAGGGGTAGCGTTGAGATTATCGTGATAGAATGTGATATGGATTTCTGCGATCCGTCGTGGATTGGCCGCCATTACCTTCACGATTTCGGATCTCAGGCCGACCAGGTCGATTCCCTCGCGCTCGGCAAGCATCCCCATCAGCGTCATCATGCAACTATTTAATGAGGCGCACGTCAGATCCGTTGGACTAAATGCCTCACCCTTTCCGTTATTATCGGGTGGAGCATCCGTTACAATGCGATTGCTGGAACGGAGATGGGTTACCTCGGTACGCAGGCTGCCTTCATAGGTGGCGGTCATTGAAACCATTGTTGTAAGTTCTATTTAAAAAGTTTGAGTTACTTCACAGAAAGCATAAATTTATCTTAACATTCGAATTCATGCGCCGGATTTTTCAGTTTTTGCTGGTAATTTTTGTTGGAAGTGTGCTGACATTACCGGCAATCGCCCAGACCCAGGATAGTTACGAATACCAGTCTGAGTTCACCTGGGGTATCAACAAAAATACTTCCGGAGGGCTTATCGGCGGGCTCGTCTTCAAAAAAGCCAGGAAATTGAATGACCGCGTACTTGAGACGTACGGCATGGAATTAATGAACGTGAAACATCCCCAGGAGCGACGCAGGCCGTCTCAAACAGGCAATTCCTTCATTTTTGGAAAGGCAAACTACCTTTATGCTGTACGCCTGCAGTATGGACGCGACCTGGTCCTTTTTAAGAAAGCGCCTCAGCAGGGAGTAGAAATCAAGGCGGTTTTCGCCGCCGGTCCGTCAATCGGCGTGGTTGCCCCCTACTATGTAGAATACAAGAAGTCAAACGAAAACATCACAATCCGCGGTCCGTTCCGCGAAGGAATTTCGTACCCTGAAATCATGGGGACCGGCAGGCTTTTCGAAGGAATCGGTGACTCTCAATTGACGCTTGGTGGAAACCTCAAAGCAGCAATGAACTTTGAGCTCGGAACGATTAAAAGTCAAGTGACAGGATTTGAAGCAGGATTTTTGGTTGATGCCTATTCAAAAACAATCCCTTTAATGACTTCAACCAAGAATTATTCCGTGTTTCCCACTGTTTACATAACGTTGTTCTACGGATCCCGGAAATAGAATGATAAAAATCTTTTTCCGAAACTGTGACCTTTTTATACCTTTGACATTCCAGTATTGATAATTACTTGAAACCTATGCAACCTAAGAAATCAGAAAAAGCGGATTTGACGAAAAAATCGTTCATGTTCTTCAACATTGGACTGATTGTGAGTTTGTTACTGGCAATTTTTGCCTTTACCTATAAGGTTAAGGATGATACATCGAAGAAGGATCTGAATGCAAATAACATGGCGGTAGAAGAAATCCTCGAAGTACCGCCGACAGAACAACTTCCCCCTCCTCCTCCAAAGATCGAGCAACCGAAAATCATTGAAGTTCCGGACGACAAGAAAATAGAGGAAGAAATCGAAATCAACATGGACGCCGAAACGGATATCAATGAGACTAAGGTCGAAATCCCGATGGCTCCCGTTGTAGAAGAAGAGAAGGAAGACCCCAACACAATCTTTACTGTCGTTGAAGAAACTGCAGCTCCGGTCGGTGGTATGGGCGCTTTCTATGAATATGTTGGAAAGAAGATCAAATATCCGGCTCAGGCTAAAAGGATGGGTATCGAAGGTAAAGTGTTCGTTGAGTTCGTAATCGAAAAAGACGGAAGCATCACCGACGTTAAAGCCATCAAAGGTATTGGCGCAGGTTGCGACGAAGAAGCTGTCCGNATTCTTCAATCAGCTCCGAACTGGAAGCCNGGAAAACAAAGAGGAAAACCTGTTCGNCANAAAATGGTTCTCCCTATTTCATTCAAGCTTTCGTCATAATTCAGCAAAGAATATAAAAAAAAAAGGCTGGTCGAAAAGACTAGCCTTTTTTTGTGCCTGTTTTTTGCCGGCGACAGACCGGTGAACGCCGGACCCCGGCTTATACAGCGGACTTCGTGAGCGTCTGGTGATCGTTTAATGTACGAGAAACCCGAGCGCGAGCCCGCCGGCAATGATCAGCGTTGGTGGCACTTTCGTGAATACCATCAGGCAAAAAGTCGCGATCGTCACGCCAAAGTTCAGGAAAGAATTTTCAAGCGGCTGAAAGAGGATTATCGCAGACGCCGCAACCAAACCCGCACTTGCGGCAGTAACTCCCTCTAATGACGCGCGGACGACCCTGTATTGCTTGAGGCTTTCCCAGAACCGGATCACAAAGAAGATCAGGAAAGTGCCTGGCAGAAAAATCCCAAAGGCAGACATGAGCGCTCCGAGAATTTCGCCACCAATTCCATAGTCGCGTGAGGACAGCGCTCCAATATAGGCACTGAACGAGAATGCCGGCCCAGGCAATGCCTGCGCGACCGCGTAGCCCGAAAGAAATTCATTTGGCGACAACGGATGGTGAAGGGGCTTGGGCGCGTACTCTTGCTTCAGTCGGCTCTTGAGCTGCCTGATCTTTTGCTTCGGCTCGCCCTCCTGCGCGTGATGTTCGTCGACAAACTCGGTGTACAGCAAGGGTACCAATACCTGACCTCCGCCGAAAATCAGACTCCCGTTTCGATAGAAGTTTTCAAATAGCTTAACAGGAAGCGCCTTCGTTACACCCCCCAGGATAGCAGCGATTACCAGCACTCCAGCCCAGAGTGCAAAGTTGGACCAGTCGATGCGGATACCCTTTTTTTCTTCGCGCGGCTGCGCCCTGAACTTAAGTGATGTCACAAGCCCGGCCCCAAGGATAATGGCCGGAAAGACAAATGGCGTCTGAAAGAAGTACGAAACAACGGCTGCACCAATCATTAACGCGATACCTGTCTTGGTCTTGACTGTTTTCTGACTGATCACCCACGCGCCATAGCTCACAAATCCAACAGCCATCGGCTGAATGAATTTTGTGAACTCGGTAGACCAGTTCTTTTCCTGAATGTTGGACATGACCACCGCTGCAGTTGTCATCAGGATAACGGATGGCAGAATCCAGACCAGCATGGTGAGATAGGCGAGGTTAGGTCCTCCGATTTTGAATCCTATCGCGATCAGCATCTGCGTGGACGCTGGGCCGGGCAGTATCTGACAAAGGGAGTTGAGTTCCATCAGGTCCTCTTCCGACAGGTATTTCCGTTTCTGGACGAGTACTTTCTGGAAATGGGCCAGGTGGGCCTGTGGGCCTCCAAATGTGGTCAGGGCCAGAATGAGTACATCCCGTAAGAAGATAAAGTACCGAACTCGTTGAAACACTGCCGAGGTGGAATGAGTCCAAATGTTGAAATTATTTTTTCAAACCGATCTCGCGTAACCGCTGATCCAGAAATTCACCGGCCGTGATATCCTCCCACTGTTTCGGATTACCTTCATCAACGCATTGTGGCAAAGCCGCGAGGCTCATCTCTGAGCGTGGATGCATAAAGAAGGGTATAGAATATCGGGGCGAGTTCATTTGCTCTACAGGCGGATTGACAACACGATGGATAGTTGAACGCAGCTTGCCATTCGTCAACCGCTCCAGCATATCGCCCACGTTGACCACCAGTTGGTCTGGCAAAGCTGTGATAGGAATCCATTTTCCATCCCGGCGCAGTACCTGCAAACCATCAGCGCTTGCCCCCATCAACAACGTGATAAGGTTGATATCGCCGTGCTCAGCAGCTCTAACTGCGTCAGCGGGCACCGAATGTGGATCCTCAATCGGGAAATAATGTATCGGTCGGAGTATGCTGTTGCCGTGATAGATCTTGTCGTCAAAATAGTCTTCTGGTAACTCGAGAAACAGCGCGATAGCACTCAACATGAAGGCACCCGTTTTCTCCAGTGCGCGGTACACTGCCAGTGTGCTTGATTGAAACCCCGGAACTTCGCTGGGCCAGACATTCGCCGGATAGCCTTCCTCAACCAGCTCTTTTTCAGACAGCTCCTGCCCCACGTGATAAAACTCTTTCAGGTCGCCGGTGTTTCGACCTTTTGCATGTTCTTTTCCCTTTCCCGTATAACCTCTTTGGCCAGCCAGCTCGGTTCGCTCATATTTTGTTTTGACATCATCAGGAAGCGCGAAGAACGCCTTAATGTCTCTGTAAATATCAGCTTGCATCTGATCCGTCAGGAAGTGATTTCGGATCGCGACAAATCCAATATTCTGATATGCCTCACCGAGGCGTTGAACAAACTGTATTTTTTTCTGATAGTCGTCTCCGTAGAAGTCTGCGAGATCAAGCGAGGGGACCTCATCGTATAAAACATCCGCCATGCGTGTAAGTGTTTCCCGCAAGCTATGCATTTTTAAGTAATTTTACTTCCCACAGCTCCTTCCAATCGTTAGCGGAGGAAGGTTCAGACAGAAATGGCCCGATTTTTTAGGACGTAGCACCATAACCATCAAACGCATGAAAACTTCCCGAAGAAACTTTATTGAGACTGCGTCGAGAGCAGCGGTTCTCGGAGCATTAGTGTCACCGATAACGTCTCATGCTTTCCGGCTTGATGATAGCTTCAGCGCATTGGAATTCAAACAGGACAAGTTGCCGTATGAATACGGGGCGCTTGAGCCATATATTGATGCCCAGACCATGGAGCTTCATTATTCCAAGCACCACGCCTCTTACATCAAGAATGTGAACGAAGCGCTTGCAGCGGAGAAAGTAAGCCTGAAAGATGAAAAAGAACTTTTCAAGAAGATCTCCACCTTGTCGGACAAAATCCGTAACAACGGAGGCGGCGCCTGGAACCATAACTTCTTCTGGAGAGCGATGAAACCTAATGGGGGAAATCCGTCCGGAAAAATCGCCGAGGCCATCAATGCCTCTTTTGGATCTATCGAGAAATTCAAGGAAGAGTTTAAGAATGCAGCATTAGGTCAATTCGGATCGGGCTGGGCCTGGCTGGTATCCAACAATGGCAAACTCAGCATCGGATCAACACCTAATCAGGACAATCCTTTGATGGATGGAGTTAAAACAAAAGGGACGCCGATTCTTGGTCTCGACGTTTGGGAACACGCATACTACCTGAAATATCAGAACAAGCGCGCCGAATACATAGACAACTGGTGGAATGTCGTTAACTGGGATGAAGCTTCCAAAAATCTGAAATAACGGATAGGAATACGGCAGGCCGTAAACCACACCTATCACTGTAGCCGAAACTTCGTCGGCTAACAAACCCATAAGGCAGCTCCTCACCGAGCTGCTTTTTTATTAACTCCTTTCGCGACCGACAAAGATCTTGGCCAATCTCCTTTTGGTGCCCGAGTCGCTTATCGATCCAGACAAACTACACTCTGAATCCTACGGGACCCTGTATGGAAAAGTGGAGGACCCTTCTTGCCACGTTCGTTTACAGGTGGTACGGATTTATGTAGTAATAAAGCAATATTTAAGCAATGATAAGACAGAGATAAAGCACTCCTTAAAAGGACCGCTTTATCACCGCTATATTACCGCCTTATCACCGCTATATCACCGCCTTATCTCGCACGACCGGTGCACCTGAGGTCCTCCAAAGGAGCCAGTCCGGTGCTGCCTTTGTAACCTGCCGCGGCCAGGTTTAGCAACCGGCAGGTTAGCGCAAATTTGAGAGTTCAAACATGAATTACTCCGGCCTGGACGGCGGGAAATGGCGGCATCAGGCCCGCGGATGATCAATTCATAATCTCACGAAGCACCTGAAGAGAGTTCAACTCGCCAAGCCCCAGGTGGTCGTTATANAACTTCACCAACAGGTCCAGCGCCTCGCGACGCTGCGCATTCNTNCAGGGGATGTACGTCGTGTAGTCGGCGTCCATTAANTGGTTGAGGAACGTTTCAATTGCCGGATCNGTCACCCTTAACCCCAGAATATCCTGAACAGTTCGCGCGCCGAATCCCAAAAAGCCACTGAGCTTAAGTAGAAACTGAAGGTGAAAGTTCTCGATGTGTTCAGCCATCGAGTCCAACGTCATCAATGAAGAAATGATAAACTCACAGAGGTTCTGGCTATGACTTTCTTCCTTGACGGTTCTGTTCAAGACTTCGTTGATGAACATGCCGATTGACGCCTTATAGAAGTCTTTGTGGATGGTTTGATATGGATAAAGACATTTAACCTCGCGGATGCGGTTAATGTTTGCGTTCTCACGATGATATACAACGAGCTCCAACAGCGTCAGTGGCTGATACAGCGCCATCTTGCTGTTGGCAGATTTACTTCGCGCGCCGTTGACGATGAAGCTCTGCAGTCCAAACTGGTCGGTAAAAACAGAAACGATTATGGACGTTTCACCGTATCGGGTGAATCTGAAGACGACGCCTTTTGTCTTGAATAACACAGGGCTAATTTACAACAGCGATTTTACCTACGATGCTTTCCGTACCATCGAAAGCTACGGCCATGACGAGATATATTCCTGTGTCGACCCTCCTGCCTCTGGCATCCCTGACGTCCCAGGAAGCGGAACCGCCATTGGCGCGCGTTTCCCGGATAAGGCGGCCGGACACATCAGTGATTTTCACTACCGCATCCGTTGCAAGTCCGCTGATCCCCACCTCTCCGTTAAACATGTTTGTCACCGGATTCGGAAAGATCTTTACTGTTTGAAAGGACCGGTCCCCCGTGGTTGCGTTACTTCGGAAAGATGCCATCCCGCGATCGGTAGCGAAGAAGACTTCGCCTGTTGCGGGATCAATTTCGATATCAAGAATACGGTTCGAAGGCAGTGGACTGTTCTCTTCGGTGAAATTGGCAATAGCTTCCTCACCTGTGGAATTAAAAAGCCAGACGCCGCGGTCCGTGCCCATCCACTTGCGGTTTCCACCATCGACAGCGATGGCGCGCACGACGTCATCGCGCAGGAGGAATCGGTTTTCGAAAATAGGTTTTACGGCGTCATTATTCTTATCGAAGAAGTAAGCAACCCCTGCATCGGTACCCACCCAGACGTTCCCGTCGCGGTCGCTGGTCACTTCATAAACACGGTTTGAAGGCAGCGCCCCCTGACCCGCCTGAACCGAATAGGAGATATGCTCATTCTTTGACTTGTCGAATGAAATAAGTCCGCCACCATTGTCGGGATTCAGCACCACCCAGACGTTGTCGCGGAAGTCGGCGTGGACCTTAACCGGGTATCGGGCATTTCCATAGGGAAAGGAGAACGCCAGCCATTGGTCGGTTTCGTAAGTCAGGAAATGCAACGCAGGGGTTACTCCATAATTGGCCACCCACAATCCGTCTCTGGTCGCGGCTACAGATGTAACTGCGACGTTGCGCTGAGGCGGCGCTGCATTGATAAGCGAGCTGTTTGTTTCATCCCAAATGCGGTTACCGTTTCCATCGCTGTCGATCACACCGAAACCGAATGAACCAAAAAATTTTCTGCCTGCATCATTGATTGCTATCGACGTAAGATCAGCCACGTCGTATCTCTCTGACGACCACGCGCCATTCTGAAAAAAACTCACTACGCCAGCCTTTGACGATGGTTGATACGATGGCGTGAATCCACCGCCCACGACGTACAGATTGCCGGCATTGTGATAAAGCGCCATTGTTTCATTGAAGGCAGGTCCATTGGGAAGGATTGAAGAAAACGATCCTGTTGTATTCGTTGCAAGTCCTGCTCCGTCCGTGGCAATCCATAGCGCGTTTGCGTCATCCACAATGGCCTTGGTGAACGGCGCATCGATGCTATTATACCTTGCCGATGAACCGTTCGCGGGGTCGAACACCCAGGCATCGACTTTGTTGGTAAAGATCAGTTTTCCCTGGGCAGCCGTGAGGTTTGCGAATGACTCTGACGGGAGAGCATCCACCTTTTCCCAGAGCCCGCCTTGGTAAGCGTACATACCCTCATCCGGCACACTTGTAAACACAACGTCTCCAACGGCAGCTATACTGGTCGTCATCTGCGAGACGTCACTGCCTACGAAGCGTTCCCATTTGCTGAAGTCAAGGAGATTTTCATTGAGGTTACCGGCGATCACGCCGGATTCCGTTGCGAGGAAAACGGAGTCTCCACTTACGGCTGTCGCGAGAATCCGCAGTGTTGTGCCGTTTTCACCAAGGTCGCGCCAGGTTTCTTTGATTTCGGAACGCGCAAGGTCAAATATCAATACCCCGTAGTCTGTCGCGAGATATGCAAGCGATCCATGAAGATATATGTCGTTGATTGCCTTTGGTCCGGTGAGCACGGTGTTTCTGGCGGGGTCGTGGAGGCGGACCCGGTTTGATCGAACCGCGTCGAACGTGCCATTGCCATAGGCTACCAGTAGCTGGTCCGTGGTAGCGTCGTAAGCGATCCTTGATATTCCGCTGTTACTGAGGCCATTTCCCTTGTCGTAAAACCGTACAGACTTGTCAGCCTTATCGACGATCATCACACCGTTAGGTGCAGCTGCAAAGACATTTGCGGGCGTTGACAGCACGTCAACCAGGTTGTGATATGAGACGTGCACCCGCCATGTTCCGATAGGCACATGCTGCGCGCAAACGCCGGTGAGTACAGACGTCAACACAACGATCAACCAACCGGTTACGGCCTTCATCATGTCTTGCTTTTCATTCCTTCGATAAAGGCCTTCCTACTTCTGGCTTCGTATTCATTTTTTTCTCCCAGCATCACCTGTTTCTGATCGGGGCTGAGTCGGAACGAGAAGGAAGCGAGTTCGCCGGTTTGGGCGCATATGGCATGTACTTTCGTAACGAATTCGGCGACAGCCAGAAGCAGCGGCATCGGACCAAAAGGTTTCCCTTCAAAATCCATGTCGAGTCCGGCTACGATGACGCGCTTGCCGTGGTTAGCCATTGTATTGCAGACTTCCACGATCGACTCGTCGAAAAACTGTGCTTCGTCGATTCCGACCACGTCGCAGTCTCCCGATAAGAGCAGAATGTCAGAGGGAAAGTCAACCGCCGTCGAGCGAATTTCATTGTCGTTATGCGACACCACGTTTTCAGCGTGATAGCGGCTGTCCACCCGGGGCTTAAAAATTTCCACCTTCTGGCGCGCGATAATGGAACGGTTTAGTCGTCGGATCAGCTCTTCCGTTTTTCCGGAGAACATACATCCCGAGATAACTTCTATCCAACCCACGCGATCTGCGTCCCGTTTCCTGCCAAAATGTGGTTCTACAAACATGGAGGCTAAGATAGAATTAAGATACGATATTGTGAACGCTGACTACTCGCCTAGACATCGGTGTAACGGAGGTGGGGAAGTTTGTTTTCTTCAGGAACCGCTATGGTCACATCTCCGGTGGCGACGGCCTGGCAGGCAAGGCGTTCTCCGGCCTTAAGAGCTCCCTTGGCAAAATACCGTTCTTCCGCAGGCGTATAACTGCTCAGGTTTTCGGTTCCTTCGAGGACATAGGCTTTGCAGGTAGTACAGCGGCCGCGGGCACCGCATGCGTGCATCCAGTCGATGTAACTCAGCTGAAGGTTATGTAATAATGGTCGGGTGGTGTCCTGAATATGGACCGTTTTGCTCAGATTTTTTATGAATATCGTTCCCATCTTACCCCCAGTTTCAAGGCATAAAAACAATCCAGTAGCACATTATTGAATAAGCATTAACTTTATAGCCAGCAAGTACACGAATTAATTCATTACTGGCAATGGACGAGAAGATTAGCCTGGAAGCGATAGAGCGCTACGGAAACAAGTATGCCGAAAAGGTGGTGAACGCGTTTTTCATGAAGAACAGCCGGATTAACGGACGGGAGATCCTTTCGTTGTCCAACGTTCAGCAAGTCAACCTTTTTGTCATCAAAGAGCTTTTGAAAGAATGGAGGGACGAGCAGAAGAAAATCCGCAGCCCTTATTTTGATTACGACAATCCTCAGGTAAAAGAACTCTTCGACCAGTTGATGAACCTGCTTTCGCAGAACATCTCCATTGACAAAGAACACTTTTTGCCGTTGGTCAATAAAGCTGTGACCCAAACGCTTTTGCTGATTTTCAATCCGTACGATTATTTTTCCACCGTCATAACGGGTAGAAATAATCTGCTGGAAGTGACCTCATTCCGGGAGGAGATTAAGTATCTGAAGGTGAACAAGGCTCCGCTGGAACGCATGCTTCAGAAACTGGAAGACCGGGGCGTAAATGAAATTTCGGGCAACGAAGCGTTTGGCATACTGGATCAGATTCTGGAGGAAGTAAACTTCCATCCTGAAGATGTGGAGTTCTATGTCGAGAGATTTTCAATCGTGCATCCTCTCGATCCGAATTCATTTTTTGTCAAGAAGCCGAGAGTCAAGGATTCGGGAGAACCGACACCTGTACCTGCTCCGGCAATAGTCGAAGAAAAGCC
>Ga0065721_10000064_pt1 | contig 13109 bp, 11 predicted proteins | sample Mesricmetagenome_FD_59108 | JGI IMG/M metagenome (GOLD analysis project Ga0065721, IMG submission 59108) | Mesophilic microbial community from rice straw/compost enrichment Sample: eDNA_1 v2 (version 2) | ecosystem: Engineered > Solid waste > Grass > Composting > Bioreactor | place: USA: Davis... | reverse complement strand
TTTTCGTATGATGGAAGTTTCCGAAGATTCTTTATTTCTTCCGTAAAAGAGATTATTAGACAGTGCGCGAAAAAGTTTTTCGAGTAGCATTCTAATTTATTACTCACTTACCGGCAAATTGGACAATTGCTAGTAGAAGATGAGCAAAATGGAAAAACACTAGCTGATTATGGTAACTATACCTTAATCTCTCTGAAAAATTGACTTTAGAATTCGGAAAAGGTTTTGATTATACTTACTAAGGAAGATGAATTAAACCAAATTATCGATCAGGACAGAATACATTTTGATCTAGACAAGAATGATAACAACTTACACTAAATTTAATTACCTTAATTATGAGTGCAACTCTGGAAGAAATACAAAATTTTAAAGGAAAATACCCAAAACAGATCTGGAGCCTTTTCTTTTCCGAGATGTGGGAACGTTTCTGCTTCTACGGAATGCGNGGAATGCTGGTTTTCTTTATGATCTCACAACTGAATTTTCACGAAGTGGAAGCCAATCTGCAATANGGGGCAACACAGGCTTTTGTGTATGCATTTACCTTTATTGGCGGNTTGTTTGCGGATAAGATATTAGGATTTCGCAAGTCTCTATTCTGGGGCGGACTTCTCATGATCATCGGAAGTTTGATCCTTGCAGCCGATCCACATAAATTCTTCTTTTTAGGAATAGCTTTTACCGTTGTGGGAACAGGTTTCTTCAAACCTAATATCTCGTCAATGGTCGGTCAGCTATACAAACCCAATGATTCAAGAGCAGATGCCGGTTTTTCATTATTCTATGCAGGGATAAATCTTGGAGCACTATTAGGAGGCTACTTATGCATCGCTATTGGAAAAGGCGAATTACTTGACCATGTGATTCCGGAAAACATGAGATGGAACATTGCTTTTGGACTTGCTGCTGTAGTAATGGTAATTAGTTTAATTAATTTCATTTTTACTCAGAGAAGTTTAGGAACGATTGGTTTACAGCCAGGTCACCCTTTAGCTGAGGTAAAATCAGCACCAATGCCAAAATGGAAAGAATACGGGGTATATGTATTGTCTTTGGTTTTCGTTCCGATCATCATGATCATGGTTGCCAAAACAGAATATACAGACTATTTTATGTATACAATTGGCCCTCTTACACTCCTTTACCTATTCTATGAAATGACTAAGGTAACACCATCCGAACGCAAAAAACTTTGGGCAGCTTTAGTTTTCATTCTATTCTCTATCCTTTTCTGGGGAATCTACGAACAAAGTGGAGGTTCTTTAAGTATTTTCGCTGCTAAAAATTTAAACAATGACCTTTTAGGCTTAGACCCGAATGGAGTGAACAACTCCGGTGGAGCCTTTTTCATTATCTTTTTGGCACCTCTTATCGGTCTTCTCTGGATTTGGTTAAGTAAAAGAAAAATAGAACCTAATACACTTATTAAATTTGGACTGGGATTTATTTTCCTCGGAGCAGGTTATTATGCATTATTCGCCACAAGACTTTTTGCCNATGCAGCAGGAATCACATCATTGAATTTCTTTACCATTGCTCTTTTAATTATTACATTAGGAGAACTTTGTCTCTCTCCTATCGGACTATCCATCATGACAAAACTATCCACAAAAAACCTTCAGGGAATGATGATGGGAATGTGGTTTCTGGCTTCTGCTTACGGGCAGTATGTTGCAGGAATCATTGGTGCAGGAATGGCTACTGCTAAAGAAGGTTCTACGAATTCTGATGCTTTAATTGCTTATACAGAAGGATATAAACAACTTGGATTGTATGCCGTGATTGCCGGTGTGGTATTGATTTTGATATCACCGTATGTGAAAAAATTAATGCAGGATGTAAAATAATGATAAGCAAATTATGCTTATTTTTAATGACAATTACAAAATTTATGAAAAAATTTCTAAGCATAATTTGCCTCTTATTATTACAATTAAGTTTTGCTCAGGTAAAATGGATGACTATTGATGAGGCTTTAAAAGCTCAAAAAGAAAATCCAAAGAAAATACTTATTGATTTTTATGCAGATTGGTGCGGTCCATGCAAGATCATGGATAAAAAAACCTATGGACATCCCGTCATTGCACAGATATTGAATGAAAATTATTACCCTGTGAAATTCAATGCGGAAGAAAAGAACAGTATTGAAATTTTCGGAAGAACATTTTCTAATTCCAATACGGAACAGAGAAGAGGCAGAAACTCCTTACACGAGTTTACCCAATATATGAATGTTGCAGCGGTCCCCAGTACTGTTTTCTTAGATGAAACTGGAGGTCCAATCACTATTCTTCAGGGAGAATTATCGGCTATAGAACTTGAACCTTACCTGGAACTTATGTCAAAGGACTTATTCAAAAAAATCAAAACACGGGAACAATGGGAAGATTATCAGAAGAAGTTCAAATCTAATATTAAAGATTAATTGAGAAGAACCGAGATACAAGGTATCAGATTCTGATTTCTGAGTTATAATATAAATAGGACTTTCAATTTTTGGAAGTCTTTTTTATTTTCCCGAAATTCGGGCCTTTACTTTTTATTTAACTCAGATCTCGAAACTCGAATCTTAGATAAATGACATTAGAAACCTCTATAGAATATGTAAAAGGAATCGGTCCGGACAGAGCCAAACTCATCAAAAGTGTGTTGGGAATTTCCACCGTTGAAGATCTTCTGAACTTCTTCCCTATCCGTTATCTGGATAAAAGTAAAATCTATACAATATCNCAGCTTCAGGAAAGCAATCTGGATGTTCAGCTTAAAGGAAAAATAACGCAGGTTCAGGAAATTCAGACAGGAAAAACGAAAAGACTTTCTGCAAAATTCAATGATAGTACAGGAACTATGGATCTGGTTTGGTTCCAGTATTCCAAATGGATGAAGGAACAGCTTCCTATNAACCGGGAGATTTATATTTTCGGAAAGATCAATGTTTTCAACAAGCAGTTTTCTATGCCCCATCCGGAAATAGAAATTGAAGAAAAAAAGGAAAACGATAACCGTTTACGCCCTATTTATCCAAGTTCAGAAAAGCTGACCAAACGAGGACTGAATCAAAAATTTTTCCAGACCATTCTGAGAAATATCTGTAAAGAAATCCCCAATCTTATACAGGAAAACCTACCTGAATATGTGATGAAGGCTTTCAAATTCCCTTCAAGACAAAACACATATTTGAATATCCATTTTCCTAAAAATTCAAATTATTATGAAAGAGCAGATCAACGCTTAAAATTTGAGGAATCTTTCTTTTTCCAGTTAGGATATGGCTTAAAAAAACTTCATCATAAAACCCAGTCATTCGGCAATCCCTTCCCGATTGTAGGTGATTATTTTACCAATTTTTATAATAATCATCTCCCTTTCGATCTTACCAATGCTCAGAAAAGAGTTCTAAAAGAAATCCGTCAGGACATGAAAAAGCCGATCCAGATGAACAGGCTTCTACAGGGTGATGTAGGCTCCGGAAAAACGATGGTTGCATTACTTACCATGCTTATTGCAATGGATAATGGTTTCCAAAGCTGCCTAATGGCGCCCACGGAAATTCTTGCTCAACAACACTATAACGGCATAAAAGATCTTTTAAAAGAAACCGGAATCAACATACGGCTTTTGACCGGATCCACTAAAGCTTCGGAAAGGAAGATCATTCATGAAGAACTTGAAAACGGAACTCTTTCTATTTTAGTGGGAACTCATGCGGTGTTGGAGGATAAAGTACAGTTCAGGAAATTAGGTCTCGCTATTATTGATGAGCAGCATAGATTCGGAGTAGCACAAAGAGCCAAACTTTGGGCAAAAAATAAAATCCCGCCCCATATTCTGGTGATGACGGCAACACCTATTCCGAGAACTTTAGCCATGAGCTTTTATTCCGATCTGGATGTTTCCGTGATCGATGAAATGCCTGTTGGAAGAAAGCCCATCATTACCGCTCACCGACGTGAAAAAGACAGGGTTTTTGTTTATAATTTCTGTAGGGACGAAATTAAAAAAGGCAGACAGGTTTATTTTGTTTATCCTTTAATTGAAGAATCCGAAACATTGGATTATAAGAATCTAATGGAAGGTTTCGATCATATTTTACAGTCATTCTCTGATTACAATGTCGCCATGCTTCACGGAAGAATGAAACCGGACGAAAAGGATACTGCAATGAATTATTTTGCTTCAGGAAAGGCTGAAATCATGGTTGCAACTACCGTTATTGAAGTAGGGGTAAATGTTCCCAATGCTTCAGTTATGGTGATAGAAAGCGCCGAAAGATTTGGTTTATCACAGCTTCACCAGCTTCGCGGACGTGTGGGAAGAGGTGCAGAACAAAGCTATTGTATCCTGATGACATCCGATAAATTATCCACGGAAAGCAGAACCCGAATCAGAACCATGACGGAAACCAATGACGGTTTTAAAATCTCTGAAGTGGATATGCAACTTCGAGGTCCGGGAGATATTTTAGGAACACAGCAAAGCGGTGTAGTGGATTTTAAAAGACTGGATCTTGTAAAAGATTCCGCTATTATAAAAAGTACAAAAAAAACAGTTGAAAAAATCCTGGAAGCCGATCCTTTGCTGAGCAGGACAGAAAACCTNGTCATCAAAAATTACTACCTGAAATATTATAAAGGGAAAAATAAATGGAGTAAAATCTCTTAAAATAAAAAACCGCAAAAAGAAAAAGATCTTTCCGCGGTCCCCTTATAAAACTGTTATTTAGAAGAAATTACTTTGGTCTTCTTAAAAAATTCTGCAGCTAATATTAATATTTTGTGATTTGGTGTGAAAATATCTATATATTATTTGAATAAGGTGTTTTTTAGCTGCAGTTTGAATAAAAAAAACAAAATGAATTATGTTTCCAACTTGCTTATTATAAAAACTAACTGTCTAATGTTAAAGGAAAAAAGAAAATGAAACGAATATACTCCTTTAACCAATTCTTGAGTTTTCATGATTGTACCGTTTTGTTTAAAAGATCTTCTACGCTTTAATTGGAAACTGATAATCCATTTTGTTTAAACTAACATTGTGATATATCAGTATTATGTACTCATTTATCTTGTACAAATTTGGTGATAGCCTGCCAATTTGTTTTTATATTATTCTATTTAAACTTTACAAAATTTTCACTTATTCGTGAATATTATGCGCTAAATAAAATTTAAAACATATCAAATTCCCTAATTAATTCTATGTTTTTAAGACATTTTCAAGATGAAATTATCTTTGTTAAGCCCTGAAGTATAATACTGCCAGTTTACCGTGATTACNTCAGTCAGAACTTTTTTCAGTGCGGTATATTCATCCGGCTTTTTAATGAATATATTAGCTCCGGTTACAAAAATATCTTCTATCTTATCCTCAGATAAATTGTCTGAATAAACTACATTCACCATGTNTCCAAACCTCCTTCTGCACTTTAGTTGTTCAAGACAATCCAGACTGTGTTTGCCTTTAAGATCATAATTCATAAAAACAACTTCAGGAATAATATTCTTATCATTAGTAAGATATTCAATCAACTCATTCCCATTGTTGAAGACCTGTACATTTGTTGCTATTTTCAGATCTCTGAAAATNTCTTTAAAATACACCAGATTACCTTCATTATGATCTGCCACGATAATATTCAGATATTCTCTATTCATAAAGCATTCCGGATTTAATGGCTAAACTTTGTGCATTTCTCCTTCTCGCTACTATTTTCTGAAACTGAGAAGGGGTAATTCCTGTGGTATTTTTAAATTGTGTACTCAAATGCGCTACACTGGAATAATTCAGTCTGTTGGCTATTTCCGTAAGACTATGTTTATTACTGATGATCAATTCCTTAGCATGTTCTATTTTCTGCATGATAAGGAAATTTTCTATAGAAGTATGNGTAACTTCCGAAAACAGATTGGATAAATACCCATAGCTATGATTGAGCTTTTCAGCAATATAAATAGAAGCTTTTACTGCAATAACCTCATCAGAGAAAACCAGTTCCACAATAGCATCTTTTATTTTTTGTACCAATGCCGTTTTTTGGCTTTCTATGATTTCAATACCATAATCTTCAAGATTTTTTTTGAAAATCCTGTGCTGTTCCTGGGTGAGAGATTCATAGAATTCTACTTCCCCAAAATTCAGTAGCCTGTATTTCAGACCTTGTTCTTTTAATTTTTCATCCAACACCTTTTTACAAAGAGCATTGAAATCAAATTTCACATACATTTTCATCCCGGTATAAGTGTGTTAAAATTTTAGTAAATATAATAATTTATTTCAAATAAAAGTGAAATAGAAAGAAAATTTTTATTAATTTTATATTAACGCAAAAAACTCCTGCATTATTGAATACAGGAATTTTAAACACTAAGGATGAAAAAAATATACTGGAATAAGCTAAAACAGCCTAAAACCAAGCATATGAATGTATTATTTTATGTGATTTGGTTCTGATACAAAGATGGTTTAAAAATAAACATCACCTGTTATAGAATTATAATTAAATGTTACAGAATTTTAAGTCAATATTTAGTGAATTAATAATTCCATTAAATAGTCGTCCATCACAAAGCCATTTCCAATATCAAACACCCCTTCATCATAAACCTTATAACCTTGTGATTCGTAGAAACTCTTCGCTGCATTATGCTTATTGACGTTCAGAATAATTCTTTGATCACCTTTCTCTTTAACTTTTTGCTTTAAAAATTCCAAAGCACTTTTTCCAAGCCCCTTCCCTTTACTTTCCGGAACCAGATAAATGCGGTGAAGTTTGGTCGTTTTCTCTTCATTGCCATGTTCATAACCGATAAAACCATTAAATTCATTATTCTCATCCAGAATCAGGTAATAATGGTATTCCGGATTCTGCAATTGGGTTCTGATTTCTTCCTGAGAATACATAGTTCCCAACATATACTCTATCTGCTCATCAGAAAGAATATCNGCATACGCATTTTCCCATGATCTTCTNGCCAATTCCTGAATAAGAGCAATATCTTTTTCCGTTGCCTGAATAAATTCCATAATTTCTGAATTAAAAAAAGTGAAAAGCAGAAGCCCTTCACCTTATTATATTTTGAGTAAATTGTGAATAGTCAATTTTTAATGTATTATTCTAAATTCACTTTTCACCATTCACCTTTCATTTTTAAATATTTGCCATTTCAGCTTTTATTTTTGCATACAATCCTTCTGAAGCAGGAACAAGAGGCAGTCTCAAATAGTTTTTAACAATTCCTTTTTCTGCTAATACAGCTTTGATTCCACATGGATTTCCTTCTGCAAAGATCAGCCTTGTAATTTCTACCATTTTGTTGTGGATCTCATACGCTTCTTTCACCTTTCCTTCAAAAGCCAATTGAACCATTGTAGAGAATTCTTTTGGATATGCCTGTCCGATCACAGAAATCACACCATCACCACCTGCTAAAGTTACCGGAAGGGTAAATTCATCATCTCCTGATACCAAAGAGAATCCTGCAGGTTTCTTTCTGATAATATCAAAATACTGAAGAATGTTTGGAGCCGCTTCTTTAATTAAGAAAAGATTTGGAAACTCATTAGCAAGACGTAAGGTAGTTTCCGCGTCAATATTCTGACCTGTTCTTGAAGGTACGTTATAAATGATAATATTTTTTCCTGTGGAAGCTAAAGCTTTATAATGCTGGTAAAGTCCTTCCTGATTTGGTTTATTATAATAAGGAGACACAGACAATACCGCTTCAAAAGCTGAAAGATCCGCTTCTTCGATTTGTCTTTTCACCTCTAGAGTGTTATTTCCTCCAATTCCTAATACTAAAGGAAGGCGTTTATTATTAACCTTAATGATATGATCTATCACCTGTTTCTTCTCATCAGCGGAAAGTGTTGCTGCTTCTGCTGTTGTTCCCAAAACAACTAAATAACTGATTCCGTTCTCAATGTTATACTCCACAAGCTTCGTTAAGCTGTCGAAGTCAACAGATAAATCTTCATTAAAGGGTGTTACCAATGCTACACCAACTCCTTTTAAATTACTCATTTTTTAGAAATATTTTTGTCAAATTTACTAATTTAGACCAAGAAATTTATAATAAATATCAATGTTTTATTATACATATAATTATATTTGCATATACTAAAAGAAATTATGAAAAATAAATTCTTATTGATAGGAATTGCACTGGTTTCACTTACNGCTTGTAGAACTNCTTCTTTACAGGTTGCGAATGTGCAGACACAGAAAAATATTNCTATTAATAATGAGCTGAAAAATGATGAGGAATTTGTAAAAGTTATTACCCCCTATAAGCAAAAACTGGATGCAGAGATGAGCCAAAAAATCTCTCACACCAATGTAGACCTTACTAAGCAGGGAGATAACAGCAATCTTGGAAATCTTTTAGCGGACTATACTTTTGATGGAGCCAATGAATGGGCAAAGATTAATCTGAAAAGAAATATTGATGCCGCACTGATCAACATCGGCGGAATACGTACCACNATCGGAAAAGGAGATATTCTCTTAAAAAGTGTTTTTGAAGTGATGCCTTTTGAAAACGAAGTGATTATCGTAAAAATGAAAGGAACNGANCTTCAGGGNCTTTTCGANTATTATGCAAAAACTCAGGTCAACAATCCTGTTTCTCATTTATATATTGAAACCAACAACGGACAAATATCCAAAACTTTGATCAATGGCAAGCCGGTAAATCCTGCACAGGATTATTATATTGCCACTTCTGATTATCTGGCTTTGGGTGGAGACAATATGAAGTTTTTTTCGAAAGGAGAGTCCATATCTACGGGAATTAAATTAAGAGATCTTTTTATTGATTATTTCAGGAAAAATCCTGAAGTGGTTCCTAATACGGATGTTCGTTTAAATTTTATCGGTAAAAAATAATGGATAGAAAAAGTTTTTTAAAGGCAATAGGTGGCGGAACTTTNGCAGCGGCTTTGGCTCCGGGAATGATGATGGCGGAAAACTTGAGTATTCCAGTTTTTTCCTCCGCAAATAAACTCACGATCCTTCATACCAACGACCAGCACAGCAGGATAGAACCCTTTGATGCAAGTTATACCAAAAATCCTAATCAGGGAGGTTTTGCCAGAAGAGCAAGCCTGATTCAACAGATAAGAAGTCAGGAAAGCAATGTTTTATTGCTGGATTCCGGGGATATATTTCAGGGAACTCCTTATTTCAACTTCTTCGGAGGCGAGCTGGAATTCAAACTGATGTCTATGATGAAGTATGATGCTTCTACAATGGGAAATCATGATTTCGACAATGGTTTGGATGGATTTTTAAAGGTGTTGCCGAATGCAAAGTTTCCTTTTATCTGCTCCAATTATGATTTTAAAAATACCGTTCTTGACGGGAAGACTTCTCCATATAAGATATTCAACAAAAACGGGATCAAAGTAGGAATATTCGGAGTAGGAATTAAACTGGACGGCCTTGTCGGAAAAAAGCAATATAAGGAAACGGTATATTCCGATCCGATAGATGTTGCCCAACATTATTCAGATTTTCTGAAAAATGACCAAAAATGTGATTTGGTCATCTGCTTATCTCATATCGGTTATGATTATCACGGTGATCCTAACACAGTAAGTGATAAGATTCTGGCTGCCAATACAGAAAACATCGACATTATTTTAGGTGGTCATACCCATACTTTCTTACCGGAGCCCCAAATTTTTAAAAACAGGCAGGGCAAAAATGTTCTGGTCAACCAGGTAGGTTGGGCAGGGCTTTTACTGGGACGAATAGACTTTTATTTTGATTCAAATAAGAATGTACAACATATTTCCTGGAATAATCAGGCAATAGACAGCAGTATAATAGTATAATATGAAAAAATTCTCTATAATTTCTCTTGGTGTTTTAGCATCCCTTCAATGGGCCAATGCACAGGTTATCTCATCCAAAAAATGGACAGACTTATTCTCATACAATAATGTTCTGGCAATGAAGGAAGATAACGGAAAAATTATTGCCGCTACAGAAAACGGGGTGTTTTATTATACCATTTCATCCGGTGAAATTACCAAACTGTCTAAAGCTAACGGATTACACGAAGTAAAAATTTCCGCTTTTGATTATAATCCGCANACCAAAANAGGTCTTATCGGCTACCAAAACGGATCTATGGATGTNATTACACCAGATGGTATTACCTATATTGTTGACATTCCTATTGCAACAGGATANAACGGAAGCAAGAAAATTAATCATATTTCCATTACCGGCGATAANGCCGTAGTTTCGGTGGGTTATGGTGTTTCTATTTTCAATCTGAAGAAAAAAGAGTTTGGAGATTCTGCTTTTTTTGTATCCGGTGGGGTATATGAAGCTAGTAATGAAGCAACTATTCTGGGAAACAAAGTATTCTCCGTTACCAATACCGGCTTGAAAAGTCATGAAATGAACACAACTTTCCCTGTCTTTTCAACATGGGCTACAGAAGTTCCNGGATCTTTCAAGCATATTGATGCAGAATCCGTTCTAAGTTTTTCATCTGCTACTACTGCCTATATTTATAATAGTGGGACTGCTACTCCTCTAACACAGCCTTTTACTGATATTCATGACATAGTCGTAAATGCTAATAATATTGTTGTAACAGACCTAAATAGAATTTACACCTTCAGTACAAACGGAATAGCAGGAAGTGCAGCAAGTCTTGGTGAGGAATGTAATACGGCAACCACAATAAACGGAATGGTTTACGGCGGAACCGTTTTATCCGGAATAAAGAACGAAAGCAATAATACTTTCAAACCTGACGGACCGTATTTTAATTATGCCTATAAAATAAACCTGCATGATAACAACCAACTCCTGGTTTCTACAGGAGGAAGAGAAGACAGATATAATGGACCCAGAGCCAATCCGAAAAATCCGGGATTCTATTATTTTGATGGGATGCAATGGATATATCCATCCTACTTTGTAGGTAGCCCAACAACATTTAATGTACTCGATGCTGTCATCAATCCTAGTGATAACAGCGAGTTTTATTTTACCAATTATACCGTAAGCGATGCTCATGGTGTTTATAAATTAAAATATAATNCTTCATCTAAAGATTTTGATTTTGTAAAACATTATGATCTTGGAGCTCCTAACATTTATTTTTACCGTCCTGTAGGACTTACCTATGATGATCAGAATAATTTGTTCGTATCCATTTCATTTGTAGAAAATGCAAATGCAGGTATGGGGGTATATGATAAGTCAGCTGATAATTTTATTATTAAAAACACGAATTTCAGTTCGGCAGTACAAAAACCTTTGTTATACGAGAACTTATTTTGGGTAGCGTTACCAAGAAGCAGTAACTTCATGGCTTATGACTTTAAAAAAACCTCTCTGAATGTTTCTGATGACGAAATCTATACACTAAGCCAGTCAAATGGTTTCGCAGGAAATTCAAATGGAACCTTGTCTGTAGCTATTGATAAATCCGGTGATGCGTGGATAGGAACAGACAGCGGTTTAAGGGTGTTATCCAATGCAGTGTCTGCAATTAAGAGTCCTGATGCAGAACTGAAACCTATTGTCATAGAACAGGGCGGATTGGGTGAAGAACTGTTCAGAGATGCGCAGATCTTACAGATAGAAGTGGATGCAGGTGACCACAAATGGGTTTCTGTAGACGGAGGTGGGGTTTATTATTTATCTTCGGACGGTCAGCAAACCATAAAACATTTCACAAAGGAGAACTCTCCTCTCCCTACAAACAGTATCACAGATATAAAAGTAGACAGAAAAACCGGTAAAGTATACTTCGTTTCTTATGACGGAATTGTTACTTATCAGGGAGACGTTGCAGATGTAACTTCTAATTTCGGAAATGTACTGGTGTATCCAAATCCTGTGGTATATTCAAACTTCAAAGGTAAAGTTACGATCAAAGGTCTTGCAGAAAAAACAAACATCAGAATCACTGATGCTGCCGGAAATGTTGTGCATTCTGCAGTAGCCAGAGGAGGATATTATGAATGGGATCTTAACAACCAGAGAGGAACAAGGGTTGCTTCCGGGGTATACTTTGTGTTAATGACCAATGAAGACGGATCTGATAAAGCAACGGCAAAAATTGCTGTGGTCAATTAATTAATGAATTCTCAGACAGGCTTTTTACTTTCATTCATAAAATATGCTGAAAATGATGCTGTTTTGCATTGTTTTATGGAAGAAGACGGCTTTCAGAGCTATTTTCTAAAGGGCATATATTCTAAAAAGAACAAGAAAAAAGCCTTGCTGCTTCCTTTGAATCAGCTTAATTTTTCAATCAGGTCGGCAAAAGGAAACAGCATACAGTCTCTTTCAGGCATAGAACTTGTAAAAAGCAGCGATATTTATACGGATGTTAAAGCCAATACCGTAATATTTTTTATTTCAGATTTCTTAAATCAGATTTTAAGGCATGAAAATAAAAACCCGGGAATTTTCTTCGGCATTGATGAATTTATTGATGAACTTTCCCGGCAGAACTACCAGTCACATCTGATTTTTCTTGTCCAGATCCTGAAAATACAGGGAGTTGCCCCTTTATTGAATGACGGAAATTTTCTCGATCCTGAAACAGGTGTCTTTTCCGTGGGATTAACACATCAGTTATTTAATGAAGAAATTTCACAGATATGGAAAAACATTCTTTCCTCTCAAAATCCGTATCAGGTAAAGATCCATCAATCATTAAGAAAGAATTTTCTGGATAGTCTTCTGGTGTACTATCACTATCATATCACCGATTTCAGGATACCGGCTTCACTGGAGATCATTCAGCAGATCTTTGAGTAGTTATAGTTTTTTGTGCATCAGATATTGCAGCCCGTTTCTTCCCATTCTTGTTTTTCCATCGTAGAGATAGCCTGTTTTCAGATAAAGATCAAATGCTAAACTGTTTTCCTCATTAACCGCTAAGACAAGCTCATTACATTCTTTAAAGTTCTCTCTTACAAAATCATCCAGTTTCAACATAGCCGATTTTCCAATTCCTTTTCCCTGTAGTTCAGGGTTAATTGATAATGACCTCACCAATGCAGAATCTGCGTTATCCGTAAGATCCAGTTTATCCTCACCAAAATCCAGCACAAAAAATCCTGCTACTTCA
>Ga0065721_10051947_pt1 | contig 13113 bp, 12 predicted proteins | sample Mesricmetagenome_FD_59108 | JGI IMG/M metagenome (GOLD analysis project Ga0065721, IMG submission 59108) | Mesophilic microbial community from rice straw/compost enrichment Sample: eDNA_1 v2 (version 2) | ecosystem: Engineered > Solid waste > Grass > Composting > Bioreactor | place: USA: Davis... | reverse complement strand
CCACCGCGCCGCCAAGAGCCTCCGCGCTGGCGCGACACAGGGCCAGGCCGAGGCCGGAGCCGCCGGCGTCGCGGCCGGAGGCCAGCTGCTCGAACGGCTGGAAGATGCGGTCGCGATCCGCCTCGGGCACGCCGGGGCCCTGGTCGTAGACCTCGACGTCCAGATCGACCCGGCCGTCGGGGGCGGGCAGGGCGCGGGCGACGATGCGGATGACGCCCGAGGGCGTCAGCTTCAGGGCGTTTGACAGATAGTTGATGAGGATCTGCTCGACCCGGGCCTGGTCCGTCAGAACGATCAGGTTCTCGCCGGAGCCCTGGATGTCGATGTCCAGCGTCAGGCCCAGGTCGGCGACGCGCGCGCGCCAGACGCGGGCGATGGCGCCCAGGCGTTCGGCGAGATCGACCGGCGCCAGACGGAGATCGACCTGGCCCAGCTCGATCTTGGAGATGTCCATGGCGCCGTTCAGCAGCCGCAGCAGCATGCCGCCGGCGTCGGCCATGTCGTCGATGACCTGGGCTTCCTCGGGCGGACGGGGCCGGTCCTTCATCACCTGGGTCAGGCCCAGGATGACGTTCAGCGGCGTGCGGACCTCGTGGCTGACCATGGCCAGAAAGCGGGACTTGGCCTGGTTCGCGCGCTCGGCGGCGGCGTGGTCGGTCTCGGCCCGGGCCAGGGCCTGGCGGAGCTGGCGCGAATGCTCGGCGCCGGCCACCATCAGCTGCACTGTCTGCCGATCGCTCTGCCACTGGCGCCAGGCCGCGCCCGAGACCCCCAGGACGAACAGGACGACGCTGATCTGGAGCCCGTGGTCCCAGGGCGCCTCGGCGAAGGTGATCCAGAAGATGACGATGGAGGGCGGAACGACGGCGGCGACGAAGCTGCGCCGGCTGACATGCACCTGAAGCGCGCCGACCATCAGATTGCCGCCGATGAGCAGCAGCAGGTGCTTCATATAGGCCGGCTCGGCCCACCAGACGGCCAGGACGAAAAGGCTGGTGTGAACCGCGAGGGCGAGGGTCAGGGCTTCGGTGAAGCGCCGCAGCTTGGTGCTGGCGTCCGGGGCGTCGGGACGGCGCCGCGCCTGGACCACGACGCGCCACAGCAGGGCGTAGATCCCGAACTGGCAAATCGCGAAGTTGAGCGCCCAGCTCCAGCCCAGCAGCCACACCGCCAGGACGGCGATGGCCCCCACGGTGACCAGTCGGACGGGGAACATATCCCGATACCGATCGGCGTAAGCACGCACATACTCTGCGTTGTAGATCATCCGGCCCGTCCGTACTCGACGGCGGCGGCTTAGGCCCAGGACCTTAAGGACCGATCAACCGGGCGGTGCTTCGAGGAACCGATCGATTGATCCGTATAACGTTATGCGTTATATTTGGTCCCGATGATCCGCAGCGTTCGTGATCGCGAGACGGAGCGTTTCTGGGAAGGCGTCGCTTCGCGGCGTCTGCCGACGGATATACGCCGGGCGGCCCAGCGGAAGCTGGAACTGATCGACTCCGCCATGCGGCTCGACGATCTGAGGCTGCCGCCGGGCAATCGGTTGGAGGTCCTGTCGGGAAACCGGAAGGGCCAGCATTCGATACGGATCAATCAACAATGGCGGATATGTTTCCGCTGGGTCGATGGAGGCGCCGAGGATGTCGAAATCTGCGACTACCACTGAAGACATGATGGAGCCCGTCACGCCGGGCGAAATCCTGCTTGAGGAGTTCATCCTGCCGGCGGGTCTCAGCCAGACGGCGCTGGCCGACGCCATCGGCGTGCCGCCCCGGCGCATCAACGAGATCGTGCTGGGCAAGCGCGCCATCACCGCCGACACCGATCTGCGTCTGGCCCGCTACTGGGGCATGAGCGAGGGGTTCTTTCTGAACCTGCAGAAGAACTACGAACTGCGGGTGCAGCGGGCGAAGATGGGCGATGCGCTGGCGATGATCACGCCGAGGGCGGCGTAGGGCGCTTCCATTTTGGCTTATTGGGGCGTGGACCAAAAACCCACTGAGTGATCACGGCTCTGCCTTCCCCCATGTCTAATGTGGTGTTTCTTACTACCGGAGACTCGCCAGCCCACTTAGCCACTAATGCATCGTGATCTCGATTGGTCGCATAGACCTCCCGGTAGCCAAACCGGGCGTGTAGCGGTTCACTCTCCTGACGTCGTTAGGGTTGCTGCACTTCAATTGTCGAAAATTCTCGTGCGCAAATGGAGAAGCCCAGTCGCTATGTCCCACTACGAGCAACTTCGGGGAAATGGGGAACAGTAGTTCGACTGGCGGACCATTTTCGATCGCGTAGGGACGAAGCCGATCTTCCGGCATGGTTGGATCGAAATAAACGACGGGATTGTCGCTCGTGAGGAAGGCAGTGGCGGTCTCGTTCCTCGCTAGGCCAAACCCCAGAAGCTCTAGAACTCTTCCAAACCCGTTCAAAAGATGCGGCAACGCGTGGATGGATTGATGCGGATCGACGGTGAGGATGAGGTTCTCCATACGAAGCGCCTCCTCAAGGCCGGCCGGTGACGGAGGAAAATCACCACGCCGTTCCATCATCTCACCGGCAAGTCTTACGTGCTCCGCGTATGCCAGTTCTGCTGCATCTCTGCTTGAAGGGCCTCGAACGCGCATCAACCCCATGAATTCGAAAAAGGATTCTGCCAGCGCGGGAGTTACTTGGCCGGTCGCGTCGAGACTTTTAACAATATCGGGCCACACATTCTCTGTTCTCTGAAAGAATGTCTCCAACCCCGTATCGCGGCTACCGTCGGGGAGTGGCTGAGCGTAGTAGTGATTTTGAGCCCCGACTTCCCTCGGAAGCTTTTGGTGTGGATTTTTAGGATCGTCTTTTCGATAGGCAACCAGACGTTTGTCTCGATTGGTAAACGGCTTCAGATAAGCTTCGGGAACATAGTGGTGGAGTTTGGCCGTCACCAAGCCTAACCCACCTTCACCCGCGTCGCCGCCTCGGGGAGGTCTTCGCCGAACGCGCGCTGGTAGAACTCCGCGATCGTAGGCCGTTCCAGTTCGTCGCACTTGTTCAGGAAGGTCAGGCGGAAGCTGAGCGCCACGTCGTCGTTGAAGATGATGGCGTTCTGGGCCCAGGTGATGACGGTGCGGGGCGACATGACGGTGGAGATGTCGCCGTTCATGAAGGCGTTGCGGGTCATGTCGGCGACACGGACCATGGCGGCGATGCGGCGGCGGCCCTCGGCGTCGGACCATTCCGGCACCTTGGCGGCGACGATCTCGGCCTCCACGTCGTGGTCGAGGTAGTTCAGCGTGGTGACGATATTCCAGCGGTCCAGCTGGGCCTGATTGATCTGCTGGGCGCCGTGATAGAGGCCGGTGGTGTCGCCCAGGCCGATGGTGTTGGTCGTGGCGAACAGGCGGAAATATTTGTTCGGGCGGATGACGCGGTTCTGGTCCAGCAGGGTCAGGCGGCCTTGCGCCTCCAGCACGCGCTGGATGACAAACATCACGTCGGGGCGGCCGGCGTCGTATTCGTCGAATACAAGGGCGACGGGGCGTTGCAGCGACCAGGGCAGGATGCCCTCGCGGAATTCGGTGACCTGCTTGCCGTCCTTCAGGACGATGGCGTCCTTGCCGACCAGGTCGATGCGGCTGACGTGGCTGTCCAGGTTGATGCGGATCAGCGGCCAGTTCAGGCGGGCGGCGACCTGCTCGATGTGGGTCGACTTGCCGGTGCCGTGATAGCCCTGGACCATGACGCGGCGGTCGAAGGCGAAGCCGGCGCAGATGGCGATGGTGGTCTGGGGGTCGAAGCGATAGGCCTCGTCGATCTCGGGCACATGGCTGTCCCGCTCGGCGAAGGCGGGCACGGTCATGTCGCTGTCGATTCCGAAGGCCTCGCGCAGGGTCACGCGGCGGGTCGGCTCCAGGGTCAGGAGAGGGTCGGGCGAGGCGTCGAGCGGGGAGGTCATGGTCCCCATCTAGAGCCGGCGCGCGCGCGGCTCAACACGGGGCGGCGTTTATTCCGCGCCGGGGCGGGGCGAGGCCGTCAGGAGCCCTTGCCGGGCTTGGGGCTGAAGTATTTCTCGAACTTGCCGGTCTCGCGCTCGTACTGCTCGCGGTCGGCGGGGGGCGTGCCCTTGACGGTGATGTTGGGCCAGACCTTGGCGTATTCGGCGTTGACCTGGAGCCACTTGCCGTCCGGCTCGTCCTCGGTGTCGGGCACGATGGCGTCGACCGGGCATTCCGGCTCGCACACGCCGCAGTCGATGCATTCGTCGGGGGCGATGACCAGGAAGTTCTCGCCCTCGTAGAAACAGTCCACCGGACAGACCTCGACGCAGTCCATGAACTTACATTTCACGCAGGCGTCGGTGACGATGTAGGTCATTGGGCGGAGGGATGTGGTCGCGGTTGGTGGCGGGAGGCTTGCGACATGGCGGCCGCGCAACCAACTGTCAACATCGGGGTATAAGCCGAGAGCGGTTCGCAACGCCTTGACAAGGGCGACGCTTAATCGCAACTGTTGTGATTGCTATTTTCAAGCCTTCCAGGACAGGGACCCTTCATGCGCTCCAACCTTCTCAAGCTCGCCGCCGCCGGCGCGGTCGCCCTCAGCCTGGCCGCGGGCGGCGTGGTCGCCCAGGCCCAGCTGACCAAGAACCCCGCGGAGGTCCGGGCCGGCGCCTATAAGCTGGATTCCAGCCACGGCAAGATCACCTGGTCGGTCAGCCACCTGGGCTTCTCGACTTACACCGGCCAGTTCGTGAACGTCTCGGCCGAGCTGAACCTGGACCCGGCCAACCCGTCGGCCGGCACCCTGACGGCGACCATTCCGCTGACGGACGTGGCGCCGAACGACGACGCCCTGAAGGGCCACCTGCAGACGCCGGACTTCTTCGACACGGCCAACCACCCGACGGCGACCTTCCGTTCGACCGCGATCACCGTCGACAGCGACGATCCGACCGAGGCCGAGGTGGCGGGCGAACTGACGCTGAAGGGCGTGACCCGTCCGGTGACGCTGGAGGTCAAGTTCAACCAGGCGGGGCCGTTCATGAACGGCTACCGCGTCGGCTTCGACGGCGAGACGACCATCAAGCGCTCGGAGTTCGGCATCGACTACGGCGTGCAGATGGGCCTGAGCGACGAGGTCGAGCTGCACATCGAGGGCGAGTTCGTCCCGAAGGCCTAATCGATCAGCGTATAGAGGGCGCGGGCCTCCTCGGCGGGCCCGCGCCGTTCGCCCAGCGCCTCGACGCGCAGGGTCGTGACCTGGCCGTTCCGGGCGAAGGTCAGCAGGTCGCCGGGGTGGACGGCTCGGCTGGGCTTGTCGAGGCGGCTCTGCGTCCCGTGATGCGTCAGCCGCACCGCGCCCCGCTCGACCAGGTCGGCGGCGAGGCCCCGCGTCTTCACGAACCGCGCCCGCCACAGCCAGATGTCGATGCGGCAGGCCAGGACGGGGTCGGTCATGACGGAGGCCCGGACCGGCGTCGCCGGGCCGCGCGCCGCTTGCGGGGCGGGGCGGGGGCGTTCAGGGCGGCAAGGGCCGCGAAGGGCGAGTCCTTGGGCGGAGGCGGGGTTCGTCCCGGTTGGTCGGGGCGGCGGGCGCGTTCGGTCTTCACCGCGGCGACGATCGATTTCGCCTCGGCGGCGGTCCAGCCCAGCTCGGCCAGGGCGGCGTCGGACAGGCGGCCCCTGCGGTCGCCCTCGCCGGCGTCGGCGGCGCGCAACTCGGCCATCTTCTCCAGGATTTCGACCGGGACGAGCCAGCGCGCGACGTGGCGCAGGCCGTGGGCGGACAGGGCGCGGGGCGAGGGCGGCTCGAGCGGAGCGGCCACCAGGCCGGGCGCGGCGAGATAGAGCGGTCCGGCGACGAAGGCTTGCGCGAAATGGCGCGCGCGCGGCTTCGTCAGGCCGGGCAGCCAGACGGAATGGACGCCGGCGCGGACGGCGAAGCTCTTCAGAGTGCGGCGCTCGACCTGGCTGAGAGCGTGCAGGTCGCGCTCCACGTCGCGGCGGTCGATCAGGCCGCCGGCCTCGATCAGGCGGAAGGCGATCCCGCGCGGCAGGCCCTTCAGGGCCCCGCTCTCCACCGCCTGGCGCAGGCGGCGCAGGTCGCGCAGGGCGCGGCCGGCCTCGGCCGCCAGCCAGGCCTCGATGCGGCGGCGCGCCCGTTCGCGGGCCGGGGCGGGCCCAAGGTCGCCCAGCAGACGAACCTGGGGCGAGAACGGGTCCGCGCCCTGGGGCGTCGACAGGATTTTGGCGGTCAGGACGCCGCGCCACAGGACGTCGCCCTCGGGCGTGACGGCGAAGTTGTCGTCCGTCTCGGCGGCGAGACGGCCCAGGCGGCGAACGATTTCGGGCGTGACGGCCTGCATGGCCGCCTGGCGCAGCGCCCGGTCCTCCAGGGCCGACGCGCCCTTCTCCAGCGAGAAGCGAACGCCCTGAAGCTGGCCGACCACCTGGCCCTCGACCGTCACCTCGCCGTCCTCGGCCACGCCGGCGCCCAGCGGCGTGCTGTCCTCGCGCACGTTCAGGGCGCGCATCAGGGCGGTGGTGCGGCGGTCGACGAAGCGGGCGGTCAGCCGCTCGTGCAGCACGTCGGACAGCCGATCCTCCAGGGCGCGGGTCTTGTCGCGCCAGGTCGCGGCGTCGTGCAGCCAGTCGGGACGGTTGGCGATGTAGGACAGGGTGCGGACCGCCGACAGCCGGGCCGACAGCTGGTCGATCTGGCCGTCGTCGCGGTCCACGGCCTTGAAGCGTGGCGCGATCCAGTCGTCCGTCAGGCGTCCGCGCCGGCCGGTCAGGGCGGTGAAGACGTCCCGGGTCAGGCGCGCGTGCTCGTCCAGGGTGGTCTTCTGGAAGTCCGGCAGCTGGCAGGCCTCCCATAGGCGCATGATGGTCCCGCGCGAGCGACCGACGCGGGCGACCTCCTCGTCCTTCATCAACCGGCGCAGCAGGGTCTCGTCCAGCGCCTCGGCGGTCAGCGAAAGTCCGCCGCGCCCCGGCGTGACGGTCAGGGAGCGCAGCAGGTCGGGCAGGGTGTCGAAGTCCAGCCGGGCGTTGCGCCATTCCGCCGCCTCGACGGGATCGAAGCGGTGCTCGACCACCTGTTCTATCAGGTCGGGGTCCAGTTCCTCGGCCTCGGCGGTGACGCCGAAGGTCCCGTCGCGCAGGTGACGGCCGGCGCGGCCGGCGATCTGGCCGATCTCGTGGGCGTGTAGCCAGCGGGTGCGGCGGCCGTCGAACTTCCTGAGGCCCGCGAAGGCGACATGGTCCACGTCCATGTTCAGCCCCATGCCGATGGCGTCGGTGGCGACCAGGAAGTCGACCTCGCCCGACTGGTAGAGGGCGACCTGGGCGTTGCGGGTGCGGGGCGACAGGCTGCCCATAACCACGGCCGCGCCGCCGCGCTGGCGCCGGATCAGTTCGGCGATGGCGTAAACGCGCTCGGTCGAGAAGGCGACGATGGCGCTGCGGCGGGGCAGGCGGGTCAGCTTCTTGGAGCCGGCGTAGGACAGGGTGGAGAGGCGATCGCGGGTGACGATTTCGGCCTCGGGGACCAGGCGGCGGATCAGCGGCTCCATGGTCCCGGCGCCCAGGAACATGGTCTCGAACCGGCCGCGCGCGTGCAGCAGCCGCTGGGTGAAGACGTGGCCGCGCTCGGGATCGGCGACCAGCTGGATCTCGTCCACGGCCAGGAATTCGACCGACCGCTCCATCGGCATGGCCTCGACCGTGCAGACGAAATAGTGCGGGCGCGGGGGGACGATTTTCTCCTCGCCGGTGATCAGGGCGACGGCGGCGGCCCCGCGCTGGCGGACGATGCGCTCATAGATCTCGCGGGCCAGCAGGCGCAGCGGCAGGCCGATCATGCCGGATGCATGGCCCAGCATCCGCTCGACCGCCAGATGGGTCTTGCCGGTGTTGGTGGGGCCCAGCACCGCGGTGACGCGCGAGGCGGGCAGGCCGGTGGAGCGGTCGCTCATGATGGCTCACAAGGTGGCGACGAACGCCGTCCGGCTCAAGCGTTGCCGACCAGCAATCCCATGCGGACCAGGGCCGACAGGCTGTCGGCCTCCATCTTCTGCATCACCTTGGCGCGGAAGATCTCGACGGTGCGGGGGCTGATCTCCAGGCCCAGGGCGATCTCCTTGTTCGAGCGGCCCTGGATCAGGGCGTCGAAGACCTGGCGTTCGCGCGGGGTCAGGGCGGCCAGGCGGGCGGCGGCGCGCTCGCGCGCCTCGATCTCTGGGCCCAGCGCGGCCAGTGACGTGATGCAGCCGCGCACCGATTCGAGGATGCGGTTGGGATCGAACGGCTTTTCGATGAAATCGACCACCCCGGCCTTCATCAGCTGCACGGCCAGGGGCACGTCGGCGTGGCCGGTCATGACGATGACGGGCCAGCGCCCGCCGCGCAGGGTTTCCAGCTGGCGGATCAGTTCGACCCCGTCCACCTGGGGCATGCGGATGTCGGTCAGGACGCAGGCGGTCTTCTCATCGGGCAGGGTGTCGAGGAATTCGCGCGCCCCGGAGAAGGCCCGCGCCCGGAGGCCCGCGCCGCGAAGGAGGGTCAGGAGCGAATCGCGCATCGCCGCGTCGTCGTCGATGATGAAGACCGAGTGATTGGTCATGCGGCTTCGACCTCCGTGAAGCGAGGCAGGCGGAAGGAAAAGGCGGCTCCGCCCAGGCCGCTGCGACCGACCACGAGCTGGGCGCCGTGGCTTTCGACGATGGATCGGGTGACGGACAGGCCCAGACCCATGCCGCCCGCCTTGGTGGTCTGCAGGGGGCGGAAGACGCGGTCCATGTCCTCTGCAGCGATGCCGGGGCCGTTGTCCTCGACCGAGATTTCGTACCCCTCGGGCCCCAGCGACCGGCCGACGACGGACACCAGCCCCCCCGGACGCGCGGTGACGGCGTCGACGGCGTTGCGGACCAGGTTGGCCACGGCCTGCTGCACCTGGATGCGGTCGGCCATGACCGTGTCCTCGGCGTCGTGGACGTCGATGCGGATGGGCACGTCGACGTCACGGCTGATCAGGGTGAAGACCGGGGCCAGGTCGTCGATCAGGGTGGAGACCCGCTCCTCGGCGAAGGTGCGGTCGCCCGAGGCGATCTGGTCGCGCATGCGGCGGATGATGTCGCCGGCGCGCAGCAGCTGGGTCTTGGCCAGGTCCAGGGCGCGGCCGGCGCTGTCGCTCAGGGGGCCGCCGGCGCGGACGATGTCCGCCTGGCCCGCATGAAGATAGACGGTGGCGGCGGTCAGGGGCTGGTTCAGCTCGTGGGCCAGGGTGGCGGCCATTTCGCCCAGGGAGTTCAGGCGCCAGACCTGGCTCAACTGGCCTTCCAGATCGCGGGCGCGGTCCTGGGCCGCTTCGGCGCGGCTCTGATCGACCAGGGTCAGGACCAGATGCTCGGGCGCGACCTCGGCCGGCAGGACGCCGGCGTGCAGGGTCAGGGACCGGGCGGCCTCGTTCGGCGGGCGGGCCAGCCAGCGGCCGCAGGGCGGCGGCTTGAGGACCCCGGACGCGTCCGGCCCGGACAGGGCGGCCATGTCGGCGCCGTCGATAAACTCCGCCAGGGGCCGATCCAGTATGGCGTCGCGGGGCCTTCCCAGAATGTCCGCCGCAGCGGGCGTGATGCGGCGAACCGCCCCGGCGTCGTCCAGGGTGATGACCGGTGTCGAGGCCATTATGGTGTCCAGCAGCGCGCCGCGAACCCTGAGGCTGTGGGCCAGGTCGTGGGCTCGGGACAGGGCGTCGATCAGGCGTCGGCAGACCTCGGCGATGCTCCAGCCCACCGTCGCGAACAGGGCCGCGTTGATCAGGGCGTCGACGCCGCTCACTCGCTCGACCAGGGCCAGGTTGCAGGCGATCGACAGCAGGATGCTGAGGGCGGCGGCGAAACGGTTCGCCAGCATGGCGGTGATCATCACCGCCGGAACCATCGGCAGGTAGTAGAACCGGCCGAAGCTCTCAAGCGCAGTTCGGAGTGCAACTGATAATGCGACAGATACGCAGGCGATGATCGCGCCTTTCCACCACACGCTCTTCGAGGAGGCGAAGATGGGTGTTTTGATGCGCTGCAATAAAAGCATTGCGTGCGTCGCAATCATTTCAGGATACGCAATCCCCCGCCACCGCCTGATCTCCCCTCGGCCATGATTTGGTCCGAATTGATATAACAGGCCAGGTCGTAAGTGGAAACACGTACGAAGCGGCGGCGTTCATGGCCAAGCTTGACGCTATCGAAGCGAAAATTTCGCCACGAACTCGCCTGTTGAGCGAAGTCCATCCTGCAAGCCGCCGCTCGGGGCCTCGAAACCGGGACAAAGGGATTGATGGCCGAAGCGGCGTCGAAGGCGGAAGCTGCGCCTTACGGAGTCCTACGTAGGGCCCGGTTCATAAACCATATTAATCCTCGGCTCACTCTTGGAAGGCAGAATGCAATTCCGGGGTTGAAATGACTGTCCACACGCCTTCCATCGTCGCCTGCGCCGCAGCGGTCCTGTTCATGAGCGGGGCGGCGCACGCCCAGTCCTTCGGCGGGGAGGTCGGCGTCGCCAGCGAATATGTCGGCAAGGGCCTGGGCAAGAGCGACGGAGAGGTCGCGCCCTTCGCCAAGGCCGAGGTCGGCTTCGGCGACGCCTACGCCAATGTCTTCGTGTCCAAGGCGGCCGGGTCGCAGGGCTTCGATTCCGAAATCATCACCATGGCCGGCTGGCGGCCGCAGGCGCAGGGCTTCACCTTCGACCTGGGCGTCATGAACCGCGAACTGCATGGTTCGGCCCTGGGCGTGGACGAGAACTACTGGGAGTTCCAGGCCGACGCCTCGCGCAAGGTGGGTCCGGTCTCGACGCGGTTCCGCGTGAACTATTCGCCCGACGGCTTCGCCGCCACCAAGGAGGCGTGGTGGTTGGAAGCGCAAGGGAGCCTCGCCCTGACGGCCCGCACGCGCCTGTCGGCCGCCGTGGCCAACCGCATGGCCGACGGCGGCGCCGACTACAACGCCTGGAACGTCGGCGTGAAGCAGAAGATCGTCGACGCCGTGTCGCTGGACCTGCGCTGGTACGACACCGACGGCCACGCCCGCGGCGAACCCTATGAGGGGCGGTTCGTCGCCTCTGCAGCCTATTCCTTCTGACGACCTGATCGACGGAGACTGACGTGAAGTTGTTTGAGAACCTGCCGGTCGGACGCAAGCTGTTCGCGGCCTTCGGCGTGGTCCTGACGGCCATCGCCGTCATGGGCGCCGTGGTGATCCTGAACCTGATGGCGCTGGAGCGCGCGGGCGATCTGCGCAGCGCCGAGAACAAGATCAACCGGGCGACCACGGCGTCCGAATTCTACATGGCGCGCCAGGAGAACAGCTTCCGGGGTTATCTGGTCACGGGCAACACCTACTACCTGGAGCGCCTGTCGGCGCACCGGGCGAACATGAAGGCGCGGCTCAACGAACTGCGCGGCGACCTTCCGGCCGGTCGTTCGGCGGTTGTCGACGAGATCGAGAAGAACGCCGACGAATGGCACACCCAGGTTGTCGATCGGGCCAACGCCCTGATCGCGAGCGGCCGCGGCTCCGAGGCGCTGGTGCTGGCGGGCAAGGACGGGGTGTCGGATCAGTTCATCGGCCCGGTCGAGGACAGCCTGGCGAAGCTGAAGACGGACAGCGAAACCCAGCTGGAAGCCGTCCGGCAGACTCAGGACGAGGCGCGCCACAACGCCATGCTGGCGTTGATCATCGGCCTGGTCGCGACCCTGGCCCTGGCGCTGGCCGCCGGCTGGGCCGTGACGCGCGCCATCGTCGAGCCGACGATGACGATGATCGGCTACATGAAGAAGCTGATGGGCGGCGACACCGCGATCAACGTCGCGGCCGCCAACCGCAAGGACGAGTTCGGCCAGATGGGCAAGGCCATCGTCGCCTTCCGCGACGCGGCCGTCGAAAAGGTCCGCGTCGAGGGCGAGGTCGCCGCGACGCGCAGCCAGTCGGAGCAGGAGCGTGCGGCGAACGAGGCGGAGAAGGCGCGCGTGGCGGCCGAGGACAAGGCGGCGATCGAGGCGCTGGCGGCCGGTCTGAACGCCATGGCCAACGGCGACCTGACGCACCGCTTCACGGCCGAGGTCGCGCCCCGCGCCGAGCAGCTGAAGTCGGACTTCAACGCCGCGATCGCCCAGCTGCAGCAGGCGGTGTCGGTCGTGGCCGCGAACGTGGCGGCGATCCGTTCGGGCGCCGGCGAGATCAGCCAGGCGGCCGACGACCTGTCGCGGCGCACCGAGCAGCAGGCGGCCTCGCTGGAGGAGACGGCGGCGGCGCTGGACGAGATCACCGCCACGGTCAACAAGACCGCCTCGGGCGCGCGCCAGGCCTCGGGCGTGGTCCAGGCCGCGCGCGGCGACGCCGAGACCTCGGGCCAGGTGATGCGCCAGGCCGTCTCGGCCATGACCGAGATCGAGCAGTCCTCGACCCAGATCAACCAGATCATCGGCGTGATCGACGAGATCGCCTTCCAGACCAATCTGCTGGCGCTGAACGCCGGGGTCGAGGCCGCCCGCGCGGGCGAGGCCGGCCGCGGCTTCGCGGTGGTGGCGTCGGAAGTGCGGGCCCTGGCCCAGCGCTCGGCCGAGGCCGCCAAGGAGATCAAGACCCTGATCTCGGCCTCGACCGGCCAGGTCGAGGAGGGCGTCAAGCTGGTGGGCCAGACCGGCGAGGCGCTGAACCGCATCGTGGAACGGGTCGCCGAGATCGACGGGCTGGTGTCCGAGATCGCCGCCTCGGCCCAGGAGCAGGCGGTGGGCCTGGCCCAGGTCAACACCGCGGTGAACCAGATGGACCAAGTCACCCAGCAGAACGCCGCCATGGTCGAGCAGTCGACCGCCGCCAGCCATTCGCTGGCCCAGGAGGCGGAGGCGCTGCAGGCCTCGGTCAGCCGGTTCAACGTCGGCGACGCCGCCCCGGCGGCCCGGTCCGCCCCCGCCCACGCCCCGACCCCGGCTCCGGCCGCGTCCCCGCCCCGGGCCGCGCCGGCCGAACCCGCCCGCTCCAACCGCATGATCCAGGCCCTCAAGACCCTCGGCCGCGGCGGCGCCGCACCCAAGCTCGAGGCCGTCGAGGACGGATGGGAGGAATTCTGA
>Ga0065721_10051946_pt1 | contig 13114 bp, 15 predicted proteins | sample Mesricmetagenome_FD_59108 | JGI IMG/M metagenome (GOLD analysis project Ga0065721, IMG submission 59108) | Mesophilic microbial community from rice straw/compost enrichment Sample: eDNA_1 v2 (version 2) | ecosystem: Engineered > Solid waste > Grass > Composting > Bioreactor | place: USA: Davis... | reverse complement strand
CCGGGGGAACCCGCGGGCAGGCAGGCGCCGAGGGTGCCCGCGCGGCCTGCCCTGGCGCGACCCGGCCAGCGGTCCGTCGCCGCACCGGCGGCGACGGACGGACCCCCGCAACCGTCCCGGCCAGCCGAATCGGCGGGTGAGGCGGAGCAGGAGGTCTTCGGCGAAGAACCCTTCGAGGACGACTACCTCCCGAGCTACATGCAGGACGACCCGCCCGACAGCGGGGAGACGCCTGCCGGGCATGACCCACCGGAGCCGGACGCGCCGCCGCCCTCCACCCGTCCGGTGTCGCCCGGACGGTCCCCGATCGGGGCCTTGCCGCCGCGCCCGGCTCCGGTGGGAACCCCGGTGAGACGGAGCTTCAACACGCCGCTCAACTTCAACTCCGGCCATCTGGCCGGGAAGGACGGGCGGGGCTGACGGCATTGCGCCCGTCGTCCCGGCATCCTATCCTGGCTGCCACACCAACGAGAGGACCGTGCCATGGCCGGCCTGCCGCACATGAAGGTGCTGCCCATCACGTAAGGCCCCCGGATCGTCCGGGGCCTTGGCATGTGGAGGTGAGCATGCGTCGTGACAGGGCCTGGAGGCGCGCGCAGCGTCTCCGCAAGATCGAACGTGTCCGCAGGTGGATGCGTGACCGTAACCTGCGTTCCGGCAACCAGGTGACCGCCGAGGAATCGCGGCAGACCTATCTCGCCTGGGCGCGCCGCCGCCATTCGGCACCCGCCTGCTGCTCCGGCTTCTGTTGCGGCAACCAGCGCCGGCACGAGGGGCCGACCCTTGCCGAGTTGCGGGCGGAGGACAGCGCGCTGTCGTGGCTTGCGGACGGAGATGGTAGCGTCATGGAAACCCAGGACGGAGACCGCCCATGACGCTGGAAGACCGCATAGACGCCCTCGCCGGGTTCTTCGCCTCGAGTTGTGCCGGCGGCCTGTCGACGTTTTCGGCTGACGACGTGCTGGACGACGGCACGACGACCGCCCGCGAGGAACTGTTCGGCATCCTCGGCGCGGTCCGCTCCGGCGGCACGTATCCGTCGCGCCAGGCACGCATGCTGGAGGCCTTCGAGGTCATGGGCGACGTGTGGGAGTCCGGGTTCGACCTCGCCAGCGCCGCCGACACCACCGACGACGGCATGTCGGTCGGCGAGATCCTCGAGAGCCACGTGGCGCCGGCCGGCCCGACGCCGGCTGCCTAGGAGGATCGGCATGGGGCTCAACCACAGGGGGAAACCCAGGTTCAAGCCGGGTCGGGATGTCGCCGCGCCGGCGGCGCCGGCCAAGTCGTTCAACGAGCGGCGCCGGATGTTCGCGATCGTCGACGGCGCGGTCCGGGTGGCACCCGAGGGGGACGCGCGGTACCACCGCAGCTGGTTCCGGGACGAGGGCTGGATCACCTCGGGAGACGAGGCGCGCGAGTTCGAGCGAATCGCGCGCGGCTTCGCGGACGACCGGGGGCTTTTCGTCTACAAGGGGCAGGACTTCACGCCCTATGTGTGGAATGACCTGAACGCCGCTGTCGTCGCCGCCCTGGCGGAAGGCCTTGGCCTCGGGGGAACCGCGAAGGTGTGGTTCGGGGCCGTTCCCGGAGGCGGCGACAGCCTGTCGGGACAGGTTTATGCGGGCACCATCGACGACGTGCTCGAGCAGCTCGCCTTTCGCGAGGCGGCCGCCGGCCCGTCCGTGACCCCCTAGCGCCGCGCCGCGGCCATCGCGATCCCCAGGACCGCCCGCCGGGTGACGGCCTCGGCCAGTGCCGGGCGGCGCCTGCTTTCCCCGGTCGCCTGCAGGATGCGCGCGCACGCCGCGGCAAGGTCCTCGTCGCCGAGGGTCCGCAGTTGCGAGACGAGGGCGGCCTTGCGGGAGAAATGCGGCTTGGGCCGGCTGGCGTCGAGCACGTCGGACGGGGATTTACCCTGGTCCACCTGGGTCCGCCACCGCCGCAACGCGGAGAAGTGGAGCATGGCCGATCCGAGGATGCGCTGCGGATCGATGCCGCCGTTGAGGGCGCGGGTGACGGCGGAGTCCGCCCGCGCGGCGTCGCCGTTGCCGGCGCTGTCCAGGATCTCGTCGATCGCCAGCGCGCCGTTGTCGGCGCAAAGCGTCATCACGTCCGCATGCGACAGCGTCCCGGTCCCGGAGGCGAAAAGCACCAGCTTCTCGAGCTCGCGGCGCGTGATCTCGCGGTCGTTGCCGAGGATGTCCCGCAAGGTGTCCTCCACGCCCGCCTCGGTGCGGATGCCGGCCTCGCGGAACGTCTCGCGCACGAGTGCGGCCACGGTCTCGGCGTTGTCGGCGTAGCAGGGCAACGCCCGCCCGCTACGGGAGGCTTCCACCACGGCCCGCAACGGGTCCTTGGGCGTCAGGTTGTCGGCTTCTATCACCACGGCGGACCCGCCGAAGTCGTCTCCGAGATCCTTGAGGACGGGGGCTATGGCCTTGGTGCCGCCGCGGACGCGGATGACCCTGGTGCCGCCGAAGAGGGATCCGGTCCGGGTCTCGACCGCCAGCCGTTCGGGCGCCGCCGCGAGGTCCGAGGCGTCCAGCACCAGCAGGTCGATGGTGGACGGATCCCCGTGCGACAGCCTGTCGATGAGCCGCAGCGCCGTCTCGTGCACGAGGCCGGTGTCCGGACCGTAGGCGAGGAACATGCCCTCGCGCAGGTCCGGCTTGCTGAGGAACCGCGCCACCTCGTGTGCCTTCAGGGCCGTCATATCCGCTCTGTCTCCGAATCCGCGGCGGATACTTGCAGGCGGACGCGGTGGGCGCAAGGCGCGGGCCGCTGTTGCCTTGCGAGGCCGGGCGCTATGGTGCGGACGGACAACGGGGACATGACGACATGCTGGTCGGACGCAAGCTGCAGATCGCCTGGACGGAGCGCATGGTTCTCGGCATCGAGAAACTGGCGCTCCCGTGCTCCCGCTTCGGCCTGCGGGGCGAGGGGGACTACCTCGTCTACGGGCTCGACAGGTTCGACGGCGAGACGGTCCGGCATCCCCTCGGGCGTCCGTCCGGGCGCGGGCACGGTTCCTCGATCGGGGCGATCGCCACGGCGCGAAACGACCTGTGGTTCACCGACGACGAGGTGGCGTCGGGATACAGGACCGCCTTCCTGGGCGCCGGCCGCAGGCTGGTGTTCGGGTGGGAAGGCGGCGACATGACGGTCGCCATCGACAAGCTCGTGGTGCCGCCTTCCGAGTTGGGCCTGTCGCTGGACAGGGGCAGGAACGCGGTGTTGTACGACCTCGTGGACACGGGCGACTCGATCGTCGAGCGTGAGGCCGGGGCGCCTTCCGACACGCGGTACGGACGCGCCATCGACGAGATCTTCGAGGCTCGGGGCGCATGGATGCTCGACGGCGAGGCTCCCTCGCCGGCCCCGGGGCGCTAGGCCGCACATATGTGCGGGTGGAGTTCGCGCAGGACGGCCCAGTTCAGGTCCGCGCCGGCGTCCGCGTAGTCGATCCGCGCGATGCGTCGCAGGAGCAGGGTCACCAGCAGGGGCATCACCTGTCCGCGCGGGATCGCCGAGGCGCTGCGGGGCCGGATGGCGGACACGCTTGCCAGGAGGTCGTGCAGGAGCACGGTCCGGACATCCGCCTGGCCACCGCCTCGGAGGATGTCCCTCAGGTCCACCCAGACGCGCGCGAGAAGGTAGTCGAAGCCGTCCACCTTGCCGGAGGCGACGGCGCCGAGCATCGTGGTGGCGCCCTTCACCGTGTGCATGTCCGGACGCAGCGAGGGGACAGGGATGCCGTGCCGCCGCAGCAGGCCGATGTCGCGCCGCATGGTGGGGATCTCGGAGTCGTGGGACCGCGCCAGCACGTCGGCAATGGCCGAGGCGGCGGAGGAGAACAGCGGGTTGGCGAGGAGTGCCGTGCATTCCGAGACGGGCGGGGCCGGGCGGACGGCCTGGATTTCCGGATAGGCGTGTGCGGCGGCGACCGGCATGACTTGCGATCCTTGGTTCCGCGCCACGGTATGGCCGGACGGCGGGGGATGGAAGGACAACCTCCGGTCTTGGTTAAGGGACTTCGGCGATCCGGAACCGCCTGCGGCGGTGCCACGTTTCCCGCGGGAACGGAAACGGAGACCTGCCATGGTCCTCTTTTACGGATTGCTGGTGATCGCCATCACCTTCGTTACCGCCATCATCAGCTTCGGTGCGGTCTCGGTGCCGGCGCTGTCGGTGGTCTCCCAGGGCGTGTTCTTCGCCTTTATCGCCCTGTTCATCGTCGTGCTCCTGGCGAGCTCGTTGCGCAGCCGGACATGACCGGCGGTCCCCTGCCGCTCCGCCCGCCCGCGGAGGCTACACCTTAGCGCGGCGCGCGGCGACAGGTCGGCGATCAGTCCCGCCGCCCGTGCAGTCATCCGGCGTGTCCGGTCCACGAAGGCCTCGAGCCGCTCGCCGGGGGCCCAGATGCAAGAATTCCTACGATCGTCGGCGGTCTTGACCTCCACGACGAGCTCGCGGGTCTCGCCCGCGGTCGCGGGGTCGGGTCTCCATTCGGCGCAGGCGGTGCAGAACGGGATGCCCCGGGCCAGCGCGGAGGCGAAGCGGGCGTCCACGGTGAGGTGAAAGTCGGGGAAGAACACCAACGGCTTGGGCACGCCTTCGAGGATCATCTCGGCGCGGTGCGGCTGGGCCATGATCGTGTGAACAGGCGACGCCGCTTCGAACATATGGAGCGCGGGCAGCTCGCCGCGGAGCGACTCCCAAGGCAAGGCGCGGCGACCGGCCTTGACGGTGACGAAGCGACCCGTCGCATGGTGCTCCCGGCCGGTGATGATGGTAGAATCGGGCCGCCGTCCTCGGCGACGAAGATGCGGGCGAAAACCTCCTCATCGAGCTGAAGCTGGTCGGACAAGATTTCGCCGCGCCGGGGCGGCTTCATTTTTCCGGGCATGGTTTCTCCTTCCCATGCCCGGAAAGTGCTTGACGCGCGACGGCGTCCAGCGGATACTTTCCTTGCATGGATTTGGTCCTTCTGGGGACGGATTGATGTGTGGAGCGGTTTCCGTCGCTCCGTTGCATGGATTGGCTTGCTGGCCTGTCGATGTTGCCCTTCGGGCTTAGAAAATGACCTGGTGTGCTTCCAACACTTGTTCAGGTCACTGATATTCGGGCGCCCTGGAGCAATCCGGGGCGTTTCCGTCTATGCAGCTTACATTTCCTTGATCAGCGACGGCGTAGGTTTCGGCGGTTCTCCGGTCCGTTTGAGGTATGCGAATCATTGACCGGATCGAAGCGACACGCAATACCCCTAACCCTGAGTCGTAGCGAATTGAGGTACTCTAGACTCGACTTGTGAGCGTTTCTTAAAGTGTCGCTTTAAGTCGTCTCCGTCCCCATTTCGCCATGTCAAGAGCTGCGACGCTGTCCGGAGAAGACGGGTGGGGATAACGCTGCGTCCGGTGTCTCGCGGCGAATCTATCGGCTACCCGAAGGGGGCGCCAAAAACTGAAAAAGATTCTTCGGGGTCCGCCCGGAAAACCAGGGCTTGGGGGGGTGCGGCAGGGCTCTGAAGGGCATCGAGTCTCCCTGGGTAGGTCCTAAAAAAACGAATCGGCTCGGCTCGATTCGTTTTCGAAATGGTTCTACGGGCCTTCGGGCGACCCATTGGTGCGGGCCGCCGCGGCACCGATGATCGCCAGTACTTCTGCCGCCGACAGCGTCACCCGGGACAGCAGTTCGTCCGCCAAGGCCTCGACCTCGGCCCGCCGCCCGCGCACCAGGGCGAGGGCGGAAGCGGCCAGCCGTGCCAGGTCTGCCTCCACGATCGCCATTGCCTTCGGATCGAGGCGCAGCAGGTTCACCGCCTCACCGGGCTGGCAACGCCAACGGGGGATCTCCGTCATACCCAGCGACAGATGGGCTGCAGCCAGCAGGTGCATGGCCCGCGCCAGGTCGCTGTTCTCCGACCCGCCCGCGCCCGATGAGGCCTGGCCCAAGCACTCGATCTCTGCGGCCCGACCGGCCAGCAGCATCTCCACCCGCCGTTCGATGTCGGACATGGTGTCGAGCGGCGCTTCGGGCATATCGAGGCGAACGTGCGCCCCGCTGCCCGTGCCACCACCCAACGGGTCGATCGTCACCGACACCAGGTTGTCGGCGAAATGCAAGGCGGCGATGGCGGCGTGCCCGGCTTCGTGAATGGCCCCGCGCCGGCGCTCGGCCTCGTTCAGCGTGTGGGCCGGTGCGAGACGGGATGCCAGGTCCGCGAGCGAGGTCTCCCGCTTCTCGCGGCGGGCTATCCTGCCGATGGGCGATCAGGTGAGATCTTCGGCATTCTTCTCTCGCCGATCATCGCCGCGGCAGCGATGGCGTTGTCATCGGTGAGCGTCATTGCCAACGCGTCGCGGCTACGCGCCACCAAATTGTAGGAGACCGAGTTGACCGATACGCTTCAGGAGGCTGGAACCTTCAGCAATGCATCTCTTCCTTGCGCTGCATCAAGTTCTGCGGCGACAGCTGTGGTAGTATCTGCCAGTCGGTGCCAACAGGAAGCCCGCCATGCACGGCCCTGATCAGCTGCGCATTCTTCCGCTGAGATCGTCGGCCGTGGCTGTGAGGACAAAAGATGCGAAATGACCATGCCATCAGCCGGAGAGCCTTCGTGGCAGGTCTTGGCTCGATATCTGTTCTGCTTTCAGTGCCGGTGACAGGGTATGCCGCAAGTCTGCCGCTCGTCACCGTTACCAAGGATCCGAGCTGCGGCTGCTGCACGGGGTGGGCCGAGCATATCGAGGCCGCGGGCTTTCCGGTGCGGATCGTTGAATCGCAGAACATCGACGCCATCAAACAGCAGCTCCGCGTGCCCCCGGCCCTCTACTCGTGCCACACGGCCGAAGTGGACGGCTATGTCGTCGAAGGCCACGTTCCAGCCGCGGCAATCCAGCGTCTCCTGACCGAGCGTCCGGCGGCCACGGGCCTCGCGGTTCCTGGAATGCCAGCCGGGTCGCCCGGCATGGACTTCCCGGGCGTGACTGCCGAGCCCTACGAGGTATTTCTGTTCGCTCCCGCCGACCAGAAGGTCTTCGGGCGTTTCCGCAGCGCGCAGGAGATCTGAAGCTGTTCATGATTCACCCGTTTGACACCAGTTTGATCCGGAGCGGGGACTGCGGGGCAGAACCTGCCCCTGTCAGTAGCTCAGGCTGCCTGAGGCCGCCGGATGCTGGCGGGCACATGGATGTCATCGGGTGCGTGAAGAAAGCCACGCCATGAGCAGGAGCTCGACTGCAACGTTCTGGTCGAGAAATGACTGGCTGCGCCAGTTCATGACCGGACTGCTGCTGCTCGTCTTCAGCGCTTTCGCTGTCCTGGGAACGGCACATGCCAGCTCAAGCACGCATGCCACGCACCAGGATCAGGCCGTTGCCAGTGCGCAGCAGGACGCCTATTCGCATTCCGACGACCGCAGCGAGGTTGCGGACGAACCATGCTGTCACCCTGAAGCGGCGCCGGATCGCGATTGCGGACAGGTCTGCACCTTTCTTGCCCTGCTTCCCGATCCGCTGCCGGCATTGCCAACACTGGACGGGGAGCCGCTCCTTCGCATTCAGCCCAGCGACCTGGGCCGAAATCCTTCAGGCATCCTGAGGCCACCGCGTCTGACGTCGATTGCATAGTGAAGCACGGCCGGGAGCCGTTCGTTCCCGGCTGCTCCAGCAACCGACAATCAGACGAAGCCGGAAACCGCACGTCCGAGGATGTGACGTGGTTTCTCCGGCGCCAAAGGATGCACAATGATGTACCGAACAGTAATTGCCCTCTCCGCCACTCTCCTGATGGGCGTCTCCGGCGCGGCTCTGGCCCAGCAGGCAGAGCATGACGCCCACCGACCCGGACCGCTGCAGGCGCAGGAGGATCGGGCTCCTGCTCCCATGTCTCCTTCCGACCCCGACGCGACAAATTTCACCAAAGCCTATGTGGATGCGATGGACGAAATGCACGGGCCGATGATGGAGGGCGTCATGGCCGAAGACCCGGACGTCGCTTTCGTGCGGGGCATGATTCCGCACCATCAGGGTGCGATCGACATGGCGAAGATCGTGCAGCAATACGGCGATGACCCGCAAACGGGAGAGTGGGCGGCGCAGATCATCGAAGCACAGGAGCGTGAGATCGCCGAAATGCAGGCATGGCTGCAGGCGAATGCCAGCCCGGATCTTGCCGGTTTCCTCCAGACAGGCGGAACCGTCTACTCTGCCAACGAGGGCGGCAATTCGATCACCGCCATCGACCTCGGCACCGGTTCGGTGGAAACCGTTCAGATCGGGGTGTCGCCGCATAATGTCGATCTGACGCCGGGCGGGAACCTGCTGCTCGCGGTCGGGAGCCCTGCCTCCGATCACGCTCACGGATCGGCTGACGACGCACACGCCGAGGCCGAAGCTGGCCGAGGAGTTCTGGTGGTGCTCGATCCACAGCGACTATCGCAACCTGTCGCCACCGTAGAAGTCGGGGCGCATCCGGCGCATGTCGTCGCCGATCGCCAGGGGCGTGCCTATGTTTCCCTGTCCGGCGGGAACGAGATTGCGGTCGTTGATCTCGCAGCGGCTTCGGTGATCGAGCGCATAGCGACCGGAGTCTATCCGCACGGGCTGCGCCTTAGCCCGGATGAGAGCGAGCTCTATGTGGCCAATGTCGAGGACGGCTCGGTGTCCGTCATCGACACCCAGGACCTGACGGAGCTCGCCCGCATCGAGGTGGGCACAGCGCCCGTTCAGGTCGGGTTCACGCCCTCGGGCGATCAAGTCTACGTCTCTCTTCGAGACGAGAACCGGGTAGCCGTCATCGACACTGCATCGCACGAGGTGACGAACAGGATCGACGTCGGGCCGAACCCGATCCAGATGTTCGCCACCGCCGATGGAGCCTACGTCTATGTGGCCAACCAGGGCTCCGAGGCGGAGCCGAACGACACGGTTTCCGTAATCGAGACCGCAACTGGACAGGTGCTCAAGACGATCACCACGGGAGACGGGGCACACGGCGTCTCGGCATCGGCTGACGGGGCATTCGTGTTCGTGACCAACATTGCCGACGACACTGTGTCGATCATCGAAGTGGCGAGCCAGGACGTCGTCAAGACTGTCCTGGTCGGTGATCGCCCGAACGGCATCGTCTACGGCGGATCAAGCCAGTAAGCAATTTGGGCCGGAGCGGGGAGCTCCGGCCCAAAAACAATCTGGGGGGACACGCGAATGCCGGCTGACAGACCGGGAAAACGGTAGGAGGAGGTTCCTTCAATAGAACGCTCGAGCGGGCCTGTTGAAAACGACACGGGCTGGCCGTACTTCGACGCCATCGGCATTCCCTCCCAAGCGCGGGAGCCTGACCCGCACGAGGTAGCTCTTCGAATTGCCCTGCATTCGATGCGCATTCATTCTGTCAGACGAGTGGGATTCCAGACAGTTGAGCATTGTGTTCGGCGACGCCACTGGGGCCGGCGCTCAATTGCTTCATTGGAGCACTGCAGGTTTGCTTTACGGCCACTAGCAGACAAAAGGCAGCTTCCAAAGGGCCTATCAGGCCGGAATCGCTGAAGCCTCAGCGTTTCCGGCCTGATAGGCGATGCGACTCAGAAATTCTGGTCGACCGTTGTTTCTCTTGCGAAAAATCGACTCAGGTATTTCTGGTCGCGTCAGCGGCCTGCGCCACGGTATATAATGCGACCAAAAGAGGTTGAGTCGATACACCCCTGCAATCCGGGGCTCGCCAAAAAGCCTAGAGTCGGCCTGACCACGTTTCAAGAGTCGAATGTTGACCTCCGACCGCCAATCGTGAGTCGATTTCCACCATTTGGCCGCGTTTCTTGAGTCGATCCGCTGCCGTGGCGGAGGCGAGCTCCCGATGAGCCACAAAAGAAAAGGCCCGTCCCATTGAAGGGACGAGCCGGGGGACGCAGGCGCAAGCCTGGTTACCGAAGATGTGCATGTGCGCGTCCTTCAAGGGACGACAACGCTAAGGCAATCGCCTCCGCCGTCTGAGCCTCAAGCGGAGGCATCGGCGATCAAGCATTCATTTAACCCGGTCGAAGAGCACGACCGGCAAGCTGCGACATCCCGATGAATAGCTAAAAGGCCATGGCTGGCGCAGACTCGTCGGAGTTCTCCTCACCATCTGCGACCAGGGTACGACCGGGACTCCAATCGGGCTCCTCTTCGAACTTCAGGATGACGCTGACACCGAGTCGATTGAGGACACGATAAAGTCGGTCCGAGCTGAACTCCTCGAAATGCCCGCGGACCATGCTGGAAATCTTGGGTTGAGCTATCCCGGTGATCGATGCTGCCTGCGCCTGAGTCAAGTTGCGCTCTCGAATGACACTGGCGATCTTCGCAACGATGCGTGCCTTCGCCAGCTCCTCTTCAGGATTTTCCAAGCCGAGGTCCGCGAACACGTTCCCGGTTCTGTAAGCGACAAGCTTCTCGTCCATCATTTTCTCCTGTACTTCGATCCTCGCCCGCTGTGCGCCCGTCAAGGGAATAGCGGAATCCGTCGGCACCGCCATTCGGAAAGGTCTCGACCACCTTCTTGGCACGGAGCACGATCTCCTTGAAGTTCTTCGCGCCCATGGGACTGTGCTTACGCAGGTATCTGCCTTCCTGGGCGATGTAAGCCTTGGCCGAAGACGACAGGCGAACCTTCATCAGGCGACCTTGCCCTGAACGATCTGGTCCAGCTCGGCGATCACGTCATCGATGTCATGCCCGCCGCCCTGAGCGGCCTCTTCGCGCCCGGCCACGATGTTGAGGATCTGGGCCCCCTCGTTCGCGAGATAGAGCTTCATGGCGCGCACCATGACCCAACTCCGGCTGCGCTCGGTCGCTGCGGCAATCTCTTCGATGCCTGCCAGGACATCGACTGGCAGACGAACAGGGATCGGATCGGAAAGTTCTGGCTTGGTCATGAGGATCTCCATACTCGCGTTCTGTATTACAAATTTATACGAAAATGTCAAGGCGCATCAGATCCTCAAGCTGCCTTGGTCCCGGCAGACCGTCAGCTGATCTGACCTCGAGCGAGATCGCCGCGTTGGGAGAATTCTCGACACACAGGCGCATGGCTGCACGCAGGTTGGTATCAGGAGCGACGGAGTCCTGCAGGCCAGTAGTTCACCACCACCTTGGAGTCCCTTCTTGCGCCGAGGATCAGGGCCGATGCCCGATTCCGCTGCCATGGGCGGCCAAGGAAGTGCAGTCCCGGAGCCCCCTCTGGCACTTCTATCCAGCTGTCGTCGTTCCGATAGCCGACCGCCCAGATAACCGACGCAACGGCGGCACGGCTGCCGTCCGCGAAGATGGCAGTACGATCCGATGCGCCCACGAGCCTCGATCGGATGTTCACGCCTTGACCGCGCAGCGCAGCCAAGCTGCGCCCGCGGTCCGGAAAGGGATCGGTGGCTTGCATTATCCTGCCGATGGGCGATCTAGGTGAGACAGAGAGCAGCCCCGCCCGATCCATCAGCGTCCAGGTGCTGATGCCGAAGACCCGCTGCGGAAACAGGCGACGAGGCTTGCCGGTAGCGAGCAGCACCTCATTAGTGGTCGCCAGCTCGACAGCAATGTCGCGGCCCGACGCGCCGTCGCCGACCACTAGCACTGGCCCCCTTCCAACGCTCAAAGGCGACCGGTAGGTGGACATGGTGAGCTGAACCACCTCCGGTCCGAACCGCGAAGCCACCACCGGTACGATCGCCTGCTGGAAACCGCCAGTGCACACCAGGACGGCTCGGCTGCGGACGACGGCGCTTCCGTCCAGCACGGCGACGAAGCCGTCGGCATCGCCAACCCGCAGTCGTACAACCCGGGTGCCGCTCATCACCGGCAGTCCGTTCGTCGCGCAGTAGCGCTCAAGGTAGTCGGCGAACTCGAGTCCTCCGGCATAGCCTTCGGGGTCGCCATCGAGCGGCACGCCTGGGAGCGAGCTCAGGCGCCGCGGCGTGAACAGGGCCAGGCTGTGATAACGGTGTCGCCAGCTGTCGCCCACTCGCGTCGAGGCGTCGACCACCAGGTGCGATACGCCGGTTTCGACCAGCCGATAGGAAGCCGCCAAACCAGCTTGGCCGCCCCCGACGACCAGCACGTCGACCTGCTCGGTCATTGCGCAGCGGCGACCTCGCTCGCGACCAGATCGGCCAAGGCTTGCGGATCGGTGCTCGCTGGTGCTTTGCCGTTGACGAAGAAGGTCGGCGTCTGCTGCACGCCGAGGCGTTCCACATCGGCCATGTCGGCATTGAGCACGCCGGTCATTCCCGGTCGCAAGGCGTCCTGCTTCCCTTGTTCGACATCGAGGCCGGCTTCGCCAGCGATCGTCCAGGCAAGATCGAGGTTCGGGTTGCCATGGGCCGCCCATTCCGGCTGACGGGCGAGCAAAGCCTCGAGTACGGGGATGAACTTGTCCTGCAGTCTCGCTGCCTCGAGGATCTTCACGGCAGTGTCGGACCCCTGGTGGAAGGGTGCGTAGCGCAGCACCAGCTTCACCTGGTCCGGGTGGCGGTCCATGATCTGCTTGACGATTGGATAGAACGCCCGGCAGGCCTCGCAGCTGGGATCGAAGAATTCTGTGATGGTCACCGGCGCATCGATGGTGCCGATCACCGGGGAGTGGGGTCGGACGTATCCGGCTTCCTCGATCGTGGCCACGACCGGCGATGCATTTGGTGTGGGCGCGGGCCGGTAGAGCCAGGCGGCAAGTCCGAAGGCGACGATGGCGATGACGGCGACCGCGACGACGGTTAGGCGCTTGTTCATGGGCGTGTTCTCGCGAGGGGCAGGAGCAGGAGGGCGATGCCGGCGAAGGCGGCGGTCGAGAGGTACGGGATCGGAATGCCCAAGACGAGCATGCCAGCGCCAGAGCAGGATGGACCGTTCGCTTGGCACGGTACTATGGGAGCCGGCAGCAGCCCCGCGTATTGGAGCGAGTGATAGGAAGCGATGGTCAGTCCGATGGCTGCCAGTGGCAAGGCGTAGCGCCAGGCGCCGGCGTCGCCACGATATGCGGCAGTGCCGAGGATCGCCACCAGTGGGAACATGGCGATGCGCTGGTACCAGCATAAGGTGCATGGCATCTGGCCCATGACCTCGCCGATGAACAAGGCGCCGAG
>Ga0065721_10007871_pt1 | contig 13114 bp, 12 predicted proteins | sample Mesricmetagenome_FD_59108 | JGI IMG/M metagenome (GOLD analysis project Ga0065721, IMG submission 59108) | Mesophilic microbial community from rice straw/compost enrichment Sample: eDNA_1 v2 (version 2) | ecosystem: Engineered > Solid waste > Grass > Composting > Bioreactor | place: USA: Davis... | reverse complement strand
TCATGAGCCTGCCCGCCGCCGGCCGGGTCACCCTGGTTGGTGCCGGACCGGGGGAAGCCGACCTTCTCACCATCAAGGCGGTGCGCGCCCTTCAATCGGCCGATGTCATCCTGTTCGACGATCTCGTATCCCCTCAGGTGCTCGAACTTGCCCGACGCGAAGCCAGGCGCATGCTGGTGGGCAAGCGGGCCCAGCGCGAAAGCTGTGCCCAGGATGACATCAACCGGATGATGTTGAGCCTTGCCCGCCAGGGCGAGCATGTCGTGCGCCTCAAATCCGGCGACCCGATGATCTTCGGCCGGGCCGGTGAAGAGATAGAAATGCTCGAACGACACGGTATTGCCGTCACGGTCGTGCCCGGCATAACCGCGGGCCTGGCCCTTGCCAGCCGACTGGGCGTTTCCCTCACCCATCGCGATCACGCCCAGTCCGTACGCTTCGTTACCGGTCATTCGCGCAAGGGCATCTTGCCCGAGACGCTCAATTGGTCAGCAATGGCCGATCCGGCGACGACTTCGGTGTTTTACATGAGCCGCCGCACCCTGCCCCGCATTGTTGCCGAACTCTCATCAAGAGGCATGAGTCTTGATACGCCGGCCATCATCGCCGGGTCTCTGGGTTGTCCCGACGAGCAGATCTGGCGCGGCACCATCGCAGAGGCAGGGGCGGCTGTGGCGGACTTTCCGCTCTCCGCACCAACCATATTCGCAGTTGGCAATGCGCTGGCCCGGCGCCAGGCCGAGGCTCTCGCAGCCACGGGCACATGAGNGAATGNCCGTCTTATCCAAAAGTCGCGCGCCAAAACGTCCAATTGCCAAACGCNAGTGTCCCGGCACTTTCTGGTGGCCGGAGANCTCAGCATGAATCCACCTCTTCCCGCCGCGCATCCCTATCGTGCCGCCATCATGGCGGAAGTCCATGCCCGGCCGGTCGACATCGTCCCGAACCAATGCCGTGTGCGACGGCTGGTCTTTGTCATGCCACCCGGCGCTGGCTCCATGCAGCGCGCCTTCGACCGTTTTGCGACCTGGTGCGCTGCCGAAAACCTGCCCGCGCCGCCCCCCGGCGCCCGCCAATGCACTTTTGCGCGCGACCGTGGCCAGGTGATTTGGGAATTCCATACCGAGTTTGTCACCATCACCTGGCGGACGGGTCTGGACGACTGGACAAGCTGGCCGCAAGACATCGGCCTTGAGGCGATCGGTGAAGGCCAGTTGATCGGTGCCATGCGCGTCGACCTGACGGCCGAAGCCACCATCCCCGAGCGGCTGGTGCCGGGATTTCAGCTTCCCAGCCTCTGTCTTGCCGACATTGAGAATGGCAGGGGCCAGGTCGCGACCGACTTTGTTCCCGACGAGGACAGCTTCACCCGCTTCGAACTGGCGGCTGGCAACCTCACGCCGCTGCGCCGGTCGATCATTCTCAGGCGACTTCTGGAGATCGAGACATATAGGACCATGGCCCTGCTCGGGCTGCCGCTGGCGCGAGAGTTGTCGCCCGAGGTCCGTCTTATCGAGACCGAGTTGACAGACCTGATCGGTTCGCTCTCCAGGGCAACCACCCCTCAATCGGTGCAGGCTGCCTTGACCGCGCTGCACGCCCTCTCGGTACGCTCCGGGCAAGTGTCCGAGCGGCTCGACTATCGCTTTGCTGCAGGCCGCGCCTATGGCGAAGTGCTGCGCGCGCGGCTTGCCGGGTTGAGGGAGAGCGGCACCACCATGGGGTCCTCGCTCTCGCACTATATCGGCAATCGCGTGGAGCCAGGTTTGGCGACCTGTGCGGCTTTGGAAAAGCGGCTCTCGGTGCTGTCGGACAAAATCGAGCGCGCCATTGAGCTGCTCAATGTCCGCATCGGCGTCGACATGCAGGTGCAGAACGCGGCGCTCCTCGACAACATTGCCAGAACTGCCCGCAGCCAGTTTCTGCTGCAGCGCACGGTGGAGGGCCTTTCGGCCATCGCCATCAGCTATTACCTGCTCGGCATCATCAGCTATGTGCTGGCCGGGCCGCTGTCGCATCTGCATTGGGACAAGACCATGGCTTTGTCCATCGCCGCGCCAGTCGTCGTGGTCGTCGTGTGGTTCATGGTCCGTCAGGTGCGCAAGTCACACGAAGCGCACTGATTACTTCATCCAGAACACCGGTGTCAGGTCCACCGAGATCGGCTCGTTCTTCTCGTTGGTTTCCATGATGTCGGCCATATGGGCCCACCAGCGCTTCATCACCTCGGTATTGGGCAAGTCGGCCATGGTGTGGTCGACGCGCCGCCAGAGCACGCCAAAGAGCGTGTTGGTCTCCTCATCGAGATGGATGGAATAGTCCCTTACGCCTGCCGCGTGAAGCAGTTCCACCAGCTCGGGGAAGATAGCGTCATGGCGCCTCTTGTATTCGTCCCTCATGCCCGGATTGAGCTTCATCTTGAAGGCGTGCTTCTCGTAACCCCCATCCACGATCATGCGCGGCGCTCCTTCCACATCGTCCACAGGATCGGCAGGGCAATGACCACGATCAGCAGAGAGCCGGTGAATATGGTCATCACGATGCCCGGCACATTGAGCAGGCCCAGGCCGAATGTCACCAGTCCTATGATGAAGGCGGCGATCACAACGCCGATGATGGAGCCGGCACCGCCAAGGATCGACACCCCGCCCAGCACCACCATGGTCACCACATCAAGCTCGAACCCCTGGGCAATAGAGGGCCGCGTAGAGCCAAGGCGCGCGGTAAGCAGCACCGCGGCAACGCCGCTCATGAGGCCCGTCAGGCAGAACAGCACGAACTTTATGCGTTCCACACGTACGCCTGAGAAGCGTGCCGCCGTCGCATTATTGCCGATCGCAAATATCCGGCGGCCGAAATTGGTGTGGTGCAGCAGGACGTGGAAGATGCAGGCCGCAACGAGAAACAGCACCAATTCGAAGGAAATCACCCACCGCACATAGCCCTGCCCGAACCAGGCAAAGTCCTTGGGATAGCCCTTGAAGCTCTGGTCGCCCAGAATGATGAACGCCACGCCGCGGAACAGGCTCATCGTGCCGATGGTGACGACGATGGAGGGCAATTTCAGCCCGGTCACCAGGAGCCCGTTGAAGGCGCCGCACAGCAAACCCACTCCAATACCCACGGCCACCAGGGTCGGCGTATCGGCGCCATATTGCAGCGCCAGCCCCATCAGGGTCGAGGCCAGCGCGATGATGGAGGCCACCGACAAATCTATCTCGCCGGTAATGATGACCAGCGCCATGGCCAGCGCGATCAGCCCCTTCTCGGTGAAATTGAAGGTAAGGTCACTCAGGCTCCAGGCGTTGAGAAAGTAGGGTGACGCAAAGCTGTTGGCCAGAAAAATGGCCAGTGCGACAAGGACGAGCAGGCTTTCCCAGCTTTTCAGGGCAGATTTAAGCGGTGTGTCGAGCCGATCGGGAAGACGGCGGCTGGTGACGGTCATATCGCTCATGGCATGCCCTCGGCTTGCTTGAGAATGACGCGACCCTTGCTGCGTTCGGTCGATGCATTCAGAACCACGGCAAGCAGGATGGCCGCACCCGCAATCGCCATCTGCCAGAAGGGTGAAACCCCGATCACGGGCAGGGCATTGTTGACGACGCCCAGGAACAGCGCACCCAACAGTGCCCCGGCCACCGTGCCGATGCCTCCGGCGATGGATACGCCGCCAATGACACAGGCCGCGATGATGGTGAGCTCGTAGCCGCCCGCGCTTTCGGTCGAGGCGATCACGTATTTCGACACATAGAGATAGCCGGCCAGGCCCGAGACCGCGCCCGACAGGACAAAGGCGAGAAACTTGGTGCGCCCCACATTGATGCCGGTATAGACCGCGGCGACCGGATTGACGCCAATGGCATAGAAGGCGCGGCCCAGCGGGGTCCGGGTCATCAAGACATAGACCAGTATGGCGACCACGATGGCGAACCAGCTCAGGATCGGCAGGCCGAGGAAGCTGCCGCGCTGGAGCTGGATGAAGTCCTGGCTCATCTGCGCAGCATTGACCCAGGTGCCCCCAGAGACCACGAAGGCAAGGCCCCGGAAGATGGTCAGCGTGCCCAGCGTCACCACGATGGGCGGAATGTCGAGCTTCCACACCAGCACACCGTTGAACGCGCCCAGCGCCCCGCCCACTGTCACGCAGCCGGCAATCAGCAGCGGCACCGGGATTTCCGGAAGAGCGGCGTTGGCCAGCGCCACCAGCATGCCGGTCAGCGCCATGTTGGAGGCCATGGACAGGTCGATCGAGCGGGTCAGGATGACAGCCATCTGCCCCAGAGCCAGCATCATCAGGATCGAGGTATCATTGAATATGGTCAGCAGGTTGCCCGGTTGGGCAAAGCGCGGAAAGCGGATGGTCACCAGGACCAGCACAGCCAGAATGGCCAAAGCCAGCCACGGCTCGCGTGATTTCAGCAAACGGTTCATGCGGCCAGCTCGTCAACAATGCCAGCGGCCAGGCGCACCAGCGTTTCAGGTTGAAGGTTCTTGTTCTCGAGCGTGTCGACCACCAGCCCCTCGCGCATGACCACCACGCGGTCGCTCATGCCCAGCACTTCGGGCAGCTCGGACGAGACCATGATGACCGACAGCCCCTGCGCCACCAGTTCGCCCATGAATTCATGCACGGCGGCCTTCGAGCCAATGTCGATGCCCTTTGTCGGCTCATCCAGAATGATCACCTTGGGCAGGGTCGCCAGCCACTTGGCGATGACCACCTTCTGCTGGTTGCCCCCCGAAAGGGTGGAGACATTCTGGCTGAGCGAGGAAGCGCGCAGATCGAGCCGTTCGCTATAGGTGCGGGCCAGCCGAAACTCCTCTGCCATGCGCAGAAAACCGGAGGTACTGGTCTTTTTCAGGCTCGGCAGCGACACGTTCTTGAAGATCGGTTCGCCGGTAATCACGCCCTGCTTGCCGCGTTCCTCGGGCACATAGACGATGCCTGCCTCAACAGCGTCGGCGGGGGACCTGGGCGCCACCGCCCTGCCCTCGAGCATTATGGTTCCGGCCGATGGCCTGGTCATGCCGAACACGGCTTGCATCACTTCCGAGCGCCCCGCGCCTACAAGCCCGTAAAAGCCCAGGATCTCGCCCTTGCGGACGCTGAAGGACACATTGTCGAATTCGGTAGGGTGACAGAGCCCCTTCACGTCCAGCACTGTCTCGCCAATGCTGGTGGAGCGCGCGGGGAAAATCTGGTCTACCGAGCGGCCGACCATCATGCGCACGATATCGGCTTGCGGCGTGTCCTTGATAAAGCCCTTGCCCACCTGTTCGCCGTCGCGGAACACGGTATAGCGATCCGCGATGCGGTAGATTTCGTCAAACTTGTGCGAGATGAAGAGGATGGCCTTGCCGTCCTGCTTGAGCAGGTCGACCAGCACGTAGAGCTCCTCGATTTCCTTCTGGCTCAGGGCGGCGGTCGGCTCGTCCATGATCACCACCTGCGCCTCGACACTGAGCGCGCGGGCCACCGCCACAAGATGCTTCTTGGCGATACCCAGCTCCTTGAGCGGCATGGCGGCATCGATGCCCGCTGCCATGCTGTCCAGCGTTTCCTGGGCCTCGCGGCGCATGGTGCGCCAGTCAATCAGTCCGAACCGGTTGCGNGGCGCATGGCCAAGATAGATGTTCTCGGCTACGCTCAGNTCGTCAAAGAGAACGGTTTCCTGATGGATGGCGGTGATGCCTGCGGCCGANGCGGAATGGGCCGTGGGCAGTGTCACCGGCCTGCCANTGATCCGGATTTCTCCTGCGTCCGGCTGATAAATGCCGGTCATGACCTTGACCAGCGTGGACTTGCCCGCNCCATTTTCCCCGATCAGCGCCGTGACTTCGCCCGCATAGAGTTCNAGCGACACATCGTGCAGCGCCCGCACGCCGGGAAAGCTCTTGGATATGCCGGTCAAGGTGAGGATGGGTTCGGACATTTCTTTTCACCGGTGCACGGCGCCTGGTTCCTCTCCCCTCTGGGAGCGGGTGGATCGGGCGAAGCCCGAGACGGGCGAGGGGAGGCCTGTACCGGCAGGCTCCCCTCATCCGGCGCCACGCGCCACCTTCTCCCCGATGGGGAGAAGAATGGAGCGTCGCTCTCCTGATCAGTAGATCTTGGAGAACTCTTCGATATTGGAGGCGTCGAACTGGAACGGCGCGGCCATGGCGGCCGAATTGGTGTCGTCCAGCGTCACTTCGCCTACCTTGCCGATCGAGAGGGTTGCGCCCGGTGCGGCCTCGGCCCCTTCCACCAGCGCATTGGCCAGGTACACAGCCGAATAGCCCAGGTCGATCGGGTTCCACAGCGCCACGGCCTGCGATGCGCCATTGTCGATGAACTGCTTGAATTCGCTGGGCAGCGCCAGACCGGTCACGTTGATCTTGCCGATCAGGTTCTGGTCAGTCACCACCTGGGCAGCAGCCACGACGCCGACGGTGGTCGGGGCGATAATGGCCTTGAGGTCCGGGTAAGCGGCAATCAGGCCGCGCGCCTCTTCTGTGGACTTCACCGAGTCATCGTCGCCATAGACGGTGGCGACCAGGTTGATGTTGGGGAACTTCTCGGGAATGGCAGCCTTGGCCGCTTCAATCCAGGCGTTCTGGTTGGTTGCGGTAGAAGCAGCCGAGAGAATGGCCACGTCGCCGCCCTCGGGCAGGTAATCGGCGGCCAGCTTGATGATGGTTTCGCCGATCAGGTCCACGTCAGATGGGTTGAGGTGCAACTGGCGGCCTTCAGGGGCAACACCGGAGTCCCAGGAAATGACCTTGATGCCGCGATCCATGGCGCGCTGCAGCACCGGCACCAGGGCGTCCGGGTCATTGGCCGAAATGGCGATGGCATCGACCTGCTGGGCGATCAGGGAGTTTACCACCTCGATCTGGGCTTCGGCCGTGGCCGCGGTGGGGCCGGTATAGATCACCTCAACGTCGCCCAACTCGGCGGCGGCTTCCTCAGCCCCCTTGGCTGCGGCGTCGAAGAAGCCATTGCCCAGCGACTTCACGACCAGCGCGATGCGGGTCTGCGCCAGAGCCGGGGTGGCGAGCAGCACGGCGGCGGTGGCCGTGGCAGCAAGCAATTTCCAGAGTTTCATTTGATCCCTCCCAGGATGTTGTTGTTGCTTTCAATCTCAGGCGGCGGTCGATTCCGTCTGAGCCGTAGTCTCCGCAACGACGAGGCGCACACCGGCTGTCTCCAGCATCTGGCGGTCTTCGTCGCGGATGCCGCTGTCGGTGATGACGGCGGCAATTCGGTCCAGTCCGCACAGGATGAGGCTGGAGCGTCCCGAGAATTTCGATGAGTCCGCCAGCACGACGAGCTCGTCTGCCTGGCCGATCAGCGCCAGTTCCGACTGCACGATCATGGGGTCGGCCTCCATCAGGCCGTGGATTCCCAGACCCTGGCAGCCGATGAACATGCGCTTGGCGTAAAAATGGCTCGCCACCACACCCCCGAAGGGCGAGAGGATGACGTTCTGCTCGCGATAGATCGTGCCGCCGGGGATCACCACGGCGTTGCGCGAGTTGTGGATGAGGAATTCGGCAATCGCGAAGCTGTTGGTGAACACGCTCATGCGCTTGCCGGTGAGGTAATGCACCATCTGATAGGTGGTCGTACCACCGTTGATGATGATCGGTTCGCCGTCCCGGCACATTTCGGCTGCAGCGCGTGCGATTGCGCGCTTCTGCGCGATATTGATTGTTTCGTTCACCGAAAAAGGGCGCCCCATGAGACCGCCCTGCTCGGGCGGATTGATGGCCTCGGCGCCGCCACGAACGCGTCGGAGCAGCCCCCCTTCCTCGAGCGCCGCTATGTCACGGCGGATGGTGGCTTCCGACGATCCCGTCATGTCGCAAAGCTCGGCCACAGTCGCCACAGGGCGGGACTGGACCGCAGCAAGAATGACGCGATGACGTTCAGTTTCGTGCAAGTCGAACTCTCCTTTCTCCCATTTGCTTCCATCAAATCCGGGCAGAGTCAATCACTTCTTCCGCATTTTCGATCATAATCAACCACACATGACCGGATATGATCGATTGTGATTGACAGCGCCGTCCGATCCGTGCCCATTTCCGGGCAATCACTCGTCGTCCACATCCGGGAGTTAGCGATGTCTACCGCGCCCCAGCGCCTTGCAAACCTATGGGACGAAGCCAGGGCCGCATCCATGACCGAGCCGGAGCGCCTGGTCTACCGGTCGAACCTGCTCGGTTCGGACAAGCGCGTTACTAATTACGGAGGCGGCAACACCTCCTCCAAGATATGGCAGAAAGACCCGCTGACCGGCGAGGATGTCGAGGTTCTCTGGGTGAAGGGATCAGGTGGAGACAATGCCTCGATCAAGCTCGACGGCTTTGCCACCCTCTACATGGACAAGCTGCGCGCGTTGAAGGGGCTCTACCGCGGCGTCGAGTTTGAAGACGAGATGGTGGGCTACCTGCCCCACGCCACTTTCAATCTCAATCCGCGCGCCGCATCGATCGACACACCGCTCCACGCCTACGTGAACCGGCCCTATGTCGACCACATGCATCCAGACGCGATCATTGCGATCGCCGCCTCGAAGAACTCCCGCGAGCTGACGCACCAGATTTTTGGGGATACCATTGGCTGGCTGCCCTGGAAGAAGCCCGGTTTCGAGCTTGGGCTGTGGCTCGAAAAATTCTGCCTTGAAAGCCCACACGCCAAGGGCGTGGTCCTGGAGTCACATGGCCTGTTCACCTGGGGCGACACGCCTCGGGAATGCTACGAAACCACCATCGCCATCATCAATAAGGCTATCGAGTGGTTTGAGACGCAGACGGAGGGCAAGACCATCTTTGGCGGTGCTGCGGTGCAGTCGCTCGATGCTGACGCACGCCGTGCCATCGCTGCCAGGCTGATGCCCGCCATCCGCGGCTTCATCTCGGAAGACAGCCACAAGGTTGGCCATTTCGACGACAGCGATGCGGTTCTCGAATTCGTCAATTCCAGCGACCTGTGCCCGCTGGCAGCGCTGGGCACATCCTGTCCCGACCATTTCCTGCGCACCAAGATCCGTCCGCTGGTTGTCGATTTTGATCCCGCCAATCCGGATGTCGAGGCTGTCATTGCCGGGCTGGCCGAACAGATCGCTGCCTACCGCGCCGATTACGCGGCCTATTACGAACGCTGCAAGCACGACAATTCGCCTGCCATGCGCGACCCGAATGCCGTGGTCTATCTTGTTCCAGGCGTGGGCATGATCACCTTTGCCAAGGACAAGGCTACGGCCCGGATTTCGGGCGAATTCTACGTCAACGCCATCAATGTGATGCGCGGCGCTTCGACCGTTTCGACCTATCAGGGCCTGCCCGAGCAGGAAGCCTTCGACATCGAATACTGGCTGCTTGAAGAAGCCAAGCTCCAGCGCATGCCCAAGCCGAAGTCCCTTGCAGGCAAGATCGCGCTGGTCACCGGCGGCGCTGGCGGCATCGGCAAGGCCACCGCCGCGCGGCTNCTTCGTGAAGGCGCCTGCGTGGTNTTGGCCGATATCGACCAGGCCGCGCTNGATGCTGCCACGGCCGAACTNTCCGGCGTGTTCGGAGCGGACTTCGTCCGCCCGGTGAACATCAATGTCACCCGCGAGGAGCAGGTCATTTCCGGCTTCGCCCGTGCCGTGGTGGAATTCGGCGGCCTCGACATTCTCGTGTCCAATGCCGGCCTCGCCTCATCGGCCCCCATCGAGGAAACCACGCTCGAGTTGTGGAACAGGAACATGGATATCCTGTCCACGGGCTATTTTCTGGTGTCGCGGGAAGCCTTCAAACTGTTCCGCGCCCAGAAGATTGGCGGGAATGTTGTCTTTGTGGCTTCCAAGAATGGCCTTGCCGCTTCGCCCAATGCTGCGGCCTACTGCACGGCAAAGGCTGCCGAAATTCACCTCGCCCGTTGCCTCGCCCTCGAAGGAGCGGAAGCCCAGATTCGCGTCAATGTCGTCAATCCCGACGCGGTTCTGCGCGGCTCCAAGATCTGGGCGGGCGAATGGCTGGAGCAGCGCGCTTCCACCTACAAGACCGACAAGGATGGTCTAGAAGAGATGTATCGCCAGCGTTCCATGCTGAAGCGTTCGGTCTTCCCTGAAGATATCGCTGAAGCCGTTTACTTCTTCGCATCGGAAGCCTCAGCCAAATCCACCGGCAACATCCTTAACGTCGACGCCGGCAACGCGCAGAGTTTTCCGCGGTAATTTAGGGTCTCGCCAAACCACAGCGTGTCACCCGGGCGCAGGCCGGGGACCATCCTGAGATCTCAAGATGGATTCCGGCCTGCGCCGGGATGACAGCCGGTGGAGGTGGGAGGAGGAAACGAAATGACCGAACACATCATCGATCCATCAATCGTCGAAGCCGAAAACGCTTCCCGCGAGACTGACCTTCGCACCGACTACGACTACCTGGGCGAACGCCTGGACCGGCGCGGCATCGACATCGACGCGATCAAGCAGAAGGTCGGGGCCTTTTCCGTGGCCGTGCCGTCATGGGGCGTGGGTACTGGCGGCACCCGCTTTGCGCGCTTCCCCGGCAAGGGTGAGCCGCGCGATATCTTTGACAAGATCGAGGACTGCGCCGTCATCGCCCAGCTCACGCAGGCAACGCGCACTGTCTCGCTGCATATCCCATGGGACAAGGCCGATCCGAACCGTCTGAAGCAGGCTGCAAGCCGCTTCAACCTCGGCTTTGATGCCATGAATTCCAACACCTTCTCGGATGCGCGCGGGCAGTTGCAGTCCTACAAGTTCGGCTCGCTGTCTGCGGCGGACAAGGCCACCCGCGACCAGGCCATCGAGCACAATCTTGAATGTATCGAGATCGGCAAGACCATCGGCTCGAAGGCGTTGACCATCTGGATCGGCGATGGCTCCAATTTCCCCGGCCAGGTCAATTTTGCCCGCCAGTTCGAGCATTACCTTGACAGCGTCAAAACCATCTATAGCGCCCTGCCCGATGATTGGCGGCTCTATACCGAGCACAAGATGTATGAGCCGGCCTTCTACTCAACCGTGGTGCAGGATTGGGGTACCAATTACCTCATCGCCAGGGAACTGGGCGAGAAGGCCTATTGCCTTGTCGACCTCGGCCACCACGCCCCCAATGTAAATATCGAGATGATCGTCTCGCGCCTCGCCCAGTTCGGAAAACTGGGGGGCTTTCACTTCAACGACAGCAAATATGGCGACGACGATCTGGACGCGGGCTCAATTGATCCCTACCGGCTGTTCCTCGTCTTCAACGAGCTGGTCGATGCCGAGGCGCGGTACAGTGATTTCCGTCCGGCCCACATGCTGGACCAGTCGCACAATGTCACCGATCCCATCGAGTCGCTCATGCTGTCCGCGGCCGATGTGCAGCGGGCCTACGCCCAGGCGCTGCTGGTCGACCGTGCCACGCTTCGCGCAGCTCAGGATGCCAATGATGCCCTGGCGGCCACGCAGGAATTGCGCAAGGCGTTCCGCACCGACGTCGAGCCGATCCTTGCTCGCGCGCGTTTCGAACAGGGCGGCGCCATCGATCCGCTGGCCACCTACCGGGCCTCGGGCTACCGCGCCAGGGTCGCGGAAATCCGTCCTGAAATTGCCCCTGGATCGAGCGGTATCGTCTGAGAACGCATCCGATTTTCCGCGGCACCTCCCCGCCAAGGAAAGCATGGGCCCGGTGAGTAATCACCGGGCCTCTTGTCATGGTTGCGACGTTCAGGGTTTCACCAGCCCGCCAAAATAGTCCAGCGCATAGGCTTCGACCCCGTCGACCTCGATGACTTCGCGCCCCTTGAAGCTGGCGACGCTGCCACGGCTGGTATCCACATAACGCCCGAATGGTCCGACCCAGTCGAAGCCACCCAGAAACCGTCCTTGGGCATACATGGCCGCCAAAGCCGCCTTGATCGTGGCCCCGGCCCTTGCGCCGTCGATCAGATCGGGCCGCAGGACCTGCCCATAGTAATTCATCGCCCATACCGGCTCAGGGCCGCGCCAGAGCACTTCCTGCCCGAGAAAGTCGGTGCCCCCGAAATAGCTGTCGAGATAGCGCCACTCGCCCTCGCTCCAGCTCAGGTCGTGCGCTCCGGGCCGGCTGGGGCAGGTCCGGACGCCATCGCCGACATAGCTTGCGGCCTTGGCGCGGACGATGATGGCGTTGAGTTCTTCGGCATTCATGGCAGGGTCCTTATGGGGCATGCCCTCAGGATGCATCGCGCCCATGCCATTGGCTGTCAGCATCAGCTGGGGGCTTGCGCAGCCGCGCGGATGGCCTAGAAAAACGTCATGTCCAAGACCACACCCGCCACCCTCGCCCTGACACGGGCCGGTATTCCCTTCAGCCTNGCGCAATACGACTACGACCCCAATGCCGAACGCGTGGGGTTGCAGGCTGCCGAGGCCATGGGCGTATCGCCGTCNGAGGTGTTCAAGACGCTCATGGCCCTGCTCGATGGCAAGCCGGTCTGCGCGATCGTTCCCTCCGACGAGGAGGTGAACATGAAAAAGCTCGCGGCCGCGCTGGGGGGCAAGTCAGCGCAAATGATGAAGCCTGACGATGCCGAGCGTCTGACCGGCTACAAAGTTGGCGGCATCAGCCCGCTGGGTCAGCGCAAGCCGGTTCCGACGGCGCTTGACGAGCTGGCCATGCTTTACGACGAAATTTTCCTCAATGGCGGCCAGCGCGGATTGCAGATCCGCATGAGGCCGGATGACCTCGTNACGGCGCTTGGCTGCGTGGTTGCCGANCTGGTGCGCTGATNGCGGATTTGCCGCCCCCNGAAACGACAAAAGGCGCCCTGNTGGACGCCTTCATCGGATGACTTGGAGGTCATTGCCGCCTTTACAGGCAGCATATGTCGCTATCAGGCGACGTAGGTGCCGCGAGCGATGGCGCGGATGTCACCCTTGGTGATGCCCAGGTCATTGAGTTGACGGGCGTCGAGGGCGTTCAGTTCACGCAGCGTGCGCTGATACTTGGCAAAGTCGGCGATCTTCTTGGCGATGTTCATTTTGTTTCCCCTTCGTTTTGATGAGCCTTATCTAGAGCGCTCCGGTCGTGATTAGTAGATAGCCTTCCTGCACATCCGTTATGCACCCAGTGCAAATGAAAGAGGCAATTTCGC
>Ga0065721_10005542_pt1 | contig 13114 bp, 11 predicted proteins | sample Mesricmetagenome_FD_59108 | JGI IMG/M metagenome (GOLD analysis project Ga0065721, IMG submission 59108) | Mesophilic microbial community from rice straw/compost enrichment Sample: eDNA_1 v2 (version 2) | ecosystem: Engineered > Solid waste > Grass > Composting > Bioreactor | place: USA: Davis... | reverse complement strand
CCGACGGCCAGCGTGGCATGGCCAGCGTCGGGAAACCGAAGCCTCGAAACGCGTCGTCGAACAGGCGATCGATCTCGCGATGCAATTGCAGGAGGGGACTGACGGGCCCACCCGCCACCGGCAGGTCATAGCGCTGCACCGGCAGCGAGGCAGTGCTCTGTTGTTCTTCCTGCTCCTTTTTGAACCAGTTCCAGGGAGCCAATTTCTTGAAATCAATGTCCATGTCATACCTCCAGAAATCAATTGAAGACTCACTCAATCCGTTTGCCTGCGGCTATGGATGGCGCGCCCAGGCAACACGGGATGTTTCGCTGACTTCGGCTGCTCATCTGTGCGTATCACCTCCTTCTTTCTGCCTGCTTGGATCTGATCATTGATCCATTGATCGATTTCACTTTGACGAAACCGCCACGTCCCGCCGACCTTGAAGGCTGGAATTTCCCCGTGCGCGGCGAGCCGGTAAAGCGTCCGCTTGCCGACCTTTAAGTAGGTAGCCAACTCGTCGAGTGTGAAGATCGCCTGCTGGCGCGCTGTCATACCACCCCCACAAGTTCCGTCGTCACGCGGCCTCGCTCGAGGAAATTCTTGCAAGATTTTGCAAGATATTGCGCCTAACATGCCGAAAGTCAAGAGTCAACATCCAGCGACCTGCTGGCCGATTGATGTGACTCAAATCTTCAAGGACGGTATGCCAGGGCGGGCCAGTCCGGCGCAGGGGACAGTGGGTTGATCGGGACCTTGCGGGCGCCGCCCACGGCCGCAGATCAAACACCGATCCTCACGTTGTAACCGAGCGCCCGCAGCCCCTTGCTCGTCCGCATGTTCCTTGGTGGAAACTCGTCTGGGCGCGCCCAGCCGACAATTTCCCCGAGGCTGCTCAGACCAATGTGTGGAATTGCCCAGTCGTCGCTGCGGATCGCGTTCCAGAGCCGGGCTGAAACACTTCAGTTGCCCCAGACGACGTAGTTCAACAGCTCGAGCACGGTCTTGCCCTCGCGTGACCGCTGCCGCCAGAGCCAATACGTGTCGGGTCCGAAGTGCGCAGACCATACAGATACAGCGTACCGAGGGATGTCGGCACGGCGGTTGCAGGCCTGAACAGCAGATCGAGGTTGAGCCCATTCTTCCTGGGATTGCCCTGCTCGCTGCTGGATGAACTATCGTCCTGTGTCATCGCGTCTTCGTATCGAACTCATCGGTGCTGAACGTCACATTGCAATCAGAGTAGGGCGTGCTCAAGTCTCTGCTTGCGCGCCTGCCAATCCGGCAAAATCTGTCCAAGCAAAGCGAAAAACTCTGAGCTGTGATTCTTGTGCACCAGGTGGCAGAGCTCGTGCACGATCACATATTCGACACAGGGCCGTGGTGCTTGCACCAACCGTGAGTTCAAGGTCATCTGCCCACCAGGAGACAAGCTTCCCCATCGGCTACGCATCTCGCGTACTACGATGCGTGGCCTCTCGTGCCCAAGTCGCTGGAACGTATCAAAGGCATCCGTCAGCACAGCATCGAACACCTCACGGGCTCGACCAAGATACCAGCGTCGCAGGAGCGCCTTTACCTTTGCGGGGGGAAGTTCTCCCGGGCTGATGACCCACATTTCGCCACGGGTCAGTTTCACATGATCCTGACGGGCGTCCGAGTCGTTTGCCTTGACGCGCAAGCGGTACTGTCGTCCAAGGTAGCGATGCGATTCACCGCTGAGATACTGCCTGGGCGCGGTGTGTCTTTCATACCGAGAGAACGTTGCCAGCTGACGACTGACCCACCCTGCCCGCAAGCGAAGCTTCTCGTCTATGGTTGCGTCATCGCACCCCCTGGGGGCAAGCACGAGAACACGCCCTCCGGGGTGCACCTCGATGCCCAGTGTTCGTCTCGACGGGCGCTCGACAATCTCATAGCGGATAACCTCGTCGCCGTAGCAGACCAAGCCGCTTCTGTCGCTCATACCGCCATCCGATGCCTGGCGAGCTGCATCGTCCGGTCGATGATGTCGTCCATCTCGCCGGTCGTCAGAGGGACACCCTTCTTGTCCTTGACCTCGTCGTACAGGTAGTCGTCGATTTCGTTCATCGTTCGACGTTGCGCGTCCAAGTCGTCCCAAAAGCCCACCTTTTTGTTGCGTTGAATGATCGACCAGATGTCGACAGCAGAGTCGGCAGCAAGCGTCGCTGCTGTCTCTTCCGCCTTCACATGGCTGAGGACATAGGGCTTGATAACGCCGTACAAAGCAAGGGCATTGTCGTTACCGGCCAACTGCGCCGGGGCATCGTCACTGCGCCGGTTGACAACCGCATCCTTGATCTCACTGACCTTGTTCAGGTATTCCAGATCGGAGATGCGTTTGGCACGGAAGTCGTCGATGGCCTGCTGAATGAGTTTGGAGAACTTCTCGTAGAACGCGGGGTCCTGTTCCAAGCGCTCGCTGATGGCCTTCTTGGTCGCGTGCGCGATCATGTCTGCCTTGGCTGCCGTAGCCTTAGCTTCACCTTGATCCTCGACAACCTGCTTGAACGCTTTCTCGTCGAAGATGTTCACGGGCTCATTCAGGCGAACCACTTCGTTTGCCGAAATATGCGTGTCCAGCAGCTTCTTGATCTTGGGCTCGAAGTCGCGGTAATCCACCGACTCGGCGTACCGCAACTTGACTGACGCCTTCAGGTTCGTAAACCGCTTCAGATCGTTTTTGTACGACTGGAGCTTCTTCTCGGAGGTCGATGCGATGAACTGCTCAGACGACATCGCAATGGACAGCGTCTTGCCGTAGGCCGCCAGTCTCTCGTAGAAGGACTCGCGCAGCTTTTCGTCAGCCAGCAGCTGCTCGTAGGCCTCTTCGTCGTGCTGGTTCTTGACCTCTTTAAAGAGGTCCCAAAGATCGGCGTGACGCTGGGGCAGTTTGGCCACTTCCTCATTGATGCTAACCAGAGCCCCCGCAAGGTCTGCCTCGTCAAATCCATCGAGTGCGCTATAAGTGGTCAGCGCCTGATCGAGCTCACCCAGGATGCCGGCGTAGTCGATGATGTAGCCGAACTCCTTGGGTTGCCTGCCCTCGTCGTCGTCATACAACCGGTTCACGCGCGCGATCGCCTGAAGCAGCGTGTGCTCGCGCAGTTTGCGCGTCAAGTACAGCACCGTGTTTCGTGGCGCGTCGAAGCCGGTCAGCAGCTTGTCGACGACGATGAGAATCTCCGGCTCGTCGCCGTGCTTGAACAGGTTGATGACCTGCTTGTTGTACTCCTCCTCGGAGCCATACCGCTTCATCATCCGTTCCCAAAAGGCGACCACGTCATCGGTCGGGCTGTCGTCGGTCTCCTCGTTGCCTTCCCGAGTGTCCGGCGGTGAGATGATGACGTCACTGGTCACGTGCCCGATCTCATCGAGGAACTTCTTGTAGGTCAGCGCAGCAGCCTTGCTCGGGGCGACGAGCTGGGCCTTGAACCCCGTTCCCTGCCAGTTCTGCCGGAAGTGCTCGCTGATGTCGAAGGCGCGCATGTAGATCACCTGGTCGGCCTTGTTGAGCATCTCCGCCCGGCTGTACTTCTTCTTCAAGTCCGCCTTCTGCGCGTCCGTCAGGCCCTGGGTGTGGCGCTCGAACCAGGTGTCGATGGCTTTCTCGTTCTGCTCCATCTCCACATGCCGCGCCTCGTAGAGCAGAGGGACAACCGCGCCGTCCTTGACGGCCTGATTGATGGCGTAGGTATCGATCAAGCCGCCGAACTTGGCGAAGTTGTTCTTCTCCTTCTTCATCAGCGGCGTCCCGGTGAAGCCCAGGTAGCAGGCCATCGGGAACATTTGGCGCATGCGCGCGGCAAAGCCGCCGAAGTTCGTGCGGTGGCTCTCATCGACCAGGATGAAGATATCGGCCGATTCCTCGACGTGCTTCCTGACCGACAGCGCCTTGTCGAACTTGTGAATGAGCGTGGTGACGATGTGCGCCTTGTTCTCGGAGACCAGCTCCAGCAAGTGGCGCCCGCTGTCCGCCCGGTCTGGCGTCAGGCCGCAGGCGGCGAAGGTGTTGCCGAGCTGTTTGTCCAAATCCACCCGGTCCGTCACCAGGACGATACGCGGGTTTCGAATGTCAGGGTCCAGCGCCAGCGCCCTGGCCAACATCACCATCGTCAGCGACTTGCCCGATCCTTGCGTGTGCCAGATGATGCCGCCCAAGCGCCGCCCCACCTCGTCCCGGTGCTTGACCCGTTCGAGCACACGCTTGATGGCGAAGAACTGCTGGTAGCGGGCGATCTTGCGAATACCACCGTCAAACACCGTGAAACGAAACGCCAGGTCGAGCAAGCGTTGCGGGCGGCACAAGGCGTAGAGCATGCGATCCTGCTCGGTGACAGCCCACGCCTTGTCCACTTCCGGTTCGCGCAGGGACTTGCCATCCCAAATCAGATCGAACAGGCCCGCCTTGGCCTCGAGGGGCAGGGGCCGGTCGAGTACGGCTCGCAATTCCTCTGTTGGAATGTCTTCGCGCCACAAGGCCCAGAACTTCGCCGGCGTGCCCGTCGCGGCATAGCGCACCTCGTTCTTGTTGGTGGCCAGAAGCAACTGCGTGTAGGTAAAAAGCTTAGGGATGTACTCCTCACGCTGGTTGCGGATCATCTGCGACACCGCCTGACCGACCTCCACCTTGGGCGACTTGCACTCGATCACCGCAAAGGGGATGCCATTGACGAACAGCACGATGTCCGGGCGGCAGGTTTCGGTGCTGCGCGTCCGCTCGACAGGAAACTCGGCGGTGACGTGGTAGTCGTTGTTGGCCGGGTTCCTCCAGTCGATGTAGTTGAGGGTGAAGCTCTTGCTGTCCCCCTCGATGGACTGCTCCAGCGCCACGCCCAGCGTCAGCAAGTCATAGATCGCCTCATTGGTCTTCAGCAGGCCGTCGTACTTGACGTTCTTCAGGCGCTGGATGGCGGTCTGGATGTTCTCCTCGGAGAAGAGGTAGCTTTGCCCCTTGTATTGGATGCGGTTGTTCTTCTTCAGCCGCTCGCGCAGCACCTCCTCCAGCAGCACCTGCCCCGGCTTGCCGCCGCGTGCGGCCAGCGCTTGCTCGGGCGTGAGGTAGGTGTAGCCGAGGTTGATCAGCACCTGGAGCGCCGGAATCTGCGACAGGTATTTTTCATTGAACTGAAAGCCGCTCATTTCATCCCCCTCACGGCTGGCGGTCGTAGCCCGCAAGATCGGCATCCAGCGACCAGATGCGCACTCGGCTCAAGGGGTGTAAGTCGCAGTTGCGTTCCCACTCCTTGATGATCGACAGGTCCGCCAGGCTCACACCCTCGCGCAGCTTATGGCTACTTTTGCTGCGCATCACCGCATCCGGGAAATCGCCCAGCCAGCGCAAGAACTCGTCCCGGTCCGGGAAGTGCGTTGCCCGGTACGGGGCATATCCCTGAAACGCTTTGGTCACGTCTTCCAGCAGTTTTTTCCCGTGCCGTCGCCGGGTCTGTCCATCGCCCAGGTCGGCAATGTGGTTGCCTGTTTCCCACACGGTGGCCAGCGGCAGCAGAAAATGATCACCCGCCTCGATGGCCGCTTGGAATGCACTCAGCACTGCGCCGCGGTCCTGATTGAAGCCCGGAACGTCCAGCACGTTCAGGTAAACCGAGGTGTCGAGCAAGACGATGGCGCTCATTGCCCGCCCTCCTGCCTGATCGCATCCAACCAGGCCAAGGCTCGGGCCTTGCGGTCCAGCGCATGCGGCTGTTTGACGAATCGCTCGAGCGCCCCGGTGGTCACCAGTGCACCGAGCGACCCTTGAGCGATCAGCTCGGGGTAATCCGGCACGTCCTGCAGGCGCGCCACACGGCTGCTGCCATCCTGAGGATCGCGGTAGCAAAACAGCACATCGGGCAGGGCGGCATCGGGCAGGGCGTCGAGCATCGCCGGGTTGTGGGTGGACAGCAGCACGCGCAGGCTGCGTTGCTCCGCGATGGACCGGATGTTTTCGAGCAGGCGCCGGGCACGGCTCGGGTGCACGCCGTTGTCGATTTCCTCGATCACCACCAAGCTGCCTTCGGGAGCCGAAAGCATGGCCGCCGCGATCGACAAAACGCGCAGCGTGCCATCCGAAAGCAGCGATGCATCCACATCGCGCGAGCGGCCGCCGAAGGTTTCTGTGAGCTGCACCATCACGCCTCCGCGCGGCTCCTCCAGAAACGACAGCCGGGCGATGTCTTGTTCCGGCAGGCTCTGGATGAATGACAGAATGGCTTGACGTTGACTCTTGTATGGCTCCTCGTTCTCGCGCTCGGCCTCGATGCTCTTGTCCCGATCCGCGCCCCAAAGGTTGTAGAGCGTCGCGGACAGATTGCGCCCATCCCCTTGCAGTTTCTTGTCCGATGGAAACGCATACTCGCGCATGCGGGCCGGCACCGGGTCGAGGAACAGCATGTCCGACAACCAGCGCTCCAGCGCCTGCACCACCGGCGGGATACGGGCGCGCGCATCCTTGTGGGCCGCCTCGAAGGTGGCCGGGCTGGTCAGTTGCGTGAAGATGGCCTGCTGGTCGGAGCAGGTCACGTGGGGCTTCCTCCCCCCCCGAGCGAAGTTGTTGTACGCCACGCCGCAGTCCGTGCCGCGCTCACCGGAGGGCTGATCCAGCGTGTAGAGCGGTACGTTCGCGCCGTCGTGCGTCAGGGTCTCGGCCACGATGTGCAGCCCGTCGGCGCGGCGCTGTACCCGCATCGTCAGCCGGTTCCACTCCGCCCGGTCGGTCTGCGCCCCCAGCCCGAAGGCATCGCCGCGCTCGAAAGGCAAATCCTCCACCGTGCCACGCACCACCCGCTCGCCGCTTTGCACGGCATATTGAATGGCCGAGAGCTTTTGCCCCTGCGCCAGCCAAGAGAGCAAGCGCATGCCTTCGATGGCATTGCTCTTGCCCGAGGCATTGGCGCCAATCAACACCGTCAGCGCGGCCAAAGGCAGCCGCGCCGAGCGGTAGCTTTTGAAGTCTTCCAGGGTGATGGCGGTCAGCATGGGGCAGCCTCCTTGACGGTGGATTCGGTGTCGGGCAGCGGCACGCGCCACTCGCCCGTGAGCAGCTTTTGCATCAGGCCGCGCTTTTGACGCTTGAGGGCGTCGAGCGACTGGCCAAGCAGGTCGATTTCTTTTTCTGATTCGTCGAGTACGGCGGCGATTGCCTGTTGTCGCTCAAAGTTTGGCAGCGGTAATTTGAGGGAGGCAAAGTCAGCAAAGTTAATCTGTTTTCCATCCCGGATACCGACGACCGCAACCGACAGACGCTTGAGAAAATCGGGTGATTTCAAGTAATGGCGATAAAACCTAGGCAAGAGGGCTGGTCCGCATCGCAGTACGGTATAGGCCGGGCTGACGAGGCCGTCATAGGCCGAGTGCTCCAAACCGCCTTGGAACGAACGCAGGCTGATGACGAAGTCGTCCCGGCGAACCACCTTGAAGGTTGCGGGGTCAGACAGCTCCATTGTGATGCGACGATCCAGTGTGGCACGCGGCACGACGCCTTGATCTTGGGTGACCGCAAGCACCGGTAGATCGGGTCGATTTCGTTCGCTGATTGAATTGAACAGGGAATCGGCGCGTTCATGGCTACTTTCCGACCAGAGCCGTTTGCCGAGGAGTAGAACGAGCAAGGCGCGATGTCGCCGCTCCTTCGCCGCGATCAGGCGCTCGGTGGTTTCGATGGCGGTGTCCCACGCCATGAGCACATCCCGAATGCCAACCTGCTCCTTTAGCGCAGGAATTGGAATCAGGAAGTGATTCTTGAACGTGGTCGGATTCAGGTTCGCTTGACTGACTGCCCGCGTGGCCAGTTGCCGGATACGACGCTGCCCGCCCTCGCTGGCAAGGATCTGGATAATGAAATCCGGATCGACCTGTGTTTGATCTAGTTCTAGGCGCACCAAGTACGAAGCGAAAACGGCCTTTCCGTCTCCGCGATAGATGCCTGCCTTTCCTACCAAGTCCGGACTGTTGGTGCGGTTCAGCAAAATGTCACCGTCCTTGAGCAGATAGGGTTCGGCATCCTCATCGGTTAGGGTTACGCGCACTTCAGGATCGATGCGAACTCGACCGTCCTGTATATCTTTCATGCCAACGATTGGTATGCCTCCGGCTGGATCAGCAAGCAGCGACAATCCGTACTGCGAGGTGCGGATCACGGTTCCAATAGGGGTCGTTTTCCACGTCATTTCTTCTTCCCCCGCCCTTTGCCTTCCAGCTGCCGCTCGATTTGCTCCAACGCCCGCACATCCTCCGCATCGGCCGCCAGGAGCTCCGCCTCACGCCGCCGGGCGTCGAACTCGGCGTACCGCTCCAGCGCCAGGCGCTCGGCCACCTGGGCGCTGATCTTGCCGGCGTGGGTCAGCACATCCCGCTCGTTGAATTGCAGGAAGGCGTCGAGCTTGTCCTCCCACTCGCGCATGGTCATGGTCTTGCGGCGGCGGGCCATGTCCTCGGCGTAGTCGAGGTACATGACGACGATGCGGTTAAGCTCGTCGATTTGGGGCTGCTGCAGGTAGTTCTTGGCCACGGTGACGTCGCCCTGCCGCACGCGGCTGCCCTTGAAGCTCGTCAACCCCATGTTCGGCAAGGCGGGGTTGGCGCGGTCTGAGATCAGTTCGGCTGCCGTGTACCCGGTGACGGCCCACAGCATCTTGTTCTGCACCTTCTTGAAGAAAAGCTGGGCGGCCTCGGACTTGGGGTCGTAGTCCACGGCGGTGGCGTAGATGTCGCGCACCTTTTGATAGAAGCGTTTCTCGGAGGCCCGGATGTCCCGGATGCGTTCGAGCAGCTCGTCGAAGTAGTCCCAGCCCCCGGGTTCCTTCAGGCGTTCGTCGTCCATGACGAAGCCTTTGACCAGGTATTCACGCAGGTGGGTGGTCGCCCACTGGCGGAACTGGGTGCCGCGCAGGGAGCGCACCCGGTAGCCCACGGCCAGGATCATGTCCAGGTTGTAGTGCTTGAGCGCCCGTCTGACCTGCCGCCCGCCCTCCTGGCGAACTTGTAAGTGTTCCTTACAAGTTGCCTCGGGCTGGAGCTCGCCCTCGGCATAGATGGCCTTGACGTGCAGGGTGATGTTTTGCGGGGTGGTCTGGAACAACGCCGCCATTTCCGCCTGGGTGATCCAGACGCTGCCGCCTTCGGCGCGCAGGCGCACACTCGCCGCGCCGTCCTCGGTGGTGTAGAGGATGAGTTCGCCCGCCATCAGGCCACCTCCACGCCCAGGGCCTTGAGGTGTTCGCGCATGCGCTCGCGCACGTCGGCCAGCTCGCGCTCGAGCTGCTCGATCTCGCGCTGCACCGCCGCCACGTCGATTTCTTCCTCCTCCTCGAAGGTGTCGACGTAGCGCGGGATGTTGAGGTTGAAGTCGTTCCCGGCGATCTCGTCCAGCGGCGCGACGTAGGCGTATTTGTCGACATTACGGCGCTCGGCCACCGTCGAGACGATCTTCTGGAAGTGCGCTTCGGACAGCTGGTTCTGGTTCTTGCCGGGGATGAACTCGCGGCTGGCGTCGACGAACAGCACGTCGCGCACGTGTTCGCGCGAGCCGCCTTTCTCGCGCGCGCGGTCAAACAGCAGGATGGCCACCGGAATCGAGGTGGTCGGGAACAGGTTGCCGGGCAGGCCGACGACGGCATCGAGCAGGTTTTCCTCGATCATCGCGCGGCGGATGCGCCCTTCGGCGCCACCGCGGAACAGCACCCCGTGCGGCACGACGACGGCGACACGGCCCTCCTGGGGCAGCGCGCGTTCGATCATGTTGGTGATGAACGCCCAGTCGCCCTTGGACTTGGGCGGCACGCCGCGCCAGAAGCGGTTGAAGCGGTCGTGGTCCGCGTGCTCCGCACCCCACTTGTCCAGCGAGAAGGGCGGGTTGGCGACAACGACGTTGAACTTCATAAGCCGGTCGCCCTCGATGAGCGCCGGGCTGTTGAGCGTGTCGCACCATTCGATGCGGGCGGCGTCCTTGCTGTGGATGAACATGTTCATCCGCGCCAAGGCCCACGTGGCACCGTTGACCTCTTCACCGAAGAGGGCGTAGTTGTGACTGCCTTGGGCCTCGACCCATTGGGCGGCTTCGATCAGCAAGCTGCCGGAACCGCAGGAGGGGTCACAGATGCGGTCGCCGGGCTTGGGGTTGGCCAAGGCCGCCAGCAGGCGCGAGACCATCTTGGGCGTGTAGAACTCGCCGGCCTTCTTGCCGGCATCGGACCCGAAGCGTTCGATGAGGTAGATGTAAGTGTTGCCGATGACGTCTTCGGAGACCCTGGAGGGGCGCAGGTCGAGCTTGGCGAAGTCCTCCAGCAAGGTCTTCAGGCGGCGGTTGCGATCCTTGGCCTTGCCGAGGTTGGCCTCGCTGTTGAAGTCAATGTTGCGGAAGACGCCCTCGAGCTTGGCCTTGTTCGCGTCCTCGATGTGATCGAGCACAATGTTGATCAGCTCGCCGATGTTGGGCTCGTTGCGGCGCTCGTACAGCGCGTTGAAGTCGCCCAGGAAGCGGTCGATAACGCGGCTTTCCCCGGTCTGCGGATCTTCCTCCTTCAGCTCGACATACGGCAGGATGAAGCGCTCGCGCTCGAGCTTGCGGCGGATGCGTTCGTCGTCATCGCCGTACTGCGCCTTGTATTCAGCGTAGTGGTCGTTCCAGAGGTCGCTGATGTACTTGAGGAACAGCATCACCAGGATGTAGTCCTTGTACTGCGCGGGATCGACCACCCCTCGGAACGTGTCGCACGCGGCCCAGGCGGTGGCGTTGACTTCTTGTTGAGACAGCTTGTCGGTCATTCCTTGCTCCTTGATGGTCGCTGGGCGGGGCGCCCGCTGCCGGCCGCCCCGCTTTTCTGTCAGCCAGGGATCTTCCTGGGGTCGTTACCGTGGCTGTCGGACTGACCGATCTTCCCGTCGCGGTTGTGGATCTTCAGTTCCGACCCCTCGCGTTGGCTCATGCGCCGCGCGGCGTCGATGGCCTCCCGCTTGGTATCGTGGTGAGATCCGGCACGGGTCGCCCCGCCGCGCTTGTTGTCCCAACCACCGTTGGGGTTCGGCACGACGTGCCGCGTGTTGCTGGTTGAAGCCTTGTTGGCCATAATTAGTGCCTCAAACGTTGTGTTGAACGACGTGCCGGTCTGAGTAGGTCCAGTACTCGGGCCGGCTTCCTCACCCGCTGACCATCAGCGGGTCTCCTGTGCTTCACGCAGCAGGATTCCTTCGATCAGCGCCTTTCGGCGCCCCCTCAATTCCTCCAGCAAGGCCGCCTCGCGCGACGAGAACTGTGCGACCTCGACGATGAGGCGCTGCCTCTCCAGCGGCGGCAGTGCGACCTCAAGACTGTCAAGCACACCCTTGCCGATCATCTTCACGGCCGTTCCGGCTGCCCGCCCTGCGAGCGCGGCCTGGGTCGCCGGGTGGTTGATGAACCACTGCAAGTAGGCGGGCTCGACGAGCTCGGTGTTCGGCCGAATCAAAAGCATGGGCGCGGCCAGCACGGCGCGGCCAATGTCTGCCCCCACGAGCGCAGCCGAATTGGTCACCCCCCGCGACCGAAACAACAGGTCCCCCGCGCGAACCAGATGCCGGTCCTTCAGATCGGGCATATGAATGCGCGCCAAGCCCTCGGGGTGGAGGAGGTTGGCGTCGTCGATGTCCTTCATCTGAATCACGGCGACGTCGCCTTCCGCATCCGTTTCCAGGCGGCCGCGGAATGAGTAGCCCATGCGGACCTCAGCGATGTTGATCAGCCCGAGCATCATTTCGCTGCAATCCGATTACTGCGTTCAGTTGCTTGCTCCATGAGCGAATGGTAGGCGCACAAGACAAGCTCGTCAAGTGCTGTAAAGGCGTTTCTGCGGTTTCGTGTCGCCGACCTGTGACCCTGGCGAGGGCGGGCGCGTCCAGATCACCGAATTCGCACCCTCGAGCCCGCCGGCTTGCGATCCTGTTCGGAATCCGGGTTGGACGTTGGTGAGGACTACACCACCACTTTCCAGCGCCCAACCGTTCTCGGTTGGGCGTTTTCGTTTCCGGGTTCCCCGACACCGCGCGGGGTTCCGGGCCATTCTGCCTGCGCCGCGCCCCACTGCCGGGGGCGCCTGAATGGGGCAGGTTCGACTCCGATCCGCCCTTTCTTCTCTCGAAACCTGCGCCAACTTCTGATCAGCGAGGCGCAGCGCGGGCCGAGCGGGTGTCGCCTTCTGCCGTCCCGGAAGCCTCGATCACGTTGGGATGTCCCGCCGGATGGAGCCGCGCCTCGAGGGCGTTGTGGATGGCGAGGGGTCCTTCGTCATTTCGTGTGGAACACAACACTCACAATGCTCCCCTGGTTGTTGAGCCCGGTGGGCATGTGTGCAGGCCGCTGGCCGGCCTGTGCACATGTCCACGAGGCGGGTTTGATCAGGAGGATGAGTCCATGGGCATTGCCGTAGAAGCTCTGTTCACCAGCTCGATGCCATGCACTGGCTGCAGCGCTCGACGCTCAAGAGCGCGCGGGCGTGGCGGCTGAAGATGGCGCTGCGCGCGGTGTACGCACGGGCCACAGCGCACAACAGCATCGAACAGGCCGCATCCGACCTCAGGGCCTGGCTGAGCTGGGCGCGGCGCTGTCGGCTCGAGCCGTTCAAGAAGCTGGCCGCCACGCTCAAGGAGCGGTTCGACGCGGTGGTGCGCGGCATGGTCGATCACCGCAGCAACGCCTTCGTCGAGGCGATGAACGGGCTGCTGCAGCAGGCCAAGCGCGCCGCGCGCGGCTTCAGGACGAGCCAGAACTTCATCGCCATCGCCTACCTAGTCGGCCCTGCAAAATTCATCTCGCGGCGCCGACGAGAAGCGCCGGACGTGCAAGAGTAGCGAGTCGACTCGCGGACGCGGCGAGCGCTGACAGCAGCCAAAGCGAGCGCAAAAAGGCTGGAGCAATGCCCCGCCGGGCGATGGCACGCAGCAGCCAGCGGATGTTGAAGCCGGCTGCGCACAACACNGCATGCAGCGCGTCNCCCTCAGCNCCCTTGAGCCAGCAGCGCTTCATGCCGTGATCGTGNTTGGCATGCCCGATGGCCGGCTCGACCGCCTGACGCCGCTTCAGCCAGCGCCGCTGGCTGCGCGTGAGCGAGCGGCTCTTGCCGCGATGGATCAATGTCAC
>Ga0065721_10051945_pt1 | contig 13115 bp, 13 predicted proteins | sample Mesricmetagenome_FD_59108 | JGI IMG/M metagenome (GOLD analysis project Ga0065721, IMG submission 59108) | Mesophilic microbial community from rice straw/compost enrichment Sample: eDNA_1 v2 (version 2) | ecosystem: Engineered > Solid waste > Grass > Composting > Bioreactor | place: USA: Davis... | reverse complement strand
ATCCCGAGACCGGCGGGCCCTTCGCGAGCCTGGTCTCGGTCGGTACGGATCTGGACGGGTCGCCGGTGATCCTCACCTCCGGCCTGTCCACCCATACGCGCCTGCTCGAAGCCGATCCGCGCTGTTCCCTGCTGCTCGCCTCGGTCGGCAAGGGCGATCCCCTGGCGCATCCGCGCCTGACCCTCTCGGCAGAGGCGACCCGGCTCGACCGGGAGGCGGCTTCCGGCATTCGGGAACGCTACCTGCGGCAGCACCCCAAGGCCACGCTCTATGTGGATTTCCCGGACTTCGCCTTCTGGCGTCTCTCGATCCTGTCCGGAAGCCTCAACGGCGGCTTCGGCCGCGCCTACCGCATGGCGCCCGACGACCTCCTGGCGGACCCCTCCATATTGCCCGGTCTCCGGGAGATCGAGGCGGAGGCCGTCGCGCACATGAACGCCGACCATGCCGAAACGGTCGCGCTGTATGCGACGCAGATCTGCGGCGCGCGGGAGGGAGCCTGGCGCCTGATCGGTCTCGATCCGGAAGGTGTCCAGCTCGCGCTCGGCGACGAGATCCTGCGCCTTGTCTTCCCGCAAGCCCTCGCGCGGCCGGAGGATCTGCGGCCCGTACTCATGGCCCTGGCCCGGCAGGCGCGGGACAAGGCCGCGCCTGCCGATGCTCGGGCTTACCAAGCGTCGTCGTAATACTCTTCACGGTAGTAGCGGCGGGGCGATTCGTAGGCAGGCGCTCGGTAGCGATAAGCTGGCTGCGTCGCGCTTAAAGCCCCGCCGATGATGGCGCCCGTCACGCCTGCCGCGATGGCCGCGTTGTTGGACCGCCGGTAGGCATGGCGCGGGGCCGCGTAATAGCCGCGCGGCGGCGCATAGGCGCGGTACTTATGATGCTTGTAATGGCCATAGGCGTGGCCGCGTCCGGGTTTGGCCTCGGCGGCGCCCGACAGGCAGGACACAGCCAGAACCGCAGCGCCGGCCGCAACGAGCAGCGTTTTCATGCCGTTTCTCCGATCTCTCTGTTCCGGGACGACAAGACCTGAGACGCGCGAGGGTTCCGGACAAATGGTCCCATGCTAGGATCATAGCCGCGTATGGAGAGACCTTATTCGAGCCCCAGGGCCGGCACGAAAAAGGCCGCGGAACGGGCTGTTCCGCGGCCCCATAGGCATCATAAGCAAGCGGCGCAGGTCAGCCCTGGCGCTCGATCACGGTGACGATCTTGCGGGTGCTCGGCTCGACGATGACGATCTTGTCGCGCACCACCACGTAGCGGCATTCGGGAAGCCCGTTGAGGATGCGCACCACGTCGCTCGGGCAGGTATGCAGGGTCGTCACGGATGTGGGGACGACCGACCCGACGCTGATGCTGAAATTCACGTTGGTGAGCGGCTCCACGCGCACGGAGTGGAACGCGTGACTGATTTCCGTGCGCTGCTCGTTGGTGACCGAGACGCTCGTGGCCGTGCTGCCCGTGGTATGCGGCGCGTTGGTCGTGTTCGTGGTGCTGTTCGTCTGCGTCGTGGTGCTGCCAGACGTGGTTCCGGCCGGGGCCTTGGTCGATGTACCGGACGCGGCATTGCCCGACGTGCTGCCGGTGGTGTTCGGCGCCGGAGCGGCCGTGCTGCCGGTGCCGCCCGTATTGCCGGACGGCCGCATGGTCGGAGCCGAGGTGGCGCCGGACGTCCCGCCCGAAGCTCCACCGGAGGTTCCTCCCGAGACGCTGCCCGCGGCTCCTCCGCTGGTGGCGCCGGCGGCGCCTCCGGACGAGCCCGAGCCCGTCTGGGCAAAGGCCGGAACGCTCAAGGACAGAGCCGCGACGGCGACCGTGGCCAGAAATGGTACGCGCATGACAAGCCTCCTTTTCGTGAACGGGTAGAGAACGTCAGGTTCGGACAACGTGGTGTCCCGTTCTCCGTTCCGTGGAGGACATGCGACCAATGCATGGCGGCGGGCCCGCCTGCTCTTGCGCGTTGATGCGGCGGCGGGAAAAGGCTAGAGCCTCGGACTGCCTTTTTCCGACCTCGAACGACCTTCACCGGGACCTGCCATGACCACGCGCTTCCATCGCGGCGACCTGCCCGCCGATTACCGGCCCGGCCCGGCGATCGCGATCGACACCGAGACCCTCGGCCTGAACCCCCACCGGGACCGGCTCTGCGTCGTGCAGATCTCCACCGGCGACGGCAATGCCGACGTGGTGCAGATCCTCAAGGACGGCCCTCCCCCCGAGAACCTGATCCGGGTGCTCGGCGACGAGAGCGTGCTCAAGATCTTCCACTATGCCCGCTTCGACCTCGCGGTGCTGTTCCACGCCTTCGGGGTCATGCCCCGCCCGGTCTATTGCACCAAGATCGCCTCCCGGCTCGTGCGCACCTATACGGACCGCCACGGCCTCAAGGACCTGGCGCGGGAGCTTCTGGGCGTGGAACTGTCGAAGCAGCAGCAATCCTCCGACTGGGGCGCCGGGACCCTCACGCCGGCCCAGCTCGACTATGCGGCCTCGGACGTGCTCTACCTCCACGCCCTCAAGGAGAAGCTCGACGGGATGCTGGAGCGGGAGAACCGCCTCGGCATCGCCCACCAGTGCTTCGGCTTCCTGCCGACCCGGGCGCAACTCGACCTTCTCGGCTGGCCCGAGACGGACATCTTCGCGCATAGTTGACGCGCCCTTAAACTTTTGAGGATATAACCTCCACATCCGTCATAACTTTGCCACGGCCATCGGCCATGGCGCGCCATCACGATTTTGCACGACGGTTGACCGAAAGGGGCGTTCGAGCGTGGCGGGAACGAAGGGAATCACCATGGGAACCGGTCCGGCCGCGCGGTCGGACTCGCGCCTGCGCGACTTTTCCAAGGCGCGCCGCCATTCCCGCTGGGTGCGCTTCGCCAAGATCGCCATTCCGCTGGGCTCGCTGATCGCCCTCGGGATCGTGATCACGCTCGCCTATTTCAACCCGTTCCGGAACATCGAGGGTCTGTCGGTCGGCGCCATCGGGGTCAACGGCACCCAGGTGACCATGGAAAGCCCCAAGCTCACGGGCTTCCGCAACGACAATCGCCCCTACGAGGTCACGGCCAGCCAAGCGACCCAGGACGTGCGCAAGCCCAATTTCGTCGAGTTGAAGGATCTGCGCGCCCGCATCGTCACCGATGACAAGGGCAGCGCCGCCCGCCTGCAGGCCGCCTTCGGCGTGCTCGACACCCAGAAGGAGCAGATGAACCTGCGCCAGGAGGTCCGCGTCCACACGGATGCGGGCCAGCAGGTGGATCTCCGCTCCGCCTTCGTGGATTTCAAGGCCGGCCGGGTTCTCTCCGAGGAGCCCGTTACCGTGACGCTCAGCAACGGCCTGATCGAGGCCGAGGGGCTGGAGGTGACGGAGAACGGCAAGATCATGCACTTCAAGGGCCGGGTCCGCACGACCTTCGCGAACGGCTCTTCCGACGCTTCCACTCCTCCCGCCGCGGGCGACGCCGCCCCGCCGGCGCAACCGACAAGCTTCCGCCCATGATCCCGTCCCCGACGACACTCCGTTCCGTGGCGCTCCTGAGCGCTCTCGCCCTCTCGGTTCCGGCCGGGATCCAGGCCGCTTCCGCGCAGGGCGCAGCGCCCAAGGAGCGGGCGGCCGGCTTCGGCAATTTCGGCGCCAGCAAGGAGCCGATCAAGATCGATGCCGACAAGCTCGACGTCTACGACAAGGAAGGCCGGGCGGTGTTCTCCGGCAACGTGGTGGCGGTTCAGGGCGAGAGCACCATGAACTGCAGCCTCATGACCGTCCTCTACGAGCAGAAGCGCGACGGCCAGAACAGCGGCCCTGCGGCGCCCGGCGCCGACGACAGCGCCATCAAGAAGATCGACTGCAAGGGTCCGGTCACCATCGTGTCCAAGACCCAGGTGGCGACCGGCGACAACGCCTCCTTCGACCGGGTGGCCAACAAGATCTACCTGACCGGCAATGCGGCCCTGAGCGACGGCCCCAACGTGACCCGCGGCGAGCGGGTGGTCTACGACCTCAACTCCGGCATCGCCAATATCGAGACCAAGCCCGGCGGCCGGGTGCGGGCGCTCTTCGTCCCGGGCAGCGGCAACGCGGAAGGCGCTGCGGGCGGGGCCGGCAACGCCAAGCCCAAGCCGCAGAAGCCGGCGACGAACTGACGTCGCCTCCCTTGGCCGTTTCGTAGCGATCCGTTCCCGTGAAACCTTTCTTCAACCGTACCCCCGCCGCCTCCGCAAAGGCGCCCGTTTTCGCCACGCGCCCCGACCCGGATGCGCTCGCCTTCGACCCGCGCGAGGGCACCGCCGCCTTCGGCGGCCCGGGCACGCTCGCCGTCAAGGGCCTCCAGAAGAGCTATCGCGGCCGCACCGTGGTCCATGACGCAGCCCTCAATGTCAGGGCCGGCGAGGCCGTCGGCCTTCTCGGTCCCAACGGCGCCGGCAAGACCACGATCTTCTACATGATCACCGGCCTCGTTTCGGCGGATCGCGGCCTCATCAGCCTCGACGGGCACGACGTGACGAGCCTGCCCATGTATCGCCGCGCCCGCCTCGGCATCGGCTACCTGCCGCAGGAGGCCTCGATCTTCCGCGGCCTCAACGTGGAGGACAACATCCGCGCGGTGCTCGAGATCGTGGAGCCGAGCCGCAAGGAGCGCGAGCGCAAGCTCGACGCGCTGCTCGACGAGTTCAACATCACGCGCCTGCGCAAGGCCCCGTCCATCGCCCTGTCGGGCGGCGAACGCCGCCGCTGCGAGATCGCGCGTGCGCTCGCGGGCGAGCCGACCTTCATGCTGCTCGACGAGCCCTTCGCGGGCATCGACCCGATCGCGGTGGGCGACATCCAGAATCTCGTGCGGCACCTGACCCGCCGCGGCATCGGCGTGCTGATCACCGACCACAACGTCCGCGAGACCTTGGGCCTCATCGACCGGGCTTACATCATCCATTCCGGCCGCGTGCTGACGGAAGGTCATCCGGACGAGATCGTCGCCAACGAGGAGGTCCGCCGCCTCTATCTCGGCGAGGATTTCCGGCTCTGACACCTTAGCCGGCCCGGCTTTGACGCTGTCCGGGCGGCGCGCTACACCTCGGGAAGGCCCGGGCCGGTCCCGGAAGTGCGAATCCGCTTCCGGGCCCGATGCGTGAGGGCCGTGGACCTGAGGATGCCATGGATTCCGTGGGTTCGACGCAACGGCTGGAGCTGCGCCAGGGTCCATCCCTGACCCTCACGCCTGAGCTCCTGCAATCGATCGGCCTCCTCCAGCTCTCCCATCTCGAGCTCTGCGCCTTCGTGGAGGCCGAACTGGAGCGCAATCCCCTGCTCCGGCAGGCGGAGGCTGATGCGGCCCCGACCCTGTCCTCGCCCGTCTCCGCTCCGGCCGATTCCCAGGCCGATGGGACCGGCCGGCTCTTCCCGTTCGTCCCGGCCCGGCGCCGGGAGGCCGCCATAGCACGGGGCGCCGGATCGTCGGGCGGCTCGGTTCCCGGCGAGGCGCGGGAGGATCTCGAAGCCGTCACGGCGCAACCTGTAAGCCTTGCGGCGCATCTCGACGCCCAGCTCGCCCTCGCGACGGGCGATCCAGCCCTGCGCGCCATCGGGCACGACCTCGTCCACTCCCTGGACGAGGCGGGCTATCTCCGGGACGGGACGGACGCCATCGCTCGGCGCCTCGGCCGGTCTGCTGCCGACGTGGAAGCAGCACTGGCCCTCGTGCAGGGCCTCGATCCGGCCGGGATCGGCGCGCGCAGCCTTGCGGAATGCCTGTCCCTGCAGCTGCGCGAGCGCGGTCGGCTCGACCGGCCCATGGAAATCCTGCTCGCCCGGCTCGACCTCGTGGCGAAGGGCGACCTTCAGGCCTTGGTGCGCCTCTGCGGCCTCGGCGAGGCGGACCTGCGGGCGCGGCTGGCCGAGATCCGCCGCCTCGATCCCAAGCCCGGCCTCGCCTTCTCGGCGGCCGCAATCGACCTTCTCGTTCCGGACGTGCTGGTGCACGACGACCCGGCCGGCGGCCTCGCGGTGGAGCTCAATCCCGAGACCCTGCCGCGCCTCCTCCTCGACCGGACCTATTACGCCCGCGTCAGGCCGGCGGCCCGCAGCGAGGCGGACCGGGCCTTCCTGACCGATTGCCTCAGGAGCGCCCATTGGCTCACCCGCAGCCTCGACCGCCGCGCCGCCACGATCCTGAAGGTCGCGGCCGCCATCGTGCGGCACCAGGAGGCCTTCATCCGGCAGGGCGCCGCCTCTCTCCGCCCCCTGACCCTGCGGGCCATCGCCGAGGAGGTCGGCCTGCACGAATCCACGATCTCGCGGGTCGTCTCCAACAAGGCGTTCGGGACGCCGCGCGGGACTTTCCCCATGAAGCTCCTGTTCGGCGCCGCCCTGGTGGGCGCGTCCGGCGAGGCGGTCTCGGCCCGCGCCGTGCAGCAGCGCATCCGCCGGCTCATCGCGGCCGAGGCCCCGGGGCGGGCGCTCTCGGACGGCGCCATCGCGCAGAAACTGGGCGAAGAGGGCATCCGCGTGGCCCGGCGCACCGTGGCCAAGTACCGCGAAACCTTGCGAATCCCGCCCGCATCCCGCCGCCGACGGCCCATATGAGCGACGCGGTCAAGTCTTGTAATGGCCGCAGGAAGCGTCATCATCGGGTCTCTGTCGCCCATCAGACAGTTGACCGACAAGAACCAAGAGGGGTGGAATGACATGACGTTGCGGGTATCCGGCAAGAACCTCGATATCGGCGAGGCCTTGAGATCCCAGGTCGAGGCGCGGATGGCGACGGCGCTGACCAAGTATTTCGACGGGAGCTTCAAGGGCCATGTCACCGTAACCCGGGACGGCACCGGTTTCCGGACCGACTGCGTCCTGCATTTGCCCACGGGAATGACCCTGGAGGCCTCGGGCGCCGCCAGCGACGCCTATGCGAGCTTCGACCAGACGGCCGAGCGGATCGAGCGGCGCCTGCGCCGCTACAAGCAGCGCCTGAAGGAGCACGCCCTTTCGCGCAACGGACGCGATGCGGCCCTCGAGGCGCCCTATGCGGTGTTCGAGGCGCCGACGGACGAATCGGTCCAGGAGGAGGGATACCACCCCGTGGTCATTGCCGAGACCACGAAGCCGCTGCATCGTCTCTCGGTCAGCGACGCCGTCCTGCGGCTCGACCTGACGGGGGCCCCCGCGCTCGTGTTCATCCACGCTAGCACCGGCCGCGTGAACGTCGTATACCGCCGCAGCGACGGGGCGATCGGCTGGGTCGATCCGCCGCCTGGTCAAGAGTAAGGCTGCCTTCCTTTTGACTCGAAACTTGCTTGGAAGGGCGCGGGCCGCATCGGCCTCACAACGGATGTAGCGCGATCGATGCCTTTGCTGGATTTTCTTGATCCCCAGGCCGTCCTGCCAGCCTTGCGCGTCAGCGGCAAGAAGCAGGCCCTGCAGGAGATCTCCGCCCACGCGGCCAAGCTGGTCGGCCTGAGCGAAAACACCATCTACGAAGCCCTGCTGCAGCGGGAGCGTCTGGGTTCCACCGGGATCGGGGAAGGCATCGCCATCCCGCACGGCAAGCTGCCGGGCCTCGACCGGATCTTCGGCCTCGTGGCCCGCCTGGAGAAGCCCATCGATTTCGAGGCTCTCGACGGCCAGCAGGTGGACGTCCTGTTCCTGCTCCTGGCCCCGGAGGGAGCCGGCGCCGACCACCTCAAGGCCCTGGCCCGGGTGGCACGCGTCCTGCGCGAGCCCGGCCTCGTCGAGCGCGTCCGCGCCACCCGCGACGCCACCGCGCTTTATGCCATCATGACCGAGCTGCCCCAGGCAGCGTGAACCCTGCCCACGAGGCCGATGCGTCATCCCCGGGCCTGTCCCGGGGATCTGCGTTTTCGGGGACCGCCATGGTGGAAAGGCGTGGATGGCCGGGACACACCCGGCCATGACGGAGAGGTCATGCACCGTCATTCCGGGGCGAGCGGAGCGAGAACCCGGAACCCATAACCGCGGACGGTTCAGAATGAAGAACGACGTCTCCAACTGCGCTTTCTCCTGCACCGTCAGTGTTTATGGGTTTCCCGCTGCGCGGGCCCTGCGGGTCGGGCCCGGCCGAAGGCCGTCCCGGAATGACGGTGGAAGCGCTGCCCTTTCACTTCTCCCTGAGGGAGAGGTCGGACCGGAGGTCCGGGTGAGGGTTGCGCCCTATCCGGACAACGCTCTCCCCTCACCCCTGCCCTCTCCCCATGGGAGAGGGAAAAAAGCGGGACGAACGCGTTACGGTTTCGGGGCGATCTCCCACACCATCTGGACATGGGAGGTGTAGCGCAAGGTGGCGGGCGGGACGATCGGGATCTCGTCGGCGCCGCCGCCGGCCTTCATGGCCATGGCGCGCATCTCGCGTGGGGGATCGTAGGGCTGGGCCGAGCCGTCGCGGATCGTGAGGATCCGGCCGAGCGTCACGCCGGCCGCCTGGGCGTAGAGTTCGGCCTGGCGCTTCGCGTCGCGGACCGCCGCCCGGCGGGCCTCGTCGCCGCCTTCTTCCTGCTTGTCGAGGCCGAAGGACACCGACTGGAACAGCATATTGGGGCTCGCCAGGATCTCACCCGCGAGGCGCCCCACCCCGTCGAGATCCCGGGTGGTGATCCGCAGTCGGTGATTCGCGCTGAATTTCGGGACCTTGACCTCCTTGCCGGTGTTGTCGACCCGCGGCGGCGTCTGGAACACCTGGAAGTTTTCGGTCCGGATGTCTTCCTTCTTGACCCCGAGGGCCTGGAGCCGGGCCAGCACCTCCTCCGAGGAGGTGCGGTTCGCCTCCACGACCTTGCTGACCGTGTCGCCTTGGGTCTCGACCGCCACGAAGAGGCGGGCGAAATCGGGCTTCAGCTGGGCCTCGCCCGAGCCCATCACGCTGAGCGTGGGCGTCGGAGGAGTGGGGTCGTCCGCAAGGGCCGGGGTGACGAGGAGGGCCGCGCAGGCGGCGAGGGCGGCAAGGCGCATGATTCGGCACTTCCTTCCATAAAAAATGCTCCGCCTTGAGGGCGGAGCACCAAAGCTGGGCGGCAGGATGGCGAGACCATCCTGAGCCGCGGATTAACGCCCGGTCTTCACCCGCGTCCAGAGACGGGTGACGGTGCGCTGGGAGCGCTCGTCATAGGCCGTGTTGGTGAACAGGCGCTTGAAGGTGGCGTCGTCCGGATAGATGCCCGGATCGTTGAGGATCTCCGGGTTCACGAATTGCTTCGCCGCGAGGTTGCCGGACGCATAGGACACGAAATTGGTGTTCATGGCGGCGATCTCGGGCTTGAGCATGAAGTCGATGAACGCATGCGCCTCGGCCACGTTCTTGGCATCCGCCGGGATCGCGAAGTTGTCGAACCACATCAGCGCGCCCTCGCGCGGGATGACGTACGAGACCTCGACGCCGTTCTTGGCCTCCTCGGCCCGCTTCTTGGCCTGGATGATGTCGCCCGAATAGCCGACGGCCACACAGATGTCGCCGTTGGCGAGCGCATTGATGTATTCCGAGGAGTGGAACTTCTGCACGTTGCCGCGGATGCGGAAGAGCGCGTCACCCGCCTTGGTCAGGTCCTCGTTGCGCTTGGAATCCGGATTGAGGCCGAGATAGGCCAGGATGCCCGGGAAGAGGTCCTCGGGGCTGTCGAGCATGTAGATGCCGCAGGCCTTCAGCTTGGAGGCGATCTCCGGCTTCATCACCAGATCCCAGGTGTTGAGCGGCATGTCGTTGCCGAGGATCTCGCGCACCTTCTTGACGTTCAGGCCGATGCCCGTCGTGCCCCACATGTAGTTCACGGCATATTGGTTGCCGGGATCGAACACCGCGAGGCGCTGGGTGATGTCGGGCCACTGGTTGGCGAGGTTCGGCAGCTTTGTCTTGTCGAGCTTCTGGAAGATCTTGGCGCCGATCAGGCGCTGCAGGAAGGGGCCCGAGGGCACGACGATATCGTAGCCGGACTTGCCTGCGAGCAGCTTCGTCTCGACGATCTCGTTGTTGTCGTACGTGTCGTAGACGACCTTGATGCCGGTCGCCTTGGTGAACTCGTCCAGCGCCTTCGGGTCGATATAGTCGGACCAGTTGTAGACGTTGACGACGCGCTCCTGAGCGGCAGCGGCCGTCGCAAGGCCGAATGCCACGGCCAGCGAAACGAGAAGACGGATCATCGAGGGTGGGGCTCCTTCAGGTTGGACCACAAACGGGATGCACGCTAAGGCGTTCCGGCCCGGGATACAACGGCGAAAGAGCCCTGCCCTTTCGTCAGGCGGCCCTGCGGATCGCCCGGGCCAGACGCTCCAGCCCGGCATCGAGGGTCGCGTCCTTCTTGGCGAAGCAGAACCGCACGACAGTCTTTACCGCGCCCTCGGCATAGAAGGCCGAGACCGGGATCGCCGCGACCCCGTGCTCCAGCACGAGCCGGCGGCAGAAGGCGACGTCGTCAGTCTCACCCAGGCCCGAAATGTCGATGTTGACGAAATAGGTGCCCTGGCTCGGAATCACGTCGAAGCCCAAGGTCCGCAGGCCCGCCGTGAACCGGTCGCGGCTGCGGCTGAAGCTCGTCCGCATGTCCTCGAAATAGGCGTCATCCTTGCCCAGGCCGTAGGCCACGGCGGCCTGGAGGATGGGCGGCGTCGTGAAGGTGAGAAACTGGTGGGACTTGGCCAGCACCTTCAGGATGTGCGGCGCGGCGCACACGAAGCCGACCTTCCAGCCCGTGAGGCTGAAGATCTTGCCAGCAGATCCGATCTTCACGGCCCGCTCGCGCATCCCCTCGAGCCCGAGCACCGACCGGTGCCGGCGCCCGTCGAAGACCACGTGCTCCCAGACCTCGTCCGAAATGACGATGGCGTCGTGCCGGCGGCAGAAATCCGCCAGCAGCGCCAGGTCCTCGTCCGAGAAGGTCGTGGCGGTCGGGTTGAGCGGGCTGTTGAACAGAACCGCCTTGGTCTTCGGCGAGAAGGCCTTGGCCAAAGCCTCCTCGGTCAGCCGGAAATGGGGCGGCTGGAGGGTGACGAATTTCGGCACGCCGCCCGCGAGCCGCACGAGCGGCAGATAGGCGTCGTACATGGGCTCGAACAGCACCACCTCGTCGCCCGGCTCGACGATGCCGAGGATCGCGCCCGCCAGCGCCTCCGTGGCGCCGGACGTGACCATGACCTCGGTGTTCGGGTCGAGATCGAGCCCCTGCCAGCGCCCGTAATGGGCCGCGATGGCGCTGCGCAGCTCAGGCAGCCCCATCATGGACGGATACTGGTTGTAGCCGTTCAGCACCGCATCCGCCGCCGCGCGCCGCACGTCCTCCGGCCCCGGATCGTCCGGAAAGCCCTGGCCGAGATTGATGGCGCCGGTCTCCCGCGCCAGGCCCGACATCACCTCGAAGACGGTCGTGGGAATATTGGCGAAGATCGGATTCATGCGGCGCTCTCGTTCGTTGTGACGCAAGGGATGGTGCGTTCGTAGCATGGAGTTGCGCGCAATCGAACCCGGCATTCCTCGCGCTTTCGTCATGCCGGGTTCGCGTTACTCCCTCGCCCGCCCCGTCATTCCGGGGCGCCGCAGGCGAGCCCGGAACCCATAAACACTGAGCTTTCAGGATAAAGAGCAACGGTCGCCGTTGCATTCTATCCTGCATCGTCAGCGGTTATGGGTTCCGGGCCCGGCCAAAGGCCGTCCCGGAATGACGGGGTGCGCGAGCCGAATGGAAGGTGACACCGTCCCCGGCTGTTGCTATCGCGACCGGGCCTGAACAGAGACGCCGCCATGCTCTCCTCCCGGACGCTCCTCGTCCTCATCCTCGCGCTCCTCGCGGCGGTTCTTGCCGGCGCTTCGCTCGCCATCGGGCCGGCGCCGATCGGGCTGCCGGAAGCCGTGAGGGCGCTCCTGTCGGACCAGGGCAGCGCCAGCATCGTCGTGCGCGACATCCGCCTGCCGCGCACGCTCCTCGCGCTCCTGGTCGGCTGGATCTTCGGGCTCACGGGCGCCGGGCTCCAGGGCCTGCTACGCAACCCCCTCGCCGACACGGCGGTGTTCGGCGCGCCCCAGGCGGCCGCCCTGGGAGCGGTCGCGGTGCTCTATTTCGGGCTCGCGGGTGCCCTGTCCTGGACCCTGCCGCTCGCGGCCATCGCGGGGGCGCTCGTCTCCATCGCGCTCGTGGTGGCGGTGGCCGGGCGCGGCGCCACCGTGGTGGTGCTGGTGTTGGCCGGCCTTGCGGTCGGAAGCCTCGCCGGGGCCGGCACGTCGCTCGCCATCAGCCTGTCGCCGAACCCCTTCGCCGTGACCGAGATCGTGTTCTGGCTCCTCGGCTCCTTCGAGGACCGCTCCCTGGTCCATGTGGGGCTCGCGGCTCCCTTCGTGCTCGTCGCGAGCCTCGCGATCCTGGCGGCCGGGCCGAGCCTGCGAGCCCTGGCGCTCGGCGAGGACACGGCGCGGAGCCTCGGGGTCGATCTCGCCCGCCTGCGCATCCTCGTGGTCGGCGGGGCGGCGATCGGCACCGGGGCCTGCGTGGCGGTGGCGGGCTCCATCGGGTTCGTTGGCCTCGTGGCGCCGCATCTGGTCCGCCCCTTCGCGGGCTACGATCCGGCCCGGACCCTGGTGCCGGCAGGCCTCGCCGGGGCGGTGCTGCTGCTCGCGGCCGATTGCGCCGTGCGCCTCATCCCGTCCGGCACCGAGGTGAAGATCGGCGTGCTGACGGCGATCCTCGGGGTGCCGTTCTTCCTCTGGGTGATTGCCCGCCGCAAGGCCGAGCTGGCGGAGACCCCCGCATGATCGACCTCGTCGCCCGTTCCCTCTCGGTCCGCCTCGGCCGCAACCAGGCCCTGGATGGAATCGACCTCACCCTCGCGCCGGGACGCTTTACGGTGGTGATCGGCCCCAACGGGGCCGGCAAATCGACCCTCCTGCGGACCCTCGCGGGCCTCCTGACGCCCTCGGCCGGAAGCGTGACCCTCTCGGGCACGTCCGTGGCGCGGATGCGTGCCGCCGAGCGGGCGCGGGCCATCGCGTATCTGCCGCAGGGCGGACAGGTGGCCTGGCCCCTGCCGGTCGCCGACGTGGTGGCCCTCGGCCGCCTGCCCCATGGCGAGGCGCCGGATGCCCTGCCGCCGGCGGGCCGCGCGGCGGTCGCCGACGCCCTGG
>Ga0065721_10051941_pt1 | contig 13116 bp, 7 predicted proteins | sample Mesricmetagenome_FD_59108 | JGI IMG/M metagenome (GOLD analysis project Ga0065721, IMG submission 59108) | Mesophilic microbial community from rice straw/compost enrichment Sample: eDNA_1 v2 (version 2) | ecosystem: Engineered > Solid waste > Grass > Composting > Bioreactor | place: USA: Davis... | reverse complement strand
ATCAATGGCCTCCTTGACAGGGAAAAAATTTACGGGTATGACGACGATATCGAAAGATTTGTGGCTTTCCAGATCGCTGTCTGCGACTGGCTGAGTCACTGGCAGCATAAGCCCAATATCATACACTGTCATGATCATCATACCGGGCTTATTCCGTTTATGACCAGGCATTGCTATGCATTTCGTAACAGCCTCGGAACCGTGCCGACGATTTTTACCATTCACAACGGTCAATACCAGGGTTGGATTGGATGGGACAGGTATTACCTTATACCACCCTATGATTCGTGGCGCTGGGGCCTGCTTGACTGGAACAATGCCATCAATTCGATGGCAGCGGGCGTGAAGTGCGCCGATAAAGTGACAACCGTCAGCCACAGCTATCTCGATGAACTCAAGCATTCAGCCAATGGTCTCGAGAATCTTTTTGAATATGAAAAGGGCAAAAGCCATGGCGTGTTGAATGGCATTGATACAAGTATATGGGATCCGGTCACCGATAACTATATCGCACGCAATTACGATAAGGAAGAGGTGGATAAAGGAAAACGCAAAAACAAAAAGGAGATTTGCGGTCAGTTCGGTCTTGATCCGGACAAACCTCTAATAGCGTTTATCGGCAGACTGGTGGGAGAAAAGGCAGCTGACTTATTGCCGGATGCAATCAGTCAATCGATCTATCATCATCATGGAAAAGCAAATTTCCTCGTGCTCGGGTCCGGTGAGCCGCATATCGAAAACCAGCTGGATCATATGAAGCATCAGTTCAATGGTTACTACAATTCTTACATCGGTTATAGCGAGCCACTGAGTCACCTGATATATGCGGGAGCTGATTTTCTCCTGATGCCAAGCAGGGTGGAGCCATGCGGACTGAATCAAATGTATGCGTTACGTTATGGTACGGTACCAATGGTAAGAAGTGTAGGTGGTTTAAAAGATACCATCAAAGACTTTGGCGACTGGCAGGGCTTTGGTATCCGGTTCGATCAACCTACCGTTGGTGATATAACATACTCCGTTGGACGGGCAATTGATCTATATGCCAACAAACCGGATCTCTACCAGTGGATGCGCGGACATATGATGACAATTGATCATTCCTGGGACTCCGCGGCACAACAGTATATCGATCTCTACCGGTCAATTCAATGACGCTAAAAAATATTTATCAATTCATTTCAGGTTGAACATTTATAGAAAATAGTTGCTTAACTTTTGCGTGCAATTAAAATTATTCTATCATGTCTATTGCCAAAGAGATCTTGTCAGTTATACTGGGTGGAGGTGCCGGTTCGAGATTGTATCCGTTAACAGCCAGCCGTTCCAAACCCGCGGTTCCCATTGCCGGTAAGTATCGCCTCGTGGATATCCCCATTTCCAATTGTATGAACTCGGGAATCAACCGCATGTTTGTGTTAACCCAGTTTAATTCCGCATCTCTCAACAGGCATATCAAGAACACCTATCATTTCAGTGCCTTCAGTTCTGCTTTCGTTGACATACTTGCTGCAGAACAAACTCCTGATAACCCAACCTGGTACCAGGGAACAGCTGATGCGGTAAGGCAAAGCCTGAGGCATATCGCACCATTTGAAAGCGACTATGTACTTATTCTTTCCGGTGACCAGCTTTACCAGATGGATTTCCAGGAAATGCTGGATCACCATAAACAAATGGAAGCTGATATATCCATTGCCACCATTCCCGTTGGGGACCGTGAAGCACCAGAGTTTGGCATATTGAAAAAAAATGAAGAAGGATTGATTACAGCCTTTGTTGAAAAACCCAATCGTGAGATTCTTGGCGACTGGGAAAGCGATACCGGTGAAGCCATGCAGAAAAAGGGAAAGAAATATCTCGCTTCAATGGGTATTTACATCTTCAACAGGCAGCTGATGTTTGATTACCTGCAAAACAGTTTCCTGGATGCAGCCGATTTTGGAAAAGAAATTATTCCGCAGTCAATTGATAAATGCAGGGTGGCGAGTTTTCAGTATGATGGTTACTGGACTGATATCGGTAATATCTATTCTTTCTTCGAGGCCAACCTTAACCTGACTGATGACCTGCCGGATTTTAATCTTTTTGACAATAACCGTGCAATCTATACACGTGCGCGCATGTTGCCTCCCGCCAAAGTGAGCGGAACCACACTGGAAAAAACTGTCATTGCCGAAGGTTCCATCATCAACGCATCACGCCTGGATACCTGTGTAGTGGGTATCCGGTCACGGATTGGCCATGGATCGACCGTGAAGAATACTTATATCATGGGTAGTGATTATTATGAAACGCTCACTGATATTGCCCGTGATAAAGCCCAGGGTATTCCATTACTAGGTATCGGTAACCGTTGCTATATCAACAATGCCATCGTTGATAAAAACTGCCGGATAGGAGATGATGTAAGGATCAATGGCGGTCCTCATCTTGAAAATACTGACCAGCCTTTGTACACCATTAAGGATGGTATCGTGGTGATCAAGAAAGGCGCGATCATTCCGAACGGTTTTGTGATATAGCAGATTTTTTAGGGAGCAAATGTGTATCATATACATATTTTCCTTAGTTTCCCTCTGTAATACCACAACGATTGCTTATGTCTACCATTGTTGCCGGACGGAAGCCCACACTGAGTGTTTCGCAGATAATCAATATGAGTGTAGGCTTCTTCGGTATCCAGTTTGCCTTTGGCCTGCAAAACGCTAATGTCAGCCGTATCTTCCAAACGCTGGGAGCTGAGATTTCGCAGATACCCATATTGTGGATTGCGGCACCACTCACAGGCCTGTTGATCCAACCGATCATTGGACATTTCAGCGATAAAACATGGATTGGTAAGCTGGGACGAAGGAGACCTTATTTCTTACTCGGATCCATATTCGCATCCCTCGCGCTTTTTATCTTTCCCAATGTGCATGTGCTTTGGATGGCAGCCATTATGCTTTGGATCCTTGACGCCGCTATCAACGTATCCATGGAGCCGTTTCGTGCTTTTGTAGGTGATATGCTGCCCGACGAGCAACGTACTTCCGGTTTTGCGATGCAGAGCTTTTTCATTGGTGTTGGCGCGGTGGTTTCATCGCTGTTGCCTTATTTGCTCACCAGGTTTGGTGTTTCCAACGAAGCGGCAGAAGGTATTATACCAGATTCTGTAAAGATATCTTTTTATACAGGCGCCGTGGTTTTCATTTTGGCGATCGGATATACCGTGATCACTACTCGTGAATATTCGCCGGCAGAATTGCGGTCATTTGGTGCGCTTGAGGAAGATGATGACATCATTAATATCCAAACGCCTTTCAAACGATTTCGCAGTATCGGATTTCAATGGCTGCTCATTGGACTTGTTTTGACCCTTGCGTTGTTCTTCAACAATGAATATGGAAGCCGGAAACTGGAAAGCGAATTATATGTACTCACGATGGGGCTGGCTGCATTTGGAATTTTTCAACTGGTAGCCGCATTTTTCCTTCGTTATGGAAAGAAAAATGCCCTGGTTGAAATCATGGATGATCTTAACCACCTTCCTCCAACCATGAAGAAGCTGGCCGTTATTCAGTTCTTCAGCTGGTTTGCCTTGTTCTCCATGTGGATTTATACCACACCTGCACTGGCTCAGCACATTTATAATACAGAAGATCCCACATCGGTAGCTTACAATAAAATGGGCAACTGGGTAGGGGTATTGTTTGCCTGGTACAATGGTTTTGCTGCTTTGTTTGCATTCCTCCTTCCTGTGATGGCCCGGAAATTTTCAAGGCCGGCAGCACATGCTGTTGCCTTAACCGCCGGCGCACTTGGACTGGTATCATTTTATATTTTTAAAAATGAAAATTTACTCGTCATCAGTATGGCTGGCATCGGGTTTGCCTGGGCCAGTATCCTGGCCATGCCATATGCAATACTGACGCGCTCTCTGAAACAAAAGAAAATGGGCGTGTATATGGGTATTTTCAATTTCTTTATTGTATTACCTCAAATACTTGCCGCAACATTGCTGGGCATATTTACAAAAAGTCTTTTTTCAGGGAATGCCATATTCACCATTGTTTTAGGCGGATGCTCTATGCTGGTGGCTGCCATGCTTTCCCTGCGTCTCAAAGAAAAATAATGAAATGAATTTTATGGTACGGTATATTCTCATGCTGTTGGTCCTGGCTATTTCTGCCAGGCTTTCGGCCCAAACCACAGTTTATCCCACACACTGGTGGACAGGAATGAAAGAATCAAAACTGCAACTCCTGCTGAAAGGAGACAAGATTGCAGAGAAAATACCCATGTATAAGCTATCTGCAAATGGAATGAAACTGGCAGATGGCATTACGCTTAAAACCATTGAAAGGGTAGAAAATCCAAATTACGTTTTTCTCAACCTGGTGATTGACAGGTATGCGAAAGCCGGTACCCGTCAATTCAGGCTGGGAAATTTCACCATGAGTTACGAATTGAAATCACGCAGTGCGGACAATGGTAAAACAAGGATCCAGGGAGTGACGGCAGCCGATTTTATTTATTTATTGATGCCTGATCGTTTTGCCAATGGCGATCCTTCCAATGATATTGTGCATGGTTATCGTGATGAAACCTGTGACCGTACCGATAAATTCTCACGACACGGCGGCGACTTTAAGGGCATCACTGATCGAGTTGGTTACTTCAAAGAACTTGGTGTAACCACACTATGGCTCACACCTGTGATCGAAAACAATATGCCACGTATTGAAGAATGGGGAAACAGTGTGGCAGGTTATCATGGCTACTGGTTTACCGATCACTATGAAATAGACAAAAGGTTTGGAGGCAACCAGGGTTATAAGACTTTCTGTAACGAACTGCATAGAAATGGTCTCAAAGTAATACAAGATGCTGTTTACAATCATGTGGGCAACTATCACTGGATAGCAATGGATCCTCCGGAAAAAGACTGGATCAACCAGTGGCCTACATTCCAGGGTCCCAACCACCGTGAAGAAGTGTTTTTCGATCCTTATGTTTCAGCCCATGATAAAAAGGAAATGGTAGAGGGCTGGTTTGTCAAACACTTGCCTGATCTCAACCAGCGAAATCCCCGCCTTGCCAAATTTCTGATCCAGCATGCAATATGGACAACAGAAGAATTTGGTATCGATGGATGGAGGGTGGATACGTATAAATATTGCGACGAAAAATTCATGAATGATATCAATACCGCGCTAAAGAAAGAGTTTCCCAACCTGACTGTGTTTGGTGAATCATGGGTAAACACTATTACGGCCAATGCCTATTTTACCCGGAATAATATGCAGACACCTTTTAAGCATAATGCGGAAGGTATGCTTGACTTCCAGGTTTGCTTTGCCATGCTGGGTGGAATGACCGAAGCATCCGGCTGGATGAATTCTGTAAATAAGATCTACGCAACGCTATCCCAGGATGTGCTGTATAAAAATCCAATGAACAATTGCATATTCCTCGACAATCACGATATGGACCGCGTGTTTTCGATCGTGGATGAAGATTGGAGCAAATTGAAAATGGGAATAAACTGGCTGCTTACAATCAGGGGTATTCCCCAGTTATACTATGGCACCGAGGTTTTGATGAAGAATCGCAAAGTCAATACTGATGCTACCGTTAGAGAAGACTTCCCGGGCGGGTGGAAAGAGGATACCGTATCAAGGTTTGAGCGATCCGGCAGGACTGCCCAACAGGAAGAAGCATTTCAATACGTAAGTAAACTGGCGCATTTCCGGAAAAACTCCTCCGCGATTACTAAAGGAAAAACAATGCAGTTTATTCCGCGCGATGATGTATACATTTATTTCCGTTATGACGATAAACAAACTGTAATGGTCATTACGAATCGTGGTACGAAAGCGGTGCGTCCCAACTGGAATATCTACAAGGAAAGGACAGAAGGCTTCACTTCAATCAAAGACGTTGTAACGGGCAGGATGAGCAAACTGGATGAGTTCGAAATCCTGCCCGGTCAGAGTTTTGTTTTTGAATTGATGAAATAAAGAATCCGTCAGAGTGCCATAGACCACAAAGCCTGTTGCCCGAATTTACCCCAGTCTTTGGTTGCCCTTTCCACGTCTTTTCGGATGGCATCCATTTCTTTCTTTTTACCCTTTGCAGGAGGTGTGATCTGGCGCACATCCACACCGGCTACCTGCAGCCTGGTAGCGATATAACTGGTGAACATACGTGGAATGGTAATGCCGAGGATCATACCAGGCAGACCGCTTATGCCCATAGGCCCCCCGCTGATAGTAATTTCATCGGTATAAAATGCGAAAACATACACGCTGTCGAAGATGATGCCTGTTGCTTTGCGGCAATTGAATCCGGCAATCTCGCGGGTTTCATTGGGAGTAAGTTTCCATTCAATATTCATCAGGGCGCCGGTCAACAGGTAGTTATCACCGAGAATGAATCGATGGTTGATAAACTGACCTGTTGTATAATCATTGTACCATACATCGTCTTCAGGGTTTGACATGCCAAAACCCCTGGGCAGTCGTGTCTTTTCATCAAAGCGATCGAACTTATATACAGACTTGTTATCGTTGAATGTATACTTATAATAGGTAGTGGAAAACTGCGGAATCTTATCCTTGAACATTTCCGTCCAGATCCCGTCGTCACCCATGGCGCGGTGATTGTTGGTCCTCACTTCAAACTCAATGGAACCGGAATTAATAAACTGCTGCGCGTCTGTCGTCAGCCAAAAACCGGTGAACAGAATGATTAATATCTTTTTCATGATGACAGTGAATTATTGACTTTAGAAACTGGCAGGCTTTCCGTTCTTGGAAATATTCCAGGTCAGGGTTACAAGCCAGTAACGTTTAAGTGTGTTGAAATAAGATTCAGTAAAGCTGTAGCTGTTAAAGTTGCGGTTATAACCACGGTTTTGGTTAAGGATGTCGTATACAGCAAACCCGATCTCCAATTCATTTTTCATCACACGTTTCTTGATATTGGCATTCCAGGTTGTATAGCTGTTGTTTGCCGGGAAACGCGGATCTTTTTGTCTAAGCTCATAGTTGATTTCCGTTCCGATTTCAAAATTTTTCGGAAGGGTTACACTACCGCTTGCCCATCCGGACAATTGCCAGTATTTGGCATTGGCTGTTGTATTTACAGAAGCCTTACTCTCATTCCATGAGAAATTCGGACTGAGATAAAACTGGTATTTATCTTTTTCATACTGGCTGGCTGTAAGACGGATGGCATAGCTGTTTGTAATGGTGCGGTTCTTTACAGTAGCACCGGTTTTAGCATCGCGAACGAAGTCTATATTCCGGTTAAAGGTTGCTCTGGGTCCGGCACCCAGTCGCCATTTTGTATCCGGTATTTTGATACCGTAGTCTACACTGATGCTACCGTTTGTAACTCCATCTACGTTAACCGTTTGGTAGATCCTGCGCCCCACGCTGTCTATTGTGCTGAATTGCGTAAAGGCATTTTCAGTGAACGCGAAATAGGAATTAACCCAAATATTCCTTTCTTTCAATGGATTCCAGTTGCTATAATTTGCACTGAATGAATGGCGGAAAGATTGATCCAGGTTCGGGTTACCCAGGTAGATATTCAGTGGGTCGGTATTTACACGAATAGGTTGTAGTTGTTCAAGCGATGGCGCTTGTGTTGATCCGTTGTAATTGAAACGGATATTCTCACTGGGTTTTATCTTATAAGTCAAATTCGCCCGTGGGAAGAAATTGGTGTAATTGTATTTATACACCTGGTTTTCGGTAACGTTTTTCTGTATAAAATGGCTGAATGCCACTGAACTGCCAAATGAAAAAGTGATCTTTTTCTTATTCACACGGAAATTCAGACCCGGCGTATTCACGAGGCGGTTAAACTCATAGGAATTGCTCAGCGAATCAATTCTTTCAGTGTATTTGCCGGAGCCATCATTTTCATTAGTGATCCTTTCATTGGCATTGGCGTTATAGTTAAAAGCATAGCTGAGTTCAAGGTACATGTCTTTAACCAGTGGCTCCGTATAGGCTATACGTGTATTGATGCTTTTAGTCTCATTATTTCTCAGGTTTTGCTGATCAAGTGTATCCCGTTGATCAATGAGCCCGCCCTTGTAGTAATTATTAATTGCGTATAGTAAACCGTCATTCTTCGATCGGTTCCATGCCAGGTCTGTATTGATTGAAAGCGTCCGCGATATTTTTTTGAATTTATGCCGCCAGAGCAAACTGGTGGTTATGGCGTCGTTCACGCTGTTATTATAATTATCTCTGCGGCTGTTATTGATCGAATCCTGGTTTTCATTGAATGTCTCGGCGAAATAATTGCTCCGGCTGGTTGTCTTATTTTCATTGGCACGTGTCGTCCATTTCAAACTATTGCTTGAATCCAATGCAGTCTCCAGGGTCAGGTTGAAAGAATGCTTTATTGTTGAGTTGTAACTATTGTTCACGCTGTTATTATACCAGCTTGTGTCAGGCAGGAATGTCTTGGAGTAAGTCCTGGTGACACCGGGGGCATTCACTTTTGAAAACTTATAACCGGTATTCAGGCTTTGCTTATTGTTATTAAACTTATTGCTGTAGTGTAAACCCCCGTTCCAGTTTCTCGGGATACCGCGGCGTCCGCCCCAATAATTATCATCACCATCACCAGAGAACATGATATACATACCGCCATCATCAGAGATACCGGACTCCATTCCATCCATGCCGCCACCATAATTATTGGCATCTTCCCAGTCCAGGTTTGTCCGCCCTGTATTACTCATGATGCCATAGGCCGCAATCTTTCTTTTACCCTTGAAGGCATTTAGCATAAGGGCATTGTCATACTTATCTTTTAAACCGCCTCCGGCTTCAATTTTTCCAAAATATCCTTTCTTTTTATCCTCTTTCAGTTTCAGATTTATCGTTCGGTCCTTAACACCATCGTCTATACCTGTAAATTCTGCCTGGTCACTCTTCTTGTCAAAAACCTCCACCTCTTTCACAACATCAGCCCGAAGATTTTTTGTGGCAATGCCCGGATCCGATCCAAAGAACTCTTCACCATCCACAAGTACTTTGGTTACTCTTTCACCCATCGCGATGATCTTTCCGTCTTTGTCGACCTGTATGCCGGGTAGCCTCCTAAGAAGTTCTTCAACATTGGCGCCTTCACGCACTTTAAAACTATCGGCTGTATATACGGTGGTATCTCCTTTAATACGAATAGGCGACCCGCTCTTGATAATCACTTCAGCCAGCAGTTTGCTCTTAGGGATCATCGAAATCCTTCCCATATCTGTTGTTGCATCCGGTTTCAGGGTGATTTTATCAAAAAAATCACCGAGGTATGGATGCGTGATCATGACGATGTAGTTATCCGGTTTAACCTGGTTGATTGTAAAACCGCCGTTACGGTCTGCCCTGGTGAATTTGACAAGGACGGAATCCCCGGCACGCAAAAGAGATACGACAGTGTTTTGAAGATTTTTATTGTCGGTACTGTCTACAACAGTTCCTTTCACTGATGCAGTCTGACCTATAGCAAAAATTACTACAAGCAGGAAGACGAGCAGTAGAGTGGCTTGCTTTCTCATGTTGGTTTGGTATAGTATGCAAAATAGGTGTTCATTTGACCACCGTTGAGTGCATTTATATAAGCGGAACAAAAATGCTGATTTATGGCATCTTCTTTTAATTTGAATCCGCCTAATGCTGTTAATATTTCACTAAAAAGACGTAAGTTGTATCAGATGCATTAACGCAGGGATTCCATATGAGTGAGAAAAAAAAATATTCACGCGACGAGTCTGCAGTCACCAACCAGGTCACCGGAAATCCTGACACCGGGAAAAAATACGAAGAAGAACAATTCGTGGATACGACAAAAACCGTATGGAATTATACGATACTGAACGCCGATGATGTAAGCAATTTCCAACAGGGCACCCATTACCGGCTTTATGAAAAATTTGGTTCCCATTCAATTCAGGTATTGGGTAAATGGGGGATGTATTTCTGTGTATGGGCTCCGAACGCAACGATGGTCTCCGTAAAAGGAAATTTCAACGACTGGAACAACGAAACTCATCCGCTTTATCCCCGGTGGGACAAGAGCGGTATCTGGGAAGGTTTTATTCCCGGGTTTGGTCTGGGTGAGGTTTACAAATACCATATCATCGGCTTTGCCGGCCGCGAAACAGATAAAGGTGATCCATTCGCCCATTTCTGGGAGAAACGTCCAAAGACAGCATCCATAACCTGGGATATGTATTATGAATGGAAGGATGAAGAATGGATGAAGAACCGGAAAAAAAAGAATGCGCTTGATGCACCCTGGAGTGTGTATGAAGTTCATCTGGCCAGTTGGCAAAGACCTGACCGCAATGATGAAGAGTCATACAACAGTTACGAACAGATAAAAAGCAGCCTGGTTCCCTATGTGAAGGAAATGGGATTCACTCATGTGGAACTCATGCCCGTGATGGAACATCCATTCGATGGCAGCTGGGGCTACCAGATCACCGGTTATTTTGCACCTACTTCAAGGTTTGGCAATCCGCAGGGATTGATGGCACTTATTGATGCCTTTCACCAGGAAGGTATTGGCGTGATCCTCGACTGGGTGCCTTCACATTTTCCATATGATGCACATGGATTGTTCATGTTCGACGGCACACATACTTATGAGTATGCGGACATGCGCAAAGGGTTTCATCCTGACTGGAACAGCTACATTTTTAACTACAAACGGGGAGAAGTCAAATCTTTTTTGATCAGTAATGCCCGGTTTTGGTTTGACCTGTTTCATATTGATGGAATAAGGGTTGACGCTGTCAGTTCTATTCTCAAACTCGATTATTCCAGGGAAGAAGGAGAGTGGGAGCCAAATGAATTTGGTGGCAATGGTAATCTCGAAGCCATTGCATTTATCAAAGACCTTAACGAAACCATTTTCAGGGATTTTCCAGATGTGCAAACCATCGCTGAAGAAGCCACGGACTGGCCGGGTATATCAAGGCCAACCTGGAAAGACGGTCTTGGTTTCGGCATGAAATGGATGATGGGCTGGATGCATGATACGCTCGATTATTTCAAGGTTGATCCGCTCGGTCGAAAATTTCACCAGGATAAATTTAGCTTCAGCATCGCTTATTATTACGATGAGAACTTCATGCTCCCACTGAGTCATGATGAAGTGGTTCATGGCAAAAGTCCCATGATCTATAAAATGCCGGGAGATGAGTGGCAAAAGTTTGCTAACCTGCGATTATTGTACACATACATGTGGACACATCCGGGTGCCAGGCTTTTATTTATGGGAAATGAGTTTGGCCAGACTTCAGAATGGAATTATAAATCAGAATTGGACTGGTCCTTGCTGCAATTTGATGTACACAGATTGCTGAAAGATTGCGTCAGGTCGTTAAATCATCTTTTGTCATCAGAACCGGCATTATACGAATGCCAGTTTGAAAGAGATGGTTTCGAATGGATCGATCTCAACCACAGGGAAGAATCCGTAGTATCATACCGGAGATCAGGTCGTAAAAAAAGCGATGATCTGCTGATTATTTTAAATATGACTCCCGTTGTAAGAAATGACTGGGAAATTATTTTAAGTGGAAAACCTTATAACGAAGAAATATTTAATAGTGATCATAAAATATACGGGGGTACAGGCAACGTTTATAACCCGGAAATCCGATGCGAACTGCTTGATGAAGAAAAAGATACTTACCGCATCCTTGTAAATCTGCCACCACTGGCTGGTATTATCCTGAAATGATAACATTTTACGGGGAAAAGTTTTCCGAACTTAATTCTAACTTGCAGTGAACCGATTGAAGAACTAATAACATCCTATCCATGATCCGACAAACCCTTATCATTGTATTTCTTGGTTGCGTATCTCACGCAATATCTCAGACTCCAAATGCCGTTGCAGACAGTGCGAGTGTCTTTCTCCAGAAAGGTAAGCAGGAAAAGCAAACCGGCAGACTGATGGAAGCATTTAAAAACTTCGAAAAAGCATATCGCATTGACAGCAGCAACAAAACCATCGTGGCTGAATATGCTTCGTCACTATATGATCTCCGGAAATATTTCCAGGCAAGAGATGCTTACAAGAGACTTGAACAAATCGGGGATCAGTCGCCTCAAACCTATCGCAAGCTGATGGAACTCTCCTTTAACCTGAAGCAAAATGATGATGCGATACTTTATGCCAATAAACTGAAAAAAGCTGACCCGTCAGAAAAAGTAAGTTTTCATATTGGCAAAGTGTACTATCAGCAGGAGAACTATGGCCAGGCGATTAAACTCCTGAATGCAGCTATCAAAGAAGATCCCAACAATGCGGAAGCACCTTATATGATTGCCAGGGCTTATGCTGACATGCAAAACTATAAACAGGCCATCCCGCATTTTTTAAAAGCCATCGAACTTGACACCACGAAAAGCAACTGGATTTATGAACTGGCTCTTATCTATTATGCCATTCATGATGACAAAAACTCTTTGAAGTATATGTTGCTGGCCGGTGAAAAAGGTTATCGCCGCGACAACGTTTACCTGGAAAATCTTGGTATTGCATACATGAATACCGGCGATCTGGAAAAAGGTGTTGCCATCATGGACGAAATACTCCAGAGAAGACCCAGTGACATGAACATCCTTAATCTCGTTGCTGAAGCTTATTATAACAAAGGCAAATACCAGCAGGCAATAGATTACTGGGATAAGGTGCTGGAATATGATAAAGAAAATGCTTCTGCCCTGTACATGATCGGCATGAGTTACCAGAAAAAAGGAGAGAAGCAAAAGGGTCAAATGCTTTGTGACAAAGCCATCGAAATGGATCCAAGCCTTTCGGCGCTGAAACAGAAAAAACAAATGCCAGGCGGATTGTGAGGTGTCCTGGTTTGTGATACTGCGTAGAGGGAAATGCTCAACAATCAATTTTCAATGTTCAATGGAAAATTGGAACAGCTTTAGGCTGTTAAACAAATGGCGCCTTTCTCATTTTAAGTTGAGAATTGACCTTTGACCATAGAAAATTTCGCTCTGCGCAATCGAGCTGTCAACCCCTACATCCTTTCGGGTACTTTTATCCCCAGTAACGCCATCGCGGATCGAATGGTGGTTGCCG
>Ga0065721_10051944_pt1 | contig 13119 bp, 15 predicted proteins | sample Mesricmetagenome_FD_59108 | JGI IMG/M metagenome (GOLD analysis project Ga0065721, IMG submission 59108) | Mesophilic microbial community from rice straw/compost enrichment Sample: eDNA_1 v2 (version 2) | ecosystem: Engineered > Solid waste > Grass > Composting > Bioreactor | place: USA: Davis... | reverse complement strand
GGCGGTCGGCGGCGCGGCGCTCGCGGGCCGCGCCGCCGACCGGGAGGGGTGCGGCCTCGGTCACGCCGCCGGGACGGCGATCGACTTCGCCGCGCCGTCGATCGCGTCGGCGACGAGACCGGGCTGCGTGAAGTAGGCGGCGTGCGAGCCGGGCACCTCGATCACGGTGGCGCCGATGCGGGCGGCCATGTGCTGGAGCATCGCGGCGTCGAAGGCGCGGTCCTCGCGGGCGATGACGGCCCAGCTCGGCCGACTGTGCCACGCGGCGTGCGTCACCGCGTCGCCGAACGTCGCCATGTTGATCGGCACCTGGCTGTCGCGGAGGAACGCGGCATCCGCCTCGCTCGCGTCGTGGGCGAAGCCCTCCTGGAAGCGCTCGTAGTTGAGGAATCCGAAGCCGTCGTCGCCCACGTCGATCACGAACTGGGGCGTCTCGGCGAACCCCTCGTACTGCAGCGACGTGTTCTCACCGGCCTCGGGCGACAGCGCGGACACATAGACGAGCCCGACGACGTTCGGGTGCTCGCCCGCCTCGGTGATGACGGTGCCGCCCCAGGAGTGGCCGACGAGCAGCGTCGGACCGTCCTGCTGGTCGAGGACGCGACGGGTCGCCGCGACGTCGTCGGCGAGGGAGGTGAGGGGGTTCTGCACGATGGAGACGCGGTAGCCCTGGGCGGTGAGGAGATCCCAGACGCCGCGCCAGCCGGATCCGTCGGCGAAGGCGCCGTGCACGAGCACGACGTTCTTCACGGCGGGGCCGCCGGCGGCGGTCGTCGAGGCGGGGGCGAGGGTGTCGGTCATGATGGTGCTTCCTTTCAGCGGCGGATCGCGTATTCGTCACAACACACGAGATACGCAATATATTGCATGAACGATGCCGATAAAAGGGCGCCCGAGGCGGCGTCAGTCGGCGGCGACCTCGGCGAGCGCCGCTCGAGGGACTCGACGAGCCACTCGAGGGCGAACGAGAACGCCTCGTCGGCGCGGAAGCGGCCGGTGCGGCTCGCCCGCAGCGCACGCCCGAGGGCGTCGTCGCCGAGCGTCGCCTCGCGCCCGTAGATGTGCTCCGGACCGTTGAGGTCGAGGGCTCCCGCGACCGCGAGCAGGTCGACGCTCGTGATGATGTTGAGCACGTCCCCCGGGGGGAATCCGGCATCCTCGAGGATCGCCGCGAACGCCCTCACCGAGTCGATCGGCGAGTCCGCCTCGACGGTGTTGAGCATCGTGCCGGGCACCATCCACGGGTGCCGCCCGATCGAGTCGCGGTCGCTGCGCGCGACATGGCGCACGGCATCCTGCCACGACCACGCGGGGTCGAGCTTGGGCCCGAGGCTCTCGTGCACGCGGGCGCGCATGAGCTCGAAGACGTCGTCGAGCCCGCGCACGTAGTTGTAGAGCGACGGGCCCTTGACCCCGAGCTTGCGGGCGAGCTGGGTGATCGTGAAGTGACCCTGCTGCTCGCCGAGCAGCTCGAGGGCGGCGTCCGCGATGCGCTCCTTGGAGAGCAGCGCGACCGGTGGCCGGCCCATCAGAGGGGGTCCTCGCGTGGCAACGTCATGCCGCGGCAACTCCTGCTCTTGGGGCGGTTCTGCGACGAGTCCTAGGTTAAGGCGCGGCAGCCGGGATCCTACAAGCCGTAGTTTTCACGAGGCGATCCCGGATGCCGACCCCCATCCGGAATCGTCCAGCGGTCTCGATCGCTCCGCGAAAACTACGAAGAGTAGGAAACGGGACGCTCATGAACACCACCCTCGCCCCGGTGCTGCGCCGGGGCGCCCTCCCGCCCTCGCGGCCGCCGCACTCGCGCTCGGCCTCGCACTCGGCCCGCTCGGCGCCACCGCGGCGTCACCGCCTACCTGCGCTCGATCGGGCACTGACCTCGCGGCGCACCCCCGCCGTCCGCCACGATGAGGGCATGGGTTCGACGGTCTTCGAGCGCGCCACCCCCGACGCGCGACTCGTCGCCGACGCGCTGCGCGACTCCCGGCACGGCGTGTTCTGGCTCGAGGACGCCCCCGGCGAGCGCGCCGAGCGGCTGACGGCGGACACCGCCGTCGACCTCGCGATCGTCGGCGGCGGTTACACGGGGCTGTGGACGGCGATCCGCGCGAAAGAGCGCGACCCCGGGCGCCGCGTGCTCGTGCTCGAGGCGGCGACCGTCGGCTGGGCGGCGTCGGGCCGCAACGGCGGGTTCGTCGAGGCGAGCCTCACGCACGGCGAGGCCAACGGGCGGCGTCGCTGGCCGGAGGAGCTCGAGGCCCTCGACGCGCTCGGGCACGCCAACCTCGACGCGATCGAGGAGACCGTCGCGCGCTACTGGATGGACGTCGACTTCGAGCGCACCGGCACCCTGAGCGTCGCCGTCGAGCCGCACCAGGTGCCCTGGCTCGACGGGGAGTCCACCGACACCGACGTGCTCCTCGACGCCGACGCCGTGCGCGCCGAGCTCGACTCGCCGACGTTCCTCGCCGGCCGGTGGGAGAAGCGCGGCACGGCGCTCGCGCATCCCGGCAAACTCGCCGCCGAGCTCGCCCGCGTCGCCCGCGATCTCGGGGTGGAGCTCGTCGAGCGCACGCGCGTGCTCGGGCTCGACGACGACGGGGATGCCGTGGTGCTGCGCACGGGCGGGGCGCGGGTGCGCGCGCGGCAGGTCGCCCTCGCGACGAACGCGTTCCCCTCGCTGCTGCGGCGCAACCGGCTCATGACGGTTCCCGTCTACGACTACGTGCTCATGACGGAGCCGCTCACGTCGGCGCAACGCGCGTCGATCGGCTGGGCGAACCGGCAGGGCCTCGCCGACCTCGCCAACCAGTTCCACTACTCCCGGCTCACCGCCGACGACCGCATCCTCTACGGCGGCTACGACGCCGTGTACGTCGCGGGCGGACGCATCCGGCCGCGCTATGAGGAGCGCCCGGAGTCGTTCGCGCGCCTCGCGAGCCACTTCCTGACCACGTTCCCGCAGCTCGAGGGCATCCGGTTCAGCCACCGCTGGGCGGGCGTCATCGACACGAGCACCCGGTTCTGCGCGTTCTTCGGCCTCGCCCGCCGCGGCCGCGTCGCCTACGCGGCGGGGTTCACGGGGCTCGGGGTCGCCGCGACGCGGTTCGCCGCCGACGTCATGCTCGATCGGCTCGACGGCCTCGACACGGAGCGCACGCGATCGCGGATGGTGCGCGAGCGGCCACTGCCGTTCCCGCCGGAGCCGGCGGCATCCGTCGGCATCACCCTCACCCGCTGGTCGCTCGACCGGGCCGACCACCGGGAGGGGAAGCGCAACGTGCTGCTGAAGACCCTCGACGCACTCGGGCTGGGATTCGACTCGTGACCGCGCTCGACCCCGGCGTGCTCGTCGCGGCGGCGGCGATCGACATCCCGCTCGACCCGCTGCCCGCCGACGAGGTCCTCGAGGGGACTCCGTCGGCGGGGTCCGTCGTGCTCGACGACTCCGGCGACCTCGAGCTCGGCGTGTGGGAGATGACCCCCGGCACCGCGACCGACACCGAGACGGAGGAGGTCTTCGTCGTCCTGAGCGGTTCGGCGACCGTGCGCATCGAGGGGATGCCCGACCTCGAACTCGCCCCGGGCGCCGTCGTGCGCCTGCGCGACGGCATGCGCTCCACGTGGATCGTGCGGGAGACCCTCCGGAAGGTCTACTGGGCCTGACCGGTCAGGCGCGCGCGACCGGCTGACGCAGGATGGTGCGCAGCTTCTCGGGCGCGACGCGGCGGGCGTCGCTCAGGTAGATCTCGTGATGTCGCGCGGTCAGAACGAGCCCCTCCCCGGGGATGACCTCGTCGTGCATCTTCGCGAGAACCGGACCCTCGTCGTCGTACGGGCCGAGATGCAGCGTCTGCACGCACAGCCCCTCCTCGAGCTCCTCGAGCCGCACGTCCGTCGAGACCGCGGCGACGTCGTCGGGGGTGATCCAGTCGGGCACGGCGGTGAGGAGCGTCCAGTCCCACGTCGACTTGTCGCGACGGCTCGTGAACAGGCTCGGGTCCTCGGCCGACCACAGCGCTTCGAGCGGCATGACGACGTAGTCGCGCCCTGCGCGCTTGCTCGCGAACTTCAGCCTGTAGGCGACCGGGTAGATCGTCTCGATCGCGCGGCGATACCCGTCGGTGTTCGGATCGCCGTGCCCGTCGATCGCGAGGTAGCGCTGCGGCGGCACCGTCAGGACGCGGAACTCCCCGGCCCTCGCCCGGTAGGCGTCGAGCTTCTTGAGGTCGAGCGGCCCGGTCGTCACGCGACCGTCGTCTCCATCGTGAGCTCGAGTCCGCCCTCGACGGCGGCGAGCGCGAGCGAGACCGTCACGGCGCCCGCCTCGGCGAGCGACGTGAGGTGCGTGCCCCCGCACGGGATGACGGCGTCGCCGCCCGGGAGCGCGCACACCCAGCGGCGGCGGTCGCCGAGACCCGGGCCGTCGCGGTCGATGCGGATGCCCGCGCCCGTCGCGACCCACGCGGCGAGCGCGGCGTTGGCGCGCGCCTCGACGGCGGCGAGATCGTCGAGGGCGGCGGGGTCGAAGCCGCGGCGGCGCAGCGACTTGCCGACGCGGTAGACGTCGGTCGAGCCGTGCTCGTGGATGCGGGAGCGCTGGCAGGCGAGGGCGTCGAATCCGGGATGCCCGAGCGCGTCGGCCGGCACCTCCTTGGCCCACGCGTCGGCGAGCGCGAGGTCGAGCGCGAGTGACGCGAGGTGGCATCCCGTGTGCCCGGCCGAGAGGGCCTTCCGGTAACCTGCGTCGACGGTCACCTGCACCTCGTCGCCGAGATTCACGACCGCATCCCCCGCGACGACGTGGACGACGACGAACCGCCAGCCCTCCGCGCCCGTGCGCACCGGGATCTCGGTGCCGACGAGGATGTCGCCCCCGTCGGTCGCGCCCACGACAGCGTCGACGATCGGATGCGCCTGCCCCGCGACGGCCAGCGTGCCGCGGTCGGCGGGCTGGTCGGGCCACCCCGCGTCGACCGCGTGGAACGCCGTGCGGTCGAGCACCACCCCGAGACCCTGGGGGAGCGGGACGGTCGCGAGCACGGTGCCGGTCGAGGCGACCGCGCCGTCGGGATAGTCGACGATCGTGTCGGAGCTGAGGGGCATCCCCCCATCCTGCGGCACGCTCAGCCCGCCCTGAGCCGCACGGGCCGGCGCAGGAGCAGCACCGCGAAGAGCACCGCCGTGAGCACCGCGACGCCCGTCGCGGCCTGGAACACCGCGGGCACCCCCGCCGCCGCCGCGATGCCCGACGCGAGCGCCGCACCCACGGGGAGCGACCCCCAGCTGATGACGCGGTGCGCCGAGTACGCCCGCCCGAGGAGGTGCTCGGGAAGCTCCTGCTGACGGTAGGCGGCGGTGATGATGCGCCAGGCCGTCGAGCCCCCCGCCGCGACGACGATGCCGGCGACGACGACGCCGACGGGGGCGCCGAGCGCGGAGGGGAGCACGAGCAGGATGCTGCCGACCATGTCGATCGCGAGCGGCACCGTCGCGGGCACGCGGCGCAGCACCGCGGGCATGATCGCCGACGCCGCGATGCCGCCGAGTGCCCCCGCCGAGAGCACGAGGCCGTACTGCGCGGGCGTGAGCCCGAGCGGGCCGGGGGCGACCGCGTGCACGACGAAGATCGCCTCGAACATGCCCCACACGAGGTTGGCGACGCACGTGATGACCGTCAGCGCGCGCAGCGTCGGATGCCGCCACAGCGCGGTGAGTCCGTCGCGCAGGCGCAGGGCGGGGGCGTGCGCGTCGTCGGGGAGCGCGCGGGAACGCAGTGCGAGGATCGCCACCGCGAGCACCGCGGCCGTCGCGTAGAGCAGGGCGACCGAGCCCACCGCGAGGCCGAAGCCGAGTCCGACGAGCACCCCCGCGAGCGGACGCCCGGCCAGGGAGTTGGTGACGGTGATCGCCGCTTCGATCGCCGAGATCGCGCGCGTGCGCTCCGCGGGCGGCACGAGCGCGGGGACGGACGCGTTGATCCCCGTGTCCACGAGCGTCTCGCCCACGCCGTAGACGACCGCCGTGACAAGGAGCGCGGCGAGCGGCGGGGCGCCGAAGGCGGCCCAGACGGCCATCCCTCCGAGCGCGAGCGCGCGCGCCGTGTTGCCCGCCGCGAGCACGAGGCGCTTGGGGAACCTGTCGACGAGCCAGCCCGCCGGCAGGCCGAGCACGGGCCAGGCGAGCGTGAGGGCGACCGTCAGGAGCGCGACCTCCGCGGCGGTCGCGCCCCCGTCGAGCGCGAGGAGCGGCAGCAGCACGAGCGCCATCCCGTCGGCGAGGTTCGACGCCGCGGTGCTCGACCAGAGCAGGCGGAACCCCCGGCGAGCGCTCATCCTTCGAGCGTAGGTCGGGCCGCCGTCACTCCTGCGCGGCCCGGGCGTAGCGCGTGGCGAGGGTGCGCAGCTCGGCGCGCAGCTCGGGCGGCGACTCGACCTCGAAGTCGAGCCCGAGCATCCCGCTGAACACCGCGACCGTCGCGAGGCTGTCGGCGCCCGTGACGAGCACCGACTCGGTCGCCGAGACCGCCTCGACGACGCCGACCGCGGGGTTGATGCGCTCGAGCACGGCGGCGGCGGGGGCCGCGACGCGCAGGCGCGCGTGCACGTTCCACCCGCTCGCGGCGACGCGGCGCATCGTGAACGCCGTGTAGTCGCCGCCCGGCACGAGGCGCGGCGTGAAGCGGCGTCGCGTCGGCTGGCGCAGGGCGAGGCGGTCGGCGCGATACACGTCCCAATCGCCGGTGGCGACATCCCGGGCGACGAGATACCAGCGCCGCTGCCACGCGAGCAGGCGGTAGGGCTCGACGTGGCGCGGCTCGCCGTCGAGCTCGAAGCGCACTGTCTCGACGCCCCGGATGGCGGTCGCGATCGCGCGCAGCGTCTCGGCGGGCACCTCGGGGTCGGGGGCGTCGGTCGTCGTGTTCTCGGGCGCGTGGTCGACGACGGAGGCGACGGCATCCACCATCGGTCGCAGGTGCGCGGGCAGCACCTGCTCGAGCTTGGCGAGGGCGCGGGCGCTCGCGGCTTCGACGCCCGCGACGGTCGTCACGGCGCGGAGTCCGATCGCGACCGCGACGGCTTCGACGTCGTCGAGCAGCAGCGGAGGCAGGCGCCCGCCCGCGCCGAGGCGGTAGCCGCCGACGGGGCCGCGGTCGGCGTGCACCGGGTAGCCGAGGCGGCGCAGGCGCTCGACGTCGTTGCGGATGGTGCGGCCCGTCACCCCGAGGCGCTCGGCGAGCTCCGGCCCGCTCCACGACTCGCGGCCCTGCAGGAGTCCGAGCAGGGCGAGGAGTCGCGCGGCACTGTCCGCCATGGATTCCGCCAATCAGGAACGAAACGTTCCTCTATGGATCCTGCCGTCGGAGACATGACGAACACGAAGAACTCCACCGCCATCCGCCCCTTCACGATCGAGATCGCCGACGCCGCGATCGCCGACCTCGCCGAGCGCCTCGACCGCACCCGCCTCCCGCAGCCGGCCCCCGGCGACGACTGGACGACGGGAACCCCGAACTCCTACCTGCGCGACGCCGTCGGCCGGTGGAAGGAGCTCGACTGGCGCGCGGTCGAGACCCGCCTCAACGCCGTCCCGCGCTTCGAGACGGTCGTCGACGGCCAGACGATCCGGTTCATCCACGTCGTCTCGCCGCACGCCGACGCGACGCCGCTCCTCCTCGCCCACACCTACCCCGGATCGTCGGCCGACTTCCTCGGCATGATCGACGCCCTCGTCGACCCCGTCGCCCATGGCGGCCGCGCCGAGGACGCCTTCAGCGTCGTCATCCCCGACGCCCCCGGATTCGGGTTCTCCCAGCCCGTCACCGCGGCCGGATGGTCGACCGCCCGCGTCGCCCGCGCCTACGACGCCCTCATGCGGTGGCTCGGCTACGGCACCTACGGCGTGCACGGCTCCGACCAGGGGGCGATGATCGCGCGCGAGCTCGGACTCCTCCAGCCGGAGGGGTTCCTCGGCCTGCACGTGCTGCAGCTGTTCGCGTTCCCGTCGGGTGACCCCGCCGAGTTCGAGAAGCTCGAGCCCGCCGACTACGCCGCGCTCGAGCACATGCAGTGGTTCCAGAAGGTCGGCGGCTACAACACGATGAACGCCTCGCGCCCGCAGACCGTCGCCGCGGGACTCAGCGACTCCCCCGTCGGGCTCCTCGCCTACAGCGAGCTGTTCGAGTCGTTCGGCAACGGCACCTCGCTCGTGCCCCTGGACTCCGTGCTCACCGCGGTGAGCATCGCGTGGTTCACGAACGCCGCCGCCGGGATGACGCGGTCGTACTGGGAGAACGCGCAGGTCGAGGAGGCCCCGGCCGTCAACCACGCCCCCACCGGGGTCGCGGTGTTCGCGTCGGACTTCCAGACGATCCGCACCTTCGCCGAGCGTGACAACGACAACATCGTGCACTTCGAGCGGTACCCGGAGGGCGGCCACTTCGCGGCCCTCGAGGTCCCCGAGGTCGTCGCGGGCGACATCCGCGCGTTCTTCGCGGGGCTGCGCGGCTGAGGGTCCGCGCGTCGAACGCCGGTCCGCGAGGGCCGGCGTTCCGGCGTGCGGGTCAGGTGCGGGAGCTTGGGTAGCGGAGGCGGGGCACGATCCCGCGACCTCACGATGAGGAGCGTGGCGAGAACTCAGCTTGGGTAGCGGAGGCGGGGCACGATCCCGCGACCTCACGATTATGAGGCGTGTACACGTCGGTAGCCGCGGGCGATGGGCGCACCGGATTCTTCCGCTCGGAAGGCTCAGGGTGACGCGCGTGGGGCCCCCGATGGGGGCGGCGCGCGGGACCCTGAGCCTCGCGTCGGTGGCTGCGGTCGGCCATTCCGCACTCCCTCGGGTGCATGGGTTCGATGCGGCTCACGCATCGCGAGCTCGTGCGCGTCGTGCGCTGAGCTGTACCGGGGTGACTGGGCGGCGATTGCTCGGTCGGGGGTGTTCGAGCCTGGCGCCGAGGCGTTCGCGTTCTACCTGGTGACGTTGACGGCTCCGTCGTTCGGTCGGGTGCATCGGGTGCCGCGCTCGACCTCGACCAAGCGGAAGAAGTGCGGCTGCGGTGTCGTGCACGGGGTGGGGCACGCGGACTTGCGTGGGGTGCCGCTCGACCCGGAGGGGTACGACTACCTCGGGCAGGTGTCTTGGAATCGGGATGCGGGCACCCTGTGGGATCGGACGAAGCGGCGGTTGCGGGATCGGTGGGTGTCGTCGGAGTTCTTCGTGGTGCGGGAGTGGCAGGACCGGGGGGTCCTGCATCTGCATGTGCTCGTGCGCGTTCATCGGTCGGAGCCTTCGACTCGTGAAGCTCTCCAGGCGGCGGCTCGGACGGCGACCGCGACGTCGCTGGTGGACGGGACGGTCGTGGGGTGGGGCGATCAGGTGGACGTGAAGCGGTTCAAGGTCGGCGGCGACGGCGCTCGGACGATCTGGTACCTGTCGAAGGCGCTCAACTACGTCATGAAGGATGCCGCGCGCGAAGCCCTGTCGGGGCAACGCGGACGGGGTCAGAGTCGGGTGTGGGCGCATCTTCGGGCGCTGGAGTGGGCGGCGCGGGCGATCCGCTGCTCCCCCGACTGCGAGCGGGGCCAGTGCCGCAGTCGATCGCATGACCGGTACGGGGCGCGGTCCCACGTGGTGTCCGCGACTCGTCGCACTCGGACGCGGACGGGGTGGTCGTTCTCGGGTCTGACTCGTGGTGTTCAGCGTCGGCAGCGTCGGGAGTGGGTGGAGCGGATGCAAGCGCCGGCGCCGGCGTATCCCGCGTCGCCGGCCCGAGCTGAGATCGCCGCCCTTGGCGACCTCGACGCGCTGGCGGTGCTGCCTCGCTCGGGTGTCGTGCCGTGACTTCGGCACTGAGGGTGTCGCTTCGTTAGCCAGAGGCAACGACCTGGAGCGCGGGGCGTCAACCCCACCGTCCGCAGGATGCGCAGCAGGGTTGACGCCCCGCGCGGAGGGTCGATGCTGGCGGCTAGCGGAGCGACGCCCGACCCCTGGGATCAGGCGTCTTTGGCATCAGGCGTTGCCCCGTCGACGGAATAGAGGTTGATTTCACCCTCTGGTGACGAGAAGGGAATTTGGACTCCGCTGCCGACCAACGCCAACTGCGATTGCAGATGCAGGCGCGCAATATCGAACAGGGTCTCCGGCGCATCTGACTCCTGCACCGCCGCCAAGAATCGATCGTTCTCGAGCTCGACATCGCCAATGAGGAAGCAGCCGACATCGATGTCTGCCCACGCTCCATCCCCTTCGGCTCGGAGCGTCGCTACTGCAAATCGGACGGGGACATCGTCGTTGCGCTTCGCTTTGTCCGCAATGTATACGGACCAGTGGAACGCCTCTTCCTGATCCTCGTCAGAGATGGTTGCGCGGAGGCGAATGACTCCCGGCGCTCGCAGGGAAATCATGACGCGGAGTTGAGTCGCTTGACGAAGAAGTCCGCAAGGCCCGACCCGTCCCAGTCCTCTTGATCGTCATCGTCAAGGTGCGACCAAACGGCGCGGGCCGAACGCAGCCACGTCTTAGCCGCACCGATGTGCCGTCGCCTGTCGACCCAAGCGGGGACGACGCGATAGTCGACTACAACGTCACATGCGGAGGCAAGCATGCGCAACTCCGTCATCGTCAAGTCAGTCTTCCCCGACACCGCCTCGCGCAGATCGTCCTCTGAGATTCCGAGTCGCCCAGCAACGATGTGGTTCTGCTCACCGCTGAAGACCTGCGCAATGACGATGTCCCGGAAGAGCCGCTCCTGGTTGCGAATGTTGCGAGTCGCCACCCAATGCGAGTTGTCCTGCGCCTCGTCGTGGGCCACACGCGTGACACCCGCGTCGCGTGCGCGTTGAACTTGCGTCATCTTTCCGGCCCTCCTACGCTGTCCCGACCTTACCGACGTTCCCGCCTCTGTTGCACCACTCTTCAACCCGCTCGATGGCTAGATCGATGTCCTCGTCTTGTTCGTGGAGGCCATACTCACTGTCTTCCTTTGTGGAAAGCCTGAGGGCGAGCAGCATCCGCGGCTGCACGGCGGGTTCCCCGAAGTACAACCGCACGAGGCGCGGACGGCGGCCGAAGACCGGTCGTCGGGCTTCCAGGCGTGGCTTCAGTTCGATGATGAGATCGCGGACCACGTTGCCCTCATCCGCGCCCCCGAGAGCCACGGTACCTTTCATTGCCCTTGACATCAGAATCCTGAGTTGACTTGCGTACTCCGCGTGCTCGGCGTCGGTAAGACGAGGATCGAGGCGGTTATGGTGCAACGCATCGATCTCGGCGTGGGCCTCGCGGACATCGAAGTTCCAGGCATTGTCGGGGCGCCCATCGTGAGACAACTGGGCGTGACTGCAGCGCTCTCCCACTGGAGTGTGCGGAACGAAAGATTCCGCCGAGGCCGCATTCACACCGAAGACATTAGGGCACCCGCCGCCGCGAGGCGGCCTTGATCCTGTAAAGGAAATTTCGGGAGATCAGTCCTCGGGGTAACGCAACGGGTGCTGCGCCCACCGATTCACGGTGCTCAGCCCCACGCCCAAGAGGCTCGCCACCTGGCGTTGCGTGAGACCAACCCGACCCAACGCGTACTCGACGGTCAACCGCTCCCAGTCGGCGTATTCGCGCCGGAAGACGCTGAGTTCCATCAGAGTCCGTCGCACGGCAGCGGCGATCTCACGGTCGACGGCGGCGTCCACTTCCTCGATCCCGGCGATCTCGGCCTCGCGGATGCGGCGCCGTAGTTCCTCTGACTCGGTGAGGTGCCCCGCCGATACGAGAGTGTTCCCGAGGTCGATCAACCGCTGCCCGATCTCATGCACGTGGACGCTATCGATTCGCGCCTCTCCCGCCTGCGGCTCCGTCATGACGACAGAGTACCGGGCAGCGCCCGTCCGCGTTGTTGTTCGCGCACGATAACAACGTGATACTCTGCGTTCATGTTCGCGCACGAGAACACCCGCGAGGCGGTCACCCTCGCAGGGTTCTACGCCTCCGTGCGCGATCTCGTCAGCGAAGGGCTGACATCAAACGCTGTCGCGGCCTATGACCGCGCTTGGAAAATTCGCCTCGCGCCCACCCTTGGGGGCCGCGCTCTCGATGACCTCCGACCGCTTGTGATCGCGAGCGCCCGTGCGAACTGGTCTGGCTCGGCGTCCACGAAGCAAGACGCTCTCGCGCTGCTCTCGCGCGTCCTCGAACTGGCGGTGATGGACGGGAGACTCGCGGCCAACCCGTGCCGCTCCCTCCCGCACGTTCGCGGGAAGGTCACCGATCCCGACCCGGTAGCGCGTGCCCTCAGTGATGTACAGGTCGCGCGGATGCTCGAGCTCACCGCCTTCCACCCGTACGGACAGCGGGCACTCGCCGGGCTGGCGAACACTGGCCTACGCCTAGGGGAACTCGTCGGACTCCGCTGGGAGGACGTGGACCTCGAGCGCGGCATCATCACCGTGCGGCGCACCTTCTCTCCCGATGGGTCGGGGCGGCTGGTTCTCCGTCCGACCAAGAGCGGTCGCATCCGGTCCGTGCCGATCCTCGATCCCCTGCTGCCGATCCTCGATGAGGCGCGGACACTGGGCTTCCCGCACATCTTCACCGGCTCGCGCGGCGGGCCGTTCGACTCGGGCAACCTCGCGCGCATGGTGACCTGGCACGCGATCCGCGACCAAATCGCGACCTTCTCCGATGGGGTCGGCCTCCGGTTTCACGACCTACGGCACACCTACCTCACGCGGCTCGCGCGGCTCGGGATCGCTCCCGCGAAGTTGCAGCTCGTGGCGGGACACGCCTCGATCACGACGACAGAGCTGTACACGCGATCATCAGCGGTCGATGCGGCGCTGGACGTCCGCGAAAGAGTCAACAGCGCGAGTCGTGAGGTCACACCGGGCGGGGGTGAGGCGGCGCTAGATCGGCGGAAAGACAGGCCATAAATCGGTAGCGGAGGCGGGGCACGATCCCGCGACCTCACGATTATGAGTCGTGCGCTCTAACCAGCTGAGCTACTCCGCCGAGGGCTGCTCCCGTCGCCGCTTGGTGCACCGGCGAGAGCGCCGAGCCCCGAGTCAGGATTGAACTGACGACCCCTTCCTTACCATGGAAGTGCTCTGCCACTGAGCTATCGGGGCG
>Ga0065721_10051943_pt1 | contig 13121 bp, 13 predicted proteins | sample Mesricmetagenome_FD_59108 | JGI IMG/M metagenome (GOLD analysis project Ga0065721, IMG submission 59108) | Mesophilic microbial community from rice straw/compost enrichment Sample: eDNA_1 v2 (version 2) | ecosystem: Engineered > Solid waste > Grass > Composting > Bioreactor | place: USA: Davis... | reverse complement strand
GCTGTTATTGCAGATCCCCCCACAACCCTTGCAGCACCGAAAGCGCCACCACCGCCGCTGTTTCGGTTCGGAGCACGCGTGGGCCCAGGCGCACCGGCATGAAGCCGGCCTTTTGCGCGGCATGCAATTCGTCGTCGTCCAGGCCGCCTTCCGGGCCGATCAGCAGCTCCGCCTTGCTAGGCATGCTGGACAGGCCCACCAGCGATGCCGGGGCGGACGGGCTCAGCACCAGTCGCAGGCCTTCCTTTTTCACGTTCGCAAAATATTCACGCAGCGTCATTGGCGCCGAAACCGTCGGCACTTTCGCGCGTCCGCATTGTTCGCAGGCGCCGATGACGATGCCCTTCCAATGCTCGCTTTTCTTGGCCGCCTGCTTTTCATCGAGGCGCACGACGCTGCGGGCCGTGAGCACGGGCGAGATTGCCGCCACCCCCAGTTCGGTGGCCTTTTGCAGCGTCCAGTCCATGCGCTCGCTGCGCGAGACGCCCTGGACCAGCGTGATCTTCAACGGCGATTCGGCCGTGCCGGGCGTCGGGTCGCTGAGGCTGACGGTGACTTTGTCGCCGTCGACGCGCACGATCTCGGCGCGAAACTCCTGGCCGCTGCCATCGAATACACTGAGCGGTGCACCCTCCCGCATGCGCAGGACCCGTGCGACGTGGTAGCCGCCGGCGGGGGGCAGGGGGATTTCGGTGCGACCGGTCAACGGGCCGTCGCAGAAAATTCGGTTCAATCTCATGCTCGCCTCATTGCGAGTAACGTCGGGTCTATTCGGGACTAAGCAAACATTGTGCCGTAGCGCAGCGATGGAACAACCCATGCACTCCACATCGTCGCCGGAAGCGCTGTCCCAGCATCTGCTCGCCATCGCGGCGGGCATCGACACGGATAGTGGCTGGCTGCGCGCGGCCCGGCGGGTGCCGTCGCCGAACTTCGATATGCGGCCGGGCGGCATCTTGCCAGAACTCATCGTGGTTCACGGCATCAGCCTGCCTCCGGAGCAGTTCGGCGGACCCTGGATCGACCGGCTGTTCACCAACGCGCTGCCGCCCGCCGAGCATCCGTACTTCGAGAAGATCAAGGATCTGAGGGTGTCCTCGCACGTGTTGATCCGTCGCGATGGCGAGCCCGTGCAGTACGTCCCGTTTCACGAGCGCGCCTGGCATGCCGGTGCGTCGAGCTATCAGGGGCGCGAGCGTTGCAATGATTTCTCCGTCGGCATCGAGCTGGAGGGCGCCGACGAGATTCCATACGAGCCGGCTCAGTATCGCGTGCTGAGCGCGCTCATCGTGGCGTTGTGCGAGGCCTACCCGTCGTTGTCGTTGTCGCGCATCGCCGGACACAGCGACATCGCGCCGGGCCGCAAGACCGATCCGGGCCCGGCATTCGACTGGCAGCGGCTCTACGCGCTGCTCAGAGCGGCTGCATGAATCTGGCGACACAATTCCGCGCGTAGGCGGCGTCGTGTAGCATCGCCGCCCGGCCGTGGGTGCCTGAGGACTGCTATTCCACCATGAACCGCTCCGCCACGGTGTTGCTGACGCTGCTGGCCTTCGCGGCGTTGCTGCTGACGGTCGCGACCTGGGCTGCCCGGCGCACGCACAACGCGGCCGATTTCGTGCTCGCGAATCGTCGGCTCGGTGTCTGGCTGACGGCGCTGAGCTGCACAGCGAACACCGTCAATGGCTGGTTGCTGATGACGCTGGCCGGCGCTGCGTTCGCATGGGGTGCCTCGGCGGTCTGGATTTGTGGCGCCTTCGTGCTCGGCGCCGCGCTCAACCTGTTCTTCATCGCGCCGCGTCTGCGCAGCATCTCCGTGGGGCAGGGCGCCGGCACTTTGTTTCAAGTATTGAGCGCCGATGCCGGCGATCGCCTGCAACCGCTGGTGGCGCGCTCGGCCATTCTCATTTTCTTCCTTTGCGTGCTGCTGCAAACCAGTGCCATGTTGCGATTCGCGGGCGGGCTGCTGGTGGATGAGTTTGGCTTCAACCTGATCAGCATGATGTTGACCTCGATGTTTCTCATCACCGTGGGCACGTTCGCCGGCGGCTTGCGTGCGGCGGCGGTGGCCGATGCCGTGCAAGTGATTGCGATCGGAGTGTTCGCCACCTTGTTGCTGATCGGTGCGGCGTACGGCATCGAGAGTTGGGATCAATTCGAGATCGCTTTCAGCGCGCTCGGGCCGTTCGCCACCGATTGGTTTGGCGGCCGTCAGGGAGTGGTCGCGCTGGCTTTCGCGGTCGGTGTGTTTTGCATCGGTCTGGGCATGACCGGTCAGCCGCAGCTCGCTACTCGATTCATGGCGGCGCGCGACGACCAGACTTTGTTCTGGGCCAGCTGGCTGGCGCTCGCGCTCATTACCGTGCTGGTCGGCCTGGTGCTGTGTTGTGGCTGGGGCGCCAGCATTCTGTACTCGGGCCTGGATCGACCGGAGCTGGCGATGTTTACTATCGCCGACCGGCTGCTGCCGCCGCTGCTGGCGGCGTTCATCGTCGCGACGTTGATCGCGGCGATCCTGGCGAACCTGGGCAGCCAGCTGCTGGCGATGGCTACGACGCTGGGCATCGACATGCGTCGTGTGAATGCGCCGCTCTCCGTCGGCTGGAGCCGGGCCGCGATGGTGCTCTCGGCAGTGCTGATCGTGCTGTCGACGTTGTGGGCGCCGGCGACCGTGTTCGAGCATGCAATGTTCGGTTATGCGGCCATCGGCTCCTCGTTCGGTCCGTTGCTGTTGATTCGTGTCTGCGGCAAGCGCGTGCGGCCGGGTGCGATGCTGGCGGCACTCTGGTCCGGATTCATCCTGTCGGTGATATTCCATTTGCTGCCGGATGCGCCGGGCGATTTCCTGGAGCGCGTCATGCCCTTCGTGGCTTCCCTTGGAATTGCGCTGACCGGTGGTGAACGCCGTCGCAACCCCGATCGCGCCGATCGCTCCCAGGAAACCGTGCACGATCGCGTTCCGATTTGAGGTGTGATCCGTGGCTTCGCGCAACAAACCAAAAGCTCGCAAGCAAGCTACGCGCAAGACTTCCAGGCAGACCACGGCGGCGCAGAGCGATGCCGATCGGATCATTGCGGCCGTCAAGAAAATCCCCAAAGGAAAGGTCTGTACCTACGGCAACGTCGCGGATGTCGCGGGGCTGCCCAGGCGGGCGAGGCTGGTGGGCACGGTGCTGCGACAAACGCCAGGGTCGCGTGGCTTGCCCTGGTTTCGGGTCATCAACGCGAGCGGCCGCATCTCCTTTCCGGTCGGCAGCGACAGCTATGCCCGCCAGCGCAAGCACCTGGAAAACGAGGGTGTCGATTTCGTCGGCGGGCGCGTGGATCTGGACCGGTACGGCTGGCCGCCCCGCGAAAAGATGCTGGACGAGCTGCTCTGGGGGCCGGGATAAAAAATTTTCGCGGCCGTAACCCGATCCGGCCCGCGCCATCGTTCATATCCCCGTGACGCAAGCCGCGTCGGAGTGGGGAGCCTGTCATGAATCGGGTCGTCAGTCGGGGATCCTTGTTGATTGCCGCGGCCGTTCTGGCCGCCTGCGCCGCCAAGCGCGAGGACCAGAATATCCTGGCGCAGCAGGTGGGTAACGCGACGCCGGTGCCGATCGAGACTCGTATGGTCGAGCAGGATGCGGCATCCGCGACGAGCGCTGACGCGGCCGTCCATGCGGAGCCACAGCAGCTGCCCATGGCCGCCGCAGCTCCAGAAATGTACCAGCGAGCCCCTGCAGCCGATCAGGCTGGCCGAGCCAACCTGGCAATGAAATCGGTGTCGATGCCATTCGCCCCGCCAGCGCAGATGATGGCGCCCGCCGATACCGAGCGTTACCAGCACCAGCAGGACAACGGCATTCAAGTTGCCGCCGAGCAGCCGGTCTCGACCTTTTCCATCGATGTCGATACGGGCGCGTACGCGAACGTGCGTCGTTTCCTCAACGAGGGACGCTTGCCGCCGCAGGATGCGGTTCGCGTCGAGGAGCTGATCAACTATTTCGATTACGACTACGCGCCTGCAGGCAATCGCGATACGCCGTTCCGGGTGTCGACCGAACTGGCCGCCGCGCCCTGGAGCTCACAAGCGCTGCTGATGCGTATCGGCATCAAAGGATTTGAAATCGAGGCGAAGGAGCGGCCGCCCGCGAACCTGGTGTTTCTGATCGATGTGTCGGGCTCGATGGACTCGCCCGACAAGCTGCCGCTGTTGAAAAATGCATTCCGCATGCTGACCGATCAGCTGACGGCGCGCGATCGCGTCTCGATGGTGGTGTACGCCGGCAGCTCGGGTGTCGTGCTCGAGCCCACTGCCGGCAATGCGAAACATCAGATTCAGGAAGCGCTGGCGCGCCTGTCTGCCGGTGGCTCGACCAATGGAGCCTCGGGGATCCAGCTTGCCTACCGGCTGGCACACGACACATTCGTCAAAGGCGGCATCAATCGCGTCGTGCTCGCGACCGACGGCGACTTCAACGTCGGTACGGTGAATTTCGAAGCGCTGGTGGATATCGTCGAGCGCGAGCGTGCCACGGGCGTCGAGCTCACGACGCTGGGTTTCGGTACGGGGAACTACAACGAGCAGCTCATGGAGCGCCTCGCCGATGCGGGCAATGGCAACTATGCATACATCGATACTCTGTCCGAGGCGCGCAAGGTGCTGGTCTCCCAGCTCAGCTCGACGCTGTATACGATCGCCAAGGACGTGAAGATCCAGGTCGAGTTCAATCCGTCCGAAGTGCTCGAATATCGTCTGATCGGTTACGAAAACCGCATGCTGGCGCGCGAGGATTTCAACAACGACAAAGTCGACGCGGGCGAGATCGGTGCGGGTCACCGCGTCACGGCGCTGTACGAGGTTGTGCCGGTGGGCGCGAAGGGGCGGATCGATTCGCTGCGGTACGGTGCCAGGCCGGAGGCGGCTGCAGGCAAAAGCGAGCTTGCGAACGTCCGGCTGCGTTACAAGAAGCCCGGGTCAGAGGCCAGCCAGTTGCTGGAATATCCGATCCGCAAGGACGCCGTCGTCGCGCCGGACAGGTTGTCCGTCGACTTTCGCTTCGCCGCGAGCGTCGCGGCATTCGGTCAGCTGCTGCGCGGTGGCAAATATATGGGCGAGTTCGGCTATGACGATGTCACCAGGCTGGCGAGCGGTGCGCTGGGTGCGGATCGGGACGGCTATCGGAGGGAATTCGTCTCGCTGGTGACGCTGGCCAGGAGCCTGACGCCCTCGCCGCAGGCAGGTAAGGTCAGCCAGATCTCAGAATGAGGCATTGCTGATATTCTAGCTGCATGGATCTTCCCTCCACTCCAGGTGCGCAGTCCATGTCGGCTGCGGCGGGCGAAGTCGGCGAAGCGATCGGCGCGCCTGCGCCGGCCGGCGCGACGGTGTCGAGCATCGGCTCGGCACCGGACGACGCGACGCTCATGCTTCGCTATCGCAAGGGCGATGTGCGCGCGTTCGAGATGCTTTACGAGCGGCACAAGGGCGCGTTGTATCGTTATCTGCAGCGCCTGTGTCGCAGTCCGGACGTCGCCAATGATTTGTTTCAGGAGGTGTGGAGCAAGGTGATCGCCAGCCGCGAGCGTTACGAGGCGCGGGCCAGGTTCACGACGTTCCTGTTTCATATCGCGCACAACTGCGCGATGGATCATTTCCGACGCGCCGCGCGGCCACAGGAAAAAGGCGCACAAGATCTCGACGCGCTGGCAGACGAGCTCTCCGGGCCGGGTCATGAAAGGCCCGATGCGGCGGTGTCCGAGGCGCAGCTGCGCGCGGATTTCAAACGCGCGTTGGATGAATTGCCGGCGGAACAGCGCGATGTATTTTTGCTGTACGAAGAAACGGGATTGGGCCTGGAAGACATCGGCCGCATCACCGGGGTGGCCATGGAAACGGCGAAGAGCCGCTTGCGTTATGCCTTGAGCAAGCTGCGCGGGGCGCTGCGCCAGCATCAATCTCCGTCTCTGCAGTCGAGCGTGTCATGACTGAACCCACCGACAAGCCGTTGCCAGACGAGCAACAGCTGGATGAATACCTGAAGGGGGATTCCAGCGTGTCGCGTCATTATCGTCAGCTGCCCGGGGCGGAGGTGCCTGCATCGCTCGATCGTCTGGTGCTGCGCCAGGCCGGGGATGCGGTGAAACGTCCGTCGCGTCCGGCCTGGATGCGTTGGACGGCGCCGCTGGCGGTGGCGGCTTCGGCGGTGCTCGTCGTTTCGATCGTGATCGAGACGGGCTTGAAGGACGAAGTGATGGTGACCGCGCCAGTGGCGCAGAACTCGATCGAGACGAGGGTGGTCGAGGAGTCAACTGACGTTCCGCCGGCGCCGCAGGTCGCGGCTCCCCCGCCGGCGGCAGCGGCTCACGCACCTGTCGAGCAGCCGCAAGCGACTGCCCAAGATCGTTCAGCGGCAGCGCCTGTGGCGCCAGCTTTCGCGCCGGAGAAAAGGGAAGTTGCCAGGCAGCCGGTCGCCAAGGACGCGGCTGGGCCTGTGCCGCGAGAGCAGGCCCGCAAAGCAGCCGAGCAAAGAGATAACGATGCGCTGATGGCCAGGGCGGAACGACAGAAGGCGGCGCTGGAAGCCGCTGCGCGTGAACAACAGCTGTCGGCCGCTCCGCAAGCTGCACGGGTCGACGAGAATGAAGCTGCTGATGTGCGTGACACTGTCGAGGCGCCCGATTCCAAAGCGGTCTTGAGTTTCTCGCGCCCCATCAGCGCGGTTCCAGGAAACACCGCGACGATCCAGCGCAAGTACACGGATCCGGAAGCATGGCTGCAAGAGATCCGGCAGCTCAGAGCGGACAACAAACAAGACGAAGCCGATCGCGAATGGCGCCGCTTCCTCACCGCCTATCCGGATTACGAGGTGGCTGAGACAGACGCCGCCAGAGAAACGAAGAAGTAAGCACGGACCGCGATCTACGGCGCGGCGGCCGCAATGCGCGGCAGATAAATCTGCACCGTGGTCCCGTGCCCGACCTCGCTCTCGATCTTCACTCTGCCACCCGCGCGCGCCACGATCTGATCGACGATCACCAGGCCGAGCCCGGTGCCTCGATCGCCCTTGGTCGTGAAGAACGGTTTGAAGGCATTCAGCCGGGTCGTCTCGTCCATGCCGGCGCCGGTATCACGAACGTAGATCGCGACGTAGGTCGCCTGTTCGTCATCTTCATCGCCGATCGCGGCGTCCTGGTACTCGATATCGAGAGCGCCGCCCGACGGCATGGCGTCGCGTGCGTTGATCACCAGATTCAACATCATCCGCTCGAATTGCGCGGGGTCCATGAACACGCGGCTCACCGGCCCCGAGCTGTGCACGCGCAGCCGGATGCCCGCACCCAGCAATACGCGAAACATCTGCGAACATCTGGACAACGTCGCGCCCACGTCCAGGACGCGCGGTGACACCGGGTCGTCCTTGCCGAAGTTCATGATCTCCTGTGTGAGACTCTGGCCGCGCTGTAGCGCTTCGATCACGCGCTGTGCATAGTGGTCCGCCTGAGGCGCGAGATTGGGAACGCGACGGATCAATTCAGTGAAGCCGAGCGCGATGCTCACGATGCCGCGGAAGTCATGCGCGACGCCGGCGGCCATGCGCCCGAGCGCCTCCATGCGATGCAGTTCCATCAAGTGCTGCTGATAACTTTCCAATGCCGTCTCGGCACGGCGGTGCTCATATTCTTCGTAGACGCGTGCAATCGTGTCCGCGACTGCCGCGGCGAAATCGCTTTCTCCTTCACTCCAGGTGCGCGGCGCGCCGATATGTTCATGACAAACGACGCCCACCACTCTTCCGCCTACGTAAATGGGGGCATCCAGCAGCGACGTGATACCGAGCGGCTCGAGATACGACTCGCGCAGCTCACTCGTCGTGATTGCGCCTCGGGCATCGTCGGCTGCGATGGTGCGCTGCTGCTCGAGGGCATGGAAGTAAGCGGGGAAATCCTGCGCGCGCAGCACCGCGCCCTGAAAAACCTGCTGACTGGAGAATTGCAGCAGATACCGACAGCGCAGCGCGCGATTCTCGTCGGCCAGAATCCACGCGCCGACGCGCTCGACGTTCAAGGCGCGAGCCGCGATGGCCGCCAGCTGCAGCCACAAGTCGCGAAGCCGCGACGCCGGGCTGGCGTGCAGCCTGGCCAATTGCATGCGTTCGGCTTCGAACGAAGCCGGGCGGCCGCTGCCTTCTCCCTGCTCAGTTTCTGCACCCATCTGCCTGCGATCCTAAGAAGGGGCTGCCCGACTCTACGCCTGAGCGGCCCGGACGGCCAATACGTTCAGCGGACCATGCGGTAGAATCCCGGCCGGTTATCGAGCCCCGGAATGGAGCAATGGAAAAGACGATCGAGAAGTTGTTGTTTGCCAGCCGCTGGATTCTGGCGCCCGTCTATCTGGGCATGTCGCTGGCACTGGTGGCGCTGGGCATCAAGTTCTTCATCGAGCTCTATCACATGGTGGCGCACGTCGTGCACATGCCCGAGACCGACCTGGTCCTCGGGCTGCTGGCGCTGGTCGACATGGTGCTGGTCGGCAGCCTGATCGTCATGGTGATGTTCTCGGGCTACGAGAATTTCGTGTCGGCGCTGGACGTGGAGCAGGGCACCGAGAAGTTGAGCTGGCTCGGCAAGCTCGATGCCAATTCCCTCAAGCTGAAAGTGGCATCGTCCATCGTCGCCATCTCATCGATTCATCTGTTGCGTGCCTTCATGGAGACGCCGACGCTGGCCGAGAGAGGCAACACGCTGATGTGGTACGTCATCATCCATCTGACGTTCGTGGTGTCGGCCGTGATGATGGGCGTGCTCGATCGCATCACCGCCAAATCCCATGGCACGCACGCGCACGAGGGCGAGACCTGATCTCGCCCTCGGCTCGGGACACGAGCAAGCCTCACGCGGCCGTGTGCTGCTCCGGCTGCTGACCTTCCGGATAGAACTGCATCGAGGCGGAGTTCAGGCAATAGCGCTGATGAGTCGGCGGCGGGCCGTCCGGGAACACGTGCCCGAGGTGGCCGTCGCAGCGGCGGCAGCGGATCTCGGTGCGGATCATGCCGTGGCTGGTATCGCGCAGCTCGGTGATGTGCTCCGGATCGAACGGCTGATAGAAGCTCGGCCAGCCGGTCCCGGATTCGAACTTGGCGTTCGCCTGGAACAGCGGCAGCCCGCACAGCCGGCAGGCATACAGCCCGGACTGCTTGTTGTTCAGCAAGGTGCCGCAGAACGGCCGTTCGGTGCCGTGATCCAGAATGATGTGGCGCTCTTCCGGGGTCAGTGAGGCCGCGAGCCGTTCGCGCTCGGCCTGGCTCAGCGGGCGCAGGTCGTAGCCGCTGGCGGAGGTGGTGGCCTGTACGTTGGGCTTTTGCATGGCGGAGTCCTCGGGGCGCGGGTGTTGGGCGGGATGCCCGATAGGTGCGGGGAGCGCAGGATGCGCTCGCCAGCCTCGCAGAATTGGCGGCGGCCGGGGCCAAGTCAAGGCCCTGGCGGCGGGCGGCAACAGCCCTGCGTACTGGCGGAACGCGCTGCCCGGCGTGCGGGTTTATGCCGACTGCATCCCTTATCATTGCCGCCATGAGTACCGATCCTTTCACCGTCGGCGCCTCCCCGGTGCCGATTCCGAACAGCTATTGGGTGCGCCCAGGGCAGCTGCTCGCCGGTGAGTATCCGGGCTCGATGTCGCGCGCCGAGGCGACCGAACGGGTGCAGAAGCTGCTGCACGCGGGCGTCAACAGCTTCCTCGATCTGACCGAGGAGGGCGAGATGCCCGCCTACGATCCGCTGCTGGCCGAGCTGAGCGAGCAGCACATTCGTTATCGACGCCTGCCGGTGCTCGATCACGGCTTGCCCGAGTCGTCCGCCGACATGGTGCGGATCCTGGATTTCCTGGACCAGGAGCTGGCTGCCGGCCGTTGTGTTTATGTGCATTGTCGGGCCGGCATCGGTCGCACCGGCACCACGGTGGGTTGTCATCTGGTCCGCAGCGGCTTGAGCAGCGAAGACGCGCTCGATCGGCTGCAGGATCTGTGGCAGCAGAGCGGCCGCTCGCGCCGCTGGCCGACCATTCCCGAGACCGACGAGCAAATCGAATTCGTGCGCCAGTGGCGCGAGCTGGCGGTGCCGGGCAGCGCGGTCGATGTGCAGGCACGTTACGAAGCCAGCATCGTCGGACTGGCGATTGGCGACGCGCTGGGCAGCAGGGTTGCGAACAGCAATTTCGACGCCGCGACTTTGATGGCCGGCGGCGGCCTGCGTGAGACCGGCGCGCTCACCACCGGCGCGAGCACAGCGATGACTCGCGCGTTGGCCGAGAGTCTCCTGGCCTGCGGCATCAATGATTCGGACGACCAGATGCAGCGCTATCTCGCCTGGAGCCAGAGTGTCGGCAATATCGGCGTGCCGCAGGAAGTGCGCCGCGCGCTGGCTCGTTGGCAATGGTCGAGAAACAAGCTGGCGGGCACCCACGATCCGGCCAATCTGGATCCGCACTCGCTGCCGCGCACGCTGGTGGTTGCAATGTTTCTTCGCGGCGATGCTCGGGCAGCGATCGAAGCCGCGGTCGAGGCATCGCGTACCACGCAGCAGTCGCCGATCGTGCTCGATCTGTGCCGTGTCTGGGCGGCGCTGTTCGTCGATGCGTTCGCCGGTATCGACAAACAAACATTGCTGAGCTTCGGCGGGCCGGCGATGCAGCTGGTTCGACAGCGCCAGCTCAAGGCGCCGGTCAAACAGTTGCTCGAAGGGCGCGGCGCCAGGTCTTGTGCCGACGCCAGCGATGCTCTTTCTGTTACGTGCGTGGCATTGGACGCCTTTGCCGCTGCCAGGACGTTGCATGATGCGTTGATTCGCGTGCTCACTTCGTCGCGAGCGGCGCCATCGGCGGCCGCGCTGTGTGGCGCCCTGTGCGGCGCTCATCTGGGTAGCGACGCCATCTCCCCCGAGTTGCAGCGGCAGCTGCCTGAAGAGCCGGTGCTGCGCTCCCTGGCCCGGCATCTGATGCATTGAGATGGCGACTCGGAAAAAGCGAGCTCCGGTCCGTCGTCGTGTGCGTCCTCGCGAACCGGCCTGGACGCGCCTGAGCGACGAGGAGTTGTTACAGAAGCGTTTCTGCGACCTGCGCCTGACGCTGCGGCACACGGTCATCGACAGCCACATCCGCCAGATCCGGCGCGATCTCAAACGCCGCGGCATCCTGTTCGCGCCGCACGTATGGCTGTCCGAAGAATGGTTCTCTCCCGATGGCGTGCCCGGCATCGCCGTCGCGTTCTATATGGCGCATCCGAGGCTGATGCGTCTGGAACGCAAGATGATGGACGAGGTGGAGGGCGGCAATTCCAACTGGCTGACCCGCATCATGCGCCACGAGTTCGCGCATGCGCTCGACAACGCCTATCGCATCCGCCGCCGCAAGGAATGGCGCGAGACCTTCGGCGATCCGGATCGGCGCTATCCAAATGTTTATCGGCCGCGGCCCGCCAGTCGTGATTTCGTATTGCATCTGGGCCACTGGTACGCGCAGAGCCATCCAACCGAGGACTTCGCCGAGACATTCGCGGTGTGGATGCAGCCCAAGGCGCGCTGGCGGCGCGATTACCAGGGCTGGCCCGCGCTGGCGAAGCTGGAATATGTGGACCGGCTGATGGGCGAGCTGTCGGGGACCCTGCCGCATGTGATGAATCGCTCGTTGATCGAGCCGATCAGCGAGAACGAAACCACGCTCGCCGAGCACTATCGTCGCAAGCGCGCCCGTTACGAGTTCGATACACCCGATGCTTATGACTTGAGGCTCAAGCGGGTCTTCGGCAAACATCGACAGGGGCGCCGACGCATGCGTGCCAGCACGTTCGTGCGTCAGAGCCGGCCGGAATTGGAACGTTGGCTGATGCGACGCTCGCGGTTGTACCCCTATCTCGTGCATCATGTGCTCAGGACGGTGATTGCACGCTGCCGCGAGCTGGATCTGGTGCTGGATACTTCCAAGCCGGAGGCCAAGCGCGCGTTGCTGGGCGTACTGGAGCGGATCTTGATCGACATCCTGCGGCGCGACCGCGAACGCTACACACTATGAAGCCCCGTCGAGTCCTGGTGTTGATGCATGAGAGTCTCGTGCCACCGGCGAGCCTCAAGGGCCTCAGTGACAAGGAAATCGACGAGTTCAGGACCGAATACGACGTGACCGCGGCGCTGGAGAAAGCCGGTCACGAGGTCAAGGCGCTGGGGCTGGGCGACAATCTGTCCGAGCTGCGCTCCACCATCACCGACTGGAAGCCCGATGTGGCGTTCAATCTGCTCGAGGAGTTTCAGGGCATCGTCACGTACGACCAGTACGTGGTCGCGTTCCTGGAGCTGATGAAACTGCCGTACACGGGCTGCAATCCGCGCGGCATGATGATCTCGCGCGACAAGGCGCTCTCCAAACAGATTCTCTCCTATCACCGCATTCCCACGCCGGGCTTCGCGGTCATCAAGAAGGGCCAGCGTTACCGCCTGCCGCGCAAGCTGAAGTTTCCATTGTTCGTGAAGTCGGTGACCGAGGACGCGTCGCTTGGCATCTCACAGGCATCGGTGGTTTCGGATGCGGACAAGTTGAAAGAGCGCATCGAGTTCATTCACGAGCAGACCAACTCGGACGCGCTGATCGAGGAATACATCGAAGGGCGCGAGCTGTACGTCGGAGTGCTCGGCAACGATCGCTTGCGGACCTTCCCGGTGTGGGAGATGGATTTCGGCACCCTGCCGGACGTGATGGCCGGCATCGCGACCCGCAAGGTGAAATGGGATCGCCGCTACCAGAAGAAACATGGCATCCGCACCGGCGCCGCGCAGAATCTTCCGGAAGGCTGCGCCGCCTATCTGGACAAGCTATCCAAGCGGATCTTCCGCTCCCTGTATCTCAGCGGTTATGCGCGCATGGACTTTCGAATGCGCCCGGACGGCAGCGTGTTCGTGCTGGAAGCCAACTGCAATCCGAACATCAGCCGGCAGGAAGACTTCGCCGATTCGGCGCTGGCCGCCGGCATCGAGTATCCGGCGCTGCTGGAGCAGATCATCCGCATGGGCAACAACTATCAGGCGGCCTGGCGCGCGGACGAAGAGTAACCGGCTCGCACCGACGCAAAAAAAGGCCCGCCAATGGCGGG
>Ga0065721_10051942_pt1 | contig 13125 bp, 10 predicted proteins | sample Mesricmetagenome_FD_59108 | JGI IMG/M metagenome (GOLD analysis project Ga0065721, IMG submission 59108) | Mesophilic microbial community from rice straw/compost enrichment Sample: eDNA_1 v2 (version 2) | ecosystem: Engineered > Solid waste > Grass > Composting > Bioreactor | place: USA: Davis... | reverse complement strand
CGACATGCCCGAGCCGCTGTCGGTGACCTGGATGAGCACGTAGGGGCCGGGGGAGATGTCGCCGGCACGCGCGGCTGCCGCGTCGATCTCCAGGTTCTTGGTCTGGATCGTGAGCTTGCCGCCCGAGGGCATGGCATCTCTGGCATTCACGGCGAGGTTCAGGAGGGATGTTTCCAATTCGGTGGCGTCGACCTCCACGCTCCAGAGCCGCAGCTCCTGGATCGTGCTCACCTGGATGTCTTCGCCGAGCGAGCGGCGTAACAGGTCGGCGAGTCGCTCGACCAGTGCGCTCACGTCGAGAATGGTCGGCTCCAGCGGCTTGCGACGTGAGAAGGCGAGCAGCCGGTCGGTGAGCACGGCGGCGCGTCGCGCGCCATGAATCGCGTTGGCGATGGACCGGTGCACGGTCGCGTCCGCATCCTTGAGCAGTCGCTGTGCGCCGTCGAGATTGCCCAGCACGACCGTGAGCAGATTGTTGAAGTCGTGCGCGATGCCGGCGGTGAGGCGGCCCACGGCTTCCATCTTCGTCGCATGTCTCAAATGCTCCGCGCTCGGAGGAACGCCGATCCGCGTGCCGATCAGCGCATGCGCGGGCCGTCCGAAGATATGTGCCGCGGCCGGATTGGCGGACACCACGACGCCCTCGGCGTCGACCACGATGATGCCCTCGGCGCGGTTCTCGATCAGCAATTTGATCTCGGTCTCATCTCTCATCGGCCCGGGGCCAGCCCCTGGGTGGGCGGTCTCATGCTGAGGTCACGATCGTTATCCGTGCAGCAGAACACCCCGGCGGGTGGGCGCGCAAGAGAGCGCCAACTACTATGGCTACTAGTAGGAGGGCGCAGGCGCAGAGCGCCGGAGCTAACCGTCGCGGCGGGTGATGCCGCGCTCGCGTGCCCAGATGACGGCAGCGCTGCGTCGGTTCACACCGATTTTTCGAAAGATCGACGCGACGTGATTGCGCACCGTGTTCTGCGACAGGTTCAGCATGCGGCTCATGTCCGCGTCCGAGCGAGCTTCGCAGATCAAGCCCAGGATTTCCCGCTCGCGCGGCGTGAGCGCCGCGAAATCCTCGTCGCGTGCCACCGGCTGCGTGACCTGGCACCAGGCCCGCAGCTTTTCGCTGAGCGGCCGTGCCAGCCACGAAGGATCCCGGAGCACATCGTGGACGGCGTCGTTGATCAGGTGGTGCAGATCGCGGCGTGCTGCCTCCTGCGCCGGCACCGCTTGCACGACGCTCAACGTCTGCATCCGACCGTTCACCGGAATCTCGACCGCCGAGATGAAACAGTCGAGCGCGTTCTCGTCCCTGCTCAGCGGCAGCCGCAGGTGGCGCAATTGTCCATCCACGCAACGGCGCGTGGTCTGATCCATCCAGCGAATCTCACCTTGCGGATCTACCAACAACCAGCCCCCGCCCAGCTTGGGCAGGATTTTTTCGAGGTTCTGCTGGCTGCGTACATCTTCTCGCATCAGGACCTCCTCGAGTGCTTGTGTATGATCGACATCTGCCATTAAACGGCAGGCAATGTGGAGTGGTTCCTCTGGACCATGGCGTAGTACGGCGACACCACCAGCACGGGCGTTGCGAAAAGTTCCCGGTCGCACGAATTGCCGGATCGCCTGGCGCCGGCCTCAAAAAGTCACGCCGCAATCACACCGCTGACTCTATTGTGCTCCTGGGCCGATCCGGCCGGGCTCGCCGAAGCGACCGGCCCGCGACCAACCGGCCCGGGGAGAAGGGAGGGCGCGTGGCAGTGGGGGCGCGGCTGAGAAGAACGGTTCGGCACGCCGATCTGCGGATGATCATGCATGTTCTGACCCTGGTCGCCGCGGCGTTGCTTGGCTTGCTGTGCGCGGCCTCTCTGTGCGTCGCTCCTCCTCATCGCAATCCACCCCATCCCTCCTACCTGCCCGAGGAATAACCCGGCAGCATTCGAGTCAGGGCTAAGGAATGAGTCAAAGCACCAGCGTCGTCGCTCCGTCCGCGGCAATGACGACGGCCGCTGCCGAGGTATCGACCGGCAGGGCACGGTTCGAATACATCGACGGCCTGCGCGGCCTGGCGGCCATCATGGTGGCCATCGGCCATCTTGCGGACGCCGCTGCCGACCGTCATCCCGGCATTCTCGGCCCCGGCGTCGAGGCGCTCGCCTCGCTGGGCCGCTACGGGGTGCAGATTTTCTTCGTGCTCAGCGGCTTCGTGATCGCACACAGCGTCACGGGCGGCGAGTACTCGTTCAAGTATCTCGGCCGTTTCGCCGCACGCCGCTTCGTGCGCCTGGACCTGCCTTACTGGTCGGTGATCGCGCTGGAACTGGTGTTGCTGTGGCTCAGCGGACAGCTCATGGCCCAGTATGCCCGGGAGCTGCCCTCGCTCGGGACGATCGCGGCAAACGCATTCTATTTACAGAATTTCCTGGGCTATCCGCACATCCTGCCGATCTTCTGGACGCTGTGCTACGAAGTGCAGTTCTACCTGGTCCTGGTGCTGTCGCTGGTGTTGCTCGCCCAACTGCGTAATGGGGGCATGTCCGCTGCACGCACTCGCATGATCGCAGCCGCCGGGCTCGCGATCGGCTTCATCTGGTCGCTGTGCCTGTTCGTCGGAGTGCTGCCGGCGGTTCACCCGGCGCTGTTCCTCGACCGCTGGTTTCAATTCGCGTTGGGCGTGCTCGTCTATCTTTATTATCGCAGCCAGGTCCGGCTCGAGGTGTTGGTGGTCGCGGTGGCGCTGTGCATGGGTGCCGCGGTGCTGTTCGGCGCGGACGCTTATCGAGTGACGGCGCTGCTCGTGACCGTCGCCACGGCCATTGCGATCGTGTGCAGCTTGCAGTTTCGACGGCGCGGAGTGTTCGAGGGAGCAACGATGCAGTTCCTCGGGCGGATCTCTTACAGCGTGTATCTGCTGCACGTGGCTATCGGCTGGCGCGCGACCGTGCTGGTGCGGGAGCTGATCGGCAGCCATTATTCCACCTTCTGGGCCTATGTTGCGTTCGCGGTCGGGATGCTCGCGAGCATTCTCGCAGCGTGGATCGCGTTCCTGCTCATCGAGCAGCCCGCCATCAAGCTGGCCCGGACGATCGAGCTGCCCAAGCGCGGGCAGAACGGCGCTTTGCTCACCACGTAATTCTTCGCGGCCCAGCGGCCTTGCACGGCTTTGGTATGCTTGCTCGTCAGCAATCCCGCACACGCCGAGCATGACCGATGTGAGCACCGACGCCGACCGAACGTTCGTCGAACGCATGGCGCTGCCGGTCGGTCGGAAACAACGCGTGCTGGTGGCGGTCGCAGCGGATTCGCAAGCGGAGCGGGTGATACGCGCGGGCAAGCGCATGGCCGACCTGCTGGCGGCGCCGTGGACCCTGGTTTTCGTCGAAACGCCGGAGTTGCTCCGCCGGCCCTCGGATTCGCGCAATCGCTGGGCAGGCCTGCAGCGCCTGGCGGGTTCGCTCGGCGCTCATGCAGTCACCTTGGACGGTCTGTCCGTCGTCGACGCGCTGCTGGAGTACGCGCGGACTTCAGAAGCTACGCACCTCGTGATCGGCGCCCCGAGGCGACGCGGATTGATTGCCTGGCTGCGCCGGTCGACGCCATCGCGACTGGTCTCCCGAGCCCAGGAGCTCGTCGTCATCACAGTTGGCTCGACGCATGAGGAGCGCTCCGAGGAGCAACTCGTCGACGCCCCTCCTGAGCGAGCCCCCATCCAATGGGCACGCTATGGGTGGGCGCTCGCGATCAGCGCGCTCACGACCGCGATCACCTATGCGATGGACCCGTATTTCGCGGTTCCCAACCTGCTGATGACCTATCTGCTCAGCTCGACGCTGGTCGGCATCAGGTTCGGCCGCGGCCCGGCGGTGCTCGCCTCCGTTGCGAACGTCGTCTCGTTTGCGGTGTTCTTCGTGCCGCCTCGCTACACCCTGTCGATCGCCGACGCCCAATACGTGGTGACCTTCATCGTGATGCTGATCGTCGCGGTCACCATGGCGAACCTGATGACGAGCGTGCGCCGGCAGATTCGGGCCACTGGCGCGCGAGAGCGTCGCACGGCGTTGTTATATGCAATGAGCAGGGACCTGAGTGCCACGCGCGGTGTCGCGAACATGGCGCGCGTCGCGGTCAGGCACATCGCGGAGGTTTTCGATTGCGCAGCGGTCGTGCTCCTGCCGGATGCGGCGGGAAAATTGGTGTATCCGCGCGCCGCGCCCATCGAAGGCTCGTTCCAGAACGCGGATCTGGGGCTGGCTCAATGGGCGTTCGAGCAGCGGTGCCGCGGGGGGCTCGGGTCCGAACACAGAGCCGGCGCACCGGCCATGTATCTTCCACTGACGCACGACCAGCAGCGCTTCGGTGTGCTCGCGGTGCGGCCACACAATCGCCGGCGCCTGCTAGTGCCCGAGCAGACGCGGTTACTCGAAGCATTCGCCGAACAGCTGAGCCTGGCGGTGGAGCGAGCCGGCCTGTCGGCTGCAGCCGAAGCCGGGCGGGTCGCTGCGGAGACCGAAAGTCTGCGCAACACGCTCCTCGCTTCGATATCGCATGATCTGCGCACGCCACTGGCGGCGATTGCCGGCGCGGGCAGTACGCTGGCTGAGCGCGGCCGGGATCTCGATGATGACATTCGCACTTCGCTGGCGCGCTCGATCGAAGCCAAGGCGGTGGAAATGTCCGAGATCGTCTCCAACGTGCTCGACCTGATGCGATTCGAATCGGGTCAGATCGTGCTCGGCCGCGACACGCATGCGCTGGACGATCTGATCGGCTCGGCGCTCGGGCGGGTCGAAGAGCGGCTGCGCAGCCACCCGGTACGCATCGATTTGCCGAACGAACTGCCGGTGCTGCACGTGGACGGCACGCTGATCGTGCAGGCGCTCGTGAATATCTTCGACAACGCCGCGAAGTACACCCCGGCAGGTGCGGTGGTTCATGTCAGAGCGCGGCACGCCGACAACCAGTTGCTGGTGCAGATCGAGGATGAGGGGCCGGGATTTCCCATGCCGGATCCCGAGCCCTTGTTCGAGAAGTTTCGTCGCGGCCAGGGCGAAGGCGCGGTCGCGGGTGCCGGTCTGGGACTCGCGATCTGTCGCGTCATCATCGAGGCGCATGGAGGCGAGATCCGTGCGACCAACCGGCCCGGAGGCGGGGCGCGTGTGGAATTTTCTCTTCCCGCCGCTGCCGGTGCGCCATGACGCAAGCCATGCACCGCATTCTGGTCGTCGAGGACGATCCAACCATTCGCGCCGTGCTTCGCGCGCTCCTGCAGTCCGAACCCTATCGTCTGGTCGAGGCGGAGACCGCCGCGCGGGCACTGATCGCCGCGCGTACCCATCGACCGGATCTGCTGCTCGTCGATCTGGGTTTGCCGGATGCCGATGGCATGAGTGTGATCCAGGGCGTGCGCGGATGGTCCGCTGTGCCCATCATCGTGCTGTCGGCGCGCACGATGGAGGCACAGAAAGTGGCGGCACTGGAAGCCGGAGCGGATGACTACGTCACCAAGCCATTCAGTGCGCCGGAGTTGATCGCGCGGGTGCGCGCCGCTTTGCGCCGAAGCGCGCGAGGTTCGGATCGCACGGAAATCGTGCGGCTGGGCGATGTCACGATCGACCTCACTCGCCGCGAGGCGCGCGCCACCAACAAGGAGGTGCGCTTGACGCCGCTCGAATATCGGGTGCTCGAAGCTCTGGCGCGTCAGGCGGGAATGATCGTCACTTCCAATCAGCTGATCCGCGAAGTCTGGGGTCCGGATCGGACGCACGACACGCAGAGCTTGCGAGCGTGCTTGAAGCATCTGCGTCAGAAGCTCGAGCCCAACCCGGCCCGCCCCGTATTCATCATCACCGAAACCGGCCTGGGCTATCGACTGCGACCGAGTGAACCGCCGGGCCCGCCGCCGTAAGGCTGCAAGGGTCCATACATTCGCGGGGCATTGGCCAGAGACCTGGTGCGCGCCCGTGGTCGTGAGCGATACGTGGGATTTTGCGGAGAGGCTAGGGGGATTCACCGGTAGCAGGGCCGGCCGGGTCCACTGAGACTTGCAAACATCACTCGCATGTTGGGGCCTGAATGCGCATTTCATTTCGAGCGCCTGCCGTCCTGCTGGTCTGTGTGCTCGCGACCGGCGCGTCCGAAGCTGCGCCGCTGAGCGTCGACCAGAAAGTGCGCAACGCTCTGCAGCTGGATCAGAACGCTGCAAATGGAAAAAAACTCTATGCGACCCACTGCGCTCAGTGCCATGGCGAGCAGGCGCTCGGCAGTGCCGCCAAGGTGATTCCATCACTTGCCGGCCAGCGGCGCGCTTACCTGATCAAACAACTGGCCGATTTCAGCGAGCTGGAGCGCGACAGCCGCGCAATGCATGCGGTGGTCTCCAAGTCCGCTGTGGCGAACGAGCAGGCCTGGGCCGATGTGTCCGGCTATCTGAATGCTCTGCCGCGCATGAGCTTTCCAGAGACCGGCGAGGGCCGCGGGCTCGAGCTGGGAGAAGCCATGTTTCAGGATCAATGCGCCTCCTGTCATGAAGAAGACGCACGCGGCGACGACGACGGTTTCATTCCTTCGTTGCGCGACCAGCACTATTCGTATCTGGTTCGCCAGATGCGCAGCATCGCTTCGTGGCACCGGCTCAATGTGGATGCCAACCTCGTGCGCTATCTCGACAACCTGGATACGGAAGAGGCCACCGCGGTCGCCGACTACCTGTCGCGCATGCGGGGACCCATCCAGGATCATGACAGGATGAACAGCGACGGGACGGTCAACAACTGAGCGTGCGCGCTCATTTCTTCACCAGTTCTTTCACACCGCCGGCGATTAGCACCGAGATGTCGGCCAGCACCCGCGGCAGCACCAGCAGGCCCGGCGGCGCGGCGAGATATCTGGCGTTCCAGACCGGACCGAACTTCGCCTTGTAACTGCGCAGCCCCTCGAAGTTATAAAAGTGCTCGCCGTGACGGAACACGAAGCTGCCGATGCGATGCCACGCCGGGGCGAGCGGATGCTGGTCCAGGCCGGCCAACGGTGCCATGCCCAGATTGAACCACTGATAGCCCTGCTCGCGTCCCCACAGCATCAGCTCGGTGAACAGAAAGTCCATGACGCCGCGCGGCGCGCCCGGGGTGAATCGCATCAGATCGATCGACAGTTCCGCCCGGCTGCGCGCGGTCCACAGATTGGCGAAGGCGACGGTGCGGCCCTGGCAATGGACCACTGCGACCGGAAATTGTCGAATGTATCCTTCCTGGAACGCGCCGATGGAGAAGCCTTTCTCGCCGGTCGCTTTTTGTTTCAACCAGGCATCCGAGATCGCTCGCAACTCGGGAAGTAACGGTGGCACGGCTTCGACGGGTACGACTTCGAAACTGGCGCCGTCGCGCACCGCCCGTGCATGCGCCTGGCGAATCTCACGTCGCTCGCTGCCCTTGAGGCAGAACTCCGCCAGGGGGATGCGCGCCTCTTCGCCGATCTTCACTGGCGTGAGCCCGAAGTCGACATACAGCGGGATGCGCTCGGCGCTGGCTTGATAGAAAACGCTCCAGCCGCCGTGCCGGTCGGTGATCTCGCCAAAGCGCCAGATCAGCTCCTCGTAGCGCGCCGGTTCGCCGACCGGATCGCCCAGCGCCACCCAGCTGCGGCGAGCCACTTGATACATGATGAATGCGTCGTCGCTGGGCGCAAACAGCAGACGTTTGTCCGCGCACAGAGCGGCATTCGCAAGCACGTCATCGCAGCGATCGATGATGGCACGCGCACGTTCGAGCTCCGCCGCGGTCGGCAGCGCTGGTTGCGGCCGTGCCGGACGCAACAGGTTCATCGTAAGAAACGTCGCCGCCGCCAATGCGGTCAGCAGCAGCGTCCGGAGCGCTCTCGGCGCATCGGCGGAGAATGCGAACGTCCACCACAGCTCGTGCGAATATTGCACGTGTCGATGGGCGAAGTAGCTGATCCAGGCGACCGCGCCGATCGCTCCGACGATGCCGATGGTCCACATCGGAGTGAAACGTTCCTCCATGATCGACGCCGGCCGGTGGAATGCGCTGCGACCCAGCCAGAGGACCCCGAGCACGATCGCGAGAATCAGCGCTTCCTCATAGTCCAGCCCCTTCAACAGCGATGCGACGATGCCCGCGATCAGCACTCCGACCGCCAGCTGATAACCTTCTCTGACACGTCGATACAGCGCCCGCGCGAGCACCAGCAGTCCCAGACCGCAGATGCTGCCGATCAGATGCGACATCTCCAGCACCGGTAAGGGCAACAGGCCTCGCAAGATCGACAGGCGCGATTCCATGACCGGGGTTGCGCCGGAGATCAGCAGCACGACACCGGCGAGCAGTACCAGCGTTCCCACGATCTGCGGCGACACGCGCGTCACATAGCCGCTGACCATCGATCCGACTCGACTGAAGCGGTGCCGGTATGCGTAGATTTCCATCGCCGCGAACAGCGCGCCGGCGGCGATGAGAGGCGCCACGTAATAAATGGCGCGATAGGCGAGCAACGCACCGAGCAACTCATTGCGTGGCGCGTTCGGCAACGCCAGCAGCACGATCGATTCGAACACGCCCACGCCGCCGGGCAGATGGCTCGCGATTCCCGCCGCTACCGCGACTGCGTAAATGCCAACGAAGGCGGGCAGTCCGATCGGCGCGTCCGGTGGCAGCAACGACCAGAGCACCGTGCAGGCAATCGAGAGCTCTACCGAACCGAGCACCACTTGCAGCGGCGTGAGCAATGGGCCTGGCGGTCGCAGCGACCAGCCGCGAAGCACCACGCCGCGAGTCGCGAAACTGCCCCAGCCGACATAGGCGGCAATCGCGCCGAGCAGCAGCACGCCGCAGACCCAGGTCCAGGGCCCCAGCAAGTTGAAGATCGTGGCCGGCTGGTCACGCGCGAACAGAATCGAGAGTGCGATCAGCGCGCCGATGCCGAGCGCGTTCGTGAGACTGCAGAATCCCTGCAGCGTGGCGACCTCCGTGCCATTGAGCCCTTGCGCCGTGTACAGGCGCAAGCGCATCGCTGCGCCGGTCAGTGCGCTCGCGCCGGCGTTGTTGGCGATTGCGTAAGCAATGAACGAGCTGAGCGCGACGCGTCCATAGGGCAGGCGCTTTTGTATGTAATGCAGGCCGGAGAAATCGAACAAGGTCAACAGCGAATAACTGCCGACAGTGCAGAGCGCGGCAGCGATCAGCTCCGACGCCGGAATCCGGCGCAAATACTCGAGCATCGCGCGCAGATGAAAATGCTGGATCTCACGATGCACCACCAGCACCACGACGCATAGCAGGAGCACGCTCAGCACCGGTGCGATCCAGGAGTGCCAGTTGACCGTCAGTCGGGTAGGGATTGCGCTCATGAATCCTGCACTCTGAGCCGTTGCGGACCCGTCGCCATGCGCAAAACGTGCGGCCGGTCCCGGTTGTTCAGCGTAGTCAGATCGCCCGCGTGCAGCGGAGGACCGCGTAGGCGCTCATGGTTTCTTCGTGTGGAGTGGCTGGCGGCGGCACTGAATAGTCGCTCGACCTGTTGGTCCCGCTTGCATGTAGGGGGTTGGCCATGCCCGCTGTGCTCGTGCTCTTGGCTGCGATCGTTGGATCACTTGCAGCGTGCGCTCACGGACGACCTGACGGCTCGGCGCGGGGCCGCAATGCGGCTCCCGAAAACCTTGCCAAGCTGAGCGGCGAGGAGCTGTATCAACGCTTCTGTTCGGCGTGCCACGGCATCTCCGGTCACGGCGACGGAGCGGTCGCGCAGGCATACAACACCCCGGTGCCCGATCTGACTCTGCTTGCGCGCCGCGCAGGAGATACATTTCCTCGCAGCCGCGTCGAACAGATCATCGCGGGCACCTATGCGATCCCGGCGCATGGCTCCCGGCCTCGACCGGTGTGGGGAACGGATTTGAGCTCGCCCGCTCTGACCCAGTCGAAGTCGAAGGCCGCGAAGTCCAGGCCGAGAAAAGCGAAGTTGCGTTCCTCGAATTCCAAGTTGAAACCGCCGCCGGTCGCGCCCGGACATCTGCTCGTCAATCGACTCGCGGACTATCTGTGGCTCGTGCAGCAGCGGCCGGGCGATGACTTCGACACCTCCGGCCGGCCGCAGCGATAGCGTCAGCCCGGCGACCCTTCCAACTGTATCGGCACGAAGATCTGCGCGTCCTCGCGCTGGATGAGCAGCGCCGCCGTGGGGCCCGCCTTGTGAATGGCTCGTTCGAGCTCCTTGACGGACTTGACCGTCTTGCCATTCACCGCGAGCACGATGTCGCCGGGCACGAGCCCGGCTTTGGCTGCGGAGCCGGAGACATCGTCGATCACGAGGCTGCCTCGGGTATCGACGGACTGACGTTCTTTCGGTGTCAGCGGGCGCACCGACAGACCGGCGGGCCCCGATGTCGCGGCGGGTTCGGAGGCGCTGCCGGTACCCGGTTCCTGCAGCTCCGCAATACGAATCCTGCTTTCGGTCTGCGCTCGATCGCGCCAGATCTGCAGGGTCGCCGTCGAGTCCGGCGCCAGCCCGGCGATCAGCGGCGGCAGCTGGTTCGAATGTTCGATGGCCTGGTCGTTGACCCGCAGGATCACATCGCCCGGCTTGATGCCGGCCCGGGCCGCGGGCCCGTCGGGATCGACCGAGCTCACCAGGCCGCCTCGCGCACGGTCCAAACCGAACGACTGCGCCAGCTGCGCATTCATTTCCTGGGCGGACAGACCGAGACGCCCGCGACGCACGTGGCCGGTCTGGATGAGCTGCTGCTCGACGTTGCGTGCCACGTCGATCGGTATCGCGAACGCCAGACCCATGTAGCCGCCGCTGCGACTGTAGATCTGGGAGTTGATGCCCACGACCTCGCCTTGCAGATCGATCAGCGGCCCGCCGGAGTTGCCGGGGTTGACGGCCACATCGGTCTGGATGAAAGGCACATAGTCGTTCTCGGGCAACGAACGCGCGGTGCCGCTGACGACGCCGGCGGTCACGCTGTTTTCAAAGCCGAACGGCGCGCCGATCGCTATGACCCACTCACCGGGCTGCAGCTTGGTGGCGTCGCCGAACTTCGCGACCGGCAAGTCCCGCGCCTCGATCTTCAGAACCGCGACGTCGGTGCGCGCATCCACACCGACCACCTTGGCCGGAAATTCCCGCCGGTCGATCAGCTTCACGGTGATGTCGCTCGCGTCGACCACCAGGTGTGCATTGGTCAGGATGTAACCGTCCGGACTGACGATGAAGCCCGAGCCCATGTCACGCGCCGGACCGGGCGGTGGCTGCTGGGGCGCGCCAAAGCGTCTGAAAAAATCCGAGAAGGGATCGTCATCGTCATCCTGGCCGGATTGCGAGGCTCGCGCGGCCTGTTTCTCGATCACGGTCACGTTGACGACCGAGCGTCCGCTGGCCGCCGCGAGCTGCGAAAAATCGGGCAGCGCCGCGGCGCCGGTCGAGCCGCCGGTTTCGCCACCATTGGCCGAGGCCAGTGCGATCGGCCCGATCGGGCCGGCGCATGTCAGGCTCAGTGCGATCGTGATTGCCAGTGTGCGGGTTGCTGCGAGCATCGCTGCGCCCTCCAACAGTGTATGACCATTGCGGCACTCTGAGTCTTCGCCGGTGCTGTCGGAAGACATCCGATGCGCCTGCATCAAGACGGAACTCGGCATGCAGGCGAGAGGTGCCTGCGAATTGCCCGTAGGCGATGCGCGATGTTCCGATTTGTGGACGAGCGCCGAGACGCGCAGCGTGTGGCGGGTCGATTCGAACACAACCGACGAGGTGTACGACGATGAATACCAAGTTGCTGCTCGCGACCGTGCTGGCCCTGCTGGGTGCTTCCGCGGCGTTTGCCGGAGAGAAGACCGAGGCGACCATGGACCGGATGAAAGCGGCGGTCACGCCGGGCGAAATCGCTCTGACTGGCAAGGAGGTCAAGACCATTCACCACGGCAAGACCGCCGAGGAATACCGCGTGTGCGTCAAGCCCGGTGACGAAACCGCCGCGATGAAGGTGATCTACGACGGCAAGCAGGAGACCGTGCAGCCAGGCGATTGCAAGGATGTCATCGGCATGCGGATCAACGCGACCCCGGCCGAGCCATTGTCGGGCAGCCAACACATCATGGCCACCTACCATGCGGTCAGGAAAGAACAATGAAACACGGCGTGCGGCCGGCACCGCGACTGGTGCCGGCGCGCGCCGGGTCTGATATCCGTTCCACTCTGCACAGGAGACATCGATCGTGCCCACCAAGACCACTGCATCGCGAGACGAGTTGACCCGTCGCCGCCAGGCCGCGCTCGCGACACCTACGGATCTGCAGCCGGAGGCGACTCGCGACATTTCCGCCGCGATGAACGCGATACTGGCGGACGTGTTCGCGCTGTACATGAAGACCAAGAACTTTCATTGGCACGTGAGCGGTCCGCATTTCCGCGACTATCACTTGCTGTTCGATGAACAGGCGAGCCAGATCTTCGCCATGACCGATCCGATCGCGGAGCGCATCCGCAAGATCGGCGGTGCGACCCTGCGCTCCACCGGCAACATCACTCGCCTGCAACGACTGCAGGACAACGATGCCGAATTCGTCGAAGCGGCCGACATGCTCGCGGAGCTGCGCGAGGACAACAAATCGCTGGTCAGTCGCTTGCGGGAAGTCCACGACTTGTGCGGCAAGCATCGTGACGTCGCCACCACGAGCCTGATCGAAGGCTGGATCGACGAAGCCGAGAAGCGCACCTGGTCGCTGTACGAGGCCGGCCGGCGGGGCGATCGCAGCGGTCATTGAGTGCTGCTCCGGGTGCGGATCGCGGAGCGCGGCTGATGGCTACCCATGGCACTGTGCCCTCGGCATTGCTGACCGACTGGTATCAGCTGGCGATGCTCGATGCGTACTACCGTCTGGGAATGACCCAGACGGCGGTGTTCGAGTTTTTCGTTCGACGGCTGCCGCAGCGGCGCAGCTTTCTGATCGCGGCCGGGCTGGATCAGGTGCTCGAGTATCTCGAGCATGTGAGCTTCACGGCCGAAGAGATCGGCTGGCTCGCGTCGACGCGACGGTTGAGCGAGGAGGCGCTGCAGCGGCTCGCTTCGTTCCGCTTCTCCGGTCGGGTGTTTGCCGTGCCCGAAGGGACGGTGTT
>Ga0065721_10051940_pt1 | contig 13126 bp, 14 predicted proteins | sample Mesricmetagenome_FD_59108 | JGI IMG/M metagenome (GOLD analysis project Ga0065721, IMG submission 59108) | Mesophilic microbial community from rice straw/compost enrichment Sample: eDNA_1 v2 (version 2) | ecosystem: Engineered > Solid waste > Grass > Composting > Bioreactor | place: USA: Davis... | reverse complement strand
CCTGCTTTTTTATCTGAGGGTATTAGTTCTATTTTTGCGACAAATTTTTAGGCAATGGGCTTAAACTCCATAATGAAGATTTTCATGCCGAAGGATAGGATCTTCTATTCTTTATTTGAACAGGTTGCCCAAACTGTGGCTAAAATGGGTAATGTGATGAAGGAAGTGGTTACCGAACCGGATTTCGACAAAAGGGCCGCCCTCATTGCACAGATAGAAGACCTCGAGCATGTTAACGACGATTTCACCCACAAGATCTTTACCGAGCTCGGCCGCAACTTCATCACCCCCTTCGACCGTGAAGATATTCACTACCTGGCTACTGCACTGGATGATATTGCTGACTATATTTTTGCTTCCGCCAAAAAGATCAATTTCTATAAAGTAAATCCCAACGACCAGGGCATTCAAAAACTGGCCGACCTGATTGACCAGGGTTGCGAGCAAATCAAGAATGCCGTACTGCAGCTACGCGATATGCGCGATATGCGCCAGATCACCGATGCGCTGGTGAAGGTGAACAGCATCGAAAACCAGGCCGATGATATATTCGATATGAGCATCGACCGCCTTTTCGAAACCGAACCCGATGCCAAAGAAGTGATCAAAAAAAGAGAGATATACCAGGTTATGGAGATCGTGACCGACAAATGCGAAGACGCCGGAAACGTGATCGAATCCATCATTATCAAATACGCGTAAAGGACAGGAGTACATAATACCAACCTCGGCTGAAATGCTTACATTATTAGTTATCATCATCATACTGGGACTGGCTTTCGATTTGATCAATGGTTTTCACGATGCGGCTAATTCCATAGCCACCGTGGTGTCAACAAAGGTGCTGACGCCCTTCCAGGCGGTGATTTGGGCGGCCATCTTCAATTTTGCCGCCTTCTGGATTTTCGACCTCAAGGTGGCCAATACCGTAGCCAAAACCGTGCACAGCGATTCCATTAACTTATATGTGATCTTTGCAGGCCTTGTTGCCGCCATTGCCTGGAACCTGCTTACCTGGTGGTTTGGCATTCCTTCCAGTTCTTCTCATACATTGATCGGCGGTTTTGCCGGCGCGGCTATTGCGCATGCGGGCAGTTTTTCCGTCATCAACCAGAAAGTAATCATCGATACGCTCCTGTTTATTGTAGCGGCGCCCTTTATAGGCATGTTTATAGCCTTCATTATCACCGTGGTGATCGTGAACCTGTGCCGGCGGGCCAATCCCTACCAGGCCGATAAATGGTTCCGGCGAATGCAGCTGGTATCATCGGCCGCATTCAGCCTGGGGCATGGTGGCAGCGATTCGCAGAAAGTGATCGGCATCATCACTGCCGCCATGGTGGTATTCGGCACCTATATGGTGCAGCACAACCTGCCCATACCGCATTGGGCCAATATCAAGGAAACCATAGACGCGCATGGCAAGGCTACCATTGAGCATGTTCCGCAATGGATACCCATTACCTGTTACCTGTGTATTGCAGCGGGTACCATGATGGGCGGCTGGCGTATTGTAAAAACCATGGGTACCAAGATCACCAAGGTAACCCCGCTGGAAGGCGTAGCTGCCGAAACAGCCGGTGCGGTAACCCTGTACGGCGTATCCCAGGGTTTGGGAATTCCGGTGAGCACCACCCATACCATTGCCGGTTCAATCATGGGCGTGGGCATGACCAAAAGGCTGTCGGCCGTACGCTGGGGTGTGTCTATAAACCTGCTGTGGGCCTGGATATTAACAATACCGGTGAGCGGGCTGCTGGCTGCTTTGGTGTATTATATTTTAAAGCTCATCAATCCCCTGGCATAAATGAAGTAGCAAGTATGAAGCAGGAAGTAGGACGGCCTCTGTACTTCCTGCTTCATACTTGCTACTTCATTTTGTTTTCCAAACCTTTCTTTATTACTTTGGGCCTAATTTTATCAATCCAGCATGAAAGGAATTATTTTAGCCGGAGGTTCAGGCACACGATTACACCCCATTACCTATGCTATCAGTAAACAGATCATGCCGATCTATGACAAGCCGATGATCTATTATCCGCTGTCGACTTTAATGCTGGCCGGCATACGCGATATTCTTATTATTTCCACCCCGCACGATTTGCCCCAGTTTAAACGGTTATTGAACGATGGTTCGGCGCTGGGTCTTAAATTCAGTTTTGCCGAGCAGGCCATACCCAACGGACTGGCGCAGGCTTTTGTGATTGGCGCCGATTTTATCGGGGACGATGATGTGGCGCTGGTGCTGGGCGACAATATCTTTTATGGCGCCGGGCTGGGCGAACAACTGGAAAAAAATACCCAACCCGATGGCGGAATTGTATATGCTTATCATGTAAGCGATCCAGAACGCTATGGCGTAGTGGAATTTGATAAAAATAATAAGGTAATTTCGATAGAAGAAAAACCCAGTGCGCCTAAAAGCAATTATGCCGTTCCGGGTTTATATTTTTACGATAACGAGGTGGTAGAAATAGCCGCCAAACTGAAACCCAGTGCCCGCGGGGAATATGAGATCACAGATGTAAATAAAGAATATCTTCGCAGAGGCAAACTCAAGGTGTCTATACTGGACAGGGGAACTGCCTGGTTGGATACCGGAACCTTCGATTCCCTGATGCAGGCCTCACAATTTGTTCAGGTCATAGAACAAAGGCAGGGCATCAAGATCGCCTGCATCGAGGAAATTGCTTACCGCAAAGGATTTATTACAAAAGAACAACTGGTGTCTATGGCGCAACCCCTGCTGAAAAGCGGCTATGGACAGTATTTGATGAATGTATTGAAGGAGAGTGCCATTTGACAGATTACATACCTATAACAATTTACGTATACAATGAGCAAAATTCTGGTTACAGGCGGATGTGGTTATATAGGTTCTCATACCATAGTCGACCTGATAGAAAACGGCTTTGATGTAATTTCGGTAGACGATAACTCCCGCTCTACCCCACGCATTCTCGAAGGCATCGAAAAGATCACCGGTAAAAAAATCAAGAATTACAAGGTTGACCTTTGCGATTTCGACGACACCTTCGCCATATTCCAGGAAAATACCGATATCAGCGGCATCATTCATTTTGCGGCCTTTAAGGCAGTGGGCGAGTCGGTGGAACTGCCCCTGATGTATTTCGAGAACAACCTGGTATCGCTGATCAACCTGCTCAAATGTGTACAGGAGTTCAACATACCGCATTTCGTGTTCTCCAGTTCCTGTACGGTATACGGCAACCCCGATAAAATACCAGTTACTGAAAACACGCCGCCCAAACCGGCCGAGTCGCCCTATGGCTATACCAAACAAATGGGCGAGCAGATTATCAATGAATTTTCAAAGGCCAACCCGGCCAAATGTATATTGTTGCGCTATTTCAACCCCGTAGGCGCCCATCCCTCCATACTTATTGGCGAGCTGCCCATTGGCAAACCCGCCAACCTGGTGCCGGCCATCACCCAAACAGCCATTGGTAAAATACCGGTGATGCAGGTGTATGGAACAGATTATCCTACCCGCGACGGTTCATGCATCCGCGACTTTATTCATGTAAGCGATATTGCTCATGCCCATACCCTGGCCATTCAATACCTGGCCGAAGGCAGAAATACCCAGCGCTGCGAGGTGTTTAACCTGGGCACCGGTAATGGCGTAACCGTGCTGGAAGCCATACAGGCATTTGAAAAAGTGAGCGGTGTAAAACTGAATTATGTACTGGGACCGCGCCGGCCGGGCGATGTAGTAGCCATTTACGCCAACAACGACCATGCCCGTAAAACGCTGGGCTGGGAAACAAAATACAACCTGGAAGACATGATGTCTACTGCATGGAAATGGGAACAGCGCCTGAAAGCCGATGCCGCATTTTATCAAAGCAAATCGGCCGACCTGAATTAAGGTTAAATGCCCATTTTCACTTTACTTTGCAGCACCAAATTTTTACCATGCTTAAAGATATACAGGTTACCGGACAGAAAGATACCCGCAGTGGTTTCGGGGATGGAATTGTAGAAGCAGCCCGCAAAAATTCAAATATCGTGGCTTTAACAGCCGACCTGGCTGGCTCACTGAAGCTGAACCAGTTCATGAAAGAATTTCCCGAGCGCTACATACAGTGTGGTATTGCCGAGGCCAATATGATGGGTATTGCCGCCGGTTTAACCATCGGGGGAAAGATCCCGTATACCACCACTTTTGCGAATTTTTCTACCGGCCGTGTGTACGACCAAATTCGCCAGTCGATTGCTTACTCGGGCAAGAACGTAAAAATTTGCGCCTCCCACGCCGGTTTAACACTGGGCGAAGACGGCGCCACGCACCAGATACTGGAAGATATCGGCCTGATGAAAATGCTGCCCGGCATGACCGTGATTGTGCCCTGCGATTACAACCAGACCAAGGCAGCCACCATGGCCATTGCCGATTACCTGGGCCCTGTGTACCTGCGTTTTGGACGCCCCTCCTGGCCTATTTTCACGCCGGCCGATCAGCCTTTTGAAATTGGCAAGGCCCAGTTCTTCAGCCAGGGCACCGATGTATCGATCTTTGCCTGTGGCCATATGGTATGGAAGGCTATTGAAGCCGGTCGCATACTGGAAGAGAAAGGCATTAATGTGGAAGTGGTGAATATTCATACCATCAAACCGCTGGATACCGAAGCCATCCTGGGTTCTATTCGTAAAACAGGTTGCGCGGTAACCGTGGAAGAACATAATATTATCGGTGGATTGGGTGATGCCATTGCGCAAACAGCTGCTAAGAATCATCCTATTCCCATTGAATATATCGGCACCAACGATACTTTTGGCGAGAGCGGAACGCCTACGCAGTTATTGAAGAAGTATGGGTTGGATACGCCGAATATAGTTGAGGCTGCGGAAAAGGTTATGAAACGTAAATAGCGGGCGTTGCTGTGCTTCCGGCACGACAAACCAGGCCCAAGCGCAAAAAAGGCTTCGCCGTTGGCGAAGCCTTTTTTGCGCGCGCCGGGTACACGGCTGCGCGGGTCGTTTGCCACCGCCTGGGAAGCGCCCGCACGCCAAATGCCGCCGCCGCCACCTGCATAATATCTTAATTTTAACGTTTTACACCATTAAACCACCACCTTTAAACAAACTCTAAAACTCAATAAAACGCTAACCTATGTCGGTGACCATTCAAGACAGTGAATTGCTCCTGCAATTCCGCGATCCGGCCACGAAAGAAAAAGCCTACACCTCCATCATACGCAAATACCAGGAACGACTGTACTGGCATATCCGCAGGATGGTAGTAGAGCACGAAGACGCCAACGACGTATTACAGAATGTTTTTATACGTGTATGGAACGGGCTGGAAAATTTTCGTGAAGACGCTCAGTTATACACCTGGCTGTACCGCGTTGCCACCAACGAATGCCTGACCTTCCTGGAACAACAAAAAAAACGCTCCTCGGTCTCGCTCAGCGATGTGGAAAGCGGGCTCGAGAACAGAATCAGGGCCGATAAACATTTCGACCCCAATAAACTGGAGTGGAAATTACAATTGGCAATTCAGCAATTACCTGAAAAGCAGCGTGTTGTATTCAGTTTAAGATATTACGACGAAATGCCCTATGAAGAAATGAGCAAGGTGCTCGATACCTCGGAGGGTGCACTGAAAGCCTCCTATCACCACGCGGTGAAAAAAATAGAGGATTATATCGTGAATCATTAAACTTTAATTAACAAATTCAGTCTCATTTAGTGCAAAATGGATAACAGGTCTACCATATTAAACGAATTGAGGGAAATAAGCCCGGCGCTGGCTCACAACTACCTTCAGCAACCTTACCAGGCGCCTGAAGGCTATTTTGCGCAGCTGCCGGAGCAGGTTTTGCAGATAGTGAAAGGTCGGTTTTACCAGGTGCCTGAAGGCTATTTTGAATCACTACCCGATCAAATAATAAAGAAACTAAAGGGACAGATATACGAAGTACCGGCCGGTTATTTTGATTCTTTGCCGGAAACGATACTTAACCGCGTAAAAGCAAACGAGGCCGGCGCCAATAAAGCAGACGATCCCCATGAAGAGCTGGAGCAATTATCGCCCCTGCTGAAACAGATTGGTAAAAAAACACCATTCAGCCTGCCCGAAGGTTATTTCAGCAACCTGAGTGAAAACGCCATCGCCGGCGCCCAGGCGCTGGATGCGGTGCAGGAAGAACTGAGCTCTCCCTTACTGGATGGCGTGAAAAATAAACAGACCTACGAAGTTCCTGCCGGTTATTTTGACCAATTACCCGGCCGGTTGCTCAACAAAGTGCAACCCGCCAGGGTGGTGCCCATGCGTTTCACCAAACGCATTCTGCAATATGCAGCCGCCGCAGTAGTAGCCGGCGTCATAATTATAACAGGCTGGATATACCTGGGCAATAACAACACGGCCGCCACCACCCATGGCGAACTGCCACCTGTAGTGGCCGCCAACCTTGATAAGATATCCGATGAAATGCTGGAAAGCTATATTGAAAACCAAAACATTTTACCAACTGCTGAAAATGTAATCATTGCCGGCGCCGATGATTTTGATACAAGCGATTTGAAGGAAATGCTGGCCGATGTATCCGATGAAGACTTACAGCGGTATATCGAAAGATACAATACTGCTAAAGACATTATAACGAACTAAACTTACTAATAGTAGAAGTGATGAAAAAGATAATATACATGCTTACACTAGCTCTTGGTGTAACGGTTGTTGCCGTTGCCCAGGAAAATGGCCAGGGAAAAGACGACGGCCGCATTGAGGCATTGAAGATCGCCTACCTGACCAAAAAGCTGAACCTGTCCACTGAAGAAGCACAAAAATTCTGGCCTATCTATAACCAATATATTGCTGAAGTGCGTAAAGTGCGTATCGATGCGCGGCAGAACAAAGAAGGCGAGATCCAAACAGAAGAAAAGCTCCTGCATATACGCAAGCGCTACAACGGAGAGTTCAGCAAGGTCCTGTCGGCAGAAAAAACCAACTCCTTTTTCAGGGCTGAGAAAGAATTTGGCACCTTTCTGCAGAAAGAATTACTGGAACGGCGCCAGCAGCGGCTTGAAAACCGCCGTAAACTCAGGCAATAGCTATCAATATATTCTAACTAGGTGTTTTTCATAGGTTAGCAATGGCCGGCTCTTTTTAGGGCAGGCCTGTTTTTTTGGCCGGGGGCCAAAAAAACAATATTGCATGTTGAATATTGTATTAAATACTCAACATGCATCATTCAATATTCCCATATGGGGTTTTTCACATCATGATAAAACAAAAACTTCCACCTCTCCTTCTCCCCCTTCTCCCACCACTGCTGCCTTAACTCCATACATTTCTTCCCGTCATAATCATATTTGGCTATAAAACGGCTACGCATCTGCTGCAATTGCGGCGCATCATCCCCGCCAAAAAACACGGTTTCGCCGCCATCCACAATCCAGAATACCTGGTGAAACTTGCTGTGCGCACCGGTTACCTCATATTTGATATACCCGTCTATCACGCCATTTCCATTTAACAATTTCACCTGCGGCGCGTCCTTCAACACTTCCAGCTCCTCCGTAATATAAGAGGGAAAACCTTTTTCAAAAGCATAGTTCAGCTCATCCTGCTGTATATAATAAGTAGCTTTCGGAAAAGCCAGCTCACTACCCGAAGCAATTCCACCTGCATGGTCTTTATGCAAATGCGACATCAACACCTTGGTCACTTCACCGGGATTGATGCCGTTATCCATCAGGTTGCGGTGTATCTGCAACACACCATCCTCATTGGCAAAACCCAAACCGGCATCCAGTAGCAATACATCTTCCGATGTGATCACTACAAAGGGTTGAATCTCTACCAGCAAACTACCCACGGGTCTTTGCTGCAGATCGTCTTTCGAATTGTCGAATGGAACAAACAGCTTGCTCTTGTCTATCGTAAAAGTGCCTTCACTCAGCGGAATTACTTTCATGCAACAAAAATAAAACCCACCGGCCATTTTACCGCAATACCATTTGCCGGTCGGCATCCAGCCTAATCATAATAAACAGCATGGCCGTAAAGGAAAGCAGGGAGGTACCGCCATAGCTGATAAAGGGCAATGGAATACCAATTACAGGGGCTAAACCAATGGTCATACAAATATTGATGGCAATATGGAAGAAGAATACTGAAGCTACGCCATAAGCATAACAGCGGCTGAATACGCTTCGCTGCCGCTCGGCAATATTCACTAACCGCAATAATAAGAACAGGTAAATGCCCAGCACCACCACGCAACCCACAAAGCCAAAACCTTCGCCGATGGTACAGAATATAAAGTCGGTGCGTTGCTCGGGCACAAAATCAAAACGGGTTTGTGTACCCTTCAAAAAGCCACGGCCTAAAAAGCCGCCACTACCAATGGCAATCTTGCTTTGTCTTACGTTGTAGTCGGTATCTTTTTTGGCGGGAGGCGGTTCATCGCCTTCCACGGTGTTCAGCATAGCGTAGGGGTTTTCGCGACCTATGAGCGAGAAGATACGTTCTACCTGGTGTTTTTGCAGCACCTTGGTAAAGAAGAAAGGCACGGCAAACCGCTGTACACCTACACAGGCCACCCAAATCAATACCACCATGGTCACCACCTCGCGGCGGCGGCGGGTTACCCGCCAGCCAAAATAAATGGCCAGGGCTGCAATGGCGGTAAGCACAATGGCCAGCATATCCTTATCTACCAGCAGGGTGGCCACTACCAGCACGGCCAGCGAAAAACCAATGATCAGGTAACCTGCCGGCAAACCTTCGCGGAACATCACCAGGAAGAAGGCCAGGAATACCAGCGCCAAACCGGTTTCTTTTTGTGCAATGGTGATCACGGCAGGCAACAATACAATACCGGCGGCCATCAGTTGCGAGCTGGTTTTACTGAAATCGGTTTCTACCCGGCTCAGGTATTTGGCCAGGGCCAGGTTCACAAACACTTTACACAATTCGGCGGGTTGTAACTGAAAACTGCCAAATCGAATAATGGATTCAGTACCTTTTACATTGGTGTGAAAAGGGAATACGAGCAACAACAATAAAATGCCCACGGCATACCAGATATTGGCCGTGGCGGTAAAAAATTTACTATCTGTAAGTAGTATGAATAATCCAATGAGCAGCGACCCGGCAAACCAGATGAACTGTTTGCTGTAATCGGTTTTAAAATTCAGGAAACTGCGCACCACGTTATCCCCTTCGCGATAGGTCACGGAAAATATACTCATCAACCCAATGGCCACCAGTATCAGGTACAGCCATATGAGTACTGAATCAACGCCTTTCGATATGGTAGGATTACGCTGGTAATTCATGGATGGTAATTAACATTTGCTGTCCGCTTCGCTAAAGTATTTCTGCTGTCTATCAGATCCGCTTTGGTGACCCTGCCCGCCGGTTTTTTGGCCGGTGCAGGCGCCGCCGGTTTATCGATAGTTGTTTTTTTGGTTTTAGGCAGGTATTTCCTGATGTAGGCGCTGTCTTTGGTGAGGGCAAACCATCTCCGCGCCCTGATGGAATCTTCATAATACTGCGCCCTGGGTATATGCGCAGGCATCAGGTTGGTATTGGCAATACGCTCTACCTCTTTCATACGTTCTGTGCGAATGGAATCGGTAAGGTATTTTTCTACCAGGAACGATGCAATGGGGGCAGCCCAGGTAGCGCCAAAACCGGCATTCTCTATCACCACAGCCACAGCAATTTTGGGATCTTCGCGCGGCGCAAAACAAACAAACATGGAATTATCTTTTAACTGCACTACCTTTTTTTCCCAGGGCAGGTATTTTTTGTTTTCGGCAGTACCTGTTTTGGCGCAGATATTAATACCGGGTATGGCGGCCACACGGGCGGTACCATTGGTCACCACATCCTGCATACCCTGGTGCACAATCTCGTACACTTCGTTGGGTATATGCCCCAGCACCACATGTTTCTGACGGTATTTGTTCAGAATGGTATCTTTTTCGGTTTCGTTCTCGAAGTTCTTTACAAAATGCGGTATATAATAATATCCCTTGTTGGCTACAATACACATGGCATTGGCCATTTGCAGAGGTGTAACGGTCAGCTTATCCTGGCCAATGCCAATGGTCACCATGGTGCAGGAGTTCCATGAGCGCCGGTATTCCTTATCGTAATCGGCGGTATCGGGAATATTGCCGGGATCTTCGCTGGGCAGGTCAACACCAATGCGGTGACCCAACCCAAAGGCATGCATATATTCCACCCATTTCATGAGTCCCTTCCGGGCATTGCGGTATTCGGGATTGTCGACGGTTTTACGGAATACATCAGAGAAAAATGCATTGCACGACCAGGCGATAGACAAACGCAGGTTGCTCGAGTGGCCGGCCCAATGTTCGGTACAACGAACGGGTCGGGCGCAGCCATAATAGGCGCCGGTGCAATGAATACCGCTCGACGGGGTGATCACCCCTTCATCCAGCGCCACCAGAGCGCCCAGCGGTTTGTAGGTTGACCCGGGTGGATATTGTCCTTTGATAGCCCGGTTCAACAGCGGCGAGGCCACGTCCAGTACCAGACGTGAATAGTTCTTTTGTTTATTAGGACCGGTCAAATCGTTGGGATTGTAACTGGGCCCCGAAGCCATGGCCAGTATACCTCCTGTTTTGGGATCGATGGCCACCACCGAACCCACTTTATTGGTCAGCAGTTTTTCGGCCAGTTGCTGCAGTTCGATATCTATATAGGTATGCAGGTTGCGGCCACGCACAGCCGGTGTATCAAACCGGCCTTTTTCGAAACTGCCCACCAGCCGGTTCTTGTTATCCTTCAGTAAAAACTCTACCCCACGCTGGCCCATCAGCACTTTTTCATAATAGGCCTCCAAACCGTTGCGGCCTACATAGTCGCCCATATGGTAAAAGCCACCCGAACGTTTAATGATATTCGAGTCGGCCTCGCCGATATAACCCATGATATGGGCGGCGGCGTTAAAAGGATATACACGCACCGGGCGTTCCACCAGGGCAAAGCCCGGGAATTTCCAGATGTTCTCGTCCAGGCGCGCATGCAGTTCGGGTTCCAGCAGGTCTTCAAATATCGAAGCCCGGTAGGGACCATTTTTCAGGCGTGCTTCCAGTAATCTTTTTTTGTATTCAGCCGTATCTATTTTCAGTATCTCGCAAAGGGCGGCCGTATCTATTTTGCGTGCTTCATTGGGGATGACCACCAGGTCGAACATGATGGTATTGTTCAGGATGGGCCTGTTCTTACGATCGTAAATGATACCGCGGTCGGGATATTTTGTTTTGGCAAATACAGCGTTCGCCATTGCCAACTGCTTGTATTTACCCTGAATCACCTGCAGGTTAAATAACTGCACTACGATGATCAGGAACAGTCCCAGGAAAATGAGCCGTATTATGTTACTCCTCGATTGGTTGAATACAGACATAGGACTTAAACGTACTTTGACCCAACAGGTATTGCTGTTTTTATAACTTTTTTAAGCGGTGTTTGTTCTGAATTTTTCTTTGCGGAAGAACAACAGTTCGGCTATTAGTATCAGCATGATGCTGATGCCCGATGTGGCCAGCACTTTGCCCAGGAAATACAGGAAGGAGCCAAACTGCAGCCATTCCAGCAAAACAAGATAGATATTATGCACCAAAGTTAACACCACTACATATAAAAAGTAAGGCGCCCAGCCCATACTTACGGGGGAAGGTGATTTGTAGTTTTGTTCTGCGCCTTCCTGTGGCAACAGAATGTTTACCACAAAGGGTCGCAGGTAGGCTATCAGCACGCAGGCAGCGGCATGTAAACCAGGCGTTTGGGTGAAATAATCAAGGGTAAGACCAAACACAAAACTCAACAGCATAAGGCTGGCGCGACCCATGCTGAATGGAAGCCATAATATATACAGGAAATATACATACGGCACTATGAATCGATGCAGGGGATGTATCTGGAACAATACGAACTCCTGTACCAGTATAAATACTACAAATCGTACCGTATTTCTCAGCATATCACTCATTGAACGTTTTTGGTAGCTTCTTCCAGTTTTGCCTGCTCATCTTTTTGCAGGTTCTCTACCACCGATACATATTGCACATTAAAGAAATTGGTAGAGGGTTTTATTTTTAAAACGTAAAAACTGCTTTTATCATCTATTATATCAGTAATCGTACCAACCATGATACCCTGCGGAAAACGATAAGAGCCATAGGGACTGGTAACCACGCTATCGCCAATAGCTACCTGGGCGCTTTTCGGGATATTTTTCAGGGTCATCACTTCCGGGCTAACACCATCCCAGGATAGCTGTCCGCTTTCACCCGTTTTTTTCAAACTCACTGCCAGGCGGCTTTGACGGTGCAGCAGGCTCATCACCACGGCAAAATTGTTACTGGTATTGATCACTACGCCCACCACGCCACCGGGACTAATGACGCCCATATTCTTTTGAACGCCCTGTTTTTCACCCCGGTTGATGGTTAATGTATTATAAGGAAGACTTACCGAGTTGTTCACTACTTTGGCATCGCGCCATACATATTTTCTGTAATGTCCCAGGGTATCGTAGGGTACGGTATCCTGTATTACCCGTTGGGTGGTGTCGGGCCTGTCGATATTGGAGAGCAATTCGTTCCTGAGTTCGGTATTTTCTTTGGCCAGTTGATCGTTGGTTTTTTTAAGAGAAAAATAAGAGGCCACATCGGAATACCGGCCACCCACGGTGCCGGTAATTTCGTTGGCTACGCCCGAAAAAACGGCTTCATGAAATTTGTTGTAATGAAAAAGGATATACAGGGCCGCAATCTGCAGCACCACGAAGAATACAAAGTTAAAGTACCTCCTGATGAAGAGAAATATATTACGCACCTGCAGTGATTTTAGAAAAATTACAAAATCCAGCCGTTCTACACACCTGCGGGGGCCGATTTTGAACTATTATTAACGCATCACAAAAGGATAGCGGTCATAATTCTTCAAAGCCAGCCCGGTGCCGCGCACCACGCTCTTCAGCGGGTCATCGGCCACGTGCACAGGTAATTTAATCTTTTGGCTCAGTCGCTTATCCAGCCCACGCAGCAGGGCGCCGCCGCCGGTGAGGTACAATCCGCGCCGGTAAATATCAGCAGCCAGTTCGGG
>Ga0065721_10005586_pt1 | contig 13127 bp, 5 predicted proteins | sample Mesricmetagenome_FD_59108 | JGI IMG/M metagenome (GOLD analysis project Ga0065721, IMG submission 59108) | Mesophilic microbial community from rice straw/compost enrichment Sample: eDNA_1 v2 (version 2) | ecosystem: Engineered > Solid waste > Grass > Composting > Bioreactor | place: USA: Davis... | reverse complement strand
CTATATTCGTCGTGGAAGATCAGGCAGCCGTTCGCGAAGGCATCATCGAATGCCTCAATCGCGAAGCGGATCTGTGCGTCGGCGGCGAAGCGGAAGATCTTCAGACGGCCTTGAACGCGATTGCGGCGGCGCACCCGGATCTGGTGCTGACAGACCTGCAACTCAAGTCGTCCTGCGGTCTCCAATTGATTCGCGAATTGCGACGCTCGTATCCAAAACTTCCGATTGTGGCGATGACGATGTTCGACCCCGTGGGTTGCGAACGCAAAGCCATTGCCGCCGGCGCCTCCGGTTTTGCTGTGAAACAGGAAGGCCCTAAGAAAATCATCGAAGCCATTCGCAGCGCGTTGCAAAATTAACACGCAGCGAAACCCCTTAAATCTTCGCACCATTCTTCCGCGAAGCTGAACCTCAGCGTCGCTTCCATCGTCGGCCAATCGCTCTTCCACGCGTTCGTCGGCAGCTGTTTTTCCGTTCCTACCTGTTTATGTGCTTGTCCGTCAGGATTGACGGAATACGATGCCACCACATCGTCTTTTTGCATTCGGCTTGCGACCGCTTTGCTTTGATTCGATGCGCCTTGAATCATGTTGCCCCGTGCATTGTTCCGAGTTCAACGAGCGTTAACGGCGCGCGTTCCTAACGCGTTGCTTCGAATTGTTTCCGCTCTCGGAATTTTCGGTCCGGTTACGCTCCAAACGCCAGCCTTCGCTGAAGTTGATTTCTCCCACGATGTCCGGCCTATCCTCGCCAATCATTGTTTGAAGTGTCACGGACCGGACGAAGCCAGTCGCAAAGGTGGATTGCGTCTCGATGAACGCGCCGCTGCGCTCGCTCCGGCGGAATCCGGCGAACGCGCCATCGTTCCCGGTCAGCCGGACAAAAGTGAATTGGTGCGGCGCATCTATGCAACCGATGACGACGAGATGCCGCCAGCCGCCGCAAAAAATCCGCTTTCCGAAGAACAAAAGGAAATTCTCAAACACTGGATTGCTTCCGGCGCGGAATATGAATCGCATTGGGCCTTCATCAAACCGACGCAAACCAGGCCGCCGAAAGTTCGCGATGCAGCCTGGCCGCGAAATATCATCGATAACTTCGTGCTCGCGCGGTTGGAAAAGGAAGTCCTCCAGCCTTCGCCGCGTGCCGACAAAGCCACGCTCGTGCGACGCGTTTATCTTGATTTGATCGGCCTGCCACCGACGCCAGAACAAGCGGATGAGTTTATCAACGATCCTGCGCCCGATGCCTATGAGCGACTCGTCGATAAGCTTCTGGCCTCACCACATTATGGCGAACGCTGGGCGCGGCGCTGGCTCGATTTAGCGCGCTATGCCGATACGAATGGTTTTGAAAAAGATCGCCCGCGCGACATCTGGCTCTGGCGCGATTGGGTTATCAAGGCGTTAAACGACGACATGCCGTTCGATCAATTCACGATTGAACAGATCGCCGGCGACATGTTGGAAAAACCGACGCGCGATCAAATCATCGCCACCGGATTTCATCGCAACACCATGCGCAACGAAGAAGGCGGCATCGATCCGCTTGAGTATCGGTTCTATTCTGTTGTGGATCGCGTGCATGTGACCTCCACTGCGTGGCTCGGGCTTACGATGTCCTGCGCTCAATGTCACACGCACAAATACGACCCGATTCCGCACACCGATTATTTTCGGTTTTTCGCGCTGTTGAACAATGCCGATGAACCAACCATCACCGTTCCTCAGTCTGACCTCGCCGAAAAGCGCGCCGACATGTTCGTGCAAATCAGCGCGCTCGAAGCGGCGCTGCCAGACGCGTTCCCGATTGAAACCCGCATTGATTGGCTCACGCCCGGTCACGCGCAATTTCAATCCAAAGAAGGCACGGAAGCGGAGTTGTTATCCGACGGCTCGTTTCGCGTCAGCGGCAAGCGACCGGAAAAAGACACTTACACCGTCTCGTTCCAACCTTCCGCCCGCACCATCACGCATCTTCAGTTGGAAGCGATTCCAGACAATGAGATCAACAAAGGCGGCCCTGGTCGAACTGACAGCGGTAATTTCGTTCTCAGCGAAATCGAATTGGAAGTGCGTTCGAGTGAAGCCAACGCGCCGCGCAAATTAAAGTTCGCTCGCGCCGAAGCCGATTTTTCGCAGAAAGATTTTTACATCGAAGACGCGATTGATGGAAAAGACAAAACCGGCTGGGGCATCGCTGCCCCGGAGAATCCGCGCGTGCATCGTCACGCCGTATTCGAACTGGCTGAACCGCTCAAGCTGGAGCAAAGCGCTGAACTCGTCGTCCGCCTGATTCAAAATCACGGCAGTCATCACACGTTGGGACGATTTCGCATCAGCGTCGGTGAAGATCAGCCGAACGGTTTGACGCTCGAAGAACGGCAGCGCCAACATCGCGAACGCAAATTCGCTGCGTGGGTGCGACGCGAAGCCGCGAAGGTTGTGGATTGGAAAATTCTTCGCCCGGTTTCCGCCGAAGGTTCAACTCCCTATCTCACCATCGAAAACGACGATTCCATTTTCGCCAATGGCGATTTCACGAAACACGATACCTACGCGCTTCAGTTCCGCGATGTGCCCGAAGGCGTGAAAGCGATTCGACTCGAAGCGCTGCCTGACGCGCGTTTGCCGAATGGCGGTCCGGGCGCGGTGGCTTACGAAGGCCCCACAGGAGATTTCTTTCTGTCCGAATTCCGCGTCAAAAGCGGCTCGACGAATCTGCCACTTCACAACGCCACCGAAACCTTTGCCAACCGTCAGGACAATGTTGCCAAGTGTATTGATGGCGATTTACAAAGCGGCTGGTCAATCAAAGGCGAACAAGGCAAGCCGCACAACGCCGTGTTTCAACTGACCAATTCCCTTTCCACAGCGGAGCCGCTTCACATCGAAATGGTCTTTGAAAAATATTACGCCGCCGGCCTGGGCAAGTTCCGCATCGCCGTCACCACCAACGAAAACGCCACCGCCTCCGCGCTATCCGATGCCGCGCAAGCTGTGTTGCGCCGATATCGCAATGACGTGGAAATTTCTTCGCTGCTTTATTCCAATCACACTGGGATGGATCGCGAATTATTGCTGCACGAGTTCGCGCGATTTGCTCCCGAACTGAACCAAGCGCGGCGGCGAATTGATCGATTGCGCAATCAATTACCCAGGTTTCCCACCACACTCGTCATGAGTGAACGTCCTGCTACTTACACGCGAAAGACATTTCGTCATCATCGCGGCGAATTTCTGCAACCGAAGGAGGAAGTTACCCCCGGAGTTCCTACGATTCTTCCGCAACTTCCGAAAGACGCACCGGCAAATCGCCTCACGCTCGCGCGCTGGCTGGTTTCTGAATCAAATCCGCTCACCGCGCGCGTCACGGTGAATCGTCAATGGGAAGCATTCTTCGGCCGCGGCATTGTTCGCACGCTCGAAGACTTCGGTTATCAAGGCGATTTGCCGTCACATCCGGAACTGCTCGATTGGCTCGCCGTGGAATTCATGAAACAAGGTTGGTCGCTCAAGAAGCTGCATCGGCTCATCGTGTTGAGTGCGACCTATCAGCAGGACAGCAAAGTTTCCCCTGCTTTTCGCGAACGCGATCCCGAAAACATTCTGCTCGCGCGCGGACCACGTTTCCGCCTCGATGCTGAACAGATTCGCGATACGGCGCTCGTCGCCAGTGGATTGTTCTCGGACAAAGTCGGTGGCCCGAGCGTTTATCCGCCGCAACCGCCGGGCGTTTCGACTGAAGGTGCGTACGGCGCGTTGAAATGGCAGACGAACGAAGGTCCGGACCGTTATCGGCGCGGATTGTACACGTTCGCCAAACGTACGACACCTTACGCGATGGCCGCCACCTTCGACGCGCCAAGCGGCGAAGCGTGTGTGGCACGGCGGGAACGCTCCAACTCGCCACTACAGGCGTTGTCGCTGCTCAACGACACGGTAGCGATTGAATGCGCCCGCGCATTGGGTCGCCTGACTGCCGCTCACGACGGAACGGATGCGCAACGATTGGAATTTATGTTCCGTCGCTGTTTGACCCGTCAGCCGACCGACAGCGAACGCGAAAAACTTTTGACCTTTTATCAATCGCAGCTCACACGCTTGACCACCGGTGAACTCAAAGCCGCCGATCTGCTGGAGCAAAAAGAAGGCGAACAACTCAATGAACATGCCGCGTGGACGGCGGTCGCCCGCGTGTTGCTGAACCTCGACGAAACGATCACCAAAAGTTAGGTCGCATGAACTGTCACGATCATCTCTACAATTGCAGTCCGCCGCGATTGAACTCACGCCGCTGGTTTCTGAAAGAATGCGGCCTCGGCCTCGGCAAGATTGCGCTCGGTTCGCTGCTCACCAACGCGTTCTCGCCCTTCGCTCGTGCAAATTCGTCCGGCATGGCTCCGTTGCCGCCGCGCGCACCGCATTTTCCCGGTAAAGCCAAACGCGTAATTCACCTCTTCATGGCCGGCGCGCCCAGTCAGCTCGATTTGTTCGACAACAAACCCGAACTCGCAAAACTCGCCGGCAAACCGCTGCCGGAATCGGTTATTGCCGGACAACGTTACGCATTCATTCGCCCTGACGCTGCCGTGCTTGCACCGCAATTTAAATTCGCCAGACATGGTCAGAGCGGCGCGGAAATTTCCGAAATTCTGCCACATCTCGCCGAAATTGTGGACGACATCTGCATCGTGAAGTCCATGAAGACGGATCAGTTCAATCACGCACCGGGACAGATTTTTCTCAACACCGGATTCTCGCAACCGGGTCGTCCGAGCCTTGGCTCATGGGTCATCTACGGTTTAGGCAGCGAAGCGCACGATTTGCCCGCTTACGTCGTCATGTCCACCGGCTCGGGAATCAGCGGTGGCTCGGCCAACTGGTCCAGCGGTTTCATGCCGACGATCTATTCCGGCGTGCGCTTTCGAAATCAAGGCGATCCCATTTTGAATGTCAGTCGTCCGAAAGGCGTGGACGAAAAATTACAACGCGATTCACTCGACCTGATTGAAGAACTGAATCGCGAACATCTCGGTCTCGTCGGCGATCCGGAAATTGCCACGCGCATCGCGTCCTACGAAATGGCGTATCGCCTGCAAACCTCCGCACCCGAACTGATGGATTTAAAAACCGAAAGCAACGCCACGCTGGAGATGTACGGCTGCGATCCGGACAAACCGAGTTTTGCGCGCGCGTGTCTGCTTGCGCGGCGCATGATCGAACGCGGTGTGCGGTTCGTGAATATCTATCACGAAGGCTGGGACGCGCACACGGATGTGATTGGCAATCTGAAGAAGAACTGCGGCGATACCGATCGCGCTTCGGCGGCGTTGGTAAAAGATCTCAAGCAACGCGGGTTACTCGACGAAACCCTGGTCATCTGGGGCGGCGAATTTGGTCGCACGCCGATGGTGGAAACCAACCCATCGCTCGGCCGCAGCCTCGGGCGCGATCATCATCCTCAGGCGTTCACCGTCTGGCTCGCGGGTGGCGGCATTAAATCCGGCATCACTTACGGCGCCACCGACGACCTCGGATTCAACGTCGCAGAAAACGAAGTGCACGTGTATGATCTACAGGCGACGATTTTGCATTGCCTCGGTTTCGATCACGAACGCCTCACCTACACCCATCAAGGCCGGCAATTCCGTCTAACCGACGTTCACGGCAAAGTCGTTAAAGGCATCCTTGCTTGAGCTGCGGAAGCTGGTTCTGCTTTGTCGGGCGACTGCGTGCGTTGCCGCTGAATCGCTCGCCAGATTGCTTCGCAGGTTGCCGGCGACGCGAGCAGAACTTCTCTTCCGCCTGAACCGAACGCCGCCACGGCATCACGAATCGCTTCGCGCACTGAAATCGCGAGCATGAACGGTGGTTCGCCAACCGCTTTGCTGCCGTGAACTACCTTTTTCTGCGCGGCGTCGGGCAGCAGCGTCACATTGAAAATCTTCGGCGTATCGCCAATGGACGGAATTTTGTATGTGTCCGGTGAATGCGTCAGCTTCACTCCTTTGTCGTTCCACACCAGTTCTTCCGCCGTCAACCAGCCCATGCCTTGAATAAACCCGCCTTCAATCTGTCCGCGGTTAACCCCATCGTTCACTGATCGACCGACGTCATGCAAAATATCCACGCGCAACACCTGTTGCAGTCCGGTCAATCCGTCCACTTCTACTTCAGTCACCGCCGCGCCATAAGCAAAATAATAAAACGGTTTGCCGCGTCCTGCCACGCGATCCCAATGAATCTCCGGCGTCGCATAAAAACCGGTGGCCGACAGGCTCACGCGCTCCAGATACGCTTTGCGCACGACATCCTCAAAGCGAATGCGCCGTTCTGGCTGCTGCCGCAAAAACACGTCGCCGTTTTGAAAATCAATTTCATCATCATGACCATTGTTTAACACCACATGAGCGCGTTCTCCTGTCGCTCGTTCGTCAGGAACACCACCGCGCGCGATTTGCGGTTCAACTGGCTTTGACGCCAGTTCGTTCAACAACGCCCGCGCAATCGGCGACAACCGTGCACGCAACGTTTCACACGCATTCTTCACCGCGGCGCCGTTCAAATCCGTACCTGCGCTGGCGGCTGTTGCCGAGGTGTTCGGCACTTTATCCGTGCTCGTCGGCATCACGCGAATGTTCGCGAGCTTCACGCCGAGTTCCTGCGCGGCAATCATCGCCACATTCGTGTGCAACCCCTGCCCCATTTCGGTGCCGCCGTGATTCACCTGCACCGTGCCGTCCTGATAAATCAACACCAACGCACCCGCCTGATTCAGATGTGTGACCGTGAAACTGATACCGAACTTTACCGGTGTCATCGCAAGACCGCGTTTGCGATGCGGCTGCGTCGCGTTCCATGCGGCAATTTCTTTTCGCCGCTTCTCCAATTCCGCCATCCGCTTCAGCTCGTGCCAGATGGTCTGAATGCGATTGTCCTCTATCAACTGCCCGTAATGTGTTGTGTTGGTTTCACCGGTGTCGTGGTAGAGATTTCGTTCGCGCACCGCTTCAGGCGGCAGATTCAAACGACGCACGACGCGATCAATAATTTCCTCAATTACGAGCATTCCTTGCGGTCCGCCAAAACCACGAAAGGCTGTGTTGGAAGAAAGATTTGTCTTCGCCACCTGACCCCGAAATTCCACCGCCGGGATGTAATAGCTGTTATCCAGATGAAACAATGCACGATCCGTCACCGCCTGAGACAAATCCTGCGCCCAACCGCCGTTCGACCACAAATGCGCCCGCACCGCAAGCAGCTTACCTTGCGCATCGTGCGCTACTTTGAATTTCGCGAGAAACGGATGCCGATGCCCGGTAAGCATCATGTCCTGATCGCGATTAAATCGCACACGCACCGGTCGTTTGGTGTGATGCGCCGCCAGCGCGGCCAAGGCTGCGGGCGTGGCGGCCTGCGTTTCTTTACCGCCAAATCCACCGCCCATTCGCGGCATTTCGACAACGACCCGATTCGCAGGCAAATGCAGGACATGCGATACAATCTGCTGCACCTCGCTCGGATGTTGCGTTGAAGAAACGATGCGAATCGATCCGTCCTCACCCGGCTCAGCAAGCGCCGCCTGAGTCTCCAGATAAAAATGCTCCTGACCGCCAAACTCAAATTCTCCTTCGACAATCTCAATCGCGTTGGTTGTCCGTGAATTGCTCTCACCGTCACGTCGCGAATCGGAAGAAGTTCCGGCTGAATTTTCAAACACCCGCTCCACATCTCCGCGACGGATGTAGTTCGGTTCGTTATGAAAACTTCCTTTCTCAATCGCCTCACGCAGCGTCAGAATCGGCGGGAGCGGTTCATACTCCACCACGACCCGCTCTGCGGCGGCGCGACACGCTTCCAATGTTTCTCCTACCACAATCGCCACCAGATGGCCGTGAAAGAAAACCTCGTTGTCGGCGAGCAGAATTTCGTCCTGCTTGACCGCGCCGACATCGTTGCGCCCCGGAATATCCTCCGCCAGCAACACTGCTTTGATGCCCGGCATCTGTCGCGCCACCGTAGCGTCACGCTTCAAAATTCTTGCGTGCGCGTGTGGCGAACAAACCGGCCAGATTTCGAGAAACTTTTTCCCGCACGTCTGATCATCCACATACATCGCCTCGCCCGTTACGTGCTTATGCGCGCTTTCGTGAGGAACAGCCGTCGCCACGTTCGCATTCTGCTTCGGTTTAGCTATCGGCGCTGATACGCGCTGATTCCCGTTAGCTGATTCCGATTCGAAATAAAATTTCTCCAGCAAACTTGTGACAAGTCCGCTGCGAAATTCTGCCGTGCCACGCACATCGGAAATAGGAGCAAATTCCGTTCGAAGAACCGGCAAAGCGTTTTGAATGCTTTCTGCGCTCCACGGCTGACCGACCAAAACCGCTTCGGTCTTACGCGCGCGCATCGGCGTCGCCGCCACTCCACCGTATCCTAATCGCACGTGGCGAATGATGTTCTGCGCATCCACATCCACCACAAACGCGGCGGCCACCGTGCTGATGTCCATCTCGCATCGCTTGGAAACTTTGAACCACGCCGATTTTCGCGTCAGTCCCGCCGCCAACGGACCGCGCGGAATCACAATCGCTTTTAACACTTCGCCGGCTCGCAACGCCGTTTTGCGATAGCCGACGAAAAATTCTTCTGCCGCAACAGTTCGTTCCCCCGTCGCACCAATCAACACTAACTGCGCATCCAGCGCGAGCAAACACGGGGCACTGTCGCCGATGGGCGAAGCAGTCACGAGATTGCCGCCCATCGTGGCGCGATTACGGATTTGTCGCGAACCGAACACGCGCAACATATCGCCGAGAAACGGAAACTCGGCGCTCAATCGCTCTTCGACTTCCGTCAACGTCACCGCAGCGCCAATGAACCACGCTTCCGTCGTGGCTTTAACTTCTTTCAACTCCGCCACCGCTTCCGTGGAAATCAGCGTCGGAAATTTTTTGAAGCGCTTGGTAATTTCCAGCCCCAGTTCAGTCGCTCCCGCAACGAGTCGCGCCTCAGGATGCGCTTGTAGCAACGCCAACAATTCCGCAAACGATGTCGGACGTAAGAACCGTTCTCCGCCGCAAACATAGTCCGCAGCGCGAAGTGCGACGTCCGCGCGTTCCAGACGTCTCAGAAATTCATCGGCACCAGATGCGCCATCGCGTTTCCGTTCAACGAAAGCCTGCATCGCTGCGTCACGAATCGGACGATAGCCGGTGCAACGGCAAAGATTACCTGCCAGTTGTTCCTCCAGCTCAGCGACCGTTTTTAAATCATCGCGATAATACCCCTCAAACATTGAACAGATGAAACCCGGCGTGCAGTAACCGCATTGCGAGCCAAAGCATTCGACCATTTTTTGCTGCACCGGATGTGGGCGTGCTGAACAACCGACGCCTTCAACGGTCACTACTTCGCGCCCCGCCAGAAGACAGACCGGCATGAGACAACTGTTCACCGCGCGATACGTCGGTTGGCCTTTGGCATTGCGTTCGATGATGGCCACTGAGCACGCACCGCAATCGCCTTCGGCACAGCCTTCTTTCGAACCGGTGAGACCGTTACCGCGCAGATATTCGAGCAGGGTCGTGTTGGGAGAGACGTCCGCGACGCGGACGGAGCGGCCATTCAGAATGAATTCAAACGCAGTGGCCATAAGTAAAAACTGTTTAAAGCATAACTGAGCCCGCCAGCGTTGCAATGTTGTGTGCAACAGAAGTAGATGCTCAACGAATACGTTTGACTCACCTTCAAATTGTCGCCATCAGAAGTGCGTCACTCCACGGGCTATTCATGAAAATTGAACTGCGCACTGTAACTAAATCGTATCGTTCAATCCGCGCTCTCAGTCGTGTGTCTCTTGAGTTTTCGCCGGGCCAGCTCATCAGCCTGCTTGGACCTAACGGAGCGGGAAAGACCACTTTGCTTCGCTGTCTCGCCGGCATTGCCGCACCGGATTCCGGTGAAATTTATTTTGATGATCAGGAATATCGTCGAAATCGTCTGGACCTGCGCCAGCGCATTTACACCTTGCCGGATTTCCCGTTCCTGTTCTGGGATCAAACCATTCTCCGCAATCTGGCCATCATCCTTCGACTTTATAACGCTGACGGCGCCGGTGCAGAAGAACGCGTACTCGAGTTATTGCGGGAGTTTGATCTGCTGCCCCTGGCGCTACGCCCGGTGCAGACGCTTTCCCGCGGTCAGGCCTACAAAGCCGGTCTGGCGGCGATGATCGCAGCGGATTGCGATATCTGGTTGTTGGATGAACCGTTCGCCTCCGGTATGGACCCGCATGGCATTGACGCTTTCAAACGACACGCTCGCGCTGCTGCCAACCGCGGGCGCACCGTGATTTATTCGACTCAACTGTTGGATGTTGCCGAACGTTTCGCGGATCGCGTGTGCGTGATTCACAAAGGTGAAATCCACGCGTTTGATACGTTAGACCGATTGCGTGAACAGGCCAGGGACAAGCACAACGTGCTCGAAGAAATGTTCCGCCAACTGCGTGAAGTTCTTCAATGAAACTTCACTCGCCAGAATTCGAAAGAAAACTGCGTCGCTCGGTTAAGACAACCATTCGGCGTTCTCCGGAGTTGAAACGGGAGGCGCGACGCACTAATCGCGCACGGCACTACAGCGCCCGACCGCTCTTTCGTCTGGCGTTCTCTGGCGTAACCGCCGGGTTGACATGGATCATTGCCCAGAAAACGGGTTATCAGAAGCCTGCGTTGGTATTTATCGGAATCTGGCTTTTGGGTTGGATTTCGGCGTTGGTCCAGTCGCTGGCTCATCAGTTGTATGCTTCCTCAGACCTGCCGGCACTATCTCTTCTCCCCATTGAACCCAGAGTTATTTTGCGCCAGCAGCTTGAAAAATTTGTACTCAATACCACCTGGTTGCTTGTGGATTTGCTGGCGATGCTCGGAGCGTTGGCATTATTTGCCGAAATTCCATTTTGGCAGTGTCTCGCCATTATTCCGATCGCCATTCTGGGCTGGCTGACAACGCTGGCATTAGTCGGCCTGGCGATAGTTTACCTTCCATGGTTGCCATATCCTCTGATAACGGCGGCCATCACGCTAAGCCCCTTTGTATTTTTGGTCACGCGTGCCTTTATCGGTCCCGCGTTGCTCGCCGGATTAAATGCCAGCGCAAACACGCTTCAATTGATTTTGCCGACGGCCTGGCCAATGTCGTTATTCCGATTACTGTCACCCAATCCTTCGTGGTTCGAACTGCTCTTTCTCGTGCCCAGCATCGCACTCATCTTCACACTCCGACAGACTTACGTTCGCATCGCCGCAGGATATCAATTCTCCGAAACGATCCAGCCAGAGTCGTCGGACATCATCCCGGATGAAGAATCCGCGATCACAACGGTTGATCCTGATGCGCCCACTCGGGTCGGTTTGACCGCCATTGAAGAGTTTATACAAACGCGCGGATTTCTCGCTACCGCACCGTGGTCAAAGGAAGGCTGGCTGGAAACGCGATTATGGCAATGGATGAGCAGTCAGGAACGCAAACTGGCCGAGTTTGTTTTTCCGAACGCCGTTCAAATGACGAAGACATGGAAAAAAGCTTTTCAACATCTCTCCATCGGCTTGGCCATTGGCTTTACGCTGCGTTGGGTAAACACAGGTCTCAGCTTTTGGGTGACGGGCGGCGCCATGCTGCTTCCGGCTTTGCGCGTCGCAGCCTGCTTCTACGGTAACGGACGAGCATTTCACCCGATGTTTTGCAGCGGGGTTAACATTCAGTTGTACGCCGTTTATCCCATCGGCTACCGGGGTCTGTCCCGCGTTCTTTTCAAATATTCATTCGTCCAACTGCCATTGATCGCGAGCTTTCTCATAATTTGCGGACTGGTTATGGCTTATCTATTTGGCTGGCCATTTCCATTGGCAGCGCTAAACGGATTTAAAGCGGCGTTTTTCCTGGCAGCACTGCGATTGATCTTCGTTGTGTTCGCGTTCAGTTCCGGCACTAACGACTCGTCCCGACTTCGGTCGGACACCTTCCTGATGATCGTTATGTTTTTAACGCTGGGGTCAATTTTTCTCGGCCTGGCAATTGCCGGATTATTTGTACCGCAACCGATATTGTCGCTTGGGTTTTGCGCAGGAGCGATGGTGGTTGCCTGGTTGTTCTGGCGCGCATACGGATTCTTCTATGATGCGAATCGCTTCGACATCATGAATCTTCCCAAACAACAACTCTAACCTCGCGTCATCTTGTTTCCGGTTGGAGAAACAGCTAGTCTGTTCTCGTGATTTACGACGCGTCACTCGACGAACTGCTGCAAAAAGTCTGGGACGGCAAACGCATCAATGCCGCCGAAGCACTGCGCCTTTCTCACCTGCCGATTGAAGAACTCGGCGCGCTGGCGGACCATCGCCGGCAACTCGCGAAAGCCAAAGCTTACGAGGGTCGCGGCAACGAAATCGTCACCTACAACGTCGATCGCAACGTCAACTACACGAACGTCTGTAACGTTTATTGCAAATTCTGCGCGTTCTATCGCACCGAAAAAGATTTCGATTCCTACGTCATCAGTCATGCCGAGATGGATCAGAAAATCGAGGAAACTCTCGCGCTCGGCGGCACGCAGATTCTGATGCAAGGCGGGCATCATCCGAAACTGTCGAAGCAGTGGTATCTCGATTTGCTTTCGCACATCAAAGAAAAGTTTCCGCAAGTCAACATCCACGGCTTCAGCCCGAGTGAGTTCATTCATTTCCGCGAAGTTTTCAACGAGCCGCTGGAACAGATTATCGCCGATTTCAAAGCCGCCGGACTTGGTTCAATCCCTGGTGGCGGCGGAGAAATTCTCGTGGACCGCGTCCGCCAACGTATTTCCCCGCTCAAAGCCATGAGCAATGAGTGGCTCGAAGTCATGGACGTCGCCCATCGCCTTGGTTTGTATTCGAGCGCTACGATGATGTTCGGCCACGTGGAAACGATGGAAGACCGCATCGAACATCTCGACCGGTTGCGACAACAACAGGACAAATCTCTCAGCTACGGCAAAGGCCATTTCACCGCGTTCATCTGCTGGACCTTCCAAGCGGAAAACACAAAGCTCCGCGCTCCTACCGTCGGGGCACATGATTATCTGCG
>Ga0065721_10005935_pt1 | contig 13130 bp, 7 predicted proteins | sample Mesricmetagenome_FD_59108 | JGI IMG/M metagenome (GOLD analysis project Ga0065721, IMG submission 59108) | Mesophilic microbial community from rice straw/compost enrichment Sample: eDNA_1 v2 (version 2) | ecosystem: Engineered > Solid waste > Grass > Composting > Bioreactor | place: USA: Davis... | reverse complement strand
CTTGAAAGAGGTACTGCGGCTAATGTCGAAGGGGATGCGACAACAGGGAATTCGGCTTCGTTTTCTGCAGGATGAGTCGCATCAATATGAATCGGCAAAGCGGATCCCCCCGCGTCAACGACTCCTGATTTGCCCGCTCAGGACAATGCTCAAAAGTGTTGCATTTTGAAGCACTGTCAGATCGGCAAGTGTTAGCGTCACGGGGGCGAAATTTCCAGAGTCCAGAGGGAGAGTTTCATGCAAATCATCGAACTCCGGTGCAATCCCTTTTGCTCAGTCGCGTCCCCATAGGCACTCGGCAATCCAGTCCAGATCTGACTGTTGCTGCTTGCGTGCTCCTTCTGGAGTGGCGGCTCCGGCCGAGTTCAGTGCATTGATCACGATCAGTCGCATGACGCTGGAGAGGGGCATCCCCGGCTTTTGCGACAAAGCTCTCGCGATCATGGGGTGGCTTCGGTTCAGGATGACTTCGTTCTCTGCAGGCGCATCACTCTTGAAATGGGAATCGATGAGCCGCTGAAATCCGCGGGGGATGTCTCCCCGCTGCTTCATTTCATCGAATGACCGGACCAGTTCGTAGCGCTCATTCAAAAATGCCATCACCGGCTGGTCACGACGAAAGGTTCCGACCAGAACGTTGGCATGAACCTCCGAAAAGAACTCCTTCCATTGAGGATCGAGTTCTTCGAGATCGCTGACTCCAAGAATGGTTGAGGCAAACCCCGGAGCGCTGGGGGTGGCGATTCGCAGATCGGTCAACGTCCCCGAAGCACTGTCGTCGGCGGCGCACTGTGCCAGCAGTGATTCTTCGAAACTCCGGAAGGTGTGGACGCAGGGAACCTCGTGGTCGGCAAAGAGCGTGTTGACCCAGCGTTCCTGTCGACGATCGGTGTTGTACCAGACAACTTGTTCAGCATCGTCTTCGTGCAGTGGGTCTGCGACGGACTTGCTCAGAATTTCATCGAGTGTCAGCGACCCCTGTGATGTCGGCAGGCGGTAGCACTTACGGAGCAGCGACCTGAGCCGCGGGTTCTCGAGTGCTGCGCCCGCGAACGTGTACCGGTGCCAGTTCACCACCGCTTCCATTCGGGCGGGGTCCTGTTCACAGAGCGTTTCGAAGTGTTCAAAGATCAGCTCTTCCAGTGTGACTTTCACCCGCTCGAAGTGGTCATCGCGAACAAGATCTTCGCGGCTGGTGGTTGGCAGGCAATCATGAAGTTCCAGGCATCCCCGCAGGAAGGTAGCCCATTGCGGAATCAGGTTTTGGATGGCACGGGAGATCACCATTCGTCGCACGGTCACCATCACTGTTGCGCGATTGCTGAAGCCGGGGACCCGCTGCGGAGTGACGTAAAGTGCCCCTGCGATGGAGACAGGCCGCTCGATACGAATAGGGATGACATCCAGCGGGGCTTCATCGAAATAAGCCTGCAACGCCAGTTCGGTCGATTCCCGGTCCTGTGATGGCTCGAACCAGGCGGCATGAATGACGTTGACCCGCTGGCTGCTGTCATTCAGATAAATGGGAATTGGCAGAAAATCGGCATACTCCCGAATGGCCTTGGCGACGGTTTCCGTCTGCTGGGAGAGAAACCGGAACTCCGGTTTGAGGATCAGAGTCACTGTTGTCCCGGGAGTCGATCGATCGGAAGGAGAGAGATCAATCTCTGTCCCGGCGCCTGCTTCCCAGAGGATGCCGGAATCAGCGTCATCATGTCGACTTTCGACAATCATCCTGTCTGCGAGCATGAACGCGCTGAAGAGGCCCACACCGAACTGGCCGATCAGATCACCCCGGTCACCTGACCCCCCGGCAGAGTCGGGGACTGGCTGGGATCGCTTGATCATCCCGGTCAGACCGGAGCCAACAGTTCCCAGATACTTTTCCGCGTCTTCCGGCGTCAGGCCAATGCCATCATCAGAAAAGGAGATCGTTCCCTGTGCGGGATCTTGCCGGACATCAATTCGTCCACGGAAGTCGAGATCCTTGCGACGTCGACGCATGATCGCATCGTGCGCATTCTGGAGCAGTTCCCGGATGGGAGTGTCTGGACGGCTGTAAAGTGAGCCCCCCATGATGTCGATGACACCAGCGATGTCGACTTGAAAGGGGATCTTCCGGTGCCAGCTGGCCATGAAAACTCCATTGTCTGAATCAGCGAATCCATCAACGCTGATTAAATCGTTTCGTTCGTGAACAAATTTCCGTCGACAAACGTGCTCAAAAACGATCAGATGTACGAAACTCTGCGAGCGTTTGGAACCCTGCGGGCCTGAAGATCATTGATATCGGAGTCTGGCACGCTGTGTTCAGCCTCGCGGAAATGCCATTCAGGTCGCAGCATCGCTCCCACCGCGAAGTGGAAACAAAGGAGAAATATCGGTGGATGATATTTCTTTTAATTGACACTTCGGATTGAAATCTGGTGTGGGGCGGAGGCAGAGGTGTCCGAAGTCGCAGTGGTCCCCGTGAGCCCTCCCACGCGGCCGGGAGGACGCACGCCTGCGGTAGGAGAGAATTGTTGCTTGATTTTTCGATGCGGGGTGCGGAGGTCAAACGGCTGGGAGCCGAAGCCCGACGTGAGCCCGATAGTAACTGGAAGCGTTGGGGAACCTACCTGTCCGACCGACAATGGGGAACCGTTCGTGAGGACTATTCCCTCGACGCAGAAGCCTGGAAGCACTTTTCACATGACCAGGCAGTCTGGCGGGCATATCGCTGGGGGGAAGATGGCATTCTTGGCTGGACGGACCGTCAGTGCCGGTTGTGCTTTGCCGTGGCGATGTGGAATGGCAAAGACCCCATCATCAAGGAACGTCTCTTCGGCCTGAGTGGGCCTGAAGGGAATCACGGGGAAGATGTCAAGGAGTGCTATTACTACCTTGATGGGACCCCCACTCATTCCTATGCCCGCGGTCTGTATAAATACCCGCAGCAAGAGTTTCCCTATCGTCAGCTCGTCGAAGAGAATGCCCGTCGTAGCCGGGAAGAGCTCGAGTACGAGCTGATTGATACCGGAATCTTCGACAATGATGAGTACTTCGATATCGGGGTTGAGTATGCCAAAGCGGCCCCGGAAGACATCCTGATTCGAATTACTGTTTCCAATCGGGCGTCGAAGGCAGCGACGTTGCATTTATTGCCGACCTTCTGGTTTCGCAATACCTGGACGCATCCAAATATCTACGAAGAAAACGAGCACCGCCCCTCTCTCGCAGCGATTGACCACGATACATTACTGGCAGAGCACCAGACTCTTGGGAAATACTACATCTCGGCAGCTCCCGGACCGCGTGGGGCTCGACCACGGTGGTTGTTTACCGAGAACGAAACAAACACCGGACGCATGACGAATCCCCCGGTCATGAAGCCCGGCTGCAAGGATGCGTTTCACCTTTATCTTGTGCAGGGAATGAAGCGGGCGATTCATCAGCAGCCCAAGGGGACGAAGGCCGCTGCGCATTATCTGTTGAATGTCCCTGCGAACGGTCAGGTGGAGATCCGGCTTCGTCTGAGCGAAATATCGCACGCACCGCGCGAACCGTTTGATGAAAAGTTTGAAGCAATTTTTGAGCGGCGTATTGCAGAAACGGATGCGTATTATCAACTGAAGTTCGAGCCATCGCTGAATGATGATGAGCGGCGCATCTGTCGACAGGCCGCAGCGGGGCTGTTCTGGACCAAGCAGTTTTATTTCTACTGCGTCGAGGACTGGCTGAAGCAGGGGCCGCAACGTCCCCCATTTAATAAGGAGACACCCCTCCCTCGGAATGGGGACTGGGAGCACCTGTTCAATCGAGACATTATCTCCATGCCGGACAAGTGGGAGTATCCCTGGTATGCCGCATGGGATTCCGCGTTTCACATGATTCCATTTGCTCGATTGGACATCGATTTCGCAAAGGAACAATTGATGATGTTCCTTCGCGAATGGTACATGCATCCCAATGGTCAGATTCCCGCATACGAGTGGAACTTCAGCGATGTGAATCCTCCAGTCCATGCGTGGGCCTGCTGGCGCACCTATCAGCAGACGGGCCCATCCGGGCAACGGGACAGGGTCTTTCTTTCCCGGGCATTTCAGAAGCTATTGCTCAATTTCACCTGGTGGGTGAATCGAAAGGACGTTCGCGGTCGTCACATTTTCACCGGAGGGTTCCTCGGTCTGGACAATATTGGTGTCTTCGATCGATCGAAACCGCTTCCGATGGGAGGACATCTTGAGCAGGCGGATGGAACGGCATGGATGGCCTATTTCTGCTCCAGCATGTTGTCGATCGCTCTGGAACTGGCGGATGGGAACCCGGCGTATGCAGACACCGCCTACAAGTTCTTCAATCATTACATCGCGATCTCTGAGGCGATGAACACGCTCGACGGGACCGGGCTGTGGGATGAAAAAGATGGCTTTTATTATGACCATCTCCATGTGAATTCCCAGAATATCCCGCTACGGATTCGTTCCATCGTCGGATTGATTCCTCTTCTTGCGGTCGATGTGATCGATCAGCGCGTCATTCAGCAGCTTCCTGAATTCAAAAGCAAGGTTGACTGGCTGAAGAAGCACCGCAGGGATCTGGGGTCATTCATGACATTTCTTGATCGGAGTGAAGAAGAAGGGGAAGAAAAGGGGCTTTGGCTCCTGGGAATCCCGACCCGGCAGCGACTGGAACGGCTCCTGCGATATATGCTGGACGAGGATGAATTCCTCTCCGATTATGGAATCCGGTCACTCTCGAAATATCACGAGAAGAATCCGTTTGTCTTTAATCTTCATGGCGAAGAAGTCTGTGTGAGATATGTTGCCGGTGAATCCGACAGCGTCATGTTTGGAGGAAACTCAAATTGGCGTGGACCAATCTGGTTTCCGCTCAATTACCTGATTCTGGAAGCACTTGAACGCTATCACAGGTTCTATGGGGACTCATTCCAGGTGGAGTGTCCGACCGGGTCTGGGAACCGAATGAATCTTGGTGAAGTTGCGCACGAGATCCGCAATCGGCTTGCCCGGCTCTTTCTCCCGGATGATGACGGCAGCCGTCCCAGTTATGCCCGGGGAGACCGGTTCCAGAAGGACCCGAACTGGAACGATTACGTCCTGTTTTACGAGTACTTCCACGGGGATACCGGACGAGGGATGGGAGCCAGTCACCAGACAGGATGGACTGCGCTTATTGCTCCCATTCTGGAGAGCATCGCCCGCCGTCGGGCTGGAAAGAACGACGGCAGTTCCTGACAGGAAGCCGAGTTTGTTCCAGCACGGTGTCCCTTCCAAGAGGACCTTACTTCAAGAGTCGTGCAGAATGGCCGCTCTTTGAATCAATGCGATGCGCGACGGATTGGGGGCTTGTGTTTACCAGGAATAAACGGTTCGAAGACGCCGCAGGATCGCTTCTTCGAGCAGGGGGTCACGCCCCATCGGGAGCCAGGTGGACGGAGTGGATTGTCCAACAACGGGATTCAAGTCACGAATCAGCGGGGTACTTTCCGAGAAAGTGGCTGCTCCAGCAGAGTTCCCCGCCACACCGACGAGATCCTCGATTTCCTTAAGCACGGTCACGCTCACCAGGTATCCCTGACCGCTGTCGTCAGGCTGGAGGCTGATGATGGCAATTCGCCGGATGGATTGAAGCGAACTTTCAAGCCGACTGTGGAAGCCAACGGAGTCGTGGTGCCATGGCTCGAGTAGCCCTGCCCCCACTTTTGGAACCGTTTCGATAACCCGTCCCAGACGGTTTTCCCGTCCAATCTCAAACTGGAAGTCGTGCAGCACATCGATGGCCCGTTCCCAGACCAGCTCCTCGTTCTGGGTTGCAACCAGAAGCGGGTTGGAAACCGGAATTTGCGCAGCCCCTCCTGGTGGCCGGCCGGGAAAGGCACATCCCAACAGGCTACAGAGCGATCCAGCGAGGAATACGCGGCGCGAGATCACGGATGTCAAAAAGGGGTGAGAGGACGGGGTGAACAGTTGAGGGGGATTGGCGCGGATACTCCACGCATCACCAGAAATGGCGGGAAAGTCTCTCACGAATCCGGAAATGGAACAAGAGCGGTTTCCAACACCCGTTGTGAGATGTTGTCGGCGAGTGTAACCATTTTTGTGGCTTTTGGTTACGGAGCTGAAAGGGCCAAAGAAAACGAGCCGCCCGAGAAGGCGGCTCGTTGACGGAAAAGGCACTCTCAGATGGCTCCCTCTATTTCGTCTCCTCGGTGGGAGCCAGTACTGGAGCCAATTGTTCCTTGTTGGCTGGGCCCGGAGCAATCAATTCGTCCGCTTTCGGAGTGGGGTCCGGGCGGGTGGAATTGAGAGCGTCTGCCGGAGTCGGGCTGGCTCCCGGCATGGCCTGAGGAGCGTCAAAATAGACTCCTCCCACGGGGGACGGAGATGCAAACGGTTCCGGATAAGTATCCTTCATGCCAGATGCATCAATCGCGTGATTTCGTGCATCCGCGTTGTGCGCTGCATCACGATACGCTTCTGCGGACCAGGGGCCTTCCGACAGGTAAATGGAGTTGTGTGCCAGGATCGTCCCCTTACGATACTCCAGATTGTTCAGTGCCCGATTGTAGTCAACGAGGCTCTGATAGTAGGCGACTTCGGCCTCCGCCTGACGAAGCTGGGCACGCAGCAGTTCGTCCAGCAGGATGGTTCCTTCCCGGATGTTCGGCTCGAGATACTTCACGTTCTCCCGGGCAGCGATCATCCGGTTCATGTTTGTCTCTGCAGCTGCATAGGCTCGCGAGAGTTCCTGAAACGCGATGGCCAGTTCGTGGGTAATTTCTTTTTCCTGCTCCGCAAGAACCTGCTGAGCCTTGGCGACTCTCAGTTCGTAGTTACGAACCTGAGACATTGCGGCTCGGAAGCCGATCGCCCAGTTGAAGTTGAACCCGACGTTCCAGCCGGTCTGGTTGCCTGCGGTCATGTTCTCGAAGTAGTTGCCCGTCGGAGTGGACTGGTTGTATCCGAGAAGGTCGTCTCCGAATCCATTGACCTGATAACCGCTGACGAAATTGAGCTGCGGCTTCACAAGACTCTTCGCCGCTTCCAGCTGAAGTTCCAAACTCTTCAGGTTCCACTTCTGGGTCCGTAGCTCAACGCGGTGGGTCAATGCTTCCGTCAGGCTTGTGTACCAGTCGGGAATGAGCTGAGCGGTCACTGGCTCATCTAGCGGCCGGAGCGTTGTTCCATCGTTTGCTGGAAGGCCGATCAACCGACGCAATCGAATCTCCGAAGAGTAAATATTCGACCGGGAGTTAATCGACGCTGCATCCGTGGCAAAGTACTGGTCGCGTGCCTGAGCGACTTCCGCTCGTGTGCGCACTCCTCCTTGCAGCTGCAGATCTGCAATTCTCCACGTCAGCAGAGCGGATTCACGAGCGGTGACGGCTGTGTGATAGTTCCGGTATGCGTAATAGAGATCCCAGTAGGCGTCTTCGATGTCGCGAACCAGACCGTGCAACGCAGTCTCAAACTGGGCAATCGATATGTCTTCATTAATCCGGGCGATGACAACCCCTTGACCGACCCCACTGACGCCATTGAATGACTGGCTAATCGGGCCGGCGATGCGTGTGAACTCGGTTCCCGCCCCAGCGAGCAGTGGAAGGGTATAGGTGATCCCGGTTGAACCGGAATACGAGGAGGGGAGGTTCACGATCGGGGAACTGGTCCCGAGATAGTTGATGTTTTCATAGACGCTGATCTGTCCGCCGTTGGCCATTGTTTTGGACAACGTCGCATTGAAGGTCCCGGTTTCGGAGTTGATCACCGTAAACGGATTCAGTCCGAGCGTGCTGTTTTGAGTAACGCTGTTTCGTCCCCAGATCATGCTGGAGGCCAGCTGGGCATCGAATGCAGATAAGGCTGCTTCGACCCCACGGCTTCCAAAGAGAACTCCCGATGCCTGAATGGCCGGGTCATACGCTGAGGGGGTCATCTGGGGGGCGCTCAGAAGCGAATTCCCGCTGGTGAGGAATGCTCCCGCAGACCGGATGACTTGACTGTTCTGCAGTCCAATCTGCATCGTTTCCGCAAGGCTGATTTCCCGGATGGGAATATCGTCGGTTTCCAGAATGGTGTGCGGCGGGGCGGTCCCGGTCACTTCACTGGGCAGCGGCTCATCGACCGTAGGATAGGAGACATCAAGCGCATGGGCTCGATAAAGCGCTCGTTTCTCTTCTCCAAGATATTTGACATCACTCCGGTCCCGAACACATCCGGACATCAACACTCCCGCCATGGCGGTGAGAGTTGTGAGTTTCTTCAACGAGACTTTTTTACCCCATTGCATCGATTGGCGCTCCCGGCGGCATGATCGAAATCGCACGTACAGTGACTATCGTCCGCTCAGGTGTGTTCTGATGATTGATTCCTTTGTTCCGTATGGTTGCTACAGGGCATGCTCACCTTTTCTTTTGCCTGGTTTAACCCCTCTTCGTGATCGGGTTATGCGGTGCGACCCGCAGGATGTTAAGGGGTGAACAGGCATGAGACTGACGAAAGGCAGGGGTGACGGACTATCAGGCTGTTGTGTTTGCGGGCTGCGTTGACTTTGCGGGCGATTCCCTCGTGGCGATCAGCAGATCTCACCGGTTCGGATCGATCTATGTTCACTGATGTGGATGGCGCCGGGGGACACGTGAATCCACATTGAAAAATGTCGATGCATTGAAGCTGGGGAAGATATTGAAGCCTTTTTGACTCTTTTGATTTTTCTGATATCGCTGCCTCTGACGAGGACACGAGCTGCGGAGGTTACCTATGATTTCCGCACCGGCAGATTTGGCGTATGGTGATTCGTTCCGATTTCGAATGGTGTCAGGAGGGTCTATCAGGCAGATGTCCGGTTCCCCACCAATCTCCGATCGTGCTGTGCAGACCACTCACGCAGTGCGACGTCCCATTGTGGTTGTCGGAGGAGGGGTAATCGGAGCAGCCTGCGCCGGAGCGCTTTCCCAGGTTGGAGCGCCTGTTCTGCTGATCGACAAGGGAGCGTTTGGTCACGGGTGCTCTTATGGAAACTGCGGCCTCGTTTCCCCCAGCCATCTCCTTCCGCTCTCCCGACCGGGAACTGTCTGGAACGGACTGGCATCCCTGTTCAAACGAAATGCCCCGTTGCAGTTCCGGTTTCAGACCCGGAGTCAGTTCTGGGCGTGGATATGGCGATTTGCCCGCAATTGCAATCACGCAAGCATGTTGCAGGCCGGACATGCGCGGCAGGTGCTCCTGGATCAATCGCGTGTTCTTTATGAGGAGATGTTTCGCAGCGGGTTTCTTGAGGATTGTGACTGGGTTCCGGGAGGAACGCTGGTGGTGTTTCGCTCTCATTCGGCGATGGAAGAATTCGCCGAGACCGAAGCGCTATTGCGCCGGGAGTTCGGATTGGAGGCGACTCCCCTTTCTGGCGAAGAACTTTCTCAACGAGAGCCGGCGCTGCGGTCAGGACTGGCAGGCGCATGGGAATACAGGTGCGATGGACACTTGCGTCCCGATAAGCTGATGTGTGCCTGGAAAAAGCGGTTACTCGAATTGGGAGTCCGTATCCGCGAACATTGTGAACTCTTCTGTCTGGAGTTCAGCGACGATGAAGTCACGAGTATCGTCACGACGGCAGGACGGATGGAAGTCGATCAACTCATCCTGTGTACAGGAGCATGGAGTCAACTTCTCCGGAAACAGCTGAAGATCCGACTCCCTGTCGAACCGGGAAAAGGGTACTCGATCACGCTTCGCCGCCCACCAGTGACTCCTGTTTCGCCGTTGATCTTTGAAGAACATCATGTCGCGCTGACGCCGTTCCAGGAAGGAATCCGAATTGGATCGACGATGGAGTTTGCCGGGTACGACAAGTCCATGCGGGCTCCCCGATTGACTCTTCTCAAAGAGGGGGCGAATGCTTATCTCCGTAATCCTGTTGATGAGTTGAGTATTGAAGAGAAGTGGTATGGATTCCGTCCGATGAGCGCTGATGACGTTCCACTCATCGGACGTGTTCCCGGACTTCAGAATGTCTGGATGGCTGCGGGGCACGGGATGCTTGGCGTCTCAATGGCTCCCAGCACCGCTCAGTTACTGGTAGAATTATTAACGGGAACACATCCCCACGTTGACCCGTTTCCCTATCGTCTGGAACGATTCAATTGAGCTTCGGAGTTCGACCCCCCGGCATCTTTGGAACAGGCACTGACCGACATGACTCGACTGCTTCTCCTGCTCCCCGTCCTGTTCATCACACTTGCTGGTCCAGTTTATTCTGCAGAAGAGCGACCGAATATTCTCTGGTTGACTGCGGAAGACATTGGTCCCCATCTGGGATGTTATGGGGACAGTTATGCTACGACTCCGAATCTGGATCGGTTCGCAGCCCGGAGCATTCTCTACACCAATGCGTGGTCGAACGCTCCCGTTTGTGCCCCTGCGCGAACCACGATCATTTCTGGAATGTATCCCACAAGCACCGGCTCCGAGCACATGCGGAGTCTCACGCGACTTCCAGAGCCGTTTCAGATGTACCCTGTCGAACTACGTCGAGCAGGGTACTTTTGCATTAACCATGTCAAGGAAGATTACAACCTGGCGAAACCCGAAGGTTTATGGGATCAGGCGCCGAGAAAGAATCCCTGGCCGAAACTGAAAAATCATCAGCCATTTATGGCGGTCTTCAATTATACAGGGACGCATGAGAGTCAGATCCGAAAGCGGCCTCATGTCTGGAAGCATGATCCTGCGAAAGCACCTGTTCCATCCTATCATCCGGACACTCTCGAAGTCCGGCAAGACTGGGCTCAGTACTATGACAATATCACTGAAATGGATCAGTGGTTCGGCGAACAGTTAAAGCAACTCGAAGCACAAGGACTCAGCGACAATACGATCGTCTTCTTCTTTGGAGATCATGGTTCTGGAATGCCGCGTCATAAACGTTGGCTTTATAACACCGGTCTGCGCGTTCCACTGCTGATTCATGTTCCGGAACGGTTCCGCCATTTGGTTCCCGAAGGGGTTTCCCCGACTGGTCCATGTGATCGACTGGTCAGCTTTGTGGATCTGGCTCCCACCCTGAACCGCCTTGCAGGACAAAAACCGCCGGAATATCTGCAGGGGAGTGCATTTCTAGGAAAAAACACAGCTCCTCCACGACGTTATCTTTACGGATTTCGCGGGCGGATGGATGAGCGGATTGATCTTTCCCGGACCGTTCGAAATGAGCGGTTTCACTATATTCGGAATTATTTCCCCCATCTGGCTCAGGGAGAGTATCTGGCCTATATGTTCCAGACTCCCACGACCCGAAAGTGGAACGAATTGTTTCTTGCTGGCCAACTCAACGAAGCACAGCGCGGATTCTGGGAGCCGAAACCGCCGGAAGAGTTATATGATCTTGAAGCGGATCCCGAAGAGATTNATAACCTCGTCAACTCGCCAGAACACGCTGAANTTCTTGAAGAACTCAGGAGAGCCAACACGGAGCACCTTCTGCGAATCCGNGATGTTGGCTTTCTTCCTGAAGCGGANTTTCACCGGGGGAAGGATCTGACTCCTTACGAAATCGGGCATGATCAGGATCGTTATCCGCTGGAGGAGATCCTCCGGATGGCGGATGCTGCTTCGGGACTTCTCCAGGAATCCCCAGCGATTCTGGCTCAGGGGCTGAAGCACTCCAACGATGCGGTCCGCTTCTGGGCCGCTACAGGACTTCTTGTCCACGGACAACAGACCGTCGAAACTCATCGAGACGTCTTACGGACGATGATCCAGAAAGATCCTTCTCCCAGTGTCCGAGTCGCTGCTGCTGAGTCGCTAGGGCAGTCCGGTCATTCCGACGACTTGCTTGCTGCTGTCGATGTCTTGCTGGACCTGGCGAATCCGCAGAGAGAGGGACCCTATGTTTCGCTGGCGGCGCTCAATGCACTGGACCACCTGAAAGAACGCTCTCCAAGCATTCGCGAGGGAGTGCAGCATCTCGACCTCCCTGAGAAAATCGACGCGATGCGCGGAGGGGCATACCACACGCGAATGAAGGAGGCCATCCTCCGCGAATCACGACATTAAACCGGATTGGCTGCTACTCTCGTTCGAAAATCACTTCTCGGCAGTTTGCGAGCCCCGTTCGGCCGCTTTTCGTCGGGCTGCTTCGCGGAGTTCTTTCAGCCGCGACTTTTGACCGGGGGTGAGAACCGCTTCCAGCTTGGCATCCCGCTCAGCGATCAGAGCTTTCAACTCCTCCCGGAGTTTTTCCAGTTTGACTTCGTAAGAATCCTGAATGGAGTAAAGCTGCTGACGTTGCTCGTCATTGACACCAATCTGGCCATAATACGCAGGAAGTGGCTTCCGACGTGTACTCTCGCGCTCCTCCGTTTTGGATGCGGCAGATTTAGCGGGTTTGGAGGTGTCAGCCCGAAGTTGGCTGGTGAACTGGAAGGAAGTCGATCCGATTGCAAGGCAGATGACGACGGACGTTGCAGCCCGCATTAACATAGTCATGTTCTCCCGATGATTCGTGTTCAAACTCAATTTGAGCGCTAAGACCTCACGTCGAATTTTTATGCTCGGTCGAGATTGCAGGGATGATAGACAAGATAGTATACATTCGTCGATTGATGTTGTTTCCGATTTTCCAAAAATTTGGCAATGGTGTTTCACGTCCGGTTGATTAGATATTGGGCAACTCTTTCAACCCTCCAGCTCGAAGGTGATCTGTGATTCGAGCCTGCGCTGACGTTCGATTTTCTGGTCCTGGCAGAGACCTTCATCATCATTATTTGAGCAGGCTTGTTTTCCTGTCTGCATACCTGTTGTTGACCGGAACTGTTTCGACGGCACAGGAGCCTGTTAGTGCTGAGACGACGCAGGAAGCTTCAATTTCGGATGCTGAGTCTCCCCTGACCGCAGAGCAGAAGGCAGAGTTTAAGAGTTCTTATCTCCCTGTTTGGGAGGGGTATCGGTCCGACATCTCAACCGGTGAGATCGATTATCTGTTCGTCATCTTTACCTTGAAGGAACGGAAGCTGACGTGTGACGAGTTTCTCCACGAATTGCGGTCGGTGTCACTGGTTCCAGATGAGACTCTCGCCCGGAGACTCGTGGAGCGATTCTGCCCCGAGAAGCTCACTGGATCTCTGCCAGACG
>Ga0065721_10051939_pt1 | contig 13131 bp, 13 predicted proteins | sample Mesricmetagenome_FD_59108 | JGI IMG/M metagenome (GOLD analysis project Ga0065721, IMG submission 59108) | Mesophilic microbial community from rice straw/compost enrichment Sample: eDNA_1 v2 (version 2) | ecosystem: Engineered > Solid waste > Grass > Composting > Bioreactor | place: USA: Davis... | reverse complement strand
CAGTTAGATATGGTGGATACTGTAACTATCGATTCTCGATTTTCGGTTTTCGATTCTCGGCAATTCTCGATTCTCGATTTTCGATTCTCGGGCAATTTTCGATTTTCGATTTTCGATTTTCGATTATCGATTATCGATTATCGATTATCGATTCACGATTCCCGAGAGATCAAATTCCGACGCGTCCGTCACTGTCACGCTAACAAAATCACCCATTCTCAGGTAATTCTCAGGTGATTGAATGATCACTTCGTTATCGACTTCGGGTGAATCGTATTCAGTTCTGCCGATGTACTCTTTGCCTTCTTTCCTGTCGACGATTACCTTGAATGTCTTTCCGATCTTTTGCTGATTCAATTCTAAAGAGATATCCTGTTGGATCGCCATGATTTCGTCGGCGCGTTCCTGTTTGACTTCTTCAGGAACGTCGTCTTTCATCGAATATGCGTGCGTATTTTCTTCGTGTGAGTATTGAAATACGCCGAGTCTGTCGAAGCGTGATCTTTGAATGAATTCGGTGAGTTGTTGGAAGTCGTCTTCCGTTTCACCGGGATGACCGGCGATCATGGTGGTGCGGATAGCGATTCCGGGAACCTTCTCGCGAATGGTCGCGAGTAGTTCTTCAGTCTTTTCCCTTGTGATACCTCTCCGCATGAGCTGTAGCATCCTCGTGGATCCGTGTTGCAGGGGAATGTCAAGATACTTACAGATGTTACTGCGTTCTCTCATGACATCGAGAACGTCGAGGGGAAATCCCGAAGGAAATGCGTAGTGCAATCTGATCCATTCGATGCCTGGAACGTCGGACAAAGTCGCCAATAATTCTGCGAGGTTTCTTTTCTTGTAGAGGTCTAGCCCGTAGTAAGTCGAATCCTGGGCGATCAACAAGAGTTCCTTTGTTCCATTGCTCGCGAGTTTTTTAGCCTCCAATACCAGCTCTTCAATTGGTCGGGAGACGTGGGCTCCTCGCATCAGCGGAATTGCGCAGAATGAACATGGCCGGTCGCATCCTTCCGAGATCTTCAAGTATGCGAAGTGCGCGGGATTTGTAAGAATCCTCTCACCAACGAGTTCCTGGCGATAGTCAGCTTTAAATACCTTGAGGAGACGCGACATGTCGCGAGTTCCAAACCAGGCATCAACAAGCGGTATTTCCCGTTCAAGCTCATCCTTGTATCGCTGCGAGAGGCAGCCGGTGACGTAGACCTTGTCTACGATGCCATCCTCTTTCGCGTCGACATAACGCAGAATCGTATCAATAGACTCCTGTTTTGCGTTATCAATGAAGCCGCAAGTGTTAATGATTACGACGTTGGCATCGTCGGTTTTGGACTCATGAACAGCGTCGAGGCCGTTGCCGCGTAGTTGGGCAAGCAGCACTTCCGAGTCGACCTGGTTCTTGGAGCACCCAAGCGTGACCACGTTGATTTTCGTGGACTTGTTTCCTTTTGTTTTCATCTGTAGAACTCAATCCCAACAACCGCAAAGCCCGTTTAATTCCCTCAAAATGTCGATTCAGGTTGAATGAGAAGGAGGGCAAAAATAGCAAAAATAAACTGGCCCGGGATTTGGGCTTATGCCCCAACCCATATCTTTACGCACGCTAAATTGGCATGGTGAAAAAGACTTTATCCTTCGCGATACTTGCTATTCTCGCCCTCGGGTGCCTCGACGAACCGGATTGCTTCCAACTCAACAATGATCTGGTAGGAATCCTGTTCAGAAAGCTCGAAACAGGCACGGCCGATACGGTGGAAATTGCCCAGCTGAGGTCTGTTGACCCAGCCTTGCTTTTCGCCACGGATACAGCCATTAGCCGGGTTCACCTTCCCCTGAATTACTTTGGCAATGAAATCACATACGTGTTCCAGGACTCGGAGGGCGAACATTTTCTCCACCTGACCTATTTGTCGCAAGTACAGTTTGTCTCGGATGAATGTGGACAACGATTCGTTGTGACGAATCTTCGTGTTCAGGATCATTCGTTTGATTCGGTGCGCCTTATCTCGAACGTACCGACCAAGAATGCAAGTGGAATCCAAATCGAGATCTACCGATGAAAGGCAGAACGAGAGTTATGTTGATAGTCCTTACGTCCTGTCTGCTGGCCGGCGTCATCCCGGGAGTAGCACAGAAGGCAGACTCGGTCAAGTCAGATACGATCAAGAATAAGTATCTGCCAACGGGAATCCGCATTGGGTATGACCTGATTGGTCAAGGCAAAAGCATTTTCCAGGATAATTTTTCAGGATGGGAAGTTCAGGGGGATGTTGATTTTAATAGGTATTTCTTTGTGCTCGAGGTCGGGAACTGGGGACGTAATCTGTCATCGGATTCATCGCACTATACCAATTCCGGCAGCTATTGGCGTGTAGGAGCCGATGTCAATTTCCTCACGAAAGACAAGGATCGGAATATGTTTTTCCTCGGACTCCGCTACGGGCGCTCGGTGTTCTCGGAGACGTTGGATGTCATGAAACATGATCGAAACTGGGGTCTATTGTCTGATACCTTTCAGCATTCCGATGTCACCGCATCTTGGGTAGAACTGACGACCGGGTTGAAGGTGAAGATATGGAAAACAGTCTGGCTTGGATATACGGCGAGATTCAAATTCGCTCTTTCGGATCATGAATCACCTGAGATGATCGCCTACGATGTGCCCGGGTTTGGATTGACCGATAAGGAGACCACCTGGGGATTCAACTACTACATTCTGATGCGCTTCCCTGTGAGGAAGCAACCCCCTGTGCCGGATTTCAAAAAGAGATAGGGAGCCTAATTCTGCTTGAAGAGCGAGTCGACGAACTCTACCTGGTTGAACACTTGCAGATCATCCACTTTTTCTCCAACACCGATGTACTTGACAGGAATCTGAAATTCGTCGGAGATTCCAATAACAACGCCCCCTTTGGCGGTTCCATCGAGTTTGGTGATGGCAAGCGCCGTAACATCGGTGGCCTTTGTAAACTCACGTGCCTGCACGACTGCGTTTTGACCCGTACTTCCATCGAGGACCAATAGAACTTCATGCGGAGCGTCAGGTACGACCTTCTGCATGACTCGTTTGATCTTCGACAATTCATTCATCAGGTTGACTTTCGTGTGCAAACGCCCCGCAGTGTCGATGATTACGATGTCGGCGTTTTGTTTTACACCTTCCTGCACAGCGTCAAAAGCCACGGCTGACGGGTCAGTATTCATTCCTTTCGCGACAACGGGGACATCTACGCGCTGACCCCAAAGCTTGAGTTGGTCTACTGCAGCGGCGCGGAAAGTATCAGCAGCGCCGAGCACTACCTTCTTGCCCTTCTTCTTATACTGAGCAGACAATTTTCCGATCGTCGTTGTCTTGCCCACACCGTTAACACCGACAACCATAATCACATAGGGCTTCTTGTCGGCTGGAGTGTCAAATTCGGCAACACTTGAAGAGTCGTGGGGTGAGAGAAGTGCTACTATTTCTTCCTTGAGGATACGATTTAGTTCGGCCGTATTCATGTACTTGTCGCGTGCGACACGCTGCTGAATCCGTTCAATGATTTTTAGCGTTGTCTCAACGCCGACATCGGAAGTGACAAGGATTTCCTCCAGGCTGTCGAGAACGTCGTCGTCGACGGTGCTCTTTCCGACAATCGCTTTACCGAGTTTCGAAAAGAAACTCTCCTTGGTCTTTTCAAGACCCTTGTCGAGCGACTCCTTTTTCTCTTTGGTGAATAGTCCGAACATAATTGGTTTAACAGCAAAAGTTCGTCAAAAATTCGACTCTGGATCTTCGCGAACAAAGCCGCTGATCGCTGCCGGCTCAAAACAGAAAAGTCCTCGACTGAGGACTTTCCTAATAATTTTTGCGCAGTGATTACTTTTTCGCAAGTGTGTCTTTCACCAGATCCGCCGGTACAATTTCTTCCCGGAAGGTGTAGGCGCCGGTCTTCTCCGATCTGACAGCTTTGATGACTTTAGCAAAGCTTTTGCCATCTGTTTTCTTAAGTGACGCAACTACTTTCTTTGCCATGGTTATTTAATTTCTTTGTGAACGGTATACTTCTTCAAAATAGGGTTGTACTTCTTCAGTTCCAACCTTTCCGTGGTGTTTTTCCGGTTCTTGGTAGTGATATACCGGCTCATTCCGGGCATGCCAGTAGCCTTATGCTCCGTGCATTCCAAAATAACCTGAACCCTGTTGCCTTTCTTTGCCATGATCGTTCAATGTTTTTGTATTACAGTACGAGGTTGCCGTTTGCCCTGGCTTCTTTCAGGACTGCGGTGATCCCGTTTTTGTTGATAGTCTTGATTGCCTTAGTCGACAATTTCAAAGTTATCCAACGGTCCTCCTCAGGAATATAAAAGCGCTTTTTCTGGAGGTTCGGATAGAACCTGCGCTTTGTCTTGTTATTCGCGTGAGACACGTTGTTTCCGACCTGAGGCCTCTTACCGGTTATTTGACAGACTCTTGCCATAATTCACTCTTGATTTTCATCCCTTCCGAAAAGGGACTGCAAATATCGGTAAATCACGGAGACAAACCAAACTTTTTTCAGGAATCGCAGAATTGCGACCTGACCCATTGGAATTGCCCGACAGCATCACTACTCTTCAGGGAAGAGTTTGGTTATCAATTCCTTAGGATCAAGATCGGAGAAATCATCGATCATGTAATCCGTCCCTGCCAATTCATCTTTGGTATGGGTAGTAGTAATTCCGACGACCTTACTTCCTGCATTTTTTCCAGCCTCGACGCCAGCAATCGAATCTTCAAAGACCACGCTGTTCCTGGGATCATACCCTAAAGCTGCCGCTGCCTTGATATACACCTCCGGATCGGGCTTTCCCTTTGACACGTGGGACGAATCCAAAGTGGTGTCGAAGAAAGCCCCAAGTCCCGTCTTGCGCAGGGTAAACTCGACGTTGGCGTAAGGGGCGGAGGTCGCAATCGCTGTGGCTATACCCGCATCCTTAACGGCCCGAAGAAATTCCGGGAGGCCTTTTACAGCGACAATATCTGCGTCGTAAATCTCACGAAACAAAGCCTCCTTTTCGTCGGCATACGCATCAAGCTGTTCCTTGCTCAACGGGCCAAAGACATTCACCAGCCAGTCTTCATTCCGACGGCCATATATCTTCTCGCGAAGGTCGGTTTCACTGAGATCCCTTCCGTATTTCTTGCAAAACTGTTTAAGGGCCACTTTGTGCGCTGGATTGCTGTCAACAATGACGCCGTCCATGTCGAAAATGAAAGCTATAGGAGATTTCAATTTACTGAGGTTCAATTGTAGAAATTGTTTCGTGCAAGAATACAGCGCGATGCTGGAAAATCAAGAATTCTCCCCAAACAAAATGATTGAAAACGTTAACGGACTACAAATCGCTCGACATACGACTTGTCATTGAACGTGAATCGGAGCAGATACAAGCCAGCGGCAAGGGAATTCAGCTGATAGTTATAGACTTCGTGCGCGCGAATCACCGTTGGTGTGCTCACTCGCTGCCCGAGCGTTGAGAGTATTTCGATAATTCCGGTACGATCCGCACGGATCTTAAGAATGTCCTGCCTTAGAGCAGGATTCGGGTAGATATCCACCACGGGTTTTTCAGGTAGGGAAGTGCCATCGTCGTGCTTGAGTATATGCACGCCTCCAAGCCCGTTGCCCAACACAATTGAAGGTTTTTTCGTGTTGAATAGATTTATGACGGTGGGCCAGATCGGTCCACCCAGGTTCTTTGACTCGTAGCTTTCGCTGAGGGTGTTGTAAATAATAGCGGACTCCATATTATCGATGCTTCCCCCATTCCTGAAATCACTGATGATGCCGGGCCTTCCATTATTGTCTCCGACGATCAAGTCTGCCCGTCCGTCGGCATCAAGATCGGCCACAGCCACCGCGATGTCGCGTCTCAAGGGGGATGTGGTGAATCCAAGATAGTTTTCGTCCTCAAGCACAAAGACAGGCGATCCTGTAATGCCGCTGTTTCTCCAGTATTCAAGGTTGCCTTCACTCCGGCCTACGATGATGTCTGGAAGCCCGTCACCACTTATATCCGTCAGGTGAACGTTCTCTGTGCTCGTAATTGAGAAGTCGGCGACTTGCAGGGTTCCCGTGAGTTCAAGCCGGACACTGCTTTTGTTGAGGAAATAATAGAGGTTCGTCGCGTTGTTGTCAAAACTCGTCGCGGTGAATACCAAATCAAGAGTTTGGTTATTGTCGATGTCGACAAACTGGATCTTCACGTTGAAGTAGCGAGCGGCGGTAAAGCCCAGGAAGTCGTCGCTGGCGAGTTTGAAGGATGGATTCGTAGACGTTCCGACGTTTTCAAAGAGGTACACGCGTGATGTGAATTCGTCTGACGAGTGGCTGCTGATGAGCAGATCAGTCAATCCGTCTCCATTGTAGTCGAAAAAGGAGGGGACTGCATTGTCGCCCACGTCAATCATTTCATCTTGAAGGAAGTTGCGCTTCACGAAGGAGAACGTCGGTGCATTCGTCGTGCCTGTGTTCTTGTACAGCCATGTCGACTCATTCAATTGACTGTTGAGATACATCTTTCCGAAAATGTTCGGGGTTGCGATCAGGTCTTTCTTTCCGTCGAAGTCGACGTCTTCGTAGAATGCCGCAGGGAATAGAACAAAATTTACAGGGTTGGTCTGGGGGAACCCATAGAAACTGTCTATAAAGGGCTCGGTTGATGTTCCTTTGTTGGGTAACGCGTAAATCTGTGTGCAATCTGCTTCGGAGAGGAGGAGGTCTTGTTGCTGGTCGCCGTTAAGATCAATGGCGAGCAGGCTTTTGCCACCCGCATGTTTCGTACGTCCGCCCGGGTTGGGTGGACACGGAGCGTTGTTGAATGCAAACGATCCGCAATCACATTCACGAAGCGATCCCCACGAACGAGTCACGCGCACGAATTCAAGGGAATCACACGACTGAAAATTATCAACGGAAAGATTCTGGTGGAACTCAATCGTCTGGCCGCTGTATTGGATGTTGAGGATATCAAGGTCGCCGTCACCGTCGACATCGCTGATCGAAGGAAGGTCATCGTATTGGATTTGTAGATTGACTTTGAACCCGGTGGCCGGATTCTTCGTCAGCAATACATGGCTCTTTGGCCCATCGAACCCGGTACTGAACATGTAGGGCTCCCATTCAAGCCGACCATCACTCGTTGCGTTAATGTAGACCTTCATGCCGAGGACATCGCCTGTGAAAATATCCTTCCGGCCATCGCAGTTGAAGTCGCGCAGCAAAACCCAATTGTACAAGTCCTCCGGGAACATGCCCTCGTATTCAGGGGCGGGGACATACAAGTTGTTTTCGGCAACGAAGGTGATGATTTTGTTCGCCATCCGATCGTAGAGAACAAGATCGTCAGTACCGTCACCGTTGAGATCCATTGTATTGAACTGCGCTGCATTCAGGCCACCTGACCAGGCGAGGCGCATTGGCCTGTCGTCAGTATCCGACACAGGGATGCTGTGATCAAGCGTGTACGTGAATTGCCCGAAGAGAGACAGCGGTAGAAGGAACAATATCAGGCACAGCAAGGGCATAAATGAAAATATTTCTTTTTGGCCTAACGCATACCCATGCTCACCTGTTATCTTGTTGCGATGAATGGTTTGCGCATCAAGTTACAAAGTTTAAAACGGCAATGATCACGGAGATCGAAAATTTATACGCGCGGTATTCCGAAAGCGGGCAGGTTTCAACGGACACAAGGAAGATCACCCCGGGTTCGGTATTCTTCGCTCTCAGGGGCGATAAATTTGATGCCAATGAATTTGCTGCCGAGGCCCTGGAGAAAGGAGCAAGTTGGGCAGTCATTGACAATGCGAAATACAGGAACGGTGACCGCTATATTCTTGTCGACGATGTGCTGACTACTCTTCAGCAGCTCGCCCGATACCACCGCGATCAACTTGACATCCCGATCGTCGCACTGACGGGATCGAATGGAAAAACAACGACGAAGGAGTTGCTTCATACAGTCCTCAGCAAGAAGTTTCGCACTCTGGCAACCCGAGGGAATCTCAACAATCACATCGGCGTTCCACTCACCCTATTGTCCATTGATCGCACGATTGAAATGGCTGTTGTTGAAATGGGCGCGAATCATGTTGGCGAGATCGCGCTCTTGTGTCAGATTGCCAATCCCACGCATGGTTTGATCACAAACATTGGCAAGGCTCATATCGGCACATTCGGTGGATACGAGAATATCATTCGCGCCAAGTCTGAACTTTACCATCACCTCGCGACCAACAACGGCGTGGTTTTCGTGAACTCACAAAACACAATTCTGACAGACCTCGCGAAACCGTTCGCACAACCCGTGACCTATCCTTCGTCCGGGGATTTCTATACAGCACAGTTGATTGATGCCGATCCGTTCGTAAGGGTGAAGGCGGAAAATGGCGAGGAGGTCCGTACGCAACTCATCGGCGCATACAATTTCGAAAACATCGCATGTGCGCTTTGCGTTGGAAAATATTTTGGAGTGAGTGATAGCGACGCGAACAACGCGGTCGCTGAATATCAACCGGGAAATATGCGCTCGCAGGTGATTTCGAAAGGTAGCAATACAATTATCCTTGACGCCTACAACGCTAATCCGAGCTCAATGAAAGCCGCCATCGAGAATTTGTCTGCGATGCGCGCTGAGAAGAAGGTTCTTATTCTCGGTGATATGTATGAACTGGAGGAAGAGGCATCGAAGGAACATAGGGAGATCGGAAAACTGATCAGGGAGAAGGGCATCAAGGAGGTATACTTATGCGGTTCCTTGTTTAAGCCTGCGCTCGAAGAAATACCATACGCAAAACACTTTGATAACAAGGCCGACCTTGTCGAGGCCCTCAAGGGATCTCCCTTGAACGGCGCGACGATCCTTGTAAAAGCTTCCAGGGGAATAGGTCTTGAGACTATAGTCGACTTTTTATAATGTTCATCACACTATGAAAATGGATTTGATTCTTAAGTTTCTAAAGGATATCGCCCGAAACAATAACCGCGATTGGTTCGAGAAGAATAAGGCTCGCTACGTTGCCGCGAAGGGAGAGTTTGATAATGTTGTCGCTCGGCTCCTGGAGGAGATGACAAAATTTGACCCGTCGCTCGGCGGTCTTGATCCGAAGAAGTTATCGTTCCGCATTTACCGCGATGTTCGTTTCAGTAAAGACAAGCGACCATACAAGGTCAATATGGGCGCGGCATTCTCCCCCGGCGGGAAACTTGTTCAGGAACCAGGATATTATCTTCACGTAGAACCCGGAAACAAAAGCTTTGTCGCTGGAGGGATCTACATGCCTGATGCTTCAATTCTTGCAAGGATCAGGCAGGAGATTGACTATAATCGTCAACCCTTGGCGAAATTGTTTTCATCGAGGTCGTTCAAGAAATACTTTGATGGATTCGACGATTGGGACAAGCTGAAGACGGCGCCGAAGGGGTATCCCAAAGATCACCCGGACATTGAATGGCTTAAGAATAAGAGCTTCACTGTCTCAGCAATGCTGACGGACCGCGAAGTGACTGATCGCAAATTCATCAAGACGGCAGCTGCGGTCTTCAAGGAGATTAAACCGTTGAATGATTATATCAACGAGGCGCTCGCCTGACCGGATCACCAGTCGAAGTACTCGTCCTGGCTGAGTTCCACCTCCTTTTGTTGTTTTCTGCTCTTTGATTTGAACGCCTCTTTCAGTTCCTGGACTTCTTTCTTCAAGTCGCTGGCGATCTTCTTTCTAACCGCCTCTGTGTCGTATTGTATCCGGTAATCGTCAGTGGTCCCGGTTATCTTCAGGAACAACCGGCTGTTGCCTTGCCCGTCTACTTCAATTGCTTCTTCTGCGGCCGCTTCAACCACCCGCTTCCGGCGTAGTGGAGTGATTACGCGATAATCGATCCGTTGATCGAATGTGTGTGTGCCACTGATGCGAATATCCGTCACGTTAGATCTTACTTCCATCAAAGGCATATAGATTGTCTTTTTCTCAATATGGATATCGTTCTTGAGCTCGGAGAATCGCAATCTGTCCAAACCTTCGTCTCCGAGGTAACGCTCCAGCTTTCTCAACGGGTCAAAGTTGTTTAGCTCTCCTCGCGCGATTGAAATACCAATGTCGGCAACAAGCGTCTCCGGGAATAACCTGAGATTTTGGTTGAGGGTCATCTCAAGATTGACGTCAGCTGTCGCGCGTCCCTTGAGGTGTTTGTCCTGGATAAACGTCTGTCTGAAGTTCTCGAAGACGTAGAAGACGCTGTCGATGTGAATGCCGTTCAACCGGGCAGTGCTGACGATGTCTATCGCTTTGTTGTTTTTGGCGTCGACTATTCCCGATAGTTGCAGCGCACCTCCCATCGTATTGACCGAGAGATTTCGCGATACAGCCATCTGATTCTTCACAAGAAGATCTCCGCGAATAGCCTGACCGTGGAACCGCTTGTAACGAAGAGATCCGATATTGCAATTGAAATTCAGGTTGACGTTTTTCGACAATCTGAAAACAAACTCGTCGGATTCCGCACCCTCTTTTGAATCGGCAAATCCGAATGCAAACAATTCATTGAGATCGATGTACTGTGATTTCAAATCAGTTTCAATGCCGATCGGTTGCCCTTCGAACAGCAGAAATGTGATAATGTTTTTGAAGAATCCGTTCAGGACGAAGTCGGAGTTGCCCAGCTTACCCGAGACGTTGCTCAGTGCCAGGTCATTGTTGTTGAATTGGAGCGTCCCGCGCAGTCCTTCGAGCGGAATCTTCCTTGATCCGTAGAGAAGGTTAACACCCTGCATGTTAATGGTTCCGAGCGTGGATACCTGCTGGGCGGTGTTTTTATTTTTCAGCAGATTGACCCTGCCATTGAATGACACATCGACATCGAGAAACCCGGAGATATACCTGATCTCCTCTACGGGATAAAAGTCTAGAACGGAGGGGGCGTGTACTTTCCCTTTGAAGTTCAGACTTATTGTCGGGTCGAGGAAGTTCGACATCGAGAAGTTGGCGCTGAACGATTCAGCGTTGAGTTTGCCTGCGATGTTCTTGAGTGACAAACGCCATTTCGATTGATCTTCCGCGTCACTTGATGTGAAAGATCCCTCCAACGTCGCGTTTTCGATCTGCGTCTTAGAATCGGGATGAAAGAGTGTGGCGTCGTCGAAACCGAACTCGATTGCTATCGCGGGGTTCTTGTCTGCCGACAATTCGCCATCAAGTGCACCTTTGAAGTAGACCCTCCCGCGGCTCCGGTATTTTTCAAATGGTTTGGCTTTTGACTCCGGGAGAAGGGAGAGAAGGGTTTGCACGTCGGTGTCGCGACCGGTTGTGGTCAGGTGGATAAGGTTCTTTTTTTTCCACTCGTATGTGCCGGAGACTGTGAACTTCGATGATTTGAGTTCAAGATCCGACGGGTGAATAGTCAGGTGTTTTTTGATGTCATCGTATACGAGGTGACTCTTGACGTCAAAAGACTTTCCGGCGAGGTAGTTCTTGTTCCGAATCATCATCTTCGCGGTTGTAACCTGGCCTTCGGCCTCGATATCGTAGATGTCGTTGGTCGAATGGATAGATGCCTTCAGTTTGTCGCTACTAAACGAAAGGTCCTGCAAGGTGCGAATGTCCAGATAGTGAACCACTGCCCCTTTAATCAAGATGCTCGACAAGGCAAAACTAACGGCACTTCCCTGACTGCCGGATGCTGCTTTCCTGACGATCGTATAATTGTTGACTCCGTTTTCGTCGATTTTCAGATTGGTCTCACTGTCTTCGATGACAAGCCCCCGGATGGTGTAATCACCCTGCCAAAGGCTCCATGGGTTCAGCTGGAATGAAGCTTTCCGGGCGGTAAGGAGCGGATAACGTCCGGGGTGACTGTCTTCGACATAGATATCGTGAAATACGATGGATACCTGCGGAAAATGCGAAAAGACCGAAACGTCCATGCGTTTGACGTTCACGGGTGTGTTAAGTTGCTTGTTTGCCTCGCGGATGAATTGCTGTATCAGGCGATCCTTGTAGAGGAACACGGAGACCATAAGTGCAACGACCACCACCGCCACGGATAGTGCCAGATAAAAAAGTACCCTGCGGATTTTCTTCAACGCAAAAAAGCTTTTGTGCAAAAATACAAGGCAAAAATGAAACCAAAGCCGAAACGCAGTCGCACATCCGAATATAATTCCCCTACCGACTGTTCTCGGCTCCTAAGTCCCAACGATTGATCCTGACTCAGGGTATACCGGTTGACCAGATATTTTAACGGTTGTCGATTGCTTGTTTTGGTCCCGGTTTCTGGGTAGATTATGTGTTCCTCCCGGGTTCCGTCGATCGTAATTTTTTGCTCTGGAGGCAACCCTTCTCTACAGTGCGATGTAACGGTGACTAAAAGCGGCTCCTTGGAAGAAAAAGATGATCACATAAGGCCACTATTGGAAGGATGCCTTCGTGGACACCGCACGAGCCAAAAACTGCTCTATCAGAATTTCTATAACTACGGGATGAGTATATCCCTCCGGTACGCCAGCAACCGCGACGAGGCTGCCGAAATCCTAAACGATGCGTTTATGAAAATATTCAGCAACCTAACGAAGTTCGATTTGACCAGACCTTTCAAACCGTGGCTGCGGAAAATTTTGGTGAACACCGCGATCAATCACTATCACAAGAAGCAGCGAGAGATTCAGGTTGAAGAAATGCAGAACGCGAAGGATGAATCGGATACCGAAAAAATTCTTTCAGGTATTTCTTACCAGGAAGTTATTGGATTGTTGCAAAAGCTTCCACCAGCTTACAGAACAGTTTTTAATCTGTATGTTATTGAAGGATATACACATGATGAAATAGCAAGCATGTTGCATATCGCTACTGGTACATCGAAATCAAATTTGTTCAAGGCAAAGGAACAATTGAAAATAATATTGAGAGATTACTTCGAAGCAGATTATGCCGGAACAAGATCTTGACAGGCTCGAACAGTTCTTTCGGAAAGCTGCCGGGAAAGCCGACGTTCCTTTCAATGAAGAAGATTGGAAGAAACTCGAGGCCCAACTCGATGCTGCTGACGCCGCTAAAGGTGTATCAGGCAAGACCGTTGCTCGCATAATCGCAGCGACCGTATTGGTTGTGGCAAC
>Ga0065721_10006021_pt1 | contig 13132 bp, 10 predicted proteins | sample Mesricmetagenome_FD_59108 | JGI IMG/M metagenome (GOLD analysis project Ga0065721, IMG submission 59108) | Mesophilic microbial community from rice straw/compost enrichment Sample: eDNA_1 v2 (version 2) | ecosystem: Engineered > Solid waste > Grass > Composting > Bioreactor | place: USA: Davis... | reverse complement strand
CCGCGCTCCGCGGCTCCCGCCCGTGCCCGCCGCGGCGGCCGGCGCACCCGCGTGCTGATGACGATCGACGCCGTCGGCGGCGTCTGGCGCTACGCCGTGGATCTCGCCGACGCCCTTGCGGCCCGCGGCGTCGACGTCGTCTTCGCCGGCGTCGGGCCGCGTCCTTCCCCCGTCCAGGCCGCGGAAGCGAGCCGCATCGCCCGCCTGCGCTGGATCGACGGGCCGGCCGACTGGATGGTCGACGACGAGGCCGATCTCGGCGGTCTCGCCGCCCGGCTCGACCGCCTCGCCGACGAGGAGGATGTCGACCTCCTCCACGTCAACGGCCCGACCCAGGCGGCGGGGCTCTCCCCCGCCCGCCCGGTTCTCGTCGTCGCCCATTCCTGCGTGCCGACCTGGTGGCGGGCGGTGCTCGGCGAGCCGCTGCCGCCGGCGCGGCGCTGGCAGCACCGCCTCAACGCCGAGGGCATCGCGCGGGCCGACATCCTCGTCGCCCCGAGCGCCAGCCATGCCGAGCTGATGGAAAGCTGCTACGGCCCCCTGCCCGGGCTGCGCATCGTCGCCAACGGCGTGCGCTCGATCCCGAGCGGCGACGGCAAGGAGGATTTCGTCTTCGCCGCCGCCCGCTGGTGGGACGCCGGCAAGGGCGCCGGCGGTCTCCAGGCCGCGGCCGCCGTCTCGCCGTGGCCGATCCGCGCCGCCGGCGCCACCGTGTCCCCCGGCGGCGACCGCTTCGAGTTTCGCGACGTCGAGGCGCTCGGCTCCCTTTCCCACGGCGACATCCTCCACCTCGCCCAGAGGGCCGGTGTCGCCGTTTCGCCCTCGCTCTACGAGCCCTTCGGTCTCTTCGCCCTCGAATGCGCCCGCAGCCGCACGCCGCTGGTGCTCGCCGACATCGCCACCTACCGCGAGCTCTGGTCGGGCGCCGCCCTCTTCTTCGCGCCCGGCGACGGCGATGACCTCGCCGCCCGTCTCTCCGAACTCGCCGCCGATCCGGAGCTTCGCGAGGAGATGGCCGGCCGCGCCCTCGCCCGCTCCCACGAATACACCCTCGACCTGCAGGCGACGGCGATGGCCGAGCTCTACGGCGCTCTCGCCCGCCGAAGGGCCGGCGCCGCGGCGGCGGGCTGACCGCGCACCGTCGCGGCCTCCCGTCTCGAACCGACGATGCGCGGGAACCGCCCCTTCACCGATCCCGCGCCCGCAACGAAGGCCCGCCATGCGCTTCCTGTTCTACACCCACTCCCTCGTGTCCGACTGGAACCACGGCAACGCCCATTTCCTGCGCGGCGTGATGGGCGAGTTGCTGGCCGCCGGCCACGAGGCCGAGGCCCTCGAACCGGAGAACGGCTGGAGCCGGGCCAATCTCGAAGCCGCGGCCGGGCCGCAGGCCGTCGCCCGCTTCGCCCGCGACTTCCCCGCGCTCCGCTCGCAAGGCTACGACGAGACTTTCGACCACGAGGCGGCGCTCGCCGCAGCCGACGTCGTGCTGGTCCACGAATGGACCGACCCCGACCTCGTCGCCCGGATCGGCCGGGCCCGGCACGCGGGCGGCGACTTCCTGCTGATCTTCCACGACACCCACCACCGCGCCGTCTCGGCCCGCTCCGCCATCGCCGGCCTCGTCCTCGACGACTACGACCTCGTGCTGGCCTTCGGCGAGGCCCTCACCGAACGCTACCGCCGCGCCGGCTGGGGCCGCCAGGTCGCGACCTGGCACGAGGCCGCCGACACCCGCCGCTTCCGCCCGCTGCCGCAGACGGCCAGGGAGGCCGACCTCGTCTGGATCGGCAACTGGGGCGACGGCGAGCGCAGCCGCGAACTCGCCGAATTCCTGGTCGGCCCGGTCGCCCGCCTCGGCCTCGCCGCCACCGTCCACGGCGTGCGCTATCCGAGGACCGCGCTCGACGCGCTGGCCGAGGCCGGCATCGCCTATCGGGGCTGGCTCGCCAACGCCGACGTTCCCGCCGCCTTCGCTCGCCACCGCGTCACGGTCCACGTGCCGCGCCGGCCCTATGTCGAGGCGCTGCCCGGCATTCCGACCATCCGCGTCTTCGAGGCCCTCGCCTGCGGCATCCCGCTCGTCTCGGCGCCGTGGGACGACGCCGAGGGCCTGTTCCGGCCGGGAGAGGACTTCCTGATGGTGCCGGACGGCGCCGCGATGGAGCGCGCGCTCGCTGGCCTCCTCGCCGATCCCGAGCGCGCCGCGGCCCAGGCCCGCCGCGGCCTCGCCACCATCCACGCCCGCCACACCTGCCGACACCGGGCCGACGAACTGCTCGGCCACGTCCGCCGCCACGGCCCGGCGCGCCTTTCCACCTCCACCCGGCCGCGTCCCGGTGCGGAGGCGCGGCCATGAAGATCGCCTTCTACGGATCGAGCCTGCTCTCCTCCTACTGGAACGGCGCGGCGACCTACTACCGCGGCCTCCTCGCCGCCCTCGCCCGCCGCGGCCACGACATCGTCTTCTACGAGCCCGACGTCCACGACCGCGGCGCCCACCGCGACATCGACCCGCCCGACTGGTGCCGCGTCGTCGTCTACGAGGGGACGCTGGAGGCGCTGCACCGCGTGGCGGCGGAGGCGGCGGCGGCCGACGTCGTCGTCAAGGCGAGCGGGGTCGGCTTCGCCGACGACATCCTGCTCGGCGCCGTCCTCGACGCCGCGGCGCCGGATGCCCTTCGCATCTTCTGGGACGTCGACGCGCCGGCAACCCTCGCCGACCTGCGGACCGAGCCCGACCAGCCCCTGCGCGCGGCGCTCGCCCGGCTCGACCTCGTCCTCACCTACGGCGGCGGCGAGCCGGTGGTCTCGGCCTACCGCGGCCTCGGGGCGCGCCTCTGCCGGCCGATCTACAACGCGGTCGATCCGTCCACCCACCATCCGGTGGCCCCCGACCCGCGCTTTTCCGCCGACCTCGGCTTCCTCGGCAACCGCCTGCCGGACCGCGAGGCCCGTGTCGAGAGCTTCCTGTTCGACGCCGCCCGGCGCCTGCCCGGCCGCGCCTTCCTGATCGGCGGCGCCGGCTGGGACGACAAGCCGATGCCGGCGAACCTTCACCGCCTCGGCCACGTCGCGACCCGCGACCACAACGCCTTCAACGTCACTCCGCTCGCCGTGCTCAACATCTCCCGGGCCTCGATGGCCGAGACCGGCTTCTCGCCGGCGACGCGGGTGTTCGAGGCGGCCGGCGCCGGTGCCTGCCTCGTCTCCGACGTCTGGCCGGGGATCGAGACCTTCCTCGCCCCCGACGAGGAGGTCCTGCTCGCCCGCGACGGCCGCGACGTCGCGGAGATCCTCGCCGCGCTGACGCCCGAACGGGCCGCGGACATCGGCGAACGCGCCCGGCGGCGGGTGCTCGCCGACCACACCTACGAGAGCCGGGCCGCCGAGGTCGACCGCGTCCTCGCCGAGGCCCGCGCCGTCCGCTCGCCGGAGCCCGCGCAATGACCCCGCTCGACATCGTCATCGTCGGCCTCTCGCTGTCCTCCTCCTGGGGCAACGGCCACGCCACCACCTACCGCGCCCTTCTCGCCGGCCTCGCCGCCGAGGGTCACCGCGTTCTCTTCCTCGAGCGCGACGTGCCGTGGTACGCCGAGAACCGCGACCTGCCCGACCCCGACTTCTGCCGCCTCGCCCTCTACGACGGCCTCGACGACCTCGACCGCTTCCGGGGCGCCATCGCCGCCACCGACGTCGTCGTGGTCGGCTCCTATGTGCCCGAGGGACCGGCGGTGATCGACAGGGTGAAGGGCTGGACCCGCGGGCTGTTCTGCTTCTACGATATCGATACGCCGGTGACGCTCGCCGCCCTCGCCCGGGGCGACGAGGAGTTCCTCGCCCGGCGCCAGATGCCGGGCTTCGACCTCTATTTCTCCTTCTCCGGCGGCCGGGCGCTTGACCGGCTGCAAGACGAGTTCGCCGTGCGCCGGCCGCGCGCGCTCTACTGCTCGGTCGATCCGGACCGCTATCGCCCGACCGGCGAGGCGCCGGTCTGGGACCTCGGCTATCTCGGCACCTACAGCCCCGACCGCCAGCCGACGCTGGAGGCGCTGCTGATCGAGCCGGCCCGTCGCCGGCCGCAGATGCGCTTCGTCGTCGCCGGCTCGCGCTATCCGGACAGCATCGCCTGGCCGGCCAACGTCGAGCGCATCGAGCACCTGCCGCCGTCCGCCCACGCCTCCTTCTACGCCCGCCAGCGCTTCACCCTCAACGTCACCCGCGCCGACATGATCGCCTGCGGCCATTCGCCGAGCGTGCGGCTGTTCGAGGCCGGCGCGTGCGGCACGCCGGTGGTGTCCGACCGCTGGGACGGCCTCGGCGAGCTGCTGCCGGAGGGCGAGGCGCTGCTGACCGCCGCCCGGCCGGAGGAGATGATCGAGATCCTCGACACCGTGCCGGAGACGCGGCGACGGGACATCGGCGAGAAGGCCCGCGCGCGCATCCTCGCCGCCCACACCGGCCGCGCCCGCGCCCGCGAATTCGCAGCGGCCGTCGCCGCCGCCCGGCGGGAGGCCCCGTACGGCGCCGTCCTCGCGGGCGCCTGAGCCCGACGTGGCGTCCCCGAACGCCACCGGCTGCCATCGTCTCTCCCCCATGAACCGACGGAGCCCGAACCCGATGAACTTCGCCCGCATCCTCCGCGACGGTCTCGGCGAGAGCCGCCGCCAGGCGACGCGCCGGAAGATCGAGGATCTCGCCCCCTGGTTCCACAACATGACGATCGACGGCGTCGAGACCGCGCCCGATCATTTCCTCGGCGACTATCCCGCCTGCAAGTGGAACACCTTCGCCCACGTGCTGCCGCAGGATCTGCGCGGCCGCTCGGTGCTCGACATCGGCTGCAACGCCGGCTTCTACGCGATCGAGATGAAGCGGCGCGGCGCCGGTCGCGTCGTCGGCGTCGACGCCGATCCACGCTATCTGGAACAGGCCCGTTTCGCCGCGGAAAAGGCCGGCGCCGACGTCGAGTTCCGGCAGATGTCGGTCTACGAGATCGGCCGGCTCGGCGAGCGCTTCGACCTCGTCCTGTTCATGGGCGTCTTCTACCACCTGCGCCATCCGCTGCTGGCGCTCGATCTCGTCCGCGAGCACGTCGCCGCCGATCTCATGCTGTTCCAGAGCCTGCAGCGCGGACCGGACGCCGTCCCTGACATTCCCCGCGACGCCCCCTTCGACGACTGGGACCTGTTCGAGGATCCCGCCTTCCCGCGGCTCTCCTTCGTCGAGGCGAGCTATGCCGGCGATCCGACCAACTGGTTCGTGCCGAACCGTGCCGGCGTCGAGGCGATGTTGCGCAGCGCCGGCTTCGCGATCGAGGCCCGGCCCGAGCGCGAGGTCTACCTCTGCCGGCTCGCCGAGCGGCCCTGGGGCGTCGAGGCGCCGCCGCTCTGATACCGGCGCGCAGATGGACGGACTCGATCGGTCTCATCCTGAGGAAGCCGCGTCAGCGGCCGTTTCGAAAGGACGTGGGCAGAGAGCGCTCGGTTCGAACGCAAACCGCCAAGCCCCCCTCGCACGCCCCTCGTCCGACCCCTGCCGGGAACTTTCGCGCTCGCCCGCGCTTCTACGACGACCGCCAGGGCAGCCGTCCCGCTTCGAACCCGACCCCCGAACCCCGCGAGGAGTGACCCGATGACCAGCGAAGAGAGCCGCGGAGCCGAGGGCGCCGTCGCCGCCCAGCGCGCCGTCCAGCGCGAGATCGACCACGCCGACGGGATGCGGTCGAAAGACGAGGGCGGCGGCGCCATGCAGGCCGGTGCCCGCCGCTATCCCGAACCGCCCTTCCCGAAGGCCCACCAGGCCAAGCCCGGCTCCGAGGCGGTGCTCGATCCGGCGCCGATGTACGACGCCCCGTTCTGGCGCGGCTCCGGCAAGCTCGAGGGCATGACCGCCCTCGTCACCGGCGCCGACAGCGGCATCGGCCGCGCCGTCGCCGTGCTCTTCGCCCGCGAGGGCGCCGACGTCGCGATCGCCTATCTTTCCGAGCACCAGGACGCGGAGGAGACCAAGCGGGCCGTCGAGGCGGAAGGCCGCCGCGCCATCCTGCTGCCCGGCGACGTGCGCAGCGCCGACCACTGCCGGGCGATCGTCGCCAAGACTGTCGAGGCCTTCGGCGGGCTGGACGTCCTCGTCAACAACGCCGCCTTCCAGTATCACGCCAAGGCGATCGAGGACCTCTCCGACGAGCATTTCGACGAGACCCTGAAGACCAATCTCTACGGTTATTTCTTCATGACCCGGGCGGCGGTGGCGGTGATGAAGCCCGGCGCGTCGATCGTCAATTCCGGCTCCGTCACCGGCATCGACGGCAGCGGGCCGCTGCTCGACTATTCGATGACCAAGGGCGGCATCCACGCCTTCACCCGGGCGCTGTCGTCGAGCCTCGTCGAGCGCGGTATCCGCGTCAACGCCGTGGCGCCGGGGCCGGTGTGGACCCCGCTCAACCCGTCCGAGCGTCCGGAAGAGGAAGTGGCGACCTTCGGCTCCGGCGTGCCGATGAAGCGGCCGGCCCAGCCGGAGGAGCTCGCCCCGGCCTACCTCTTCCTCGCCTCGCCGCAGATGTCGAGCTACGTCACCGGCGAGATCCTGCCGGTCATCGGAGGCTACTGACCTGGGTCGCCCGGCGCTCCCCCCGATCGCGGCCGATCCGGTGGCCTTCGCCGAGGCCACCGGGCTCGTCCACGTCACCGACGACGGCCCCGGCATCCGCCGGCGCCGGCGCGGCACCGGCTTTTCCTACGTCGGGCCGGACGGGGAGCGGGTCGGCGACGCGGCGGTGCTCGCCCGCATCCGCGCCCTGGCCATCCCGCCGGCCTGGGAGGACGTCTGGATCGCCGCCGATCCGCTCGCCCACATCCAGGCGACCGGCCGCGACATCCGCGGCCGCAAGCAGTACCGCTACCATCCCGACTGGCAGGCGGGACGCTCGGAAGCGAAGTTCTCCAGCCTCGCCGACTTCGCCACCGCCCTGCCGGCGCTGCGCGAGAGCGTGGAGGGGGATATCAGGCGCCGCGGCCTGCCGCGCGAGCGGGTCGTCGCCGCCGTGGTCTGGCTGCTCGACCACACCGCGATCCGCATCGGCAACGAGATCTACCGCCGCGAGAACAGGAGCTTCGGCCTGACGACGCTGCGCTCGCGCCATCTGGAGATCGAGGGCGCCCGGCTGCGCTTCGCCTTCCGCGGCAAATCGGGCCGGGAATGGCAACTGAAGCTCACCGACCGGCGCATCGCCCGGGTGCTGTCGACCATCGACGAACTGCCGGGCCAGACGCTGTTCCAGTATCTCGGCGACGACGGCTCCCGCCATCCGGTCACCTCCGCCGAGGTCAACGATTACATCCGGGCGGCGATCGGCCCGGTGTTCTCCTCCCGCCACTTCCGCACCTGGACCGGCACCACCGAGGCGGCCTGGCGCTTCGCCGAGGCCGAGGTTCCGGAGACGAAGACGGCCCTGCGCCGCCGCGTCAACGAGATCGTCGATCTCGTCGCCGGCCGCCTCAACAACACCCGCTCCGTCTGCCGCACCGGCTACATCCACCCCGCCGTCTTCACCGGCTGGGAGGACGGCAGCCTGCGCGCGGCGCTCGCCGCCGCCATCGAGGCCGATCCGGCGCCGGGCCTTCGCACCGAGGAGAGCGCGGTGCTCGCCTGGCTGTCGCGGATCGCGACCTGAGGAACGGCGGGCGGACCGGTCGCCGCGGCGGCTGCGCCGGCCACCGCGCGCCGTGCTATAGACCGGGAATCGCGCCGATGGCCGGCGCGGCCTTCGGCGAGGACGACGATGACCCCGGACGATCCCCGGCAGCCCCCCGAGACGCTCGCCGACATTCTCGACCTCGAACGGCTCGAAACCAACCTCTACCGCGGCCGCAGCCCGAACTTCGGCTGGCAGCGGGTGTTCGGCGGCCAGGTCATCGGCCAGGCCCTCGTCGCCGCGACCCGCACCGTCGAGGGCCGCGCCGCCCATTCGCTCCACGCCTATTTCATGCTGCCGGGCGATCCGGCGGTTCCGATCGTCTACGAGGTCGAGCGCATCCGCGACGGCGGCAGCTTCACCACCCGGCGCGTGCGCGCCATCCAGCACGGCCGCCCGATCTTCTCGCTGTCCGCCTCGTTCCAGACCGAGGAGGAGGGGCTGGAGCACCAGATCGCCATGCCCGAGGGCGTGCCGGGCCCGGAAGACCTGCCGAGCGGGCCGGCGCTCGCCGCCGACATCCTGGCCAGCGCCCCCGCCCCGATCCGCGACTACTGGAACCGGCCGCGCCCGCTCGACATGCGCCCGGTCGACCTGCGCCGCTACGTCGACCGCAGCGACGGCGAGCCGCGCCAGATGATGTGGTTCCGCGTCCGCGAACGGCTGCCGGACGACGACGGCCTGCACCGCTGCGCCCTCGCCTACGCCTCCGACATGACCCTGCTCGACACCTCGCTCTACGCCCACGGCCGCTCCGTGTTCGATCCCGAGCTCCAGGTCGCCAGCCTCGACCACGCCATGTGGTTCCACCGGCGCTTTCGCGCCGACGAGTGGATCCTCTACGTCCAGGACAGCCCGGCGAGCGGCGGCGGGCGGGGCTTCACCCGCGGCTCGCTCTACGCCCGCGACGGCACCCTCGTCGCCTCGGTGGCCCAGGAGGGCCTGATCCGCCCCAAGCGGCGCTGAGAGCGGCGCCGAGCCCTCCCCCGGAAACGAAGGAACCCGGCCGAAGCCGGGTTCCAGGGTCAAGCGACGTGCGGTGAGGCCCGAGCGATCAGAGCCGGCCCGAACCGATGCCGAACTCCGGATAGGCCTCGACGCCGACCTCGGCCTGGTCGAGCCCCATCGCCTCCTCTTCCTCGCTGGCACGGATGCCGACCGTGGCCTTGAGGGCCATCCAGACGATCGCGCTCGTCACCAGCGTGAAGGCGCCGATCGAGACGATGCCCACCGCCTGCAGGGCGAAGGAGGTGTCGGCGTTGGTGAGCGGCACGGCGAGCGTGCCCCAGATGCCGGCGAGCAGATGCACCGGGATGGCGCCGACGACGTCGTCGATCTTCATCTTGTCGAGCATCGGCACGGCGACGACGACGATGAGGCCGCCGACGGCGCCGATCACCACCGCCATCAGCGGCGTCGGGGCCAGCGGCTCGGCGGTGATCGAGACGAGACCGGCGAGCGCGCCGTTGAGCGCCATCGTCACGTCGACCTTCTTGTAGAGGATCTGGGTGAGGATCATCGCCGCGACCACGCCGCCGCAGGCCGCGAGGTTGGTGTTGGCGAAGATGCGCGAGACGTCGGTGACGTCACCGATCGTGCCCATGGCGAGCTGGGAGGCGCCGTTGAAGCCGAACCAGCCGAGCCAGAGGATGAAGGTGCCGAGCGTCGCCAGAGGCATCGACGAGCCCGGGATCGGATGGACCGCGCCCGAGGGGCCGTACTTGCCCTTGCGGGCGCCGAGCAGGATCGCGCCGGAGAGCGCCGCCCAGCCACCGACCGAGTGGACGAGGGTCGAGCCGGCGAAGTCGGAGAAGCCCATCTCGCTGAGCCAGCCGCCGCCCCACTGCCACGACCCGGTGATCGGATAGAGGATGCCGGTGAGGATCACGGTGAAGATCAGGAACGGCCACAGCTTGATGCGCTCGGCGAGGGTGCCGGAGACGATCGAGGCGGTGGTGGCGCAGAACACCATCTGGAAGAACCAGTCCGAGGCCGTCGAATAGCCGGTGTCGAGCGCGTTTCCGCCGACGTCATCGAAGGAATAGGCCCCGATGCTGCCGAAGTAGCCGCCGTCGACGCCGACGTACATGATGCTGTAGCCGGTGATCCAGAACATCAGCCCCGCGATCGAATAGAGCGCGATGTTCTTGAGGCACTGCATCGACACGTTCTTGGAACGCACGAGGCCCGCCTCGAGCATGGCGAAGCCGGCCGCCATCCACATCACCAGGAAGCCGCCCATCAGGAACAGCAGGGTGTTGAAGATGTAGGCGGTGTCGGCGGCCGCGGCGAAGGCCGGGGCCTCGGCCGCAGCCTCGACGGCGGCTTCGGCGGCCGGGGCGGCCTCCTGCGCCAGCGCCGGAACCGCCGCGATGGTCGCGGCGAGGGCGAGGCCGATGAAGGTCTTTTGCAGCTTCATGGGTCGTGTCCTTGTGGTTTCTGCGGAAGTCGGAAGATGCGGCGCCCGCCGCGCGTCGGTCCGGCGCGGATGATCCCGCCCGGTGCCCCCTCCCCGCCCACGGCGGGGCGGCGGCGGGCCCCGCCGGGGCGCCGTCGATGCGCTCAGAGGGCGTCGCCGTCGGTTTCTCCGGTGCGGATGCGGACGGCCTGCTCGATGCCGAAGACGAAGATCTTGCCGTCGCCGATCTGTCCGGTCTTTGCGGCGGCGGAGATGGCGTCGACGACCTTGTCGGCGAGGTCGGAGGCGACGGCGACCTCGATCTTGAGCTTGGGCAGGAAGCTGACGGCGTATTCGGCGCCGCGGTAGATCTCGGTGTGGCCCTTCTGGCGGCCGTAGCCCTTGACCTCGGTGACGGTGAGGCCGTGCACGCCGATCGCGGTGAGCGCGTCGCGCACCTCGTCCAGCTTGAACGGCTTGATGATGGCCATGACGATCTTCATGGGGTGTGTTCTCCCTTCTTGCCCGGCCCGGTGAGCCCCGTGGTCCGTGGCGGATGACTGCGACGGCCGCTCATGGCCCCTGCCGGTTCGCCCGCGGTTCCGGCGCGCGCTCCCGCAAGGGGTGAACGCGCCGGGGGCGAGGATGGTCTCGCACCGATCTCGCCGATCAGCTTAGGGCGTCGGCGGCGAAAAGTTGAGGGGGTCGGGAGCGCCGGATGCGTGGGCGAAAGCCCGTCCGGCGCCGGGACGCCCGCCCCCGGGGGGGAGCGGACGCCGGCGCCGGCTTCCGGATCAGCTGTGGTAGGCCGATTCGCCGTGGCTGGAGAGGTCGAGACCCTCGCGCTCGGCCTCGATGCTCGGACGAAGGCCGACGACGAGGTCGACGATCTTGTAGAGCACGACCGAGGCGATGCCGCACCAGACGACGGTGATCAGCACGGCGACGACCTGGGAGTAGACCTGCGAGGCCATGGTGACGCCGTCGGCGTAGCCGGCGCCGCCGAGCGAATCGGCGGCGAAGATGCCGGTGCCGATCGCGCCGATGATGCCGCCGATGCCGTGGACGCCGAAGACGTCGAGGCTGTCGTCGTAGCCGGCCTTGGGCTTGACCACGGCGACGAAGAAGTAGCAGCCGAGGCTGGCGATCGCGCCGAGGATGATGGCGCCGATCGGGCCGGAGGTGCCGCAGGCCGGGGTGATGGCGACGAGACCGGCGACGACGCCGGAGGCGGCGCCGAGCATGGAGGCCTTGCCGCGGGTGATGGTCTCGATCACGCCCCAGGCGACGGCCGCGGCCGCGGTGGCGACGAAGGTGTTGAGCATCACCAGGGTGGTGCCGCCGTTGGCCTCGAGGTTGGAGCCGGCGTTGAAGCCGAACCAGCCGACCCAGAGCAGCGAGGCGCCGACCATGGTGAGCGTCATCGAGTGCGGGGCCATCATGTCACGGGGATAGCCCGTGCGCTTGCCGACGAGGATGCAGCCGACGAGGGCGGCGATGCCGGCGTTGATGTGGACGACGGTGCCGCCGGCGAAGTCGATCGCGGCGATGCCGCCGGCGTGGGCGCCAGTGAAGATCAGGCCGTTGGCGTCCCAGACCATGTGGGCGATCGGGAAGTAGACGAAGGTGACCCAGAGGATCGAGAACAGGATCACCGCCGAGAACTTGATGCGCTCGGCGAAGGCGCCGACGATCAGGGCCGGGGTGATCGCGGCGAAGGTCATCTGGAAGCAGATGAACAGGAACTCGGGGATCACGACGCCGTCGGTGAAGGTGGCGACGGTCGAGTCGGAGGTGACGCCGGCGAGGAACAGCTTGCCGAGGCCGCCCCAGTAGGCGCTGTCGCTGCCGCCGAAGGCGAAGCTGTAGCCGTAGATCACCCAGACCAGCATGATGACCGAGGCGATCATCATCACCTGCATCAGCACGGAGAGCATGTTCTTGGCGCGCACGAGGCCGCCGTAGAACAGGGCGAGACCGGGAACGGTCATCAGCAGGACGAGGATCGTCGCCACCATCATCCAGGTGACGTCGCCCTTGTCCATCGTTTCGGTGACGGTTTCGACGGCCGCTTCGACGGCTTCGGCCGGGGCGTCCTGCCCGAAGGCGGGCAGAACCGCCAGGGCGGCCATCGACGTGGCCGCGGTTACGATCTTCAACAACTTCATGGACGTGCCTTTTTCTGCATGTCGACGGGAGCGCCAGAATACGGGTGCCATGGTGGGTGGCGTTCGGCCTTCCTCCCGTCCCCGGCCGCCGGCCGGGATCGAAAGCACGGAAGGTCGGCCCGGGCGGGTGCCCGAAACCCTCGCGTCACAAACGATGGCGACACGGATAAACAAGCTTCGTGCCAAGTCGCGTTTCGGGCAGTTCGCCGTTGCGGGCGCCGGTTTTCCGTGGCGGGCGGAGCGCGCGGGAGCAACCGCCGATCGGCGGCGTCGAGGCGCGAGACCTGACTGCCACATGCATTTGCATAAAAAATGGACAACTGCCTTCGATGAAGGCGTTTTCGGACTCGCGCAGGTCGCGCCGCAGCGACGTCCGATTCATTTTTGGGCAGAGCCGACGGATCTCGGCGAAGCGAAGCCGGAAGGCGGCGAAATCGTGGCGGCGGGAGCCTCCCCGTGGCCGTGCGAAGCCGAAAATTGCCGCCGCAGCGGGCAATGCGGCGCCGGTGGCACGAAGATTGTTACGGGGGCGGCGTCGAACGCGGCGGGCGGCGGGCGACCTCGCCGCCCGTCCGATGCGGTCTTCGCCGCGAAATCGCCCGATTTCGCCGAAGTCCGCGCTCCGCCCGGCCGCCGGTCCGAACGACCGCGCGGCCCAGAGACGAAGCGTCGCCGGGATCGTCCCGGCCGAGCCGCCGGAGGGTCTCGTGAGGCCGCCCGGTCGACGCGGGACTACGAGAGTCAGAGGGGATTCGCCGAGATGAAGATCGTCATGGCCATCATCAAGCCGTTCAAGCTGGACGAGGTGCGCGACGCGCTCACCGCGATCGGCGTGCACGGCCTCACCGTCACCGAGGTCAAGGGCTACGG
>Ga0065721_10005561_pt1 | contig 13132 bp, 12 predicted proteins | sample Mesricmetagenome_FD_59108 | JGI IMG/M metagenome (GOLD analysis project Ga0065721, IMG submission 59108) | Mesophilic microbial community from rice straw/compost enrichment Sample: eDNA_1 v2 (version 2) | ecosystem: Engineered > Solid waste > Grass > Composting > Bioreactor | place: USA: Davis... | reverse complement strand
GCCGTAGTCGCGGGGTGACGAGCCGGCGCGGGCGGATGGCATCGCGTCGGTGTTGTGCAATGTGATGACGACGAATCGTTCGGGATGAGCGCGGATCAATCCCTCGTTCGTGGTCTCGCGGGTGAGCTGGGTGCAGCCGGCGAAGACGAGCATCGAGAGCATTGCGGCCAGCCGTTTCATAAGCTGGACCCGCTCCCGGCTGCCAGCTGACTCGGCTCGGCAAACAAGACTTCGGGGTGGCTGCGCAATGTCACGATGATTGCTTGCACGTCCTCGCCGTCCGGTGTCGAGAGGGTATAGACGCCGGCCTCGCTCGGTCCGGCAATGATGTTTGCTTCGACCTGCCGCAACAGCTCGTTGACCCGGTTCAACGAAGCGTCGGGAGCAAACACCACTCGCACGGCCGCTCGTGGAGCCGACGCTTCGGGCGCTGGCGAGGAAAGCGTGCGGTATTCCGGCTGTCGCACCGAGGTGAACAACGCACCGGCGAGCGCCGCGATGGCCACGAATTGAAGCCAGATTGCCGCGATCAGCCAGGGGCGTTTGATGCCGCGACGCTCGGATGCCTCGGCAACGGGTTGCTCGTCGATCTGAGTGAGCAGCTTCTGCCAGGCGGCGTTCGGGGCCGCGATCACATCGTCCGGGCCCCGCATGTGACTGTGAAGAGCGCGATGTCGCTGCAACTCCTCACGGCACTCGGTGCAAGTGTCAGCGTGGCTGAGCACGGCACGTTGTTCGGCGTCGCTCGCCCGGCCGTTCACGACCCAGGGAATCAATTCCCAGCAGTGCTCATGGTTTTGAATTCGCGGGTGCATGCGATGTCACCGGCTCTGGTCAGGGTCCTGGGGCAGGCCTTGCGGATAGCCAGCCAGGCGTGGCAACAGTGCGCTCAACTTGCGGCGCGCGTGGTACAGGCGTGTCTTGACGGTGTTGATCGGGCAGCTGGTGATGATCGAGATTTCTTCGCAGGAGTGACCGAGCACATAAGCCAGCTCCAGGCACAGGCGTTGTTCGATCGGCAGTTCTTCCAGGGCTTCTTCGATCCATTCCTGAGTCTCGCAGGCCTGCAGGCCATCGGCGCCGACCAGCGAATCGACGGCATCCAGCTCCATGATCTCGTAGGAGTGCCGCCGCCGGACGCTCTTCAGTGCGCGCCGGTACGCGATGCCGACGATCCAGGTGGAAACACGGGAGTCGCCACGAAACCGCTCGGCGCTGTTCCACACCACCAGCAGGGTGTCATTGATCACTTCCTCGGCGAGATCCTGCCGCTGCGTCAAGCGCAGCAGGAAGCGGGACAGGCGACGGTGATACAACAGATACAGCTCGCGCAAGGCGGTTCGATCTCGCAAGCTCACACGACGAATGAGCGCCAGCTCCGCTTCGTTATTGCTGAGCGCGGACGGTTTGGCGACCGTCGCCAGTCTCCGGCTCGACTCGTTATGAGTGCGCGTGATCACGCAGGTAAGTACCTCTGGCGAGGCCGGCGGTTCAATGCAAGTGGCCGAATCTCCAGATCACGGTGCCCAGCCACGTAATCGCTGCACGGTCGTGTCCGAACAGTTCGCGTGCCGTTCGGTCCACGTACGTATAGGTGAGATGCACGGTGAATCGCTCTGTCGAATGCATCACGCCGGCGTGGCCGTACCAGTAATGCTCGTCGAACAGGTCGCTCAGATCCCGATAACCAATGCCCACGTTGCCGGACCAGCCCGCCAGGAGCGGTTGATTCGCACTCAATTCATACGACAGCGTCGAGCGGTCATGCGCGTAACCCCGATAACTCGTATCGGCATAGTTCGGTGACCACGCGACGGTCGCGAACACCGTGGATCGATAACCCAGCGACGCGGTGACTTCGTCATAGTCGTAGTTCACATAGGAACCGTCGTTTGGGTAGAAGTAATGAGTGGCGGTCAGCGAGGTGATCCATTCCGGGCTGAGTCGCCAGGCACGCGCTGCGTAGACGTCGATTTCGGTGCGCGCGCTTTGCCAATCATATCGATCGATCGAAGAAGCCCACGCGCCGAGCGTCCAGCGCTGATCGATCTGGGCGCGCAATCCGCCCTGTATGGCCGGCTTGCCCCGTGTCTGTGACAAGCCCTGCTGAATGTAATCGCTGGTCAGGGCCAGTGAGCCGGCCCATTTGATCTCCGCGTGCGCAGCGTTGAGGGGCGTGATCGAGCCCAACATGCACACGAGGAACGATGCAATGAGCCGAGCAGGGGATGAGACATCGTTGGCGATGAACGTGCTCATGTCGGGCCGTTGGCGCGCTGCGTGTCCGAGGGCATTTTCGGGAGCAGCAGCATACGCGCATCGACGGCCGCTTGAGTACTGTCGATTGTCGTTGCCCGATTGCGTTCAGCCGTCTTGCATCAATTGTTCTGGGCCCCCGCGCTGATCCACGCTCTGATGTTGGCGATCGAGGTCGGATCGAGCGGTGCACCACCCAGCGGCATCCGGGAGCCGACGATGTCGGGCGCGCCTTCGACCTTGTGCACCAGGTAACTCGCATCCGGGTTGCCAGGATTTACTCGCAGCAGCGACGGTACTTCCGTACTTGCCACTCCTACGATCGCTGCAAACGTTGCGGCGCTGCTCGTGAGGTCCATCGAAGCGGGCAGCGAGCTGCCGCCGCCGGTGTGACATACGGAACAAATGGGCGTGAAGATAGTAGATTGTAGCTGCGACAGTGTTACGGCTGGAACGGGTGGTGTCGGCGGCGTTGCCATGATCAGTGCCAACTGCCCGCGCAGTACACCGGCTGGCGACGCCGGTGTAAGAACATCGACGTACAGCATGCCGGCGGAGAGGGCGGCGAGGTTGTCCTGGGTAAAGGGTTGTCCTTCCAGGAACCAATGCGAGGCGAGTGCCGGATCTTTCATCAATGAGAACAGGGGGGCCGAGGCGGTCTGGCCGGTGGGTGCGGTGCTCACGCTGGCTGCCGTTGCGTCGTCCACGCCGCTGGTCTGCACGTGAACAGTTGCGGTGCCTGCCGTCTCATTCACAGTCATTGCAGCAAAGCCCGTCGCCGAGTTGGTCGCTGGTGGCACCACGTTCGCGCCGCTCATATCTGTAACCGCGACATCGATGCCTTGCGGGCGAAGTTGTCCGCGAATTTCGCCGTCGGGGAAAGTGGCGGAGTGCGCGTCTACATATAGCTCGCCCGCAAGTAAGGCGTTCACCTGATCCGCTGTGAGAGTGGCTCCAGCTGGCGCGACCCAGCTGTTTGGATCAGTGCCGCTCACCGACAGCGTGAGGATCGCGGGGCCATTGGTGCCCGCAATACCCTGATGAATGTCCGAGAGCGTCGCTGCGATGCCAGTGAACGTGACAGTGCCAGTCACCGCGCCAGTCACCAGATTGAATGTGAACTGTCCCACGCCGGTCGCGGCGGAGCCCGTTCTGGGAAAGACCTCGGCCGAGCTCACCGTGACATCGATGGTGGGTGAATTGAGCACTGTGACCGTGACCGGAGCCGAGGTCGTGGAAGCATTGGCGTTGTCGATGGTGACAGCCGTCAATTGATGGGCGCCGTCGGGGACGGTCGATGTGTCCCAGCTTGTCTGGTAGGGCGCCGCGGTTGCGGTCCCGATCACATTCCCGTCAACCAGAAACTGGACTCGGTTCACTCCCGCCTCCGCGGTTGCGGTCGCAGTCAATGTCACGGTCCTGTTCACTGATGCGCCCGGCGGGGCGGTGATGGATGCTGTAGGTGCAGCCTGGGCGATTGCTGGCCCGGAGCCGCCGTCGTCTCCACCACTGCCGCTGCAAGCGGTGACTGCAATCAGTGTCAATGCAAGCGAAGCTGGGATAGCTCTGTGCATGCGCATATTTGCATTCCCGACGAGCGTCTCTGCCAGGGATGTATGCATGAGTGCCCGAGCGTCGCCCGGAAAGTTCAACGCGACAGAATGAACCTGCGCTGCGTGCGCGGGCACTCACGCCAGCCAAACAAGAACGCCGGGGTGAATGCATGAGGAAGGCGAAGCTCTGCGCACTGTGCACCACGTGTCTGCTTGCGGCCTGCGCCGGCGATGGACGAGGTCTCGATGAGAACGGCCGGCCGCTTGGCGAGAGCAGTGGCGGCGCACTGCAGCCGGACTTCAAATCCATCCAGGACAACGTTTTCACCCCCGTGTGCACCGCCTGTCATGCGGGCGCCGCTGCGCCGTTGGGCTTGCGACTCGATGAAGGCGCATCCTATGCGCTGCTCGTGAATGCGCCGAGCGTCGAAGTGCCCTCGATGCTACGAGTTCAGCCGGGCAATCCCGACGCGAGTTATCTGATTCAGAAGCTCGAGGGTACTGCGGCCGTGGGCGGACGCATGCCGCTCAATCTGCCGCCGTTGCCTCAGGAAACGATCGCCGTCATTCGACAATGGATCACGGACGGTGCGGCGAACACCATGGCAGCAGGAGGCAGCGCGAACTCGCGCTTCGAGCTCGTACAGTTGACGGCGATATCGCCGGCGCGCAATGAGACTGTGTCCGCGCCTGTGCGTGACGTCGTCATCACCTCGAACGTCGAGCTGGATACATCGCTGATGCAGTCGAACCTGATCGAGCTGCGTGCCAGCGGCGGCGACGGCAGTTTCGATTCCGGCAATGAACATGACGTCCCGGTCGACGCGGTGGTGCGGTCCGATTTGCCCACAGTTCTCGCGATTACTCCTCGTGTCGCGCCGCTCGCTGCGGATTCCTACGAATTGCGCATTCGTGGCACGGATCCAGTCGCGATGGCCGATCTGCAGGCCCGGCCCATCGACGGCGATGGGGACGGCGCGCCCGGCGGCGATTTCGTTCTGCGCTTCACCGTGGAGATGGCTCAATGAAGTCGGGCACCGTGCTTCGCAAAGTCTGCGCGCTCGTCGCACTGGTCGTCGCCTCCGCTCTTCATATCGCCCATGCCGAGCCGTACCTCGCTGTCCGCGAAGGCTTGAAATGCGCCAGCTGTCATTTCAACCCGACCGGCGGCGGCATGCGCAATGTATTCGGGAACGCCTATGCGCAGACCGCATTGCCGGCGCGTCGCATCGAAGGGGCCGGAACGGAGGCGTGGACCGGCATGTTGAATTCGTTCGTGGCGCTCGGAGGGAACTTGCGCACGAATGCAACGTACACCGATGTTCCGCATAACCCCTCGACGAATGAGTTCGACATCGAGGAGATGCGGGCGTATCTCGCCGTCATTCCGATTCCCGACCGGCTCGCGGTTTATGTCGATCAGCGTCTCGCGCCAGGCGGCAGCACCAATCTCGAAGCGTTCGCGCGTTACACGAGCAAGGGCCAGCAGTGGAATTTTCAGGCCGGGCAGTTTTTTCTGCCCTATGGATTGCGCATCCAGGACGACACCGCATTCATTCGACAGGTGACCGGCATCAACTTCACGACGCCGGATCGAGGCGTGCAGGTCGGATACGAGGCAACGAGCTGGACCGCGCAGCTCGCCGTGACCAATGGCGCCGCGGGCGGGGACGAGACCGACGAGGGCAAGCAAGTGAGCTTGCGTGGCGAGTATGTGCAGAACGTCTGGAGGTTCGGCGCAGGGTTCAACCACAATCACACGGATGCGGGCAATCGCCAGATGCAAGGTTTGTTCGCCGGCGTTCGCATCGGGCCCGTCGTGTGGCTGGGCGAGGCCGACTACATCATGGACAGAACGCTCGGTCCGACCGAGCGCAAGCAATGGGTCGGGTTGCTCGAAGCGAACTGGCTGATGGTCAAAGGCCAGAACCTGAAGCTGACGGCGGAGTATTTCGATCCGGACACGGACGTGGACGAGGACGAGCAGAATCGCTTCAGTCTGGTCTGGGAACATTTCCCGATCCAGTTCCTGCAGCTGCGCGTCGGGGCTCGGATCTATGACGGCATTCCGCAGAACGATCAGCAGAATCGCAGGTTCTACTTCGCGCAGGTGCACGGTTTCTTCTAGCGCGCGGGTTGCGCCGCTTTCAGGTCGCGAACCATGTAGTCGATGGCGCGCGTCCACGCTGTGTCGTTGTCACCCCGGAAGCCGAAGGATTTCCGGCCGACGATCTGCCCGGAAGCGACGTCGTGAATTTCGTAGGTCAATGTCAGAACCAGGCCGCTGACTCGATACACCCACGCGACCATCACCTGATCCGCGTTCAGACGGCGACCGAGCTCGAGGTCGCAGCCATTGCAGTCGTGCAGATACCGATGTTGGGATTTGAGCTGAGCGAGGGTGTCGCTGGCTGCGCTCGTGTCCACCAGCTCATAGAGGCCGGTGGCGGCGAGCTCTTCTCGCAATCGTGCGCTTGCCAGTTTCAGTCGAGCTTCATGCTCGGCCGCGAACTCGGGGCCGCCGAGGTCGCCCGTGAGCTCGATGTCGAGAACGACGAGTCGCGTCGGCTCTTTCGCGCCAGCTGCGGCGGCGAACATGCTTGCCATGCAAACAAGAAACACTACAGCAATGGTGCGCAGGCGCGTCATGCATGGATGTTACGACGGCGCCGCCATTCGGTCGAGCCAGCGAACCAATGGCACGAGCTAACGGCGGCCCTGTTGCCGGGCCTCGATCTCGTCATGCAACCGCTGGGCGCGCTCGGCTTTTTCCTGCAACGTGAGGCTTTGATCTTTTTCCAGGCGCATGAGCTCGATCAGCGAGCGGGTGAGGTCTTCCTCGGCGCCATACAGCGCCTTGGCGACTTCCGGTCCGAAGTGCGCGACCCGTAATGCATGCAAGCCGTCGAGCTCGGCCAGCGCCGCCTCTTCAGTGGCGGGTGCGTTGCCAGGCGGATACGACTGTCGCTGTGCTTTTGAATAATTGTCGTACTGCTGGAGCAAGGCCGCCGCTTCGGTTGCTGCGGCAGGCGGCAGCGTTGCCGTGGCGTTCTGCTGCGCTTGGGAGAGATCGGCGGCGTCGGTGTGTGCGAACAACGCTTCCATGTTGAGTCGGGTTTGTTCGTCCATAACGAGTTTGCCTGTGCCGTCGACGCGGAACGGGTGGACGCCGTCGGTTCTGGCCGGCGGCGAGTCTGGCGCGGGCGCCGGCGTGATGGGACGGCTGGGCTCGGTCGCGTCGATCTCTTCGTTGGGCTTTACTGCTGCTTGCGTCGTCGCTGCAGGTTCGTCCGCCGCGCGCGACGCAACCGGTTGCGGGCCATTGGTCCGCACCCACCAAATCACCGCAATGCCCACTGCAACCATCAAACAAATGACGACAAGCGGACGGGTTCGCATGCATTGCTCCTTGCTGGTTCAAAAGAGGATGGCGGCACCCAGGGCCGCCATCCGAACGCGAGACTGCGTTCAGTACGGACAGGTCGATCGATAGTCCGAGAACACCAGCGACGTGGCGTAGCTCTGATGAGGCGCGCCGCACAGGAATGGCGTATAGCGAGTGTCGTTATCCATGAAGCGTTTCACCCAGGCTACCGAATAACGGCCGATCGGCGTATTGGTGGTGTTGGGCGCGAAGTGCGAGGCCCCATTCAACTCCGCATACGCCTTGTCGAGCGAGCTCGACAGGCTGTTGTAGAACGGAATGGAATGCGATGACACCGAGGCGACGCTGTCCGCCTCCGCGCCGATGACGAGCGTTGGCACCTGCATGCTCGAGAAAGATTTCAATGTGCTCCATGCGGTCAAGGGCACCGCCGCTTTCAGCGAAGGATTGTCACGTGCGGCATACAGCGTTCCGCCGCCGCCCATCGAGTGGCCGGCAACGCCGCGACGTGATGCATCGACTCGGCTGCGAACCGTGGCGCTGCTCGAATTGGTCACGTAGTTCAACGCGGCCATCAACTGCGTCGCGCGGCTCGGCGGTTGGTCCAGCGTGGTGTTCGTATCGATCGTGATCACGACGAAGCCGTGCGTTGCGATCCGGCGCCCCAGCCACGCGATGGACGATTGAGTCGCGGTGAAGCCCGGGCAAATCGCGAGCACGGCGTAAGTGCCGGTGGTCGTCGGGTAGTAGATCGTGCCGCCACCGAAGCCGACCACGAGACTGGACACGCTGGAGGTGGCGACGGTGAATGGACCGCTGGTTGCGTTCAGTGAAGCGGAGGTTGGATCAGGCCCTTTCTGATAGGGATTCGTTTGCGCGTGCGCGCTGGTGGCCAGGATCAACAAACCCAGTCCAATGGCCCATCTGCGGCGGGAGTTCTTCCTTTCCATGTGTATCCCCTGAGCATCGATTCATGTTGATGATTCGCACGTGCCAACGGCACGCGGAGCTGCTGCCGCGTTCCGCTCTGCGGCTATGGATCGCTCATCACGGAATTGACGGCGCAGGGGATATAGCACGACGTCGAATGGCATCACCATTACTGGGCGAGCATGCCCTCGAATGTTAATTTCGCGCGAGCCACGCCAGAGCGGCTCAAGCCAATGTTTCTATTTGATTGCTGCGAGGATCGGCAGCGCCCGTCATGACTTGAGGCAGGTTGCTCGCGACTGCTCTGGCACCGGCATCATGGATTATCGAGCGCGCCACCTGCGCCCGAGCAGTACTGCAGGTCGGTTTGTGGTCGACGGCGCCCGTTCGGGCGCCGTCGTGGGGCCAGATCTCAGAACGACAGATAAGCACCGATGTTGAAGTTGTTGCTCTTGTTCTCGATGTTGTTGTGAGACCTGGCTTTGATATCGGAGTACTCGCCGATCAGCGTCAGGTTCTCGGTGAGCGAGTAGTAGACACCCGCCGTGTATTTCTCGTTTCTCCTCACCAGGTCCGAAGGCAGCTCGCCGGAGGCGAGATCCAGATTGCTCCGGCCGTAATTGACGCCGACCTTGAGGTCGTGGAACTTGTAGGTGGCCTGGGCGAGGAAACCATCCGAATCGCGTTCCTGGCTGAGGGGCGTGGCGCCGAACAGGAACAACGCGGTCGTTCCCATGCCCTTGCCGTTGTAATACCAGCCGAGCACTTCGAACCCGTACAGCATCACCTTGCCGCCGGCATCCCAGCCGTGGCTTCTGAAGTCACGCAGGGTGAGCGGATCATTCTGCTTCTGCGACATGTAGCTCGCCGACGCATAGAACAAGTCGCTCTTGTAGGCGATCTTGCCGTGGTAGCCGGGCGTGCGTTTGGGCGTAGGAATGGCTTGTCCGATGGGCTCGAGCGGATCGAAGATGCCGATCGTCGCTTTGAAACCGGCCAGGCTCGGCGTCGTGTAGTTCATCTGGGCGTACCAGTCCGCGTAGATATAGCCGAGTCCGATCGAGCCCAACGACGTATTCGCCGGCGCCGCATAATTGCCATTGCCCCCGCCGACGCCCGGCAAGGTCATGTCGTTCAGGATCGCATCGCTGCCGAACAGGCCGAGGTCGCGACCGAGCTTGAACTCGCCGATCTTGTCGTTGCCGATGGTCAGAAACACCTGACGCATGTCGATGGCGGTCGTGCCCAGCGCGGTATTCAGTTCGGTGGCGCCTTGCTGCAGGTTCGGACTGCCGTCGTTGGTGCTGATGCCTGGATAGAATCCGAAAGTGACCGACAGGTCCAGGCTCTTCTGGGTCGTGGCAGCACTGATCGCGAGCGCCGCGGGCAGCAGACCGTTGCTGACCGAGGACGATTTTTCTTCTCCGGCGGCGCCGCGACAGGCGAGTCCGCCGGTCACGCCGGCCGAGCGTTCGTCTTCGCAGCTGGAACGAATGTAATAAACGTTCACATTGCCCTTGGCCGTCAGCTTCCAGTCGCCGGCGGAGACTTCTACTGCCGAGGCATTGCGAGGCGAGAAACTTGCAGCTAGCAGCGCGGCTGCTGCCGTGTACCAGAACGGAGAGCTGAAACCATTGGTGCGTTCTTTGATGCGCATGACGTTTTCCCGAACGGATGTTGACCGTTCCACAGTGTTAGCAAGCGCTATGCCACTTCGAATGTCGCGGGTGCGTTTGCGAATCGCGATGCGCAGTCGTAGGAAACAAATATGCATCGGTCCATTGTTTGCAGCCAGCAGAGGAGCAAACGTGTGAGTGTGTGGTATCGGCAACAGATCACGATGTGTCAATGCGTGACACTGTTACGGCACACATCGGAACAGTGAGACAGTCGTTGCCGTGGAGAAACATTCATCAAACGAGGCAGACGCGTGCGTAGCAGGAAACATCGAAGCGGTTTGTGGCGATGCAGGTGGCTGGTCGGTGCGTGGCTGGCGGCGCCGATGTTGCTCGCCGGTGCATCATTCGCTGCGCCCGCCACTCGGGAGGAAGTGATATCGCAGCTCAAATCCGGTGCGACGGATCTATCCAATCTGCAAGCGGCCGGTGTGGATCTTTCCGGCATCGATTTTCGAGGTGCCAGATTGTTCGGTGCGAATCTGGATGGCGCCAATCTTTCCAATGCCAATCTCGCTCGCTGCAACTTGAATCTGACGCTGCTGCGCAATGCGGTGTTGGTGAAAGCGAATCTGCAGGAAGCGAACATCTTCGGCGTGCTGCTGGACAACGCGAATCTGGCGGGCGCCGATCTGCGCGGCGCGCATCTGATGAGCAAGCTCGATCACGCCAATCTGGATGGCGCGGACCTGTCCGATTTGAGATCGGGGGCCGACATGCGCAATCAGCCCATGGGACTGATCCGGATCGTGCTCACGCATGCGTCGCTCAAAGGGGCGAAGCTGATCGGCGCCGATCTGTCGCGTGGGGATCTGAGCTATGCCGATCTGCGTGAAGCCGATCTCACGCGCGCCGATCTGAGCCGGGTGAATCTGGCGGGCGCCAACCTGAGCGGTGCGAGGCTCGAAGGCGCCATCCTGACCGATGCCCAGATTCACAATGCCATCTTCGTCGGCGCGCGCGGGCTCGATAAAGCGTTCGGTCTCGACTCCACGCAAGGCCGCGAGACGGCGACCTTCGACCGGTAAGCCTTTTCAAGCGTCGCTCGATGGCGTCGATTGCGCATTTCGGCCGATCGTCCGTTGGTGCGCGAGCCCGCCACGCGGATGTGAGAAGCTAGCCGTCCTTGCGATCATGATGTTTGTTTGAATGACATACCAACGGATCTGGCTGCACGGCTTGGTGACATGCTGCTTGGGAGTGCTCGCTCATCAGAGCAATGCGGAGACAGCCGCCGTCTCGGCCGATGCCATCAAGGCGCACACCGCATTTCTTGCCGCCGACGTACTCGGAGGGCGTGAAGCAGGCACGCAGGGCTATGACATTGCAGCGACCTATGTGGCCGCGCAGTTCGCTTCCCATGGATTGGTGCCCGTGCCGGGGCAGCCGGATTTCTTTCAGCAAGTGCCGCTGCGGCGTCGCTCGTTACACAGCAATGGCGTCCGGTTCGAGTTGCTCACCAAGACGGGCCCGCTCGTTTTCGAGAACGGACAGGATATCGCGGTCGATGCCAGCCCTTACTCGACCGATGAGCAGATCGAGGCGCAGCTGGTGTTTGCAGGCTGGGGCATCCGGGCGCCGAGCCTGAAGCACGACGATTACTCCGGCCTGAACGTGAAGGGCAAGGCTGTCGTGATTCTCGAGGGAGCGCCGGCGAGTTTTCCGGGCGCGCTGCGCGCGCATTACAGCTGGACGCGACAGAAGGAACGAATGGCCGCCGAAGCAGGGGCGATCGCTCTGCTGACGCTGAAGTCACCCGAGCGAGAGCGGTTCTCCCCCTGGGAAATGGTCCGGCAGGTCCGGCCCTTGCCAGCATTGGGATGGATCGATCCGCAGCACAGTGCGGCAGCGTCGCCCGTCAAAGCGACGGTGACGCTCGGGCCACGCGCCGCCAGGACACTGTTTGCCCAGGCCCGTCGCGACATCGATCGCATCTATGAGCAACCGCTGACTTCGCCACCCCGCGGCTTCGAGCTGCCAGCGCAGATACGACTCTCGCGTAAATCGTTCCATGAGGATCTGTCGAGCCCCAACGTCATCGGCGTGCTGCCCGGCACGGATCCTGTGTTGAAGCGTGAGTATGTGGCCATCGTCTCGCATCTGGACACGTGGGTCGGCACGAAGACGGGCAGCGATGTGATTTACAACGGTGCCGTCGACAACGCCGGCGGTATTGCCGTGATGTTGGAAGCCGCGCGAGTGCTGCGTGCGCAGGGCGGCGCGAAGCGATCGGTGCTGTTCTTTGCGACCACGGCGGAGGAGAAGGGGTTGCTGGGCTCGGATTATTTCGTCGAGCATCCCTCGGTGCCGCTGCGGCAGATCGTCGGCGCGATCAGTGTGGACGGGCTCATGGCCTTTCACGACTTCGCCGGCATCGTTGCGCTCGGCGCCGAACACTCGACATTGGGGCGGATGTCGCTCGAGGCGGCACGGGCCATCGATGCGGTGCATGCGCCGGATCCGATTCCTGGTCGAGGCAACCTCGCGCTGAGCGATCAGTATCCTTTTTTGCGCATGGGCATTCCTGTGTTGTTCCCCAATCCGGATCGCGGCCGGACTCGCAGCGGCGGCATGGATGTAACGACCTGGGACGAATACGAGTCGCGTCATTATCACCAGCCTTCCGATGACATGAGCTTGCCGCTGCAGTGGGATGTGGCGCAGCGCTGGGGACAGTACATCTATGGTGTGATTGCAGCGGCCGCCAACGCGCCGGAGCGTCCGCTATGGTACGAGGGCGACGAGCTCGCGGCTGTGTTTGCGCCTGACGCACAACGCGCGCCGCGAGGTGAGCCGTAGGTCGTCAGCGCAGCGGTTGCAGCTCTTCGTCGCTCCATGGCTCATCGCGATGTGATACGACGTCGCGGATGGATTTGACGGTGCGAGCGTCGATGGGGCTCGCTTCGTTGCCCCAGGAGCGTCGCACGTACGTGAGAATCGATGCGATCGCCTCATCATCGAGCGCGCCGCCGAGCCCGGGCATGGCGAGTTGATCAACCTTGCCATTGAGCACGATGCGCACGACCGCTTGCGGCGAGCTGTTGACCCATTGAGATCCGGCGAGCGCGGGCGCGAGGCCCTTCATTCCCTGGCCTTCTTCCTGGTGACAGGCGGCGCACACGGCGAACGCGCTGCGTCCTTTGTCATAGAGGGCGCGTTGTTCGGGTGTCAATTTCGCGAGTGACGCGGCCGTGTCTACCGTGGAGCCACGCCAGCGCAGGAACTTCGCCAGCTGCGCGGCTCTAGGCGCATCGGCCGCACCGCTCGACGCATAGGTGAGCAGCGCTTTGGGCTCGGCGGCCAGATAGGCCATGCGTCTCGAACCATCGTCG
>Ga0065721_10007317_pt1 | contig 13133 bp, 10 predicted proteins | sample Mesricmetagenome_FD_59108 | JGI IMG/M metagenome (GOLD analysis project Ga0065721, IMG submission 59108) | Mesophilic microbial community from rice straw/compost enrichment Sample: eDNA_1 v2 (version 2) | ecosystem: Engineered > Solid waste > Grass > Composting > Bioreactor | place: USA: Davis... | reverse complement strand
GGACCGTTCAGTTGCGGTTCAGCTTCGGCTCGATAACCTCCCAAGCTGGGCGTGCGCCGATTCGAAGCGCCGCCAGCCGATGGACCGGAAGATGCCGGCCGCCTGAAGCGTTTCTGGTTTCCCCTTCTAAGGGAAACGCATAGGGGACGAAGGACAATGCAGATCAGCCGCCGTCTAACCAATGGCCTTGCGTGGGCCGGATTGGTCATCGTCGTGGGCGTGCCTTCCGCCGATATCATCACCGCACAATTCATGGGCGAGCGCGAGACCATCGGCAGCGCCGTCGCCGGTGGCGGACCGGTCGTGCTCGACGTGGGCGAAAAGCCGCGGCTCGACCAGACGACGACCGCAACCATCGACCAGCCGGCAAAACCCGTGCCGCCAACGCCGGAACCGCGGCCCGAGCGCAGCGAAGTCGCGGCCACCGACCCGGTCGACCAATACCTGCAATCCGGGCGCGCGCTGCCGTCCTACATCACCGGTGGGGAGCAGACCGCCGCCGCGCCGCAGCCCAAGCCTGCCGCAGTCGAGACGCCCACGGACGCCGCCGCGACATCCAAGCCCGAGACACCGGCAAAGCCGGTGGAGACCGCAGCCACGCCGAGGCCGCAGCCGGCCCAGCCGGCGCCGACCCAAGAGACCGACGTCGCCGCCGTCCCTGCCCAACCCGGCAGCAGCGCCACTGTCACCACCACGGCGCGAACCCCGGTGATCGAAACCGATCCGGTCGAGGTGGCCGCCATCGACCCCAACGCCAAGGTCGCGCCGGTGCCGATGCCGCTCTCCATGCGGCCGACGCCGCGTACCGCTCCGACCCTGCAAAGCGAAGCCATCGTCATCCCGAGCTCGGTGCAGGCGCCGCCGCCCGTGGTGCCACCGCAGGTGGTTGGCGGCTACGGCGACGTGGTGACGGCCGAGGAACTGGAGGACTGGGAATCCGGTCCCCTCTCCGAATTCCTAGCCGAGCGCGGGCAGAGGATCGATCCGGGCTACGATCCGGACGGGTTCTTCCTCAACGAGGGCCCCAACAGCCGCGCGACCTATCGCCGCGAGCCGCCGCCGGTGGTCTACGTCTACCCGCTCTACAACTAGGACCTGGTCCTGGCGCACGGCAAAACCGAATAGCGGCCATTCGCCGCCCGCCGTGGACCGGCGGGCCGCTTGCCGTTATGATCGAGCTTGAATCGCGATTTGCGCGACCTAAGTGAGGCAGGCCTCACGTTTGTTGGCAGGAGCCGGCAATGTTCTTCGCATGCATCAGCAAGCCGGTCGAGTGCACGGACGTGTGGAGCAAGCTATCCGACATCCTTGGCTCGTTTTCGGCGCGCACCGGCCTCGCCGGATCGCTGGCGAACCTCTTCGATCCCGACACATGGCTGCCGGGCGGGCGGGACGCCGCGTTCACGCTGGCGCTGATCGCGCTCGCCGCCAAGATGGCGGTGGCGGACGGGGCGGTGACGGCTTCGGAAGTGCGCGCCTTCCGCGCCATCGTCGAGATCGTGCCGGGCCACGAGGCGCAGGTGCAGCGCGTCTTCGACCTCGCCAAGCAGGACGTGGCGGGCTACGATTCCTACGCGCGCAAGGTGGCGCGGTTCTTCGCCGACAGCCCCGAGACGCTCGAGCACGTGCTCGACAGCCTCTTCCATGTGGCGACCGCCGACGGGCTGGTGCACGAGGCCGAGCTCGACTACCTGAAGCACGTCAGCGACATCTTCGGGTTCGACGAGGTGCGCTTCGAGCAGCTCGCCTCCCAGCACGTGCGGCTGGAGACGGGGGTGGACCCCTACATGGTGCTGGGCCTGGCGCCCGGGGCCGACCGCGAGGAAGTGCGCCGGGTCTATCGCCGGCTGGTGGCCGAGCACCATCCGGACCGGCTGATCGCCAAGGGTGTGCCCGAGGAGCTGATCGACGTGGCGACCAAGCGCATGAGCTCGATCAATCTCGCCTACAACGCGATCATGAAGCCGGCGACGCCGCGGCTCATTACTTGAACCGCGCTTGACGCGGGACCATATCGGTTTCAAAAGCTCTCTCCGCCAGTTGACCGGGTGGCCGCTCCTTTCGGGGAGAGGAAAGTCCGGGCTCCATTGAAACACGGTGCCGGGTAACGCCCGGCGAGGGCGACCTCAGGGAAAGTGCCACAGAAAGCAAACCGCCCCGGCCTGCCGGGGTAAGGGTGAAAGGGTGCGGTAAGAGCGCACCGGGCCGCTGGCAACAGGGGCCGCACGGCAAACCCCACCGGGAGCAAGACCAAATAGGGACGACGCGGGGCCTCGAGCCCCAGCCGGTTTCAAGGCCATGTCGTCCGGGTTGGTTGCAAAAGGCGTCCGGCAACGGGCGTCGCAGATGAATGGCCATCGCGCCGAAGGGTTCGCATCCTTCGGCCCTACAGAACCCGGCTTACAGGTCAACTGGCGTTTTCTTGCCGCGCGGGGCGGCACATACCCCTTGCGTGGCTCTCCCGAAATCGATCATCCTCCGGCCCAAGGCCGCCTTCGGCCTCGGGGGCATAGCGATGGTTGCACAAGAGATTGCCGGCGCGCCGATCGTGCCGACCGGCCCCAAGGGCCTGCCCGTGCTCGGGCATCTTCTCGACCTCAGGAAAGACGCCATCGGCTTCTTCGAGCGGAGCGCGCGCGAGCATCTCGATGTCACCCGGCTGCAGCTCGGCGGCTGGCCGACACTGCTCATCAACAATTCCGACCTCATCGAACAGGTGATGGTCAAGCAGCACGAGAAGTTCATCAAGAACCGGTTCTTCTGGCGCCAGCTCGAGGCGCTGCTGGGCACCGGGCTCTTCACTGCCGAAGGTGCGGCCTGGCAGCGCCAGCGCAAGCTCGCGGCTCCCGCCTTCGCGACGCTCCCCTTGCAGAGCTATGCGCCCGACATGGTCGCCATGGCCGAGCGCATGGTGGGCTCGTGGGAGGATGGGCAGGAGATCGAACTGCATGCCGCGATGATGGAGCTGGCGCTGCGCATCGCCGCCAAGTCGCTGCTCAATGCCGAGATCGACGACTATCTCGCCGATTTCGAGCAGGCGGGCACCTGGATCATCGACGAGATCGCCGCCCGCGTCGCCCGCCCGGTGCGGATTCCCGACTGGGTGCCGCTGCCCGGCCATATCCGGTACCTGCGCGGCGTCTCCTATATCGAACGGCTGGTCTACCGGGTGATCGAGGACCACCGCAAAAGCGGCGGGTCGGGCAACGATTTCCTCTCGCTGCTGATGGCGGCGCGTGACGACGACGGCAAGCCGCTCTCCGACAAGCAGCTGCGCGACGAAGTGCACAACATGCTGCTCGCCGGCTACGAGACCTCGGCGATCAGCGTCTCGTGGGGCTTTCACCTCCTCGGCCAGCACCGCGACCTGCAGGAGGCGATCGCCGACGAGGTGCGCGCCGTCGCCGGCGGTCGGCCGCTCAGCCACGAGGACATCCCGAACCTCACGCGCACCGAGCACGCGGTCATCGAGATCATGCGGCTCTATCCGCCGGCCTGGTCCATCGGGCGCGAGGCCAGGGAAGAGGCCTGGGTCGGCGGCTACCACATCCCCAAGGGCACGACGATCTTCATGAGCCCGTGGGTGACGCACCGTGATCCGCGTTATTTCGTGGATCCGACCGCCTTCAAGCCGGAGCGCTGGGCAGGGGACTTCCGCCGCAGGCTCCCGCGCTTCGCATACTATCCCTTCGGGGGAGGCCCGCGCATCTGCATCGGCAACCGCTTCGCCATGATGGAGGCGATGCTGCTCATTGCAACCATTGCCCGGCACTTCGACGTCGAGCGCATGATGGAGCGTCCGGTGACGCCGTCGCCCTCGATCACGCTGCGGCCGGGCGGGGGCGTCTGGGTGCGGGTGCACAAGAGGAGGTAGGCTCACGCGGTGCACGATCTGCCTCCTCAAGGGGAAAGGGAGCGAACCCGGAACCAGCCCACCACGCCATCGTTCATCATCCTGCTCGGTTCGCCGGTCTTGCTTTACAAGGCCCAAATCGGCGATCCTTTTCGATTAGGCCATTGAGGAGCATATCGACTGCAATGAACCTCTATCTCGTCCTTCTCCATCTGGCGGGCGCCGTGATGCTGCTGCTGTGGGCGGTGCGCATGGTGCGCACCGGGTTCGAGCGCAGCCAGGAGCCGGCGCTCAAGCGCCTCTTGCGCGAGAGCCGGGGCGGGAAGCTCCGCGCCGCGGCGGTGGGGACTGGGGTGGCGGTCGCGCTGCAGAGCTCGACGGCGGTGGCGTTGCTGGCGGCCGGTTTCGCCGGCAGCGGCGTGCTGACGCTGGCAACGGGCCTGACGCTGATGCTCGGGGCCGACCTCGGCTCGGCGCTGGTGGTGCAGATCCTTTCGATCGACCTCCACTGGCTGATCCCGGTGCTGCTGGTGGTCGGCGGCACGCTCTTCTTCAAGGGCACGTCGCGGCCCTGGCGGCAGGGTGGACGCATCGTCATGGGCATCGCCCTCATCCTCATCTCGCTGCAGATGATCGGGCAGGCGACCTTGCCGCTGCGCGGGGCGGAATTCCTGCCCGGCATCGTCGGCTATCTGGCGGGCGATTTCTTCACCGCGTTCCTCATCGGGGCGCTCTTCACCTGGCTCGTGCATTCGAGCGTCGCTTCGATCCTGATGATCGCGACCTTTGCCGCGCAGGGTCTGGTGCCGCTCGAACTCGGCGTCTCGCTGATGCTCGGGGCAAACCTGGGCGGTGGACTGATCGCGCTCGGCCTCACGCGCAACAGCGTGGTCGAGGCACGCCGGATCGCGATCGGCAACCTGCTGTTCCGGGGGATCGGCGCGGCCCTGCTGCTCGTTGCCTTCCACTACCTGCAGCCGCCGCTCGATGTGCTGGGGCAGGGCGTTGCCCGACAGGTCATCAACCTGCACCTCGTCTTCAACCTCCTGCTGCTCGTCGCCTGCCTGCCGCTGACCGGACCCATGGCGCGGCTGGCCACGCGCTTCGTCAGGTCGGCGGTGCCCGAGCCGGCGCCCCTCGTCGAGCCGAGTTCCTGCCTCGATCCATCCGTCGTCGACCAGCCGGCTCTGGCGCTTGCCAGCGCCAAGCGCGAGCTCCTGCGCATGGCCGAGATCATCGAACGGATGCTCAAGCCCCTGATGGAGCTCTACGAAACGGGCGATCCGGAAAAGATCCGGCAGGTCAAGCGCCTGGAGGAGGCGGTGGACCGCGCCCAGCAGGACATCAAGCTCTACCTCGCCCAGATCAGCTATCCCGAGACGATGCAGGACGAGGCGCGGCGGGGGCATGAGCTCGCCAATTTCGCCATCAACCTCGAATACGTGGGGGATGCGATCTCCAAGACGCTGGTCAAGCTCGCCGAGACGCGGCGCGACCAGAACCTCAAGTTTTCGGCCGCCGGCTGGCGCGAGCTCAACGAATTGCACCACCGCGTCATGCAGAACATGCAACTCGCCCTCAATGTCCTCATGTCGGAGGACCGGGAGTCGGCCCGCCTGCTGCTCGCCGAAAAGGACGCCATGGGCCAGGCCGAGCGGGCGAGCGCCAGCGGGCACCTGCAACGGCTGCGCCAGGGCGCCTCGCAGAGCATCGAGACGAGCAATATCCATCTCGAGACCGTGCGGGCCTTGAAGACCATCAACTCGCTCTTTGCCAGCGTCGCCTATCCGATCCTTGCCGAAAGCGGAGACCTTCTGGAAAGCCGCCTTGCGAGCGGCAACGAAGGACGGGCATCGTGACGAACCCGGACGCCGAGCGGATCGAGGCGCTGGAGGTGCGCGTCGCCTACCAGGAGCAGGCGATCGAGGACCTCAACGCGGTCATCACCGATCAATGGAAGGTGATCGAAACGTTGCAGCGCAAGCTCGCGCGCCTCGAGGAGGACCTTGCCGAGGCCGAGATCGCCGCCCGCGCCGCCGGTACCGTGGAGCGGCCGCCGCCGCATTACTGAACGGATTTTCCACGGCGGCCGCTGGGCGACCGGCAATGGGAAACAGAATCTTAAACGTCATTGGTCAAAGTGCGGACAAATATCCGCGCCAGACGCGGAACCATGTTCCCGCGCGGATCGGCGCGCGCGAACCCAAGTGTGCCGGCCGGCGGGCCGGAAGTGGAGTAGCGGCGAACCATGGGCGAGCGTATCCAGCCCGAAACCAGCGGGGAGGCGGCCCCGCACATCCCCGTGCTGCTCGACGAGGTGCTGGCGGCCCTTTCGCCGCTTTCCGGCAGCCGCGTCGTCGACGGCACGTTCGGAGCGGGCGGCTATTCGCGTGCTCTTCTCGAGGCGGGGGCGCAAGTCATCGCCATCGACCGCGACCCGCGCGTCAAACCTTTCGCCGAGCGCCTGGCGAGCGAGTTTCCGGGGCGTTTCACCTTTGTTGCCGGCACCTTTTCCGAACTCGATACCCTCGCGTCCGACATGGGGCCGGTCGACGGCGTGGTGCTCGACATCGGTGTTTCCTCCATGCAGCTCGACGAAGCCGAACGCGGCTTCTCCTTCATGCGCGAGGGGCCGCTCGACATGCGCATGAGCGGGGAGGGGGCGAGCGCCGCCGATCTCGTCAACTCGCTCGATGCCGAGGATCTCGCCAACCTCCTCTATGCGTTCGGCGAGGAGAGGAAGTCCCGGCGCATCGCCCAGTTCATCGTCGCGGCGCGCGCCGATGCGCCGATCGCGACAACGCTGCAACTTGCCCGCGTCATCGAGAAAGCCGTGGGCCGCAAGCCGGGCGAGATGCACCCGGCGACCCGTGCCTTCCAGGCCCTGCGCATCGCCGTCAATGGCGAGTTCGACCAGCTCGTCGAGGGTCTCTTCGCCGCCGAGCGGCTGCTGGGCGAGGGCGGACGGCTCGCGGTCGTCACCTTCCATTCGCTTGAGGACCGCATCGTCAAGCGCTTCTTCAGCCCGGAGAAGGGCGGTTCTGCCCAGTCGCGTCACCTGCCGCAGACCGAACGCCAGGCGCCGCGCTGGATCGACGTTGCCAAGCCGGCCAAGCCCGGCGATGCCGAGCTCAAGCGCAATCCGCGCGCCCGTTCCTCGACGCTTCGCGGAGCCAAGCGCTCGGCCGCGCCCGCCCGGCCGGTGAGCTACGAAGGGCTCGGCGTTCCTCGGGTAAGGGGGGCGGCATGATCCAGAAGTTCAACCTCGTGCTGCTGGTCGTCTGCGTCGTCGCGCTTGCCAGCGTCTACATCCTCAAGTTCTCCATCGAGCACACGGCCGGCGAGAAGCGCGGGCTCGAGACGCACATCGCCGAGCAGGAGGCCGAGCTGTCGCTGCTCAAGGCCGATTGGGCGGTGCTCAACCAGCCCGGTCATATCGCGCCCATCGTCAAGCGTCACCAGGACGCGCTGCAGCTCGCGCAGGTTTCGCCGCGCCAGTTCGGCTCGTTCACCGATATCCCCATGCGCCCGACCCAGCCCGACGCCGGTGCGATGGACGACCTGTTCGAGATGCTGGAAGCCGGCGTCGATCCCATCGGCGCAATCCTCGAGGAGATCGAATAATGGCGGTGATGACCGGCGAAAGCCTGCCTATCGCGCTCGACGGCTCGCGCAAGGTCCGAGGAACCCTCACCCAGACGCGCATCCGCTGGATGATCTTTGCCATCGTCCTCGGCTTCGCGCTCGTCGGCGGGCGCCTGGTGCAGCTCGGCATGGTCGAGACGGACACCCGCATCGAGGGCCAGACGCGGGACGCCATCCAGGCGACCCGCCCGCCGATCCTCGATCGCAACGGGCTCGAGATGGCCGTCGACATCAAGGTGCCCTCGCTCTTTGCCGAGCCGCGCCGCATCATCGACGTCGACGAGGCGGCCGAAGCTCTGCTCACGGTCCTGCCCGACCTCGATCCGCAATGGCTGCGCCAGCGGCTCACCGGGGATCGCGGATTCGTCTGGATCAAGCGCGAGCTCACCCCGGCGATCCAGGAGCGGATCATGCGCCTCGGCATCCCGGGCATCGATTTCATCACCGAAAGCAAGCGCTTCTATCCCGGCATGAACGAGGCTTCGCACGTCCTCGGTTCGGTCAACGTCGACAACCAGGGCATCGCCGGCATCGAGAAGCACATGGACGTCGAGAACGTGGCGCTGCTGCAGGAGCTCGGCCTTGCCCGCGGCAACGCGCTCACCCCGGTGCAGCTTTCCATCGACATGCGCGTGCAGCACGTCGTCTACGACGAGCTCCTCGACTCGCTCACCCGCTACCAGGCGATCGCGGCGGCCGGCGTCGTCATGGACGTCCACACCGGCGAGATCCTCGCCATGGCCTCGCTCCCGGATTTCGACCCGAACGAGCCGGCGACGGCGCTGGTCAAGGATTCGTTCAACCGCATCACCTCGGGCATCTTCGAGCTGGGTTCGACGTTCAAGACCGTGACGCTCGCGGGTGCCCTCGACAGCGGAACGGTCAGGATCACCGACCAGTTCGACGCGCGCTTCGGGGTCCGCTTCGGGCGCTACACCATCGACGATTTCCACGGCAAGCACCGCATCCTCTCGGTGCCGGAGATCTACAAGTACTCGTCCAACATCGGCACCATCCGCATCATGCAGACCTGGGGCAAGGACAACTACCGCGCGTTCCTGACGCGCATAGGGTTCGACCAGCGCGTTCCGCTCGAACTGCCCGAGATGCGCAATCCCGTGGTGCCGCAGACCTTCTCGGAAGTGGGAGCAGCCACCGCGTCCTTCGGACATGGCCTGAGCATTTCCCCGCTCCACATGGCCGTCGCCTATTCCGCCTTCACCAATGGCGGCAACTACATCGCGCCCACCCTCTACAAGCGCAGCCCGGAGGAGGCGCAGGGGCTCTACCGCCGCGTGCTGTCGCCCGAGGCGAGCGCCGATGTGCGTTACCTCATGCGCCTCAATGCGCTGGAGGGCTCGGGCAGCCGCATGAACCGCATCGCCGAGGGTTACCGCATGGGCGGCAAGACCGGCACGGCCGAAAAGGTCGTTGACGGGCGCTACTCTTCGGACAAAAACCTCAACGTCTTCGCCTCGGCNTTTCCGATGGACGACCCGCGATACGCGNTCGTCGTCCTCGTCGACGAGGCCAAGGCCGAGAACGCNCAGTCGGGCAACACCGCCGGCTGGAACGCCGGNGAGGTCAGCGGCCGCATCGTCAAGCGCATTGCGCCNATGCTCGGAATTCAGCCGGATTTCCGTCCGGAGATCGACGCGGCCCTCGTGCCGCCGCAACTGAGATAGCTATCCAGAAGGATATCCCTCCAAGTGTCTTTGAGCGTAACGCAACTGCTGGAAGGTTCGGGCGCGCGGCCCAAGAAAGGGCTCGCGCCGGTGTTCGGCATCAATTCGGACAGCCGCGCCATCGAGCCGGGCGATGTGTTCTTCGCCCTGCCGGGGCTCAACACCCACGGCATCGAGCATATCGAGGAGGCTCTGAGACGCGGGGCGCTCGCGGTCGTTACCGATCGCGATCCCGTGGGGGATCCGGGCGTGCCGGTGATCAAGGTCACCGACGTGCGCGCCGCCTATGCGCGGGCGGCCTCACGCGTCTTCGATCCGCAGCCGGAAGTCATCGTCGCGGTCACGGGCACCAACGGCAAGACCTCGGTTGCGTCCTTCACCCGGCAGATCTGGGAGTATGCGGGCATCCCCGCCGGCAGCATCGGTACCCTGGGCGTCGAAACGCGCCGGGGCCTGCGCGAGGGCAGCCTCACCACCCCGGATTCGCGCACGCTCCACCAGAACCTGCGGGCCCTTAAGGCGCAGGGCATCAACCACGTGGCGCTCGAGGCGTCGAGCCATGGGCTCGAGCAGCGCCGGCTCGACGGGTGCTATTTCGAGGCAGTGGCCTTCACCAACCTCAACCGCGACCACCTCGACTACCATGGCGACATGGACGCCTACCGCAACGCCAAGCTGCGCCTCTTCACCGACCTCCTGGTCGACAGCGGCCCGGCGGTGGTCAACGTCGACGATCCCGAGCACGAGCCCTTCATGTTCGCCGCCCTCTCGCGCGGGTCGACGCTGCTGACGGTCGGGCGCGAAGGCGCCTATATCGAGATCCTCTCCATCGAGCCCGAGGGATACGGCCAGCGCGTGACCGTGCGGCACGTCGGGGAAAAATTGAGCTTCCGCCTGCCGCTGACCGGCGAGTTCCAGGTCTCCAACGCCCTCATCGCGGCGGCGCTTGCCATGTCGACCGGCGTCGACAAGAAGGACGCGTTCCCCGCCCTCGAGCAGCTCAAAGGCGCCAAGGGACGCCTGGAGCTCGTCGGCGAGCACAACGGCGCCGCGGTCTTCGTCGACTATTCGCACAAGCCCGCCGCATTGGAGCATGCGCTGACGTCGCTGCGTCCCTATGCCAAGGGCAAGCTGCGCGTGGTGTTCGGCGCCGGCGGCGACCGCGACAAGGGCAAGCGCCCGATGATGGGCGAGGTTGCGGCGCGTCTTGCCGACGACGTCATCGTCACCGACGACAATCCGCGCACCGAGGACGCAAAGAGCATCCGCGGCGAAATCCTCGCCGCGGCGAACGGGGCGCGCGAGATCGGCGACCGGCGCACGGCCATCGAGACGGCCGTGCGCGAGCTCAAGCGCGGCGACGTGCTGCTGATCGCCGGCAAGGGGCACGAGGACTATCAGATCATCGGGACCGCCAAGCACCATTTCTCGGACCACGAGGTGGTGGCCGAGGCGATCGGCGGCTGACGATGAGGGCGCTCTTTTCCCGCGACGAACTCGTCGCCGCGACCGGCGGCATCGATCGGGGACTTCCGGAGGAGGGGATATTCTCCATCTCCATCGACTCGCGCGAGATCGAGCCGAGGGCGCTCTTCGTCGCCATCAAGGGTGACCGCTTCGACGGGCACGATTTCGTCGCCACGGCGCTCACGAATGGCGCGGGGGCGGCGATGGTGTCGCGGGAGAAGGCGGGGGACCTCACCGGACCGCTGCTCGTCGTTCCCGACGCGCTCGAGGGGCTGCGGGCCCTGGCCCGCGCGGCACGCGAGCGCTCGCGGGCGCGGATCGTCGCGGTCACCGGCAGCGTTGGCAAGACGACGACCAAGGAGGGGCTGCGGCTCGCCTTCTCGGCGGCTGGGGACGCCCATGCCTCGGTCAAGAGCTTCAATAATCACTGGGGCGTGCCGCTGACACTGGCGCGCCTGCCGCGCAAGGCCGATTTCGGCGTCTTCGAGATCGGCATGAACCACGCCGGCGAGATCACGCCGCTGGTCAAGCTCGTGCGTCCCAACATGGCGATGATCACCACCATCGCTCCGGCGCACCTCGACGCGTTCGGCTCGCTCGAAGGGATCGCGCGCGCCAAGGCTGAAATCTTCTCGGGGCTCGAGCCGGGCGGCATCGCGCTCCTAGGCGCCGACCACGGCCAGCTCGACCTCCTGCGCGAGGAGGCCGGGAAAGCGGGCGTCGAGACGGTCGTCACCTACGGCTTTGCCCAAGGCAGCGATTGGCAGGTCGCCGGCTACGAAACGCTGGGCGACCGGGGCAGCGCCCAAGTTCGCCATGGCGGGGAGAGCTTCAGGCTGACCATCGGCGCCCCCGGACGGCACATGATGGCCAACGCGGCGGGGGTCCTGGCGGCGGCGGTGCTGAGCGGCGTCGAGCCGGCGGTGGCGCTGGGCGCGCTCGCCGGCTTCGGCGCGCAAGCGGGCAGGGGCCAGAAAGCCCTGCTGGGCAGCGCCGAGAATCCCCTCGTGCTCATCGACGAGAGCTACAACGCCAACACCGCCTCGATGCGCGCGGCGCTCGAGGTGTTCGCCGGGCAGGCGGCTCCCGGCGGGCGCAAGACCGTCGTGCTTGCCGACATGCTGGAGCTGGGCAAGGAGAGCGCGGCGCTCCACGCAAGCCTTGCCGATGCGGTCAGGCAGAGCGGGGCCGAGCGCGTCTATCTCGTGGGCGAAGGCATGGGAGCGCTGGCCGATGCACTGGGGCGCGAGCGCGTCACACTGCATGTGAAAAGCGCCGAGGAGCTGGCCGAACCGCTTCTCGACAGCCTTGCCTATGGCGATGCAGTTATGGTCAAAGGGTCCAACGGCATGCGGCTCACGGGACTCGTGCAGAAAATTCGCGATAAATTCCGATAACCGCCGGCCAGCGAGGACCTTTGGCGACATGCTCTACTTTCTCGGCCAGTTGGGGGACACCCTCTCGGCCTTCAACGTCTTCCGCTACATCACCTTCCGCACTGCCGGCGCCGTCATCACGGCGCTGTTTTTCATATTTCTCTTCGGCCCCGGCATGATCAAGGCGCTGCGCCTGCGCCAGGGGCGCGGGCAGCCGATCCGGGAAGACGGGCCGCAGGGCCACCTCCTGACCAAGAAGGGCACGCCCACCATGGGCGGGCTGATGATCCTCTCGGGCGTCGTGATCTCGACGCTCCTCTGGGCCAACCTCTCCAACGGCTACGTGTGGGTCGTGCTGCTGGTCACCATCGGGTTCGGCGCCATCGGCTTTTACGACGACTTCCTCAAGGTCAAGCGCATGAGCCATGCGGGGTTCGGCGGCAAGCAGCGCTTGGCCATCGAGGCGGTGATCGCCGGCATTGCGTGCTTTGCCATTTCCCAGCTCGGCGAGGACCCGTTCTCGACCTCGCTACTCTTTCCCTTCGTCAAGGGCCTGGCGCTCGAGCTCGGCTGGTTCTTCGTCGTCTTCGGCGCCTTCGTCATCGTGGCCGCCGGCAATTCGGTGAACCTCACCGACGGGCTCGACGGCCTCGCCATCGTGCCCGTCATGGTGGCGGCCGCCTGCTTCGGGCTCATCGCCTATCTCGTCGGCTCGGTGACCTTCTCGGACTACCTGCTCATCAACTACGTGCCGGGCACGGCCGAGCTCTCGGTCGTCTGCGGAGCGCTGATCGGGGCGGGGCTCGGCTTCCTCTGGTTCAACGCGCCGCCCGCGCAGATCTTCATGGGCGACACCGGCTCGCTCGCCCTCGGCGGAGCGCTGGGCTCGATCGCCGTCGCCACCAAGCACGAGATCGTGCTCGCCATCGTCGGCGGCCTTTTCGTCCTCGAGACCATCTCGGTGATCGTGCAGGTCGTGTCCTTCCGCCTCACCGGCAAGCGCGTCTTCCGCATGGCGCCGATCCACCACCATTTCGAGCATCTCGGCTGGACCGAAAGCCAGGTGGTGATCCGCTTCTGGATCATCGCTTTCGTGCTGGCGCTGAT
>Ga0065721_10051938_pt1 | contig 13135 bp, 9 predicted proteins | sample Mesricmetagenome_FD_59108 | JGI IMG/M metagenome (GOLD analysis project Ga0065721, IMG submission 59108) | Mesophilic microbial community from rice straw/compost enrichment Sample: eDNA_1 v2 (version 2) | ecosystem: Engineered > Solid waste > Grass > Composting > Bioreactor | place: USA: Davis... | reverse complement strand
ACACCGCCCACCGTGATGGTGGGCGCCGCCAATGCGTCCTCGATCCGGACGCACGAGGCGAGCTTCTCGGTCGCCGGCGCAAGGCGGTGCGCCAGCGGGTGCAGAGCCTCGTCGTCGCCGGAGTCGAGACCGCCGGCGATGAGCAGGAGATTGTCCCGCGCATGGAGCACGGCCCTCTCCCAAGAGGCGCTCGCGGCCCGACCGAGGCGCCCGACGTCGTCGACCGGGCAGCCCTTGCCGGCGAGTTCCTGCCGTTCTGCATCCGTCCAGGGCTGTCGCTGAAGACCCTCCTGCGTGGTCCGGAAGTTCCACCAGACCACCGTCTCCGCCGGCGCCCACAGGCTCCCGGGTTGCGGCACGCACCGCCACCTCGCAGCTTCTGCCGCGGCCGCCGGATTGTCATGACCGATGTCGAGCGCCTGATCGATAATACGCTCGACCAGCGTCCGCGGCAGAACTTCGCGCCCGAGCTTGACGAGCGCGGCGCGAACGTCGCTGGCGAGCGCTACGGTGGCGGAGTAGAGCTGATCGCTGTCGATCGCGTGCCGCGCGCCCGCCCAGGCGATGGTCCGGTCGCATGCGGCGAGCGCCGCGGCGAGTGGCATGCCGGCGTTGGGATCCGCCGGCTCAGGTTCGACCCATTCGCGCCAGCGTTCGAGACGCGCGTGCGCCTTCTTGAGCTTGACCGGATCACCGTTGGCGTCCGCCAGTTCCGCTTCGCCGATTTCGGCCCATGCCTCTCGCCACACGGTGCTGCCGCGCCCCGGCGCCTCCTCGAGCGCGGCCGCGAGCCGTCGGGCCGCACGAGGCGCGATTGGCGACGTCGGGAAGGCGAGCAACTCCATCAGGGCGCGCGGATCAAAGGGAGTCCATGCGATTTTAAACGCGAGCAAGAGGATCTGGAGCGACCCGCGGTGCGCCGAGGCGCGGCTGCGTCCCGCACGCGGCTGACCGGCGGCGCAGAGGCCTTGGTCGAGAAGGTGAGTATCGGCATCCTGGGCGATCAGGACGGCCTCGCGATCACCGCGCTCGGCGAACCACTGGCCCATAATCTCCGCCGCCAGCGCCGCGCTTGCAGAGGTCGCGATGGTCACCGTTCCATCCGGCTCACCCTCGATGGGACCCCCATCCGTCATCCAGCGCTGCAGGCGCCCTAGCGCGGTGCCGTCCGGCGCCGTCGTCGCAAGTGGAACCTGCTCCACCGCCACGCCGCACGCTTCCAGCCGATCGAGGAGGCGCCGCCACCCCACGGGATGGAGTTCCCTTGGGTCGATGAGCCGGATGCGCCTGATTGGCAGCGACGGTCCGGTGGCGAGGTCCTCCACCAGAGCGCACACCCGGTCAGCAAGTCCGGGCGGCACGTCGGCTGCGGCCTCCTCGGCCGCAGCGAGGTCCGTTAGGCGCGGACTGGTCCAACCGGCGGCGGGATCCCAGCCGGCGTCGACCAACTCGTCACGCCATCGCAGCAGCGTGCGGGCGGTCGCCCACCCGTCTACCTCAAGCGACTTGGTCCAGAAGCGGGGCGGACCGTCCAATTTCTCGAGCGCAGCTTCGAATGCGGCGATGCGCACCACGTTGGGGGTCGAAGGAGCGCCGAGTCCGCGGGCGGTCTCGAGTATCTCGACGAAGCCGCTTGGCCCCACGACCGGCGCGCCCGAGGCGGCCGAGCCGGTTCCGCCGTGCTCAGGCCAAGCTCCCGTGTCGGCTTGGAGCCCGAAAACGATGTCCATCATCCCGCCCGTCCCGCCTTTCGCTATTTCCTGCACGGCACATCCACGTCCATCCATCGCGCGTAGGCTCGCACGTCGATCAGCGGCACGGTCGCGTTCTCCTGGAACCCACGATGCATTTCAAAATTCGTGTGGCCCCTCCCCGGCCAAGGTGGTCACTTGGCAGCTCGACAAAATGACCCTTGCGCATCCTATTGATGATCAGGTGCGACGCTCTCGTCTTGCGCGCCTTCTTCTTCCCTGTCGGCGGGCGGGAATGCGTCAAGGTTCCGCCTCAGCGCGTCACCTAACTTGAACGCCGCAGCGTTGGCATGAAGCAACTCTCCCGCCCGGGCCAGCACGCGCGGATCGAAACTCGCAAAACCTAGCGGGACCGGCAGGCCTGATTGCTGCCCAATCGGAGCATGGACGGTCGCAGCGACGAACGCGCCCGGGACAAGTAGCATTTCGAATCCTCCTGGGAAAACGCGTGAATCCGACCCGTGCTCGCGGGTGAAGGCTTCTTTCACCCACCGCTCAGGGCGCTGCGCGGTCAATGCTATCGACTCGACGTTCTGCCGCACGGCAAGATCCTCATTCGTGCGAATGACACGCTCGCGGAATTGCTCGACGGCCTCTGCCATGATTGACGTGCTTCCCCAGAGCGGCACCTGCGGCACTACCCAGTAGATCGCGGCGGCGGCATGGCGCGTCTTGCGCAACCCATAGCTCGCGACCTCGAATAGCCTGCGTGCATTTTCCATTGTGAACAGGCTGCCAATGATTGGGACGGTCGGCCGGTCGGCGCGAACGTCGCCGTGACTCACGAAGGCATGCCGATAGAACCGCTGCACGCTCAGCCCGTCGCGGCGAGTCCATTCCTTGAGATACTCGGGTGCGAGCCGGATGAGGAGTTGGTACGCTTCGCCATCGTCCTCCCGCCGCGCAACAGTCATCCGCTCGACCATCTCCGCAACGGCCCGGCCGACAGCCTCCCGGTCGGACAGCTCGTAGTCCGACTTCCATTCGGAAAGGTCGATGTCAGCCAAGGTCGGCTTGAGACCGGAGGAGATGAGCCGGACGCGCACGAGCGTCGAGAACCGCTCCTCAGCGGCCACGCCGTCAATCGAATATAGCGCGCGCCGTACGGTCGAGGTCGGGTCGATCTTGGGCGCGAACTCTCGAAAGAACCTGCGAAACGACGATGGCACCCGTTCCGTCGCGGCGCTCACCTGCTCGACATCGGCGAGCGGCAGCTCTGGAAGACTGCGCTCGAAGTAGCTCAGGAATTTCTTCTCGGCCGGTGCCAGCGAGATAAGGTCGAATCCGACACGTGCGGTCTTGCGCTCGACCTCGTAGATCAGTGGCTCCTCGACGCCGGGGCGGAAAAGCGAAAGCCCCGTCGGTGTTAGGGTGATCCGCCCCTCGAGGCGATGGATGTAGTCGGCGTCCTCGACCTCATGAAGAACGTAAGCCATCTCGCGCCGGCTGTAGCCGAAGAAGGACTGGACTGCGTCTTCGGTGCAGCTCCCCATCGCACGAACGAAGCGAAGGAGGAATTCCGCGGTCACCGAGACCTTGCCGACATCGGCAACCTTGTGCTCGACGACGAATCGACGACAGGGCAGCGCCAGGTCGAGCGTCGCGAGCTGGAGCGGGCCGTCCTCGGACTCGTCGACAAGACCCTTGCGGACCGGCGCCACGGTCAACTTGGCGCGAAGCTTCTCGGTCATCGCACCGTCTCCAAGCTTTTACCGCTTGGCGCTTCATCGAGGCCGTTCTCGAGCAAGGCCATCGCATCGACGCTTCTCGCGAACCCGTCCTCGATGTTGCTGGCGAAGGCCTGCGCGATGCGGTCCATTGGGCCGCCCTCTTCCCATCGCTGTCGACTGCCAACGAGAACAAGACGGTCCATTGCGCGGCTGATCGCGACATTGATGCGATTGGGCTTTGCAAGGAAACCCGGCCGAATGGTCCGAGTGCCGCCTTGCATTGGCCCCTCCCAATTATTGCGGACCAACGAGACGATCACGATGGGATTTTCCTTGCCTTGATAGCTATCGATGGTGTCCACCTTCAGCGCAGCGCGAAGGGACGGATGGACCGGCGCCAGCGCGATCTTGCGCCTCACGAGGTCGCGTTGAGCGGAATAGGCGCAGATGATGCCGATGCCATGGGCGTGCGATGATTGCCGGTCCAGCCAGTCGAGGAAGGGCTGGCATTCGCTCCATCGCTTTAGGAGGCTGACGATTACGTCGGCCTCGATCGTATTGGTCAGGCTCTTGCGATGGTTGGGATCGGCTTGCTTGGCACGTGCGCCAAACGGCGCCGTGTCGAACCAAGTCACCGGTGCGCTCAAGTCGGCGGGGAGCGCTTCTGGGTCGATAATCGGGGTCACCCGCCCGTGCTCCAGGCGCTTGCCATAGAATGATCGTGAGACGATCTCGCCGATCGGCGGGAGCATCCGATATTGTCGGCGCAGCGTGTGGCCCGCGGCTATGCCGTACGGCGTCTCGAAGACGCGCTCGAAGTCGCTCCTTGCGACCTCCGCCACGCCTACGCCAAGGCGTTCGGCGACTTCATCAACGACCGATTCCGGATGCTGCGGCTCAAGTTGCTTGTGATCGCCCACGAGCACAATCCATGTTCCGGCCTGGATCGGCACCGCGAGTTCGCTAGCGGTACAACGAGCTGCTTCGTCGACGATCACCAGGTCGAACGGCGTCGACGTCAAGCCGAGCGCCGAACGGCCGAGCCCTACGCAGGTACCCGCCACGATCTGGCGCGTTCCTGCGAGGAACGTCTCGAGGCTTCGTTGTTCCGTCGAAACCGTGCCGACGAAGTCACGTGCCAGCGCGGCGACTTCCTGGAATCTCGCAACGCGGTCCGCGCTCGGTCGTTCATCCTGCGGCACGGCCCTGAGGCACGCCCCGACAATCGTCGGGACGATCTGCTCGGGTGCAATGTCAGCGGATAGTGTCTCGCCGACCCCCAACGGTATGACCTGCTGGTCGATCGTCTCGCGAAGCGCGGTTATTCGCTGCGCAGCGTTTTCCTCGTGCTGCAGGACGGCGAGCCGGGCGGCGACAGGCCTTATCGCGAGCTCAACATGGGTCAGTGCGTCAGTCAGCGACTCGGGAATGCCCAATCCTTGGGCGGCCACGGCAAGCCGCTCGCGCATCTCGGCTCGAAACCTGTCCTTCTGAAGCTGCTCAACGCGCTCGACGTGAAACGGAAGCAGACGGTCCGAGACGACGCCCTCGTTGCCGACACGAAGAATACTGGGCACCTCGCCTGCACGCGCGAAAAGTTTAAGTACCGCTTCGGCGGCGTTGTTGACCGCCTCGTGCGCCTGACTCGCGAGCAGGACGTTGCGCGCTAGCCCGGAGGTAAGCGCGGCGTGCACCAAGGCTGCGATGAAGACGGTCTTGCCCGTTCCCGGCGGGCCTTGGACAAGGGCAAGCGGCCGCGTCGCTAGCGCCGCCGACAACGCCTCGGCCTGCTGGTCATTGAGTCCGTATTGCTCCTTGAGCGTTTCGACCGGCTGGCGATCGGGCAGAAACTGTGGGCTCGCTGCAATGCGTGGATCAAGAATTCCGATGAGATTTCGCGTGCGCGAGGTGCGACCGACGATCCGCCGGACCGCAGCCTGACGGCGATCGAGGCTGGTCTCCTCCATGCGGCTGCGGAAACGAAGCTCGTCGCCCTCGTCGACCAAAGGCGGTCCATTTCGCTGCTCGGGTCGCATGCTCTCGATGTAGAGCGTGTCGGGCTTGGACCGCTGGAGGTCGAGTTGCCCGACCGGCCGCCAATTACCGTGGCGGTCCTCGCGCTCGACCATGACGCGATCGCGGCGGTTATAGTCGAACGATCCGCTCAGTAGGTCGAATTGGACTTTGTGACGACTGATGCTCCTATCAAATACGCTGTCCTCGGCCACCTGCCCGTATGTCACCAATTCGCGCTCGGCATCGACGAGGATTTCCCACAGTCGGGCTACGTCGACTTGCCCGTTGGGTGGGGGCTCAGCGGCGATCGCCTCGATCAGGTCATCCTCGGGTGGCTCGCCTGGAACGATGTCGCGTTCCTCGGAGGGCGGCTGACTCTCCTCGCTGGCTTCCGCATCGGTAACCTTGGGCTGCGCTGGCGCCAAGGCCGTGACCACATCCTCGCGTTCAAGCAACGGCTGGAGATCATCAAGCTTCGCGGCCGGCCCTTCCTCGATGATGATCGCTGCCTCAAGCGTTCCGAACTCGAAGCGTTGGAGGAGCCTGATCCGGGACTGCTCGAGCGTACGACGGTTGAGTCGGTAGGGCTTACCGTCCACCCCGATGTTCACCTCAAGCTCCTCGCATGCGCCGCGGATGATGAGCGTGCGCCCCCACGGAGCGCGGCGCAGGAAGTAGCGGCCCTCGTCCGGGAGTAACGGGCCTGCTCCAATCTGCGGGCTGGCGAGCCGAATCGTCGCCAGGTCCGTATCCTCCGACTCCCCAGTGGCCAGCACGTCGATCAAGGGAAGCAGCGTCGCATTTGCCGGCTCATCGGTCCGCACCTTGGCGATTGCCTCGCGAACCCGATCGGAGATTCGCGAAACGCTCCCCGCCAGAAGCTCCTCGGCGATGGCGGTGACGGCGAAGCAATCACGCTCGTACCGACCACCGCTCTCGGGCGCATACCGCGTGGTCACTGTGTCGCCTTCGGCAGCTGTCGTGAAATCGCTGAGGTCCACGATGACGGGGTCGCCCGGAAGTGCAGGATCGACGAGAATGTTGGCCGGCTTTAGATCGCCATGCGCCAGGCGAAGGGTGTGGAGCTCCTCGACGCGCCGAGCGAGAGCGCAGATCAGGCCGAGGCGGGCTTCCTCGTCTAACTCGTCAGCTCGTTCCGCCAGTATGCGGGCGAGGTCTGGACGTTCGATCCACTCCTGGATCATGACAATGGCATCGCCCAGCCACATCGCACCAAGGATCTTGGCGCACCCCTCTGGCTCGGAGGCAGCCAGCTCAGCGAGCTGGTCGAGGAAGTCGAGTATCCGCGGCCCCTCTTTCTTCTGGTCTCCCCAGGAGGCTCGCTTCCAGACCTTGACCAGGACCTCGCGGCCATCGCTGCTGCTGCGCCACAATGTGCGAGTTTCATCGTCGCGCAGGATTGCGGCGGGCGGATAGGCCTGGAAAAGTGCCATCTGGCTCTTGATGGCGCCGCGGTGCCGTTCAAGCCCTTCGAGAACTTCCGCGGGTGTGGGCCGGACGGCGACGGCCGCATTGAATGCGGTTAGCGCGTCGCCAGCGTCAGTGAATCGTTGCGTGGGGTCGGCCGCTAATGCCGAGGCGAACCAACTGTGCAATTCGAGATAGTCGGATGCCCCGTCGGCCGTGCTGTCCCACTCCGGAATCCCGCTCGACATGGCCGGCCCCCTGCCCAGCAAGATGCGATGGACGGCCGAGGCCGCTAGGAACACATCGCGACGCTTGGGTGTCGTTTCCACATCGAAGAGATCTTCGGGTAGCTTGCCGGTCGATAGGAACTGAAACCGTGAAATGCCCAGCGAGCGGAGTTCGGGGTAACTTGCCGCCATCAAGTGCGACAGGCGAACGGTCGACGGCCGCTGCACCCAAACGCTGTGCGGTCCGAGATCAAGGTGCGCGGCCTCCGCAAGGTGAAGCGCATCAAGCGACGCAAGCAACTGGCGCGCCAACTCGATTCGATCGACACGGCTGAGATCGGCCAGCTCGGTACTGGCGAAATCGGCAAGGCGGTGAAGCCGACGACGGCGATCATAGACTTCCCAGTACCGGACGCCGAAGTTCGGATCGCGCGTTTTGCAGTCGATGATTACGTTGTCGCACTGCTCGCACCGGTCCTGGAGATAGGCAATCACCTCCTGCTCGCGACCGGCGATTTCACTGCGTCCTTCCTCGGTCTGAAAGCGCGTCTCCGCCTTGGAGAAGTCCCATAGGCGAAGTACGCCGAGCGTGGGCGATTGTCGCTCGTCGCTTGCCTCGAACTCGGCGTAGATGCCCTCGGGGTGCTCAAAGACCGGCGCCGCGGACGTGGCATAGAAGCCCCCATAGGTTCGCCTACCGGGCAGGAAGACGCCCTTGCTGACGTTGAAGAACTTCGAGAGTTGGTCCTTCCATTCCGCGGATGTCAGTACGCCGGCGGGAGGTGCCTTTCCGAACACCTCGATCCGCTTGGGGACCGATTTGAGCGCAGAAGTAAACGCCGCGACAGGCATTACCGCTTGGCGCTCCGTCTCCGCTATGCCGCTCAGGTCGGTGGCTTTTGTCAGGACTACGAGTCCCTGGACCTTGGGCACGATCGGCCGTGTGCCTTTGGCGTGCCGCTTTAGGTGGGCTTCGAGCTGAATGAAGACCTGCCGTGCGTTGGCCGAGATCTTTGCGACCGGAGACGGACCATGGTCTTTCCCAGCATTGAACCAATTCCCCTCGCGGCTCTCAATGGGGCCGTACCAATCCTTAAGATCGATCACGAGGATGCGATCGTCAGCGACGATGATGACGTCGATCTCGCGGCTAGACCCAGGCGCAGTGGCGAGATCAAGGTTGGTGTACGCGAACCAGTGCGCCGGCAGCGAAGCGAGGGCCTCTATGCCCTTCACCTCACGCTCATGGAGTCCCTTCCCACAATTGATGACTTTCAAGCTTACCCCCCCGGCCATTAGCGCAGCCGGCTCGGATGTTAGCTTGCCCTCGTGCACTGGCAACTGTGTTCGGGCAATTTCCCTCCTGTGGGCAGGATGATCTGCGCGAACCCGTCATCACAAGATGCACCCGCAGAGTCACGACGCGTAGGATTTCACTATCCGGACCGCTCAGGCGCCGGTCCCCTGCCAGGAGAGCTGGTTCCTCGGCAGGCGGCCGCTCGGGTCATAGACGACAACCCGGTGTGGCAGGTCCGGGCCCCAGTCCCATAGCACCAGGTTTCGATTGGTCGCGGTAGCGCCAGGAACGAAGCTCGGCACGATGATCCCGCTATGGCCGTCCGATCGGAGGCGGTCGGCGACCAGCCAGGACGGGGCGTCGCGGTGCGCCCGCAGGCACGCCAGCCATCCGCATGCGAGGTCGTCCAAGCGGACATCGTGCTTCTGGCGGCCTGCCTCGTTGCTGAGATCGGCGATGCCCTCGCAGTCGAAGTCATATTCGCACATCGTCAGTGGTTGCAGGCGGTGGCTGAAGCCCTGGGTGCATTCGCCGACGGCCGTCATGATATCGAGCGCGAGATAAAGTGTTGGCTGGCCCTTGCGGTTGAACCGCCCCCCGGTGATTGCCGCGCCCTCGCCGGACAGGGGGGTGAACGACCAGGCGGGGTCATGGCCGCGATAGCAGCGCCCCGTGAACCTCAAGCAAATCCGCCAAGCGCGAGATGGTCGAGATAGTCGCGGACCGCGCCAGCCTTGCCGGACTTGACCAGCGCCTCCGGCGTGCGGCCGTCGAGGGCTGGGATCGGCTGCGAGCGATACCAGGCCATCGCCTGCGCCTCGCCGCCCGCCCAGTCGCGCACGCGGCTGATGATCTCGAGCATTTCCGTCACGCGGGTCTGCGTCCGTGGCGCGCTGCGCCGATCGGACTTCGAAATGGTCGCGACGCCGAGCCCCGCGGTCTCCGCGAGCTGGCCCTTGGTCATGCGGAATGCGTTTGCGACACGCTCCACGTCGACAATCCCGCTCTTGTCCATGAACCCGGCGACGAAGGGTGAGCCGGCACGACGAACTTGTCGCGATGTACGTTTTGCCTGCGCCTGAGACATGTCTCAATCTCCGTCCGGATTCCTGGACACAAGATGGGACATTGTCGACGCAAGTCAAGGGCATCCAACGCGGGCGCCATCGGCTTGTTACTGCCCTGATGAAACTCGCCCCAGCTCATACCTTGCGCCGTTTTCCTTCGAAGCCATCCTTCACGTCATCGATCCAGGCGACGACCTCGCGTTCGCTCCAGCGCGATGTGAAGGGCGAGATCTTGTAGGGAGGGGGAAACCGGCCGTGCTTGATCATGTCGTAGATCATCGACTTGCCGAGGCCCACGCGGCGGCAGACCTCGGCCAGCTTGAGAAAGCGTTCGGGCGGCTCCGGGAACTCAGCCATTGCCCCGCCCAGCCTTGTTCATCGTCTCGCGCGCCCTGGCGAAGGCGCGGTCGCCGTCGAGGAACGAGCGGAGCATGCACGGAACAAGGTCTGTCACGGCCTCCGATTGGCCGTAGGTCGCGCGATAGACCTCCGCATAATCGGCAAGCGCCTGGTTGAGATCGGGCGTGATGCTGATGGTGAGCTTGACCGGCGTGCGGTCGGGCAGTTTCGGGAGCTTGAGCTCGGGCATGGGTCACCTATTCGACTGGAGGAGCGAGCACGAGATCGCGATGGACGACGAGCCGAACCGGCGTGCCGGGCCGGATGGTGATCGTCGGCTGGATCTGGAGGTTGCGCGAAGTGATCTGGTCGCCGGCGCGCGCGACGTTCTGCTGAGTCGATTCCCGGATCGCCTGCACGAGATCGCTCTCGCCGGTGAAGGTGAGGCTCGAGCCGACGCCGAGCAGCGTCGAGATCGCGACGCCCTGGAGGAGCCTCCAGGTATGGAAATCGACCTTGTCCTCGAGACCGGCATAGCCGGCCGGGTCGGTCGCCGGCACGTTCTCAATCCGCAGCGAGCGGCCGTCCGGGAATATGATCCGCTGCCAGACGACCAGCGCGCGCCTCTGGCCGAATGCCACGACGGTATCGTAAGTGCCGATGAGGCGCGCGCCCTGCGGGATAAGCAGGATGCGGCCCGTCGCGCTGTCGAATACGCGCTCGGTGACCTGCGCGGTGACCAGCCCGGGCAGATCGGACCTCAGGCCGGTGATCAGGCTGGCGGCGATGACGCTCCCTGCTGACAGCATATAGGGCGACGCCGCGGGCCGGACCGCATGCGGATTGACATCGCCGCCGCGGTCCTGCGCCGACAGGAAGTCGGCCTTTCGCTGCTGCGCGTTGGGGTCGCGGTCCGGATCCAGCGCAACGCGCGACGCATCAGGAGTGCTCTGCGAGGCGGCAGCGGCAGCCGACGCAGGCGCCGCCTCCCCTGCAGCGGTTCGGTTTCCCGCCTGCACCAGCACCGGCGATTCGCGTGCGGCCTTTCGTTCGGCGGCGGCCTGCTCGCGCGCTGTCTGTGCAGCTTGCTCGGTGGCGGTCGAAGGTGGCGCTCCTTCCGCGGCAATCGCCTGCTGATGCTTGAGGATGGGCCGGCCGAGGTCCCCCGGGAGCGGCGGACCGAGCTGCGGCGCATCGCCGTAGCTGGTGGGAAGCGCGCTCAGCGCGTCGCTGGGCGCCTTTGCCGGCTCGGCAAGGTCGTTCTGCTCGCCGACTAGCTGGAGGCTTCGGGGCTTGAGCGCGAGCCAGGCGGTCACGACCATCACGATGATGGCGCCCGCAGCCAGTGCCACGATAAGCCCGCGCTTGAAGCGGATCGCCGGTGCGGGACGCGCCCGCAGCACGAGCGTTTCGGGATCGACCTTGGCCGGCGCGGCGGCTTGGGGAGCGGTGGCGGCGGTGTCGGTCATCGCGCCCTCCTTCCGGTCCGGCTGATGCGCACGACCTGCTGGCGCTTCGTGCCGAGGCGGAGCTCTGCCGTGTCGAACAGCCGGTCGACCACATAATAGCGGCCCCGCAGCCGGTAGTTGACGAGCTGGCCTTCGCCCCTTTCGTCGACCAGGAACAGCGGCGGCGCCTCGCCGACTGCGAGGGAGGGCGGGAACTCGATGAATGTCTGCCGCCCGTCGTCGAACGCGCGCAGCGGGCGCCAGTGGGGCCGGTCTCCCGAGATCTCGTATCCGAAGCTGAGCCGCTCGATCTCCAGCCCCGCCGCGACCGGCGCGGCAGCCGCGGCGGCCTCCTGCGCACGCCGGACGGCGAGCAGCTCGTCCTGCGGATAGCTCCACGACAGCGCCGCCATTGCTGGTCCGGGCGTACTGGCAAGGGCGACGTGATAGGTCCGCCGGTCGGTCGTGATCACCAGGTTCGTGCTGAGGCCGGCGGAGAACGGCTTCACCAGCACGTGGATGCGCTTCTCGGCGCCCGTGCCGCTGCTCGTGTCGCCGATCACCCAGCGGACGGTGTCGCCGCTGGCGACCGCCATCAGGCTCTCGCCCGGCTGCAGCGCGATGTCGGTCACGCGCTCGGGTGCGGTGTAGGCGCGGTAGATGGTCCCCTCCGAGTAGGGATAGACGGCGGCGGCATTCACGAAATCGGGACGCGCGGGCTCCAGGGTGGCGCCAGAGTTGGCGGCCCGGACCGCGGCGACGCCGCGTTGCGATCGGCCCTCGGGCGTCTGGGCCGATGCGGTGATCGGGACGATCGTGGCTGCGGCAAGCGCCGCGAGGACAAGCTGAGGGTTCATTGCCGGTTCTCCGTGGCGGTGGGGGATGGCGGCTCGAGCGCCAGGTTCGGATCGAGCGGGGATCCGAGCGGCACGCTCGGCGAAGGAGCTGGCGCCGGCGGCGGCGCGGGCGTGGGTTCGAGCTCGCGGCTCCAGTCGATCGCGTCGACGTAGATGCCGAGCGGATTGCGCCGGAGCGTCTCGGCGCTGGTCGGAGGCCGCTGCATCACGGTCAGAATGCCGGTCCAGCTGGACGTTCCGGTGCGCACCCCACGCTCGAACGCCGTTTCGGTCCACTTGACCTGGAAGGAGCTGTCGGAGGCACGGACGACGCTCGTCACCTGCACCGAGACCGTCTTTTCGCCGACAGCGCCGAAGGGGTCGGCGGCGCGCGCATAGTCGCCGAGGAACTGCGCGCCGCGCCGGGTGACGAAGTCATAGGCTGACAGCCAGTCGCGGCGCATGAGCACGGGGTCGAGCGAGATCGACCGGACCTTTTCGATGAAGCGCGCAAGATGCCAGGCGACCTGCGCATCGGTCGGCTGGTAGTCGCGCTCGGCCTCGCTGATCGCCCGGGCTTCGCCGAGCCGGTCGACCGCGACGACGTAGGGCACGACCTTGCTCTGGAGGGACTGCCAGACGAGCGCGGCCGACATGGCGGTCGTCAGCAACAGGCCGCCGAACGCCATGAGCCGCCAGTTGCGCGCCTGCACGCGGGCCGACCCGATGCGCTCGTCCCACGCCTGTCCTGCCCGCTGGTAGGGTGTCTCGGGCTCGGGCGTGTGCCCGTAGCGCTGGACGCTTCGCTTGAAGCGCATGGCTCAGTCCTCCTTTTCCTTGATATCGGGGGTGGCCGAGGCGCCGCCGCGGTCGCCCTCCTTCAATGCCTGGAACGCGATGTGGCGGTGGTGCCGGGCATCCTGCTGCCGGCGAAGCGACCGTGCCCACGCGGGCGCGGCCTCTGCGCCCGTGCCTGGCGGCGACGTCTCGCCGCCGGTGCCGGCGAGCGCGGACCATGCCGCGGCACGCCCGGATTCCGCTGCCTGCCTGAGACCG
>Ga0065721_10051937_pt1 | contig 13135 bp, 6 predicted proteins | sample Mesricmetagenome_FD_59108 | JGI IMG/M metagenome (GOLD analysis project Ga0065721, IMG submission 59108) | Mesophilic microbial community from rice straw/compost enrichment Sample: eDNA_1 v2 (version 2) | ecosystem: Engineered > Solid waste > Grass > Composting > Bioreactor | place: USA: Davis... | reverse complement strand
CCTTGCCCGCCCCACCGTGCACCGGCTCGCCCTTGCGCTCGAACACCACCGCCTGGTGGGCCGCGACGCAAGCGGCGCCTTTGTCCTTGGCCCGCGCTTCGCTCAACTGGCCGCCGCCGTGGGTGAAGATCGTCTCGTGAGTGCCGCCCTGCCCGTCCTGACCACGCTGCGCGACCGCACCGGCGAATCTTCGCAGCTCTATCGGCGCCACGGATCGCAGCGCATCTGCATCGCCGCGGTGGATCGTCCCGTTGGCTTGCGCGACTCCATCCCCGTCGGCACCACGATGACCATGGCCGCCGGCTCCGCGGCAAAGGTGCTTCTTGCATGGGAGGCGCCCGAGGTGGTCCACGCGGCCCTGGCGTCGGCCCGCTTCACCGCGGCGGATCTCGCCAAGGTGCGCGACAACGGCTACGCCGAAAGCTCAGCCGAGCGCGAGCCCGGCGTGAGTTCCGTGAGTGCGCCCGTGTGGGGCACGGCCGGCACGGTCATTGCCGCCGTCTCCATCTCCGGTCCCGCAGAACGGCTGACCGCCAATCCTGGCGCGCTGCACGCCGGAGCGGTTCTGGACGCCGCGCGGCAGCTCAGTGACGTGCTCATTCGCACGCACGTGGGCTGAAACGCAACGACCCAGGTAAACGAGCCTCAGCGCGAACTCACGAAAGCCTCTTCCCTTTCGGGGTTTCAACTCGTTTTCGCATACCAACGCGAATTTTCGGAACCGGCTTTTGTGGGTCGCCTACAAAATGCATGCGCATGCAGTGAACGGAACGGAAATTGTGCCGGGAGCGGTTGCGACCCCACGCATGGGCGCTGTTACGTTTCGCCTCAGTCCACGAATCGTTTCGTGGTGCCTTCATGACAAAGGAGTCGTGGTGAAGATCAAGACCATGCGGCGCGCGGCGGCGCTCGCACTTGTGGCGCTCAGCGCCAGCCTGCTCGGAGCCTCCGCTGCCCAGGCAGACGTGAACAACGGTACGTTCGACAGCACGGTGGATGGCTGGTGGAGCTACGGCACCTCCTCCCTGGTCGCAGTCGACGGCCAGATGTGTGCGACCAGCACCGCTGCGGCGCGCTGGGATGCAGGAGTGGGGCAGACGGGCATCAACCTCACCGCGGGCGCCAAGACGCTCACGTTCAGCGTCACCGGCAGCGGCGACTTCCAGGTCAACGTCGAAACCCCAGAGAACACCCCCACCTTCAGCCAGGGATTCTCGGTAGACGGCACCGAGACCTTCACCTACGACTTCACCGCGGCCGAGACGGTCAATGGCAAGGTCATGTTCGAGGTGGGCGGTAACGCGGACGGCCACACGATCTGCTTCGACGACATCTCCATCACGGACGCCGTCGCTGCACCGGTCACCGTGATCGATCACGACTTCGCGTCCGGCAACCCCGGCTACTGGAGTTATGCCAACGGCGGTGCCACCTACGAGATCTCCACACCGGATGGCGCCCTGTGCTACACGACCGACGCCGCGAACCGCTGGGATGCGGGCCTTGGCTTCAACGGCTGGACCACGGAGGCGGGCGACGCGACCCTCACCTTTGACGTGAAGGGCGAAGGCACCTACAAGGTCAACGTCGAGGTCCCGGACGGCACGTCAGCGCTGGGCGAGGAGTTCAGCCTTGGCGACCCCGCTCAGTGGGCGCCACAGTCCTTCGACTTCGAGATCCCCGCGGGAACCGGCAAGCTGATGTTCGAGGTGGGCGGCAACGACGTCTGCTTCGACAACATCACGCTTGTTGTCACCCCTGGCGAGGGTGAAGAGGAGCCCCAGGAGCCGGGCCTGCTTGGCGGTGTGAACCTCCTGAACAACGGCGACTTCTCCAACGGCGCGGCTCCCTTTGGCCCGTACGGCCACACGGGCGGAGTCGTTGACGGTCAGTACTGCGCCGTCATCAACGGTCCGCTCGCGGACCCGTGGGGCGCTGGGCTCGGCTACGACAACATCGAGCTGCCTGCAGGCGACTACGAATTCTCCTTCGATGCCGCGACTACGGGCTCGTTCACCGCGCTCGTGCAGCAAAACGGCGGTGCGTACACGACGTACAGCAGCACCACGGTGACGGGTGAGGAGCTCACCCACTACGACCTGTCCTTCACGCTCGCGGCCCCGGTTGCCTCCGCGAACCTGCAGTTCCACTTTGGACCGCTCGCGGCTGACCAGTCCTACGAGTACTGCATTGACAACGTCTACTTAGGCGCTCCTGCGGTCGAGTACGTCACCAACGGCGACTTCTCCGACACTCAGGATCCTTGGAAGGCCGACGGCGTGACGAGCGCCTCGATCGACAGCGGCGCTCTCTGTGTGGAGGTTCCGGGCGGCACCACCAACCCGTGGGACATCAACATCCACTACGACGCTATGCAGCTTCCCAAGGGTCCTTACACGCTGAGCTTCAAGGCGTCAGGGACCGGCGGTCCCATGCGCGCCATCGTGGGCCTTGGCGCCGCGCCGTACACGGTCTACACCGAGTACATCGACACCCCCGGTGAGGACCTCGAGCAGCACACCGTGTTCTTCACCATGAACAACGCCAGTGACAACGCGCAGATCGCGTTCCAGGTGGGCGGATCCTCCACCCCGTGGACGTTCTGCGTCGACGACGTGTCGCTGCTGAGCGGCGGCGAGAAGCCGCCGTACGCACCGGAGACGGGCCCCCGCGTCAAGGTCAACCAGCACGGCTACGTGCCTGGCGAGCCCATGCGCGCCACCCTCGTGACCGAGTCCACCGACCCCGTCACCTGGGAACTTGAGCGCACCGACGACGAGGCCACCGTCGCGACCGGCACCTCGATCCCCCGTGGCGTGGACCCCTCTGCGGGACTCAACGTCCACGAGATCGACTTCTCCGGAATCACCGCTGGAGGCGAGTACGTCCTGCACGCGGACGGCGACTCGAGCTACGTCTTCTCGATCGGCGCTGGGCTCTACGAGCCGCTGCTGACTGACGCGCTCAACTACTTCTACCTTGCGCGATCCGGAATCGAGATAGAGGCTGCCATCGTGGGCGACGCTTACGCTCGCCCCGCTGGCCACGTCTCCGAGGCCGGAGGCAGTGACACCAACCAAGGCGACTACAACGTCGCTTGCCAGCCGGTCGAGGAGTCGGAGGTCGTCTACGGCGAGCCGTGGACCTGCGACTACACCCTCGACGTGGTTGGCGGCTGGTATGACGCCGGCGACCACGGCAAGTACGTGGTGAATGGCGGCATTGCCGTAGCGCAGCTGCTGTCCACGTACGAGCGTGCGCTCCGCGCGGGCTCCGAGGCTGTCGCGGCGCTTGGCGACGGCACGCTGAATGTTCCCGAGACCGGGAACGGCGTGCCCGACGTCCTCGACGAGGCCAAGTGGGAACTCGACTTCTTCACCTCGATGATGGTTCCCGAGGGTGAAGAGCTCGAGGGCATGGTCCACCACAAGATTCACGACTACGGCTGGACCGGCCTGCCCCTGCTCCCGCACAACGACGACAAGGTGCGCTACCTGCACCGTCCCTCGACGGCCGCGACCCTGAACTTTGTCGCCACGGCGGCGCAGGGCGCCCGACTGTTCAAGGATTACGACGCGGACTACGCGGCGGAGCTGCTTGCCAACGCTCGCGTGGCGTGGGCAGCTGCCCTTGCCAACCCGGAGATCTACGCTCCGGCCGCGGACGGCAACAACGGCGGTGGACCCTACGACGATGACAACGTCACCGACGAGTTCTACTGGGCAGCCGCAGAGCTGTACCTGACCACCGGCGAGAAGGCCTTCGAGGACTTCCTTCTGGGCTCCCCCATCGCGGACGCCAACTCCTTCCCGGATGACGGCTTCTTCTGGGGCCAGGTGGACGCTCTCGCCAAGATCAACCTCGCGACCGTCGACAACGCGTTCCCCGGACGCCACGACATCATCGACCAGGTAGTCGCGGGCGCCCAGCTGGTGGCGTCGGTTCAGGCCGAACAGCCGTTCGGTCAGGCCCTCCCCGCCGACAAGTTCGTATGGGGCTCCAACAGCGCCATCCTCAACAACATGGTGGTGCTGGGGGCAGGTTACGACCTGTCCGGAGACGAGTCCCTGCGTCAGGCGGCCTACGAGTCCATGGACTACCTCCTTGGGCGCAACGCCCTCGCGAACTCGTACATCACCGATTACGGCACGGTGTTCAGCAAGAACCAGCACTCCCGCTGGTTCGCGAACCAGCTGAACCCCGAGATGCCCAACCCGCCACGGGGCTCCGTTGCCGGTGGCCCCAACGCAGACTTCCCCACATGGGATCCCACGTTCCAGGCGCTGTACCCCAACAACGACTGCGCACCGCAGCTGTGCTACGTCGACGAGATCAGCTCCTGGGCCACGAACGAGATCACGGTGAACTGGAACTCGGCTCTGAGCCAGGCGGTGGCCTACCTGTCCATCCCCGAGGCCCCTGTCGACATCCCCGACAAGGAGTTCACCAAGGCCCCCAAGCCCACGATCTCCGGTGACAAGTACCTTGGCGCCACGCTCAAGGCCACTGTGGGCACGTGGACTCCCAAGCCCACCAAGTTCACCTACCAGTGGTACCGCAACGGCAAGGCGATCTCCGGCGCCACCAAGTCCTCCTACAAGATCACGTCGAAGGACTCGCAGAAGAAGATCTCCGTCAAGGTGACGGCGACCAAGGCCGGCTACCAGACCGTCTCGAAGACCTCGTCTGCGGTCACGCTCAAGAAGCTCTTCAAGAAGGCGCCCAAGCCGTCGATCACGGGCTTCGCGAGGCCGGGCTCAACGCTCAAGGCAAAGACCGGCACGTGGTCGCCCAAGGCCAAGTTCGCCTACCAGTGGTACCGCGACGGCAAGGCGATCAAGAACGCCACCAAGTCGACCTACACGCTCAAGAAGGCCGACGCTGGGGCCAAGATCACCGTCAAGGTCACCGGCAAGCGCAGCGGCTACCACAGCACCCCGCGCGTGTCCCCTGCGCGCACCGTGGTGAAGCTGAACTTCGCTCGCCCGCCCATCCCCAAGATCACGGGCGACCTCAAGGTGGGCAAGGTGCAGAAGGTCATCGTGGGCACGTGGTCGCCAGCCGCCACCACGTACACCTATCAGTGGTATCGCAATGGCAAGGCCATCAAGGGGGCCACTGGCAAGACCTACAAGCTGGTTGCCGCGGACAGGGGCACGTACCTCTCCGTGGTGGTCACGGGCCATAAGAAGGGCTACAACGATCGCTCGCAGAAGGGGGCGAAGACCATCAAGGTGAAGTAGCGCGCCAGGGCCATAGGCTTGGCCCATGACCAAGCCGATCGTCGTCTTCGACGGCGAGTGCGCCCTGTGCAATGGGTTCGTCTCGTGGCTGATTCGCCACGACAACGACGGCGTGTTCCTCATCGCTGGCTCCAACGGCGATGTAGGACGCGCCGTCGTCGCGCATGCGGGGCTTGAGTATGCGATGACGCAGTCCACGATCGTCGTATGCGACGGTTCTCGTGGCCTTGTCAGGTCCGACGCTGTGCTCGCCATCATGCAGAGGCTCGGCTGGCCCTGGAAAGCGGCTGTCGCCGGTCGCCTGCTCCCCCGACGCCTGCGTGACGCTGTGTACGCGGCCATTGCCAAGCGTCGGGCACGGATCGATGCCGAGGATCCCGCGTGCGGAGTGCCGCCCCAAGAGCTGGTCGAGCTGTGGCGCTCGCGACTGGCCAGCGCAGACGACATCGCGGGCACCCGCCGCCCCTAAAGGTGGCCGGCGCCCGCGACGAGGTGTCTGAGGTTCGTTACTCGAGCCCAGCGGGGCGACGATAGGGGTCGTCGTCCCCGTCGAGCACGGAGCGCACGGCTCCGGTGCCCAGCGGAGCGTCAGGGCCGGCCTGCACAGAGTCCGTCCGGTCCTGGAGCGAGCGATCGCTGAAATCGTCCGTTCCCGAGCTCATGTTCTCGTTGTCGATCTCGCCGCGCCAGGCGCCGGTCTCGTCGCCTCGGTTCTCGATGAACTCCTTGAAGCGGCGCAGGTCGGACTTCGCCATGGCGTCGATCGCTCCGGTGGCGTCACCCACGTTCTCGACGAATCCCTCGGGGTACACGGTGAGCTCAAGGGTGATCTGCGTGCTCTGATCGCCCAGGGGGCGGAAGCTCACGCGCCCCGCGTTGTCGGTGCCGCTCACAGACTTCCAGGCGATCACTTCGTCGGGGGTCTGCTCGGTGATGACCGCGTCGTACTCGCGTACAACGGGGCCGGCCTTCGTCACCCAGTGCAGCTTGTCATCGGAGAGCTGCTGCACTTCTTCGACCGCCATCATGAACCGGGGAAACTCCTCGAACTGGGTCCACTGGTTGTAGGCAGTCCTCACATCGACGTCCACGTCGATCGTGTCAGTCATGGTTCCCATTCGAACCACTCCTCTCTGCGTTGGTGTCCGGATTGGACATCAATGGGGTACCCCCATCTGCGCAGAGCATCCGCAACACACCCTCAAGGGCGGTGAGTGCGGGGAAAGAAAAAACCTCGTCACCTGAGTGACGAGGTCGTGGTAGCCCCGACGGGATTCGAACCCGCGCTACCGCCTTGAGAGGGCGGCGTGCTAGGCCGCTACACAACGGGGCCCTAGCCGCGTCGCACCCTCGCGGGCGGCGAACGCGAGTACCAACTGTACCGGACGGTGGCCGTCCTGCGCCAATCCGTCGTCGACCCTGTTTGCGGGCGACTGTGTGGGGACCAAGGTCCCCGCGATCCGGGCCGAGCCGACCGTAACGTGAAAGTACGTAACGGGCCTCAACGAGGAGGTATCGAAATGACCCGCACATATGTGGTGACCGGTTCGGCGTCCGGCATTGGCAAGGCAACGGCCGAGCTGCTCACCTCCCAAGGACACCGGGTGATCGGTGTTGACATCCGCGACGCGGACGTTGTCGCGGACCTTACGACGGAGGCCGGTCGCACTGGCATGGTGGACCGTGTCAGGGAACTGACCGACTCCCGCATCGACGCGATCGTGGCGAACGCCGGACTCGCAACTCCCACCCCAGCAACCGTGGGCGTCAACTACTTCGGCATGGTGGCAACTCTCGAGCGCCTGCGTCCTCTGCTTGAGGGCTCACCTGCTCCCCGCGCCGTCGGTGTGGCGTCGATGGCCACGCTGATGCCCGTAGATGAGGAGCTGGTCGAGGCGCAACTCGACGGCGACGAGGCCAAGGCGCTTGCCCGCGCCGAGGTGCTCGCGGCGGACGACGAGAAGGGCCAGTTGATCTACGCGTCCACCAAGGTCGCGTTCGCTCGCTGGCTGCGCAGGAGCGCGCCGACGGACGCGTGGGCCGGCAAGGGCATCCCCCTCAACGCCGTGGCTCCTGGCGTCATCCTCACCCCGATGGTGGCTCCCCTCCTCGAGGGCGAGGGTGCCCGCGAGGGCCTTGAGCAGATGGTTCCCATGCCGCTCAACGGCTTCGCAGAGCCGATCGTGGTGGCACGCCTGATGGCCTGGCTCACCAGCGAGGAGAACACCCACCTGTGTGGCCAGGTGGTGTTCGTGGATGGCGGCTCCGACGTCGTCATCCGCGGTGACCGCGTCTGGTAGCCAGCAGCAGACGAAGGCCGCCTTCGCACTCGTCAGTGATGCGGTGCGAAGGCGGCCTTTATCGCGTTGAGGGCTACTTGATCGCCGTGGTCTTGACGCTCGTCTTCGCCTTGTTCGTGTAACCGGACTTCTTGGCGGTCACCTTCACCTTGATGGTCTTGCCCTTGTCAGCGGACACGAGCTTGTAGGTGGCCTTGGTGGCACCGGAGATCGCCGTGTCGCCCCGGTACCACTGGTACGTGAACGAGGAAGGCGTGGGCGACCATGTTCCAGGCGTCGCGGTGAGCGTGGAGCCCACCTTGAGCGTGCCGGAGATCGTGGGAGCAGGAGCCGTCGTGAACGTCGCCTTGGCCACGGTCTTTGCCGCAGAAGTCTTCGACTTCGACGTGTAGCCGGACTTCTTGGCGGTGACCTTGACCGTCAACTTCTTGGCCGCGTCCGAGGCCACCAGCTTGTACGTGGACTTGGTGGCGCCGGAGATGGCCTTGCCATCGCGGTACCACTGGTAGCTGTACGAGGACGGCGTGGGCGACCACGTGCCCACGGTGACGCTGACCGTCTTGCCCACCTGCACGGTGCCCGAGATCTTCGGCGTGGGAGCCGTGGAGAAGGTGCCCTTCGCGACCGTCGCCGCCGCCGACGTCTTGGACTTCGACGTGTAGCCGGACTTCTTTGCCGTCACCTTGACGGTGAGCTTCTTGCCAGCGTCAGCAGCAACGAGCTTGTACGACTTGCTCGTGGCGCCGGAGATGGCCGTGCCGGAGCGGTACCACTGGTACGTGAACGACGCCGACGGCGACCACGTGCCGACCGTCACGCTGACCGTCTTGCCCACCTTGACGGTGCCCGAGATCTTCGGCGTCGGAGCCGTCGAGAAGGTGCCCTTCGCAACGGTCTTGGCCGCGGAGGTCTTGGGCTGCGATGCGTAGCCGCTCCTCTTCGCGGTGACCTTGACGGTGAGCTTCTTGCCAGCATCGGCGGCGACCAGCTTGTACGTGGACTTGGTGGCGCCCGAGATGGCCACACCGTCGCGGTACCACTGGTAGCTGTACGACGACGGCGTAGGCGACCATGTGCCCTTGGCGGCCGTGACCGTCTTGCCCACCTTGACCGTGCCACTGATATACGGCGAGCCGATCTTGGTGAAGAACTTCGACAGCGTCTTGGACGCCGAAGTGGCGCTCTTGGACGCGACGCCAGGAGCCGAGGCGGTGACCTTGACCGTGAGCTTCTTGCCCGAGTCAGAGGCGGTCAGCTTGTAGGTCTTGGCGGTGGCGCCAGAGATCGCCTTGCCATCGCGGTACCACTGGTAGGCATAGCCCGACGCTGCGGGCACCCAGGTGCCCTCATTCGCCTTGACGGTGCCGCCCTGGTAGAAGCTGCCGCTGATCGTGGGCTTGGGAGCCGTGGTGAAGACAGCCGGCAGGACGGTGGCGGTCTCCGCGCTGACGGTGGTCGTCTTCTGATAGCCCGCCGCGCTGCCGGTGACCTTGACGGAGATCTTCTTGCCAGCATCGGCGCTCACGAGCGTGTACGTGGCATTCGTAGCGCCGATGATGTCAGCGCCGTCGCGCAGCCACTGATAAGCGAAGGTGGCCACAGGGCTCCACGCGTCAACGGAAGCGGCGAGGGTCTGCCCCACGGCAGCCTCACCGGAGATCGTCGGCGTGGGCGCCTGAGTGAAGCTGCCGGGACTCACGGTCGAGGTGGGGTTCGAGACCTTCGACTGGGTCTGGTAGCCGTCCCTGGTGGCGGTGACCTTCACCCTGATAGCGGTGCCAGCGTCGGCTCCAACGAGGGTGTAGGTCGACGACGTGGCGCCGGCGATGTCCTGGCCGTTGCGCGTCCACTGGTACGCGAATGCTGGCAGTGGCTCCCAGGAGCCAGGGTTCGCCGCAAGCGTCTGGCCGACGGTCGCGGTGCCGCTGATGGTGGGTGTCGGCGCCACGCCGAATACGCCCTGCTGGACCGTGACAGAGGAGGAGGTGCGCGTCGTGGTGGTGAACCCGGTCAGCGTGCCTGTGACCTTCACAGCGATCGCGACGCCAACGTCACCGGGAACCGGGTCGTAGGTGGGGGACGTCGCACCGTCGATGTCCACGCCGTTGCGCGTCCACTGGTACGTCAGCGCGGGCGAGGGCGACCAGGTCTGAGGGTCAGCGGTCAGCGTGAAACCCACTTGCGCAAGACCGTCGATGAGCGGCGTGGGTGCCGAGGTGAAGGTGCCACCGCCTACCGAGACGGCACTCGACGTCTTGGGCGTGGTCACATAGCCTGCAAGCGATCCGGTGACCCGCACCGCGATCTCAGCACCAGCGTCGGCGTTGGTGAGCGTGTAATTGGGTGTGGTTGCGGCGGGAATGTCGCTGCCGTTGCGCGTCCACTGGAACGTGAGGGTGGGCGTAGGCGACCACAGGCCAGGATTCGCGGTGAGCGTCTGTCCCACCGTCGCGGTGCCGGCGATCGTGGGAGTAGATGCCGTCGTGAAGGCGGCTGCCGCCGGAGTCACTGCGGCTGATGTCTTGGTGACGGCCGTGAAGTCCGGGCGTTCGCCGGTGACAGCCACGGTGATGCTCTGGCCCACGTCCGCAGCGGAAACCTGGTAGCTGGGTCCCGTGGCACCCGCAATATCCGCCCCATTGCGCTTCCACACGTAGGAAAGGTCCGCCCACGGCTCCCACGCCCCGGTGTTCACCGAGAGCGTCTCGCCAAACGTGGCGACGCCTTCGATGGAGGGCGTGGGTGCCACCCAGAACTCGCGGGGACCGTCCTGCCAGTCCATCGTGGCGTTGATGCCCGTCGCGTTCCCAGCGGAGACGCTCACCAGGTCTGCCACGTACGGGTTGCGCTTGTTGTTGTAGAACTCGTAGGCGAAGTCCTCGTAGATCCATTCCCATTGCGCGAGGTCGTCGTTGTAGCGCTGGAAGTCATTGCCCACGAACTCCACGAGGTAGTTGGCACTGGGGGCAAGCCCGCGGATCGTGTACGCACCGGTGTCCGCATCCACTTCCGCGGAGCGGTACTGGGCAAGTGCGTTGTCGCTTGCCGAGACCACAACGTGTCCAAGGAACTCGGGGTCGACTCCTCCGCCGAGCGAGACCGTACCCGAGATGGTGCGGCCCAGGGGCATCGTCTGATCGCGGTCCGACGCGTTGGTGGTCGACACATCCACTGTCGCGGAGCTCGCTTCAACGTAGGAGCCTCCGTAGTACACGGACGCCAGCGGGGTGTACACACGGTTCGGGCCTTCCCACCAGTCCGACGCGATGAACCGAAGGGTGTACTGCGTCGGCGACAGACCGGTGACGATGTACTCGCCGGTCTCGGCATCGACGTCGGCGTACACCCACTGGCTGATGTCCGTGCCCTCGGCGAACACTTCGATGCCCTGGTAGGCGTCCTCCGGCACCCCTCCGGGGAGTGTGACGACGCCGGAGATCGTGCGGCCCACCTCGAGGGTGGCGTCGATTCCAGTTGCGCTGCTTTCCGTAACGTCGACGTAGGAGGCGCCATCCCAGGTGTACGAGTTGTTGTACCACTCCCGCATCAAGTTCACCGTGGGAGTGATGTCAGGGTTCGGCTTGCCCTCGAAGTAGACGGTGTATGAACCTGGGCGCAGACCGCGGAGGGTGTACTCGCCCGTCACCGGGTCCGCTTTGGTGGTGATCGCGTCGCCGCACGGGCAGCCGTCGGGTCCAGGAATCGTGACGGTGGCGAACAGCGCGTCCTTCCACGCGGGATCCGCCCCTGGGCCAAGCGAGATGGTGCCGGAGATGCTCAGGCCCAGCTCGAAGTCGTAATGGAGGTTCGAGACGTCGTCGTCGGTCACGTCGATGAGCACGCCGTGGTCGCCGCCGCCATACCAGCCGCCGATGAGGCCCGAGAGTTCACAGGGCCCCTCGCCACCGCAATATGTCCCGGCCGCGAATTCCACGCGGTACTTGCCCGGCGCAAGATTCGTCTTCAAGAACGTCATCGCATCGAAGTCGACTTGGGCAGATCCCTGCCAGTTGTCATTCTCGTCATAGACGTAGATGACGATGGTTTCCTGCCAGAACTCGGGCAGATCGACTTCAGGAACGGAGAACGTGCCGGAAATGGTGCGAATCTCGTCGTCGGCAACAGCGGCCGGAGCCACCGCCACCATTCCCACAGCGACAGCGACGGAAGCTGCGAGCGCGATCAGTCGGCGAGTAATGGACACCGGCGCGGCAGTGCGCTCAAGCATGGAATAACCCCCAGGAGACGTGTTGGCTTTGTCACCCTAACGCATCAAGGCAGCAGATTTGAAATGTCAGTGTGAGAAAGATAAGCGAGGCGTAGTCCCCATTATCAGGCCCGACGCTGCGGCTGGGGAGTGCGGGGAGTGGTGCCACACGCCGCGTCTACTCGGGAGCACCAACGCTTTCCAGGAACAGTGCGGTCTCGTCAGAATGCCGGTTGCGTGCGACCGTGAGGGCTGTGTCGCCCCCGTCTTCGCGAAGCGAGAGATCAGCCCCTGCCTCGTACAGTACGGTCGCGCAGTCCACACAGTTCCACCATGCGCAGGCGTGGAGTGCGGTGGCACCGTAGCCCGGGTTTGCCAGATTGATGTCGACGCCGGAAGTGACAAGCACCTTGAGCGCCTCCGGATTGCGACCCTGGGCGGCCGCGTGAAGCGGGCTCGCGTTGTAGACGTCGTCCGAGAACACTTCGATTGTGGCGCCTGCGTCGAGCAGCACCTGCACCACCTCGCCGCTCGCGATTCCCGCTGCGATCGTCAGCGGAGTGCGGTTCTCGCGATTGGCCAATTCGAGGTCTGCTCCCCCGTCGATGATCGCCTCGACCAGCTGGGCGTCGTCGCGCTGAATCGCCGCGATCAGAGCGGTGACGCCCGCGCCGAACTCGAGGTTGGGGTCCGCGCCCGCGGCAAGCGCCGCGTTCACGGCGTCGACATCGCCCGACTGCACGCCGGACTGCAGCGCCTCATTGGGGTCCGACGGCACCGGCGCGGAGGAGGCGGGCGTGGGCGATGGCGATGCGGAGGTGGGCTCGGCGGCCGGCTCCGTGGAGCAGCCGGCGAGCAGGACGGCCGCGGCAACTCCCGCGGCGGCGAAGTTCACGATGCGCATGTCGACTCCCTTGATCATGTGAATGCGTGGCTCAAGAGTCGCGAGCGCAAAGGAGGCGCAGGAGGCGCCTCAGAATCTGTTATCCGCTTGTTACCAAAGGTAAGTCCGAGGCTGCGCCGGGGTCCGCCCGGAAAAGCAAGAAGGCCCGCCGTAGCGGGCCTCGCAGCTGGGGTACAAGGATTCGAACCTCAACTAACTGAACCAGAATCAGTCGTGCTGCCAGTTACACCATACCCCAATGGTTCCTCGCGGAACCGGGTACCTACTCTACCGCCTCTGAGCCGCTGTCCAAAACGCCACGGCCGCATCGCGCGCCCACTCCACCGAGATGGTGGATTCTGCCGAGTCTTCAGCCTCGATCCTCCTGGATGGTGGATTCTGCCGACTCTGGGGCGTGAGACCAAGCGGCATCCACCATTTCACGGTGGGGGTGAGGGTGGAGCGGGTCAGGGGTGGAGCGGGCCCGGGGCGGGGTGGGGGT